>Ga0208297_1000674_pt1 | contig 55779 bp, 44 predicted proteins | sample LMS_cellobiose_e_FD_187367 | JGI IMG/M metagenome (GOLD analysis project Ga0208297, IMG submission 187367) | Rumen-fistulated moose microbial communities from Alaska, USA - LMS_cellobiose_enrichment (SPAdes) (version 2) | ecosystem: Host-associated > Mammals > Digestive system > Stomach > Rumen... | reverse complement strand
CGTGCGCCACTCGTCGCCCCAGTATTGCTACCGGTCGTTACCGTTCGACTTGCATGTATTAAGCCTGCCGCCAGCGTTCATCCTGAGCCAGGATCAAACTCTCCATCCTAATTAATCTCTTTTTTTTTGTCTGTCCCGACTTTATCGCTTGCGAATCTCTCAAAGTCTATTTTGAGCCATTTGCTACATCATTCCATTCTTTCAAAGAACTTCCCAAAACCTCTCTCTTTTCCTCGAGCCCCGTTCCGTTCGTTTTGGGATTGCAAAAGTACCACCTTTTTTTGATTTGGCAATACCTTACGCAACTTTTTTTGCATTTTTTTACTATCTTACTGATAATCAGTGAGAAAAAATTTATTTTAATGTGATTTTTTCTGAAAAAACACCTCAAAAATGGCATTTTTTGGAGCATTTTGCGACAATTTTGGAAGCGGTTTTGGAAACTTTTCTGGAAATTTCGCACAAAAGCGTGTTTCAAACACGCATTTTTAGGCCTCAAAATGGCATCCCATCACCCCCCTTGGACGCATGCGATGCGTCCCTACATTCGGCTGCCACGATGTGACAGCCCTACAAAACAAAAAATCCGCTCCCTCTTCGGAAGCGGATTTTATTCAAACCATAATACTATATGCTATTTGTTGCGTTCTTTCTCTTTACTCTTCACCAATTGTTTTTTGATAGCCTCAATGGCCTGGTCGGTGGCTTCTTCAAAAGTTTTGGCAACTTTGGATGCCATGGCATCGTTTCCTCTTATCTTTACACGAATGTCAACCTCTTTATTTTCGGGTTTGTCGGTATTATCCAATTTCAAGGTTACCTCGGAACCTATAATGCCGTCATGCAGCTTCGAAAGTTTTTCCAGTTTGTCAGTAATGAAAGTTTCCAGCTTTTGGTCAGCTTTGAACTTGATTGCAGAAATAGTTACATTCATATTAAACCTCCTTTTTTATGCCCTTGGATGGGCTTGTTTATAAATGGTCTTCAATTTTTCTATTGTGTTATGGGTATATACCTGGGTGGCTGCCAGACTACTGTGCCCCAATATCTCTTTGATGGCATTGATGTCGGCTCCATGGTTCAGCAAATGGGTGGCAAAAGTATGGCGCAACACATGCGGACTGCGTTTGTCAATCGTCGTGACGCAGTCCAAATATTTCCTTACAATATTATATATAGCCTTCGGATACAATTTTCTATTTTTTGACGTAACAAAGATACAACTATTTTTGTTCATTTCGCCAAACTTTTCCTGATATGCCGAAAAATATTTCTCAAGTGCTTCTACAGCAAGATGATTCATCGGAATAACACGTTCTTTGTTGCGTTTTCCCAACACCTTAACCGTTCTCTCATAAAAGTCAATATCCATCAATTTGATGTTCAGCAGTTCCGACAAACGCATACCCGTGGAATAAAACAGTTCCATGATGGCCCTGTCACGTATCCCCTCAAAATCCGCCTCAAACATGTCGGCGGTAAAAAGGCGTTCCATGTCTTTTTCCTCCACAAAATGAGGCAATCGCTTCGACATTTTTGGGGAGACCACTTGTCGCATGATATTGTCCTCCACCAGACCCATCTTCTGCTGATAGTTATAAAAAGATTTCAGACAACTGATTTTCCGATTGATACTCCTTGTCGTCACCCCCTCTTCCATCAAAGTAAGAATCCATGTGCGCACCACGTCCGCATCAACCTTGACAATGTCTACCAACTGGAAACGTTGTTCCGCATATTGCGCGAACTGCTCCAAATCCGTCTGATAAGCAATCAACGTGTTGGGAGACATACGTTTTTCGTAGCGGAGATAATCCAAATATGCGGTTACAGTTTCTCTTTTCACAATAATTCTTCTCTATTCACATAACGCAAAATTACAAATTTATTATGCGGTTTTCACAGGCTAAAGAGAGAATTTGTTCACATGCTGTTGTTGAGACGTGAAGACGGGGAGACGAGGAGACGGGGAGACGGAAATTCTCATCGTCTTAACGAATGAGCGCGGCGAATGACTTAACGTCTTGACGTATAAACGTGTCGGCCTGAAGGTGTGAGGGCGAATCCCGCCTTGACGAATGCACGAAATGCATGTCTTCACGCCTTGACGTATAAACGAATAACAATTTGCTCATTAACTAATTTATTTTCGTAATTTTGCATTTTCAAAAAAAGAAAAATGAGAAAACGTCTGCTCATACCTTTGCTGATTCTGATTGCGGGCATCGCCATTTTACTGGTGGCGACCATCTTTCAGCTATACAAAGAAGCGGAGAAAGTGCAGCGCAGTATTTTTGTCAACGAAGTGCTGATTGCAGGCGAAACCGTAGTGGACAAAATAGATGCCACTCTGAAAAACGACACCATTGCCTTGTCGGCCATCCGTCAAGTGAATCCCGATTCCATTCCTGTTTCAACAGTCTATAAGAAATTTACCAACAAATTCTTGCTTGACTCAGCCTCACAAAAACCTGTCGGTATCATCAAGACAACCTTTGATTTCGACAAAGACAACACCATTTATGCCGTTATTGACACTGTCTTTTTCGACACTGCTCACCTTGCTTCCATTCAGCAATTTGACGACATCTGGAGTGCCTCATTGCCAGGAAATTCCCAGGGCAATATGGTCAACAAGCACCTGCAATTGGCAGAAATGGACAGTAGCGACAGGCTGTTGCTGAATCATGATTTCCTACACCGGATTATCAAAGAAGCATTGGCTGAAGAAAATATCAACAGCTCGTTCGATTTTGCCCTATACAACGCTTATACTTCACATTTCGTTGTGGAGCCAACGTTTGTCGGGAGGGAACGGATTCTTAAAAGCGAGTATCTTTTCAGGTTGAAGACCAACGAAAAATTCATCGCGCCGCATTATCTGATTCTCTTTTTCCCTTCTGAAAGAAACATTTTCTTTCAAAGAATGAGTACCATTGTCATTCTGATTGTTTGCTTTATCATCTTGATTGTGCTTATTTGCGGCGCCACCATGACTGCCCTGTACCGGCAAAAGAAAGCCGCGGATGTCAAAAATGATTTCATCAACAACATGACGCACGAATTCAAGACCCCTATCTCCACCATTTCGCTGGCCTGCGAAGCTATCGAAGACAAGAGCATGAATGACATGGACGCCAAAATAGCATATGTTTCCATTATCAAGGATGAGAATACACGCTTGCAAAAAATGGTGGAAAATATACTGCTGACAGCCCAATTGAACAAAGGCCAGCTTCGCATGAACATAGAACTGGTAAACGTACGCGCACTTATTGAGAAAATCCTGAACAATCTTTCACTACAAGTCATCAGCAAGGGTGGCAGGATATCCACCAAACTGGATGCCGAGGAACATTTTATCTTTGCCGATCCTATCCATATTGAGAATATTATCGTCAATTTGCTGGAAAATGCCATCAAATATTCCCCAAACAAACCATTTATTGAAATCCGTACCCGCAACGAGGGCAAAAACCTCATTATTGAGGTGGAAGACAATGGCATAGGCATTGCCAAAAAGGACATCAGAAAAATATTCAATGAGTTTTACCGGGTACCCCACGGAAACCGCCACGACACAAAAGGTTTCGGTTTAGGTTTGGGATATGTTAAAAAAATTGTATCTTTGCACCATGGAAATATAAATGTGAAAAGTGAGTTGGGAAAAGGAAGCACTTTTATTGTATCTTTGCCAATTAAAATGTAAAAAATATGGATAAACCTATCAGAATTTTATTAGCCGAAGACGATGTCAACCTTGGGAAAGTTCTGTCAACTTATCTTGAGGTCAAAGGTTATGTTGTAGGACACGCCAGCAATGGTGAAATGGCATACGACATGTTTTGCTCCGACGACTATAACATCTGCGTCGTGGACGTGATGATGCCTCTCAAAGACGGCTTCACCCTGGCCAAAGAAATCAGAAAACTGGACAAGAAAATCCCCATCATATTTTTGACCGCCAAAAATCAGCAGGAAGATATTATTGAAGGTTTGTCCATCGGCGACGACTATGTGACCAAACCTTTCACCATGGAAGTGTTGCTGGCCCGTATCCAGGCACTTTTACGACGCACTGTGGAAGCTGAAGATAAAGAAGAACCCACCATTATCAATTTGGGAAGCATCACCTTCGACAAGATGCGACAAACCCTGAATATCAATGGCGAAGAAAAGAAACTCACCACCCGTGAGACCGAGTTGCTCATGATGCTGATCAACAAAAAGAACGAGGTGTTAGAAAGAGGCTTCGCCCTAAAGAAAATCTGGGGTGACGACAGCTATTACAACGCACGAAGCATGGATGTTTATATTACCAAACTCCGTAAATACTTTGTGTCAGAGCCACAGGTGCAAATCATCAATGTGCACGGTGTAGGCTTCAAATTAGTGATGTAACTCGCTATATCCAGCAGCTTTAGCACAATAATCGGTACAACGGTGTCAGGGATTTCTGACAGATGAGGCATGCTATTTCACCCAGCCTTTTGCGCACAGCAATTGGGCTATCTGTATGGCATTGGTGGCAGCTCCCTTGCGGAGATTATCAGCCACTACCCACAAATTCAAAGTTTTATCCTGGGATTCATCACGACGGATACGTCCCACAAAAACCTCATCTTTGTCCTTGGCAAAATAGGGCATGGGGTATTCGTTGTTCGCAGGATTGTCAACCACCACGACTCCCGGCATGGCCGTAAGCAAACGAACCACTTCCTGAAGTTCATAATCCCGCTCAAACTCTACATTCACCGCCTCGGAATGGCCGCCTGTAACCGGCACACGTACCACGGTGGCAGTAACACGAATATCATCATCACGAAGGATTTTTCGGGTTTCCTTCACCAATTTCATTTCCTCGGTAGTATATCCGTTGTCTTCAAAAGTACCACCATGTGGCAACAAATTTAAGTCTATGCGATAAGGATAAGCCATCTCGCAGGTTTTTCCTTCTCGCTCGGAAAACAACTGGTTGAGAGCCTTCACCCCGGTACCACTCACCGACTGGTAGGTGGAAATCACTAAACGCTTGATTTTGTATTGTTTGTGCAATGGAGCCAAAGCCATCACCATCTGAATGGTAGAACAGTTGGGATTTGCAATGATATGGTTGTTTTCAGTGATAACGTCTCCATTGATTTCTGGTACAACCAAAGGAATATGTTTCTCGTAACGCCAAGCTGATGAGTTGTCGATAACGTATGTGCCCTGCTCGGCAAATTTGGGAGCATATTGCAAAGAAGCCCCGCTGCCAGCAGAAAAAATGGCAATAGCCGGTTTTTCGGCAATCGCATCCTCCACACTGACAACCTTCACCTCGCGACCAGCAAAGTTCACAACTTTTCCCACAGACTTGGAAGATGCCGCCGGTATCAACTCGCATCCGCCAAAACCTCTCTCTTTCAATACTTTCAACATGACACTGCCGACTAATCCCGTGGCTCCTATTAATGCTATTTTCATTTTTATCACAATTTTATAAAAAGTTATTAACAATATGGTTTTTTCTCATGCAAAAATACTACTTTTGTGGACTTGATTAACATAGGATTGAAAATTTAAATGATAGTCTATGAAAAATTTATTTATGTTACTGATACTAAATGTTTTATACACACATTTTCTTTTTTCTCAAATCATTGAGGACTTTGCTGATGGCAACTTGGGGACAGCCCCCGCCTGGCAAGGCGACACCAGTGACTTTGTCATCAACAGCAGTGGACAGCTACAATTGAATGCATCCCAAGCTGGCATTTCGGCCATCAGCACAAAATTCGAATCCATAAATGTCTGGCAACACAATATGGAATGGAATTTTCAAATCCGCCTCGCTTTCTCACCCTCCAACAATAATTTTGCCCGTTTTTATGTCCTGGCAGACACTTCCGATTTAAAATCCGCAGGGCTACAGGGTTTTTATCTTCAATTTGGTGAAAACCTGTCACAAGACGCTATCGAGCTGTTTTATACTGATGGTCAGCAAAATGTATCAATTTTACGAGGAACTGATGCTTTCATCGCCAACAGTTTTAATATAAAAGTCAAATTGATACGTACCCATGAGGGCGAATGGCGTTTGTACGTGGACGAAACTGATCTCAACTGGTATCACTTACAAGCTAGCGCCACTTTCAACCAACAAATTTCCGCAAAAGCAGTAGGTATCTACTGCAAGTACACCGTAGGAAACAGCAATAAATTCTATTTTGACGATATTTACATCGGTCCACAGAGGGCAGATAGCGTACCACCAACAATTACCTCATGCCATGGACAAGATGATTTCAGGACCGTTGCTGTTGCCTTTTCGGAAATTGTAGATGATTCCGGGCTCAACCCCAGACACTATAAAATACAGGAAACCAACGCAAATCCCATCGATTGCGAATATATGTTTCCGGACTATCAAAAAGTAATGCTGTTTTTCCCCAACACTTTTGAAGAAGACAGTGTTTATCATCTTCACGTGAGCAATGTCCGTGATCTGGCCGGAAATAACATAACAGATACCTTGGTCCGGTTCCATTGCCATAAAATCAAAAGGAATGATGTCTTAATCCATGAAATCATGGCAGATCCCACACCAGCAGTCGGCTTACCGCCTGTGGAATATTTGGAATTATTCAATCGTACTGATGGAGTATTGCTGCTTGACAATTGGAAAATACAATTAGGGAAAACCTTGAGAACATTGCCGGAAATAACATTAGGAGCGCATGGTTTCGCTGTAATCACCGCTGAAGAAAATGTTGAGCAACTGTCTGCCCTCTGTCAAAATATCTATTCGCTTTCTTCTTTAAGCATTACCGATGGCGGACAAGAAATTATTCTCTTAAACAATTATGATGAGATTATTCACATCGTGAAATTCAAGAACAGCTGGCATCGCAACAGTATCAAAAGAGAAGGTGGATGGTCGCTGGAAATGATAGACAGCCAAAATCCTTGTGCAGAGGAAAACAATTGGGATTCTTCAACCGACGAAAGTGGAGGTACACCAGGAAGACCCAACTCCATTACCCGTGAAAACAGCGATTTCGAGCCACCACTGATGATTGCCACTACCGTTATCGACAGCAACCAATTGCGAGTGCATTTCTCCGAAATCATCTCCATTTCAACAGACGCATCCCTTTTTACAATTGACCATGATTTGAATATTATTGATATTAAAGCAGTTAGTCCTTACAACAATGCCCTTGACCTTCGTTTTGACCAGACACTGCAAACAGGTATCGTTTACCAACTGACAATTTATGGAAATATATGCGACTGTGCTGGACTTTCCGCCCAATACGGGCAAAGCATTCCATTTGGCTTGGACCAAAAGCCAAGATATAAAGATCTGGTTATCAATGAGATTTTAACGAACCCGACAGGCAATGAAGATGCTGATTATATTGAGATTTATAACCGTTCTTCCAAGATTATAGATTTAAAAAAAGTAAAAATAGGCAGTGGTGGTGGGGATTTACCAGAAAAAACAGCCATAGCAGTAGGCCAAGGATACCAACTTTTTCCACAGCAAATGGTGGCCTTATGCAAGAACCGAAAACTAACAGAGGAACATTACAATCCGCTATATCCGCAATTGCTTTTGCCTTCCGACTCCCTACCGGCGTTCCCCAATGCGGAAGGGACAGTATGGCTTACAGACCTCGCTTTACAAGTCATTGACCGTTTTCAATATGACGAAAAAATGCATAATCCAATGCTTTCCTCCACAGACGGGGTATCTTTGGAAAGAGTTCATCATGATGCAGACACTCAGGATGCCAACAATTGGAAATCGGCAGCGTCCAATGTAGGCTTTGGCACCCCTGGCTACACCAATTCACAAGCGGCTGAATTGCTGTCAACACAAGATGCGCTTCGTATAGAACCCGAAATATTCTCACCAGACAATGATGGCTTTGAAGACTTTGCGGAGATATATTGCCGGTTTAAGGATGCGGAGAACAGGGTAAGTGTAGCCATTTATCACCGGGATGGGATGCTAATAAAAAAATTGGCCCACAATGAAGTATGTGGCGGGGAGGCCCGTTATCTGTGGGACGGGAACGATGAGGACGGACATATGGTGTCGCCAGATTTATACATTGTGCGGATGCAATATTGGAATCTGTCGGGCAAAAAACGAAGCAAACAGGCGGTGGTGGGCTTGCGTTAAGACGTTAAGACGTCAAGACGGTAAGACATGCACTTTGTGCATTCGTCAAGACGGAGTTCGGTTCCACGGTTATGTGTCAAAGCGTTATAGCAATTATCATCTTAACGAGCGAACAAAGTGAGCGTCTCCACGCTTTAACGAAAAAATTTTCCCCACCATAAAAATCAAAAAAAAATTTTTCGTATTTTTGCACAAACATTCCCACCATGAAATTAAATTTTCAAAATAATAACTTTTTTAATCAAAGGAGGACCTTATAGTGTTAAAGAACAGATGCCTTATAGACCCTTCGGATTTCACACGTGAAGAATTTCGCGAAATATTTGATTTGGCACATCAAATCGTTGCAGATCCGGAAAAGTTCAGTAAGAGTTGTGAGGGTAAAATCTTGGCAACTCTTTTTTATGAACCGAGCACGCGTACACGTTTCAGTTTTGAGGCGGCCATGCTGCGTTTAGGCGGCAAAGTGATAGGTTTCTCGGAACCCAACTCCAGTTCCACCGCCAAAGGTGAAAGCATTGCCGACACCATCCGTACCATTGAATGTTATGCTGACATCGCGGCCATGAGACATCCCAAGGAAGGTGCTCCCCGTGTGGCCAGTCATTACATCCACATGCCCTTAATCAATGCCGGCGATGGCGGACACCAGCACCCCACACAGACGCTGACCGACATTCTCACCATCGAACGTCTGAGAGGCAATGTCGAGAACAAGACCTACGGTTTCTGCGGTGACCTTAAATTCGGCCGTACAGTCCATTCATTGATCAAATTCCTCAGCAATTACGAAGGCGTGAAATTCATTCTGATTTCTCCCGAAGAGCTGAGAGTTCCGGAATATATCCGCGAGGAAATCATCAAGAAAAAAGGCATTCCCTTCCAGGAAGTGCAGGAAATGGAACCCTATATGGGCCAGTTGGATTTCTTGTACATGACCCGTGTGCAGCGTGAACGCTTCTTCAACGAAGAAGACTATATCCGTCTGAAAGACCGTTTCATTCTTGACATGGAAAAAATGTCATACGCACGCCCCGACACCTACGTGCTGCATCCCCTCCCTCGTGTCAACGAAATCAGCGTGGAAGTGGACAACGATCCCCGCGCACAATACTTCGCCCAGGCCAAAAACGGCATGTATGTCCGTATGGCTTTGATATTGAAACTTTTAGGAATCTATTAAAAAGAAAGTTATGTTAGAAATCACAAGTATAGACAAAGGTATTGTCATCGACCATATCAAGGCAGGCTTCGGATTCAAAGTTTATAATTACTTGAATCTCGACAAGGCAGAATACAATGTGGCGCTTATCACAAACGCCTACAGTGAGAAAATGGGCAAAAAGGATATTATCAAAATCAATAATGTCATTGACATTGATTATACTTTCTTAGGCCTTATCGACCCCAATATCACTGTGAATATCATTGACAACGGCAAAACCGTAAAAAAGGTGAAACTGGAAGTTCCGCAGGTGGTGCGCAACATCATCAAATGTAAGAATCCACGCTGTGTTACCTCCGTGGAACACTATTTTGACCATGTTTTCCATCTGGTGGATAAAGACAAACGCTCATACCGCTGCGAATACTGCGATGACATTGTCATCCCATATCCCGCAAAATAAGTATGTTCGTTAATTTTGTATATTAACATTCGCCTGTTTATTATATCTTTATTCTTTTAAAATTAGCGTAAAATAAAGTTATAATTTTGTACGCTATCCATAAGAGTAAGATATAAATGAAAATATTCCGTTTTATTTCCGCTGTTATACTGTGTCTGGCCGTTGTGACAGGCATAGTTTTTGCGGCTGTCAACATGCCGAAACGCCCCTGTTCCGGTTATGACCTGACAGTGAAATACGACGGGAAGTATCCAACGATCAGCAATGACGATATCTGCCAGATGATAGAGACAAAATCCATCAAGACCATCGGCATTCCGATGAAAGACATTGATTTAGGGCAAATCGCTGAACTGCTGAAAGAAAATCCTTATATCAAAACAGTAAACGAAGTCAGATTCTCCAGTACCAAATTGAGAATCGTCGTCACACTGAAAAATATCATACTCCACGTCTATACCCAAGCTGGTCATCAGTATTTTGTGGATGAGGACGGATACATGCTCCCCTTTTCCCTTGCGGTGAAAGAAAACGTGCCTGTCGCCAATGGCAAAATCACCGATGCCTTTGCAGATGGCAAGAATGTGAAAGACCAGCAGAGCAACCTCCATCGTGTGTTCAAAATCGCCTCCTACATGCATGGAAACGATTTTTACCGTGCACAATTCCGGCAGTTTTATGTGCAGAACAACAACGAGGTGGTGCTGGTGCCAACTGTGGGCCGACATAAGATTCTTTTCGGGACGGACAAAAACATGGAGGAGAAATTGTTCAACTTGCAACAGACATACCAGCAGGGACTGGCCTATATGGGTATGGACCAATATGCCACGCTGGATGTGAGATATAAAAACCGGGTGATAGCTAAGAAAAAATAACAAGGCATGAAAACAGAAGATCAGATGACAGATATGCCCGACCTCGTAGTCGGCCTCGATATAGGAACCACCAAAATAGCCACCATCATCGGCTATAAAAGCGACGACAAAATTGACATTATCGGCCATGGACGCGGAGAATCCACGGGTGTACAACACGGCTTGATATACAACATCAACAAAACCGTCGATGGTATCAACATCTCCAAAGAGCAAGCGGAAAACCGTACTGACTGCTTCAAGGTACGCAAAGTATATGTGGGTATCGCCGGCAGACATATCAAAAGCATCGAGTACAAGCACGTGCTGACGCGCATCAACGGCAAAGACTTCGTCATCAGACAGGAAGAAATTGACCGTATGTTGAATGACTTGTACAACATCTCCGTACCCTCTGGAGAACGCATCATTACGGTTATTCCCCAACATTACGTCATCGACAGGGAAATGGACACCAACGAACCCGTGGGTATGCTGGGAGAACTGATAGAAGGCTATTTCCAATTGATAACCGGCAACGAGAGCGAAATCAAAAAGATACTGATGTGCGTGGAAAGCGCAGGTTTGAAAGCTGAAGACATCATCCTGGAACCCATCGCATCTGGTTTATCCTGCCTCAGCGAAGAGGAAAAGAAACAGGGTGTAGCGTTAGTGGACATCGGTGGCGGCACCACCGACCTGGCCATTTACTGCGAAGGAAACCCCGTGTTCACCAAAGTGATACCTATCGGAGGCAGCATCATCACCCGCGACATCGCCACAGTATGCCAAATCACGGAAGAACTGGCAGAGAAACTGAAAACCACTTGTGGTACCTGTATCGTCGAAAAGAGCAACTCCAACCACTATATCACCCTGCCTCAATTCCATGCTGTGCAACCACGACAAATCAATGAGACACATCTGGCCAAAATCATCAACATGCGCGTGCAAAACGACATTCTCGACCAGGTGAAACGAGAAATAGAAAACTCTGGCTATGCCGACAAGTTGAGAGCGGGAGTAGTGCTCACCGGTGGTGGCGCAACACTCAGACATATCAAGGAATTATGCCAATACACACTGCAGAAACCTGTCCGGATCGGCATTCCCGAAATCGGCTTTATGCGCAATATCCCTAACGACCTGAAACACCCCATGTACTCTACCTCGCTGGGCTTGCTGAAGTATGGTATCAACAAAAAGGAATATGCACTGGAGACGGAGCAAGAGGAGGAAACTGTGGCAGAGGAAAGAAAAGCAAATCCCAAACCCGAGAATCCCAAACCCGACAACAGCGGCAAAAAAACCGGAAACGATGGGAAAAACACCAGCAAACCCAAAAATACGGATTCCAAGCCCTGGGGTTCCAACTTTATCATGAAAAAAGTCCAAGACTTCTTTGAAGGACTGGTGGATAAAACATCATAGTTCTATGGTCTGAATTTCATGCGCAAACAATATGATAATAAATAAAAAAAATATAATATGAGAGACAGAATTGATTTTACACCAGATTATGGCACCAAGCAAAACACTTCCATCATCAAAGTAATTGGTGTGGGCGGTGGAGGCAGCAACGCCGTGAAACACATGTACAGCGAAGGTATTGTAGGTGTTGACTTTCTGATATGCAACACCGATGCCCAAGCATTGCACAAGAATGTGGTTCCCTCAAAATTAGTTTTGGGTGATACCGGATTGGGTGCAGGAGCTAAACCCGAAGTAGGCCGCGAATTGGCTGAAAAAAGTATCGATAAAATCAAAGAGTTTATCGGCGAGGAAACCCAAATGCTCTTTATCACCGCAGGTATGGGTAAAGGTACCGGTACAGGTGCCGCCCCAGTAGTGGCCAAAGTCGCCAACGATATGGGTATCCTGACCATCGGCGTAGTGACCTTCCCCTTCAAATTTGAAGGCGCGGTACGAGAAAAATACGCCCAAAACGGTATTGCGGAACTGGAGAAATATGTCGATTCTCTGATTGTCGTGAAGAATCAGAATATCATGAAATATTATAACGATGAGGATGTTGACGCCGGTTTCGCCTACGCTGACGATGTGCTGAAAAACGCCGTCAAATGTATCGCCGAACTGATCACTGTCAATGCCGACCAAAACATCGACTTCAACGACATCAAGACCATCATGAAAGAAAGCGGTCACGCCATGCTGGGCTTGGCAGAAGCTGGTGGCGACAATCGTATCGATAAGGTGGTGGAAGACGCCCTCGCCTGCCCGCTGATAAGCGATGATGTGATCACCAAAGCACAAAACTTCCTCTTCTTCATCAGCTATGGTCCTGAAAAAGCATTGAAAATATCTGAATTGGAAGCTCTTACAGAGAAATTCAACAAGCTTAAAACCAGCGAGTCCGATGTTATCTGGGGTCGTGCCAAAGATCCAAATCTGGGCGACAAAATCCGCTTGTCTGTTATTGTCACCAATTACGAACACAACAACCAGATGGTTGAAAAAGAAACAAAAATTGACCTTGAAAAAGATCCCACATGGCCCTTCGGCGAGAATGACATGAGCGATCTTTTTGGTGACAAAAAAACAGAAAATCAAACTGACATACAGGATGATTTCTCAAATATGCAAAACCAAAGCAGCTTTGCTACAGATCAAAAAATTTCCACTCAGGCAGAAAACGTACAAAACGCCATTTTTGAACCTGTGATTAACAGTGAACCCGCTTTCCCCAGCGATGCCCGTATGCAGCAATATGGCCCTCAGCGCATTGGAAACACCGAGTCACAGTACGACGACAATGAGTTCTTCAACGACCTGGTTAACACACCTGCCATTTTGAGAAACAAACGACAAGAAGACTTTGATATGCAAAGCAACCGTGCTTACGAACTGGACAATGACATGTCTTATTTCTTTAAGGACCTTCCCGATTAAAAACACTTTTTCCATTTTATAGATTTGGTTATCCCCTGCTGTTTTTTTACGACAGTGGGGGTTTATTTTTTCCATTTTCAACTCTCTTCTCCCCTTTTAAAACACAGAAAAAAAACAATTATCGTGCAAAAATATGTTAATTTCTTGGATTTTGAGTTAATTATTGTCTAATAGTATAAAATGCTTGCAAATTTTGTTGTTTACTTAACAATAATTGTAAATTTTTCGACAAAATTATCATTCATAACACTTTATTCTGTTTTTTTGTTTAACCAAAACATTAAATTTATATATTTGCCGACAAATATTTAGGTAAATTTTACTTTGTAAGCATGAACCCACTAACATGTTCTATTTTTGTTGATGACAAATTTGCAGAAGCGCAACTTGTTGAGAATATCAAAAAAACTTCCAGCATCGATGTAATGCATGTGATGAAAAACTACTTGGAGCTTGTGGAGAAAATCCATCAGAGAACCACTGATATACTGTTCATCAGCTCACACTATTGTGAGATACTGCAAAACATCAATCAGCCCCCGTTTGTCATAGTCATTGACAAACGGACCGCAAGTACTGACAAAAGAAAGCGAAACTTGTATTTCGATGTGCTGACCACTCCAATCCAGGAGCAAAACCTGTGTGATGTGCTCAGCAAGGTTTTCAAGATTGCCAACGCTTATAGAACTTCAAATGAAACAAGTTATATGGCTTCGGAAAAAGAGATGAAATACAAGATGGGCGAACCTATGCGTGGTGCCGAACAGATGTTCATCAAAAACGGCAAAATCTCTTATAAGATTGTCTTTGATGAAGTCTTATACATCAAGAATGTTGGCAACAGCCTACAAATCAAAATGGTGGATGGAAAGAGTTTTTATTATCGTTCCACTTTGAAGAAATTCTTCAACATATTGCCCGCAAACAAATTTGCCAGGGTAAACAAATCTGTGGTGGTGAATTTCACCAAAATCAACAGTTTCCAAAACCAGCAAGTCTTCATCCAAGATGAATACTTCTGCGTGTCACGCATATATATTGTGCGCTTACGGGAATTGCTGCGGTTGAAACGATCCTGACAAAGCGGTATGCCTGACATACAAAATGGCAGACAACTTGATTGAGTGGCAAAAAAAATAGGATTGTCTTTTGACAACCCTATTTTTTTCACAAAAATCAATTGATTAAGCGTATAATTCTTCGAAAATCTTTCTCAACTCGGGGCTTTCGCGCAGTTCCTGCAAAGTGAATTCGGCATGGCCTTTGGTATAACCGTTACCCATGATCATATTCACATCGCTGCCGATACCTTCAGCACCGAGGCTGGCTTTTGTGAAACTGGTAGCCATGGAGAAGAAGTAAACGATACCATCGTCTTTGGTGCAGAGCACAGCGGTCATTTCCTGATCGGGAACGTTGACACAGTTGATGGTAACATCAGCCATTTTGCCATTGGTGAGACGTTCAACGAGTTCATAAACCTGCACAGGGGTCATACCTGCTGCGGATTCCACGATGTCGCAGAAACCGAGGTCTTTGATACGCTGTGTGCTCTTGGGGCTGTTGGCAATACCGATAACCTTACCTGTTACACCAACACGCTTCTTAGCCTCGTAGCAGCAGAGCATACCACTCTTGCCACCAGCGCCGAGGATAACTACGGTCTGGCCATATTGGCACAATTTAGCGGTTTGAGCGGGGGCACCGGCAACATCCAATGCACTCAAAGCGAGTTTCTCAGGCATATCGGTCGGAATCTTGGCATAGATACCGCTCTCGAAAAGGATAGCCTTACCCTTGATGTCAACTTGGTCAACATCGGGACGGATTTCCAAAATCTCGTCAATACGCAACGGAGTTAACGAAAGGCTCACCAAAGTAGCGATACGGTCACCTTCCTTGAGATCGATTTTGCCTTTCAGAGCATCACCGATTTTCTCCACTTTACCGAGAAGCATACCGCCAGAACCGGTACGACGGTTACGGTGTTTGCCTTGTAATTCAACATTGAGAAGCATTTCTTTCTTCACCTCTTCCATCACTTTTTCTTCTGAAGCACCTTCGCCAGCCTGCTGTTTGGCATAGTTGTGAATGTCTGTAAAGCTGGCAGAGTCAATGTTCAGGGTTTGAACATCAATGAGAATCTCATTGTCCCAGATTTCATCCATGTTGTTGTCCAATTTGTTGGCGGGTTGTGGAAGAACACCCTTGGGTTCGATGACACGGTGTGTACCGTATTTGTTACCTTTTTTCTGCATAAATTCAAAATATTTTATGGGTTAATATTTTTTGTTATTTTGAGGATGCAAAGATAAAAAAAAATTGTATTTTTGCAACCTCAAATTTTGAACATTAAACAATTTTATTATTCACACAAAAAAACAGAGAAAACAATGAAAAAATTAATGTTATTAATCGCAGCCGCATGTTTCGTTTTCGTTTCATGCAACAACAAACCCGCTGAAGAAACCGTTGCTACCGAAGAAAACACAGAAGTTGCCGCTGAAGAACAGCACTGCTGCCAAATGACAGAAGAACAGAAAGCATTCAAGGCTGACTGGGAAAACTGGGAAAATCAGACCGAAGAAAGAAAAGCTGAACTGATTGCCAAAGCAAAAGAATGCTTCGACAAGAGAATGGCTGAATGCGAAGCCCACAAGGCTGAGTGCGAAGCTAACAAACCCGAATGCGAAGCTAAGAAAGCTGAATGTGAGGCCCACAAGGCTGAATGCGAAGCCAAGAAAGCTGAAATCGAGAAAATTATGGCTAACTGGGACAACATGACTATTGAAGAGCAGAAAGCTTTCTTCGATGAAAACGCTCCTTGCTGCAAAGGCCACAAATGCTGCAAAGAAGCCAAAGAAGGCTGCTGCAAGAAAGAAGGCGAAGGTTGCTGCAAGAAAGAAGGCGAAGGTTGCTGCAAAGACGGTCAGAAACCCTGCGAAAAGAAATAATTCGTGAATAAGCACCTCATAAAGAGGTAGTTTAAGAAAAGAGGGAAACACTTGTTTCCCTCTTTTTTTTGCCCCCCCCAAAAAAAAATTCTTAAAAAAAATTATCAACAATTGATGTTTCATTTAAAAAAAAAATCTATATTTGCACAGAATTTACAGTATTTTGTAAGGAAAAAGTCTAATTAAAACCTTATAGCATTATGAAGAAATTTTTATTTACCCTTTTTACCATTAGTTTTTTATCGTTATCTGCGTTGGGACAATCCGCTGTGGTGACCACAGGCGGAACCGCAACAGGAAGCGGTGGTACAGTAACCTACACCGTAGGCCAAATTGCCGACCAGAAAGTGGATGGCAATGGCAAGTTTATTATCGAAGGTGTGCAACAGCCCTTTGAAATCCAAGAAGTGGGTATCAGCAGTTATCCCAACATCACCTTGGAAGCCATACTTTATCCTAACCCTACCACAAGCAAGGTAATGTTAAGCATCCGAAAGTATGAGATCCCCTCATACGGCTTGACGGCACAGCTGTTTGACTTCAATGGAAAATTAGTCAAATCATTTATTGTGAAAGATTTGGACACCGAAATAGATTTTTCGGCTTACGCAGCCTCCACTTATCATTTGCGCATTGTGGATGACAAAACTCTGCTCAAAACTTTCAAGGTGGTGAAGAATAGCCTGTAAACAATTAGTAATTAATAATTTACAATTAATAATTATGGGTTGTGAAAGCTTCGCTCTTGTTTAAAGTTTTAATTATGAAGGAAATAATAACTAAAAACACAATATTATGAGAAAACTTTTACTATTTTTGCTTGTAATGGTAATTTCTGCGGCTGCTTTGTTAGCCCAATCACCGCAAAAGATGAGTTATCAGGCAGTGGTTCGTAATGCGAACAACAGTTTGGTCACCAACCAGAATGTTTCCGTGCAAATCACCATTTTGCAGGGGAGCGAAAGTGGAACTCCCGTGTATAAGGAGACCCATACAACAACCACCAACCCCAACGGTTTGATGACTGTGAATGTTGGCGAAGGTACGCCTGTGACAGGCAATTTCGCCAATATCAACTGGGGCAACGGACCCTTTTTCCTGAAGTCCGAAATTGACCCACAAGGCGGTTTCAACTACAGTATTACGGGCATACAGCAATTGCTGAGCGTGCCTTACGCATTATATGCCAGCCAAGCTGGCAATGTTCCCGCATTTGCCATCATACCCACTGATAGCGGTTATGTGATCTCCATCACTGAAGCCGGCAGCGCTCCGCAGGCCTTCTTCTTGCGCCAAGGGACTCCTGGACCGCAAGGACCGCAAGGCGAACCTGGCAATAACGGTGCCGATGGTAATGGCATCGCCTCCATCGCCAAAACCGGCGAAGCAGGAAATGTTGACACCTATACCATCACTTTCACCAACGGCACAACCAGCACCTTTACCGTAACTAATGGTGTGAATGGTACTAATGGACAAAATGGACAGGATGGACAAGACGGGCAGGATGGTAACGGAATAGCCTCTATCGCCAAAACTGGTGAAGTGGGGAATGTTGACACCTATACTATCACCTTCACTAACGGCACAACCAGCACTTTTACCGTCACTAACGGCGTGAATGGTGCAACTGGACAGGATGGACAAAATGGACAAAATGGACGAGGCATCGTCAACATTACAGGTCCTTCACGCAATGGTTTGTATGACACATATACCATCCATTATACAGATACTACTGTTTCATATTTTGTGGTAACAAATGGTGCGGCAGGTAATAACGGTACTGATGGTAACGGCATCGCCTCTGTCGCCAAAACCGGCGAAGTAGGAAATGTTGACACCTATACCATCACTTTCACCAACGGCTCCACCAGCACCTTCACCGTCACCAATGGTGTGAATGGCACTAATGGTACTAATGGTCAAGATGGTCAAGACGGTCAGGACGGTGTTTCGCCTGTTGTGACTACGCTCACTGCTGGTGACAGCACAGTGGTGACCATCACCGACGCCAACGGTCCCCACTCCTTTGTCTTGCACAATGGCCAACAGGGCCCCCAAGGTTTGCAAGGTCTTCCTGGTTCTAACGGAACCAATGGTACCGACGGCCGTGGTATCGTGAACATCACCGGCCCGGTGAGTGCAGGCAATGTGGATACCTATACCATCAACTATACCGACGGCACTTCCACCTCCTTCACCGTGACCAACGGTCTGGATGGTACTGCAGCCGCTGCCGGCAACGGCATCCAGAATATCACAGGTCCTGAGAGCAGCGGGCTGATGGACACTTATACCATCCACTTCACTGACGGGACCTCCACCACCTTTGTGGTGACCAATGGTGCTCCTGGCACTAATGGTACTAATGGACAGGATGGGCAAGACGGACAGGATGGTAACGGCATCGCCTCTATCGCCAAAACCGGCGAAGAAGGGAATGTTGACACCTATACCATCTCCTTCACCAACGGCTCCACCAGCACCTTCACCGTCACCAACGGTGTGAATGGTACTAACGGTACTAATGGACAGGATGGTCAAGACGGACAGGATGGTAACGGCATCGCCTCTATCGCCAAAACCGGCGAAGAAGGGAATGTTGACACCTATACCATCTCCTTCACCAATGGCTCCACCAGCACCTTCACCGTCACCAACGGTGTAAATGGCACTAACGGTACTAATGGACAGGATGGTCAAGACGGACAGGATGGTAACGGCATCGCCTCCATCGCCAAAACAAGTACCGACGAGTTAGTGGACACTTATACCATCACTTTTACCAATGGTTCCGCAACAACCTTTACCGTGACCAATGGTGCTGCCGGTGAGACAGGCGCTACTGGCAACGGTATCGCCTCCATTGCCAAAACAAGTACCGATGAGTTGGTGGACACTTATACCATCACCTTCACCAATGGCTCCACAACAACCTATACCGTGACCAATGGCGCTACTGGCGAGACAGGCGCTACCGGTAAAGGTATTGCCTCTATTGAAAAAACAGGCACTGAAGGCAATGTTGATACTTATACCATCACCTACACAGATGAAACAACATCCATTTTTACAGTTACCAACGGTACTAACGGACAAAATGGTATTTCTCCAGTCGTCACAGCTGAAGGCAACGGATCAAATGTGCTTATCCATGTGACAGACAGCACTGGCACACACACCTATACCATCCCGACCACCAGTGGTGAAATCACCCAATTGCCCGCCGACTGGAATGCCACCAGCGGTGTGCAAGTTATTCTGAACAAACCAAACCTTAAACCCGTAGCTACTTCCGGTGACTACAATGACCTTACCAACAAACCCGACATCAACGATGCTACCTTGACCATTAAGCAAGACGGCACATCTATAGGCACTTTCTCCGCCAACCAGAGCAGCAACCAAGAAATCAATATTACATCCCCGTCCATTCCTACAGTGAACGACGGCACGCTGACCATCAAGCAGGACGGCACATCAATAGGTACTTTCTCCGCCAACCAGAGCAGTAACCAAGAAATCAACATCGTTTCACCAACCCTTACGGAAGTGCAAGTGTTAAGCATCAGCAACGATACGATATTCCTTACTGGCGGAAGTTTTGTGAAAATTACCTGGGACAATATCGGAAACAAGCCTTCCTTATCCACTGTGGCCTTCACCAACGAATATAACGACCTCAGCAACAGACCGACCAATCTGAGCCAGTTCACCAATGACCAAGGCTTTATCACTTCGAGCGAAATTCCCACACAACAACAAGCCGACTGGAACGAATCCGACCCCACAGCTGTTAGCTATATTGTCAACAAACCCGTAATTCCAGCCACGCAAGTAAATGCCGACTGGGATGCTACAAGCGGTGTGGCACAGATTCTTAACAAGCCCGTAATTCCAGACGAACAAGTGAATGCCAACTGGAATGAGGCCGACCCCACTTCCAAAGCATACATTGAAAACAAACCCGATTTAAGCAACTATCTCACTTCTTCTGACTTGAGCAATTATGTAACCAAGACTGAAAACGAGACCGTTGGTGGTGACAAAACCTTTACGGGTGATGTGACCCTGAGTGGCGACAACGTGGTTTCCGCTAACGGTAGTTTGGAGGTGCCTTCCGTGCTCGACAATGTGGCTTCCGATGGTACCCTGAATCTCTCCTCTTCCACTGGCACTGGCAATTGCGAACAGACCGTTAACTTCTGCGACCTGCAGACTGTTTATGACAACATGCTGGCCAAGTTCAACGCTTTGAACGACCAAATTGACAATTTGTTAGACAGTATCAAAGATCTTAACAAGCAACTCAAAACCCCGAAAGATGGTGAACCATGTCCAAATACTCCAACCGTAACCGACATTGACGGCAACACATACTCCACTGTCCGTATCGGTAACCAATGCTGGATGAGAGAAAACTTGAGAGTGACAAAATATCCTAATGGTACAGCTATTGTTGAGTCGACTAATACTGCCACAAACACTCCATATCGCAGAAATCCAGCAGGAGGAGCAAATGCGCTTTCTGTGCAAGGATATTTATACAACTACACTGCGGCTTCCGCTGGACTATCAGCGATGGCTTCAGAAAAAATTCAAGGTATATGTCCTACAGGATGGCATTTGCCCACAAGAGCAGATTGGAATGAGTTAAAAACATACGTGGGCACCAAAGATGAGTTTAAATGCAGTAATAATTATACTTATATAGCAAAAGCATTGTCGTCACCATTATATTGGGCGTCTAATGGAACTGAAGCATGTCGCCCTGGAAATGATATTGAAAACAATAATGCTACAGGCTTTTCAGTAGTTCCTGCCGGTTATGCTTATAATAGTGGCGAAGTTCAGCTGAATTCTGCACATTTATGGGCATCTGATGGATATTATGCTTATTTGTCTAATGCTACTTATTATGTGTCTATTTATTCAACTTCGACGCTATATTATTCTCGTAGTGTCCGTTGTTTGCGCGACAACACGAACGGTGAGAACAACACGGTGAATGCTCCCGCAGTGGAAACTATCGACAGTATTCGCGACATTACCCAGAACAGTGCCTGGATAATGGGAGGCAAGATTACCGACGACGGTGGCATGCCTATTACCCGCTATGGTTTGGTGGTGGGCACCTCGGCATCAGTTACCATACCTACGGCCACTACCGTAGCCAGCAGTACTTATTCCATCTCCATACCTTATACTATGGGTGGTTATAATGTGACAGGTCTCAGCACCAATACTGCATACTATTATCGTGCCTTTGCTATCAATGCCATTGATACCGTTTATGGTGAAGCCTTCTCCTTCCATACTGTGGAAGACGGTTTACCCTGCCCAGGTTTGGCAACCATCACTGATATTGATGGCAATACTTACAACACCGTGATGATTGGCAGCCAATGCTGGCTCAAGGAGAACCTCAAAGTGACCAAATATGCCGATAATACATCCATCGCCAAAAGCAATGCCGATAGCGATACCGAACCTTATTATACCGATCCTGAAATGAACGCTGCCAATGGTGCCGGTTATTTATACAACTGGTCAGCCGTTATGAATGGCGCAGCCTCTTCTTCCGCTAACCCAAGCGGTGTGCGTGGCATTTGTCCTGTTGGCTGGCATGTACCCAGCGACGAGGAGTTTGATGTGCTTGCTACCTACGTTAAAAGTAAACCCGAATACCTTTGTAATAGCAATAATAACAATAATGCCAAAGCATTGGCAGCCACAATAGGTTGGGACAACACTTCTACAGCATGTACTCCCGGCAACGACCCAAGCAACAATAATGCCACAGGCTTTTCCGCTATTGAAAACACCTCCGGTTACGCTGATTTTTGGACAGCCACACAAGGAAACTATTATATTGGATATAATGGCACTTCTTTTTCGCATGTTAACAATTCTCTTAAGGAGAACTTCTTTGGTGTCCGCTGCTTGAAGGATGCCGCCACCACAGCAAGCTCTCCCAAACTGCCTACCGTGGAAATTGAGAGTATAGATGATCCTACCGATGCTACTCATCACAAAAGTATTACAGCAACTGTTTCGAATGATGGTGGCGCGGCTGTTACATCACGCCACATATATTATTCCAAGACTCCTCATCCGTCACCAAGTAACTATGCAGGTATTTCCGCTTTCACTGATTCCTCTCCTGTGAATTGTATTCTGAAGATCAACTTGGAAGCTGGTACAACCTATTATTTCCGTGCTGCAGCTCAAAACAGTGTGGGTTGGGCATACAGCGATGAATACAGTTTCACTACTGACTCCGCGGGTGGTGCTGGAATGATGTGTCCAGGGACTACTTCTGTTACCGACAAGAATGGCAACGGTTATGCTACTATCCAAATCGGAACGCAGTGTTGGATGGCCAGAAATTTGCGTACTACCAAGTATGCTGATGGTAGTTCCGTCACTTCCTATATTCCTAATGGAGCTGGTACAATAAATACTGATTACGGACGTCTTTATACTTATGCTGCTGTAATGAATGGTTCTTCCACCTCCACAGGTAGTGTACAAGGTATCTGTCCTTCAGGCTGGCACGTGCCTTCTTCTGACGAATTCCAGACTCTCAAGAGCTTTTTGAGTAGCCAAAGCACTTATCAGTGTAACAGCAACGCAAACAACATCAGCAAAGCTATAGCTTCTCGGAACGATTGGGCAGAAAGCTCAAACGAATGCTCACCAGGCAATGAAATGTCTTCTAATAACGCCTCCGGCTTTGACGCTTTCCCGGCAGGTTATTATTCAAATTCAACCTATCATTATTACGGCGAAAGGAGTGGTTTTGCAACCTCCGATGCTGGATACATATACTTCATATCATACCAAAATCCTCTTTTATATAACTACACCTTGAGTGATCCAGCAGATGCTTATTCTGTGCGTTGCATCAAAGGAGCCACTCCTCCTTCTGTGAAAACCAACAATAATGTTACCAACATTGGAAAAAACAATGCTACTGTTGGTGGTGTCTTGATGTCTGATGGTACCAACAGCACTTTCGACGCCTCCAGTGTAACAGAATTTGGTATTTGTTACAGCAAAAACAATAATAATCCAAGCATTAGCGACAACAAAAAAACCAAAACACCCATCGTTGCCGGTTCATATAACATTGATCTTACAGGTCTCACCATGGGTAGCACATACTATTATCGTGCATACGCCACCAACGCTAACGGTACTCAGTATGGCGAAGTGAAGTCCTTCTCTACACTGAAAGGTGCAACAGTAAGCAATTACGCCGTAACTAGTATTACCAAAACATCCGCTAGGGTACGAGGTATGATTACCGCCAACCAAGATACCGTTATATCATGGGGATTCTTCTTGTACAAGAAAAACTCTAGTGGCAATTTTGTTCAAGTAATGGATGCTTACCATGCTAATACCGATCAGTTTACAACTTCTGGTTATACCGTCAAATTGGTCAGCACACCAAAGACAGGCGTTTATTCTATGGATATCTCCGGTCTGGAAGAAGGCGCAACCTATAAATACAAAGCAGAGATTAGAACAATCTTCCAAGGTTGGGTATACGCATCCGCACAATCTGCTGAGTTTACTACATTGGCAGCACCTGAGGTAAGCACAGAAGGTTATACCTATACAGGGAATGGAACCAACTCCGCCAAATATACATTAAAAGGATCTATTGTTAAAAAAGGTAATCCAAACTACACTAAGAGAGGATTTGTATGGTGCAAAAGCAACGCTCCCAGCTCATACGTGGCAGAGCCAACTTTAAGGGAAAATCAGAATTCAAGTTTCCATATTGAAAACGCATCAGACTCGGGTGCATACAGCTTAAACACTTTCACTGCCAATACACCTGGTGTCACCTATCGTTTCCGTGCATTCGCAATCAACAATTCAGATACGGTTTACGGTGAAGTGAAAACCTTTACCTCCCCTACAAAACCCACTATGTCTTTTTCAGGTGATTCTGAAGCTCCCTACAATTATAGCAACCATGTTACTAAAAATTCCATCAAAATGACTCCTGCTTGCACAAACCATGGTGGTAGTAATCTGTTTATCAGAGGATTGGTTTACACAACTAATGAGTCCTTGTCCTCTGAAACACCTACAAACGGAACTGTGAGCGAAAATGCGAGCGAGGCTTCCACAAAATGGGTAAAAGTGGCTGGCACTTCCGGAAGCACCCAAGAAATAACCATATCCGGTCTTTCTTCCAATACAACATATTATATCCGGTCATACGGCAGCAACAGTGCCGGCACAGGCTATAGTACCGTTGTGAAGAAAGTTAAGACAGCTCTTGAATGCGGACAGACACTGACCGACCAGAATGGAAACACCTATTCTACCATAAAAATTGGAACACAGTGCTGGATGAGAAGCAATTTGAAAGCGACAAACTATGACAATGTCGCTGAATTCAGCACAGCAGGCACAGGAGAAGCTATTGAACTAAGAACAGGCAATCCAAGCCCAATTTCAAGCACTATAAAGTACCGTTACAATCCCAATAATAGCAGTAGTAATGTGAACAGCTATGGATACTTATATAACTGGCCTGCCGCTACTGGTGAAGGACTGAGCAATATGATCTCTACCTATCCTAACATGACAACAGCCCAAGGCAAGACTCAGGGTGTCTGCCCACGTGGCTGGCACGTGCCTACCACTGCCGAGTTAACCACACTCCGCAACAGTCTGAATAATGATAATAGCCAATACTATTATTTCAACTCACTGGCTGGCAGAATGCTTCATAATGGTTATTATAGTGAATTCGGCAACTATTTGAATCTCTGGAGCAACACTGAATATAACACTGAGCTTAAATGGGGTACCGTAATCTTTTATTCCAATAGAACTAGCTATACTTTCACGTATGAAAAGCAAGTGGCAGTATCCGTCCGCTGCCTGCAAGACTAAGTCTTCCCCTCTCCTTTCTTCAGGAGATTACTCATAATGATAACAAACGGCCTCTTCTGACAAGGAGGCCGTTTTTTTTTAAAACTGATAATGAAGTCCTCTTCCCCTGCCGACCTGCTGATTTTCAACAATAAAATATTTCGTCTGTTTATTTTTTCAAGATTTTTTCTTATTTTTGCACGAAATTTTTTGTGCCTACTAAAATTTCACAATCATGTCATTTATTGAAGATAGAGTTCAGTTGGAAGGGTTGACTTTTGACGATGTTCTGCTTATACCCTCCTATTCCGAAGTATTACCCAAAGAGGTTTCTTTAACCACACAATTTACCCGTAACATTACGCTGAATACCCCTTTCATTTCAGCAGCCATGGATACGGTGACCGAGGCAACAATGGCCATCGCCATTGCCCGGGAAGGCGGTATCGGTGTGATCCACAAGAATATGCCTATTGAAGAACAAGCCAAGCAGGTAGCTTCAGTAAAACGTGCGGAAAACGGCATGATCAACAACCCCATCACTATACTGCCACACAAAACCGTGGGCGATGCCCTGTCTATCATGGCAGAATACAAGATTGGCGGTATTCCTGTGGTAACGGAAGAAAATGTGCTCATCGGTATTGTCACCAACCGCGACCTCCGTTTTGAGAAGGACTTCAACAAGCGCATCGACTTGGTGATGACACGGGAAAATCTGATTACCACCTCTCGTTCCACCGACCTGAACAAGGCCGCTGACATCCTGCAGCAATACAAAATCGAAAAGTTGCCTGTAATTGACGAAAAGGGTGTATTGCAAGGACTTATCACCTATAAAGACATCACCAAAGCCAAGGATAAACCCAACGCATGCAAAGATTCGCAAGGACGCTTGCGTGTGGCTGCCGGCATCGGCATCTCGAAAGAAACCCTGCCCCGTGCTGAAGCCCTGATTGAAGCTGGTGTTGACGCCATTGTTCTGGATTCCGCCCATGGCCACTCCAAAGGCGTACTAGACGCACTGGTAGAAGTGAGACACAATTTCCCGAATGTGGACATCGTGGTGGGCAATATTGCCACTGGTGATGCCGCCCTTCGACTCGTCAAAGCGGGCGCCGACGCTGTGAAAGTGGGTATCGGACCCGGTTCCATCTGTACTACCCGTGTGGTGGCCGGTGTGGGAGTTCCGCAGCTGAGCGCCATTTACGCTGTTTATAAGGCTCTGAAAGGTACCGGAGTTCCTTTGATCGCCGATGGTGGTATCCGTTATTCTGGCGACATTGTCAAGGCTCTGGCCGCTGGTGGCAGCAGCGTGATGTTGGGCGGTTTGTTGGCTGGCGTGGAGGAATCTCCCGGAGAAACTATCCTGTACAATGGACGTAAGTTCAAAGCATATCGCGGTATGGGCTCCTTGGAAGCCATGCAACGTGGCTCAAAAGACCGCTACCTGCAAAATGATGTGGATGATGTGAAGAAGTTAGTACCCGAAGGCATTTCCGGCCGTGTGCCGTTCAAAGGCAACTTGTACGAGGTCATTTACCAGATGGCAGGTGGCTTGCGCGCCGGTATGGGCTATTGCGGCGCCGAGAACATCGAGAAACTGCATGAGGCCCGCTTCTGCCGCATCAGCAACGCCGGTGTACTCGAAAGTCATCCGCATGATGTGACCATCACCAGCGAGTCTCCGAATTACAGCAAAGGAAACTAGTTTTCCACTAAATATCAAAAAAAAACGCATCCAACAAGGTGCGTTTTTTTAGTATTTTAGAATGCTCTAGTACAAGTTACTGTACTATTCAATTAAAAAATGTTACATGCTGCAGTTGATCTGCTTAAGATTTGCTCCAGCTGCTGAATATCTTTGTTCCAATTCTTTATTTTTTTCTCCACATTCAGTGTGTGAGATTTTACCATAAGCGTATGACGATGATTGACCGTCTTTCAGTGTAACGGTGCAGTTGCATTCTTTGTGACATGAGGTGAAGCCTAAAACCAAGGCTCCCATTGCCAGGATACATACTAATTTTTTCATAGTTTCGTTTGTTAAATTATTAATTGAATTTGGATTGAAAGTATAATCGCATTTATAAATTACAATGCTATTTCAGCTTTGAATTTAAGCCTGTCAGGATGACTTGCAATATAGTCAAGAAACTGGCTTTTTGAAGAGAATTGGTTCGCATTGTCAGCTTGGGTATGTCGTTGAACACCATTTTGCGTGTAGTAGATAACAGGAATGCCTCCATTTTATATTGGATGGGGAAAGTGTTGTTTTTGGAATTGCTGTTTTCCTTCTTGCAACTGGTGAAAGCAATTAATACACTCAAAACGAGGATGATTGATAACAGTACTTTTTTCATGTTTTTTTATTATGGTTGATGATTTATATCTCTCTGAAAGAGATTTTATCCTTCGTGATAAAAGCTCCCGGAAATAGCCCTTGGATGCGCATCAGAAAGCGATAGGCTTCTATTCTGGTCTTGAAATTGCCCACACGCACCCGGAACGTGGGTTCTGTATAAGACAGATATGCAGACACTTCAGGATAGGAAGCTTTGAAGTCGTTATATACCCTCTGTGCCCCATTTTTTGAGGAGACCGCCACTAACTGTATGCGGTAACCCTCCATATATTTTACTGATTTCCAAGCGTTTTCGTATGCATTGCTGATACTGTCAATAATGGGTTCCTTATCGTAGCGAACTTGGATTTGCCCGTACAGTAACACATTCATGCCAAGGAGTAATATGAAGAATATGAGGCGTTTCATCTCAAAATTTTTGCAAAAATACAAAAATTACATATAAGTATTTCCTTCCGTTAAATTTAATTAACAAAGATAAAAATTACTCCACCGTTACCGTATTGATTTTTTTCAATGCCGTTACGATACGGTCAGCCTCACGCCTTCTGATTTTGAAGCTAATCAAATAACGGTCTTCATAACCCTGACCTAAAATACTGACATAAGGATCTTTCAGCAGCTGCATCACACTGTTCATCACGCTGTAATCAAAGCTGACTTTATAGGTTTCATCCACCGTTTTCTCGATGATAGTGGCGGCATCCAAGGCGTCCTTGGCGGCGGTTTTGTAGGCATTAATCAAGCCACTGACCCCCAGTTTGATACCCCCGAAATAGCGGACTACAATGACCAGTGTGTTGGTGAGGTCCTTAGACAACAACTGACCATGAATAGGCCTTCCCGCCGTGCCCGACGGTTCCCCATTATCGTTGAGACGGTAGGCATCCTTGTTAGGACCCAAAATATAGCTATAGCAATGATGGCGGGCATCAAAATATTGCTTCTGGATTTCGGCCAGCTTCTCCTTAACCTCAGCTTCAGTTTCCACAGGAAAAGCCAAGGCAATGAATTTGCTGCCCTTTTCACGGTAGATTCCCTCCGACGGTCCGGCTATGGTTTTATAAGTGTCTTCGAACATATCGGATGGTATTATGATGAATAAATTCTTCCTTGACGCAAATGCCATCGAGCAACGGGGCTTTCACACCCGACTCCCACAGCTGGTCTCCTATCAGAATACGGGCCTCATCCCACAATCCGCTATCGATAAAGCGTTGCAGGGTCTTGCGGCCACCCTCAACTATTACTGACTGGATATTCATTTCACAGAGTTGATGCAAAGCCTCAGCAGAGTTTTGGGGAAGAGCATGGTAATATGTTGCTTCTGAATTTTCAGAATTACTTTGGCAAACAAAGCGTTGCGGATCCTTGCCAGGAAACAACCGGGTAGTCAACTGCGGACGGTCATTGACCATAGTGTTATAGCCTATCAGTATGGCATCTTCCTCGCTGCGCCACTGGTGCACAAGAGTTTTCAGCTCGTGATTGGTAATCCAATACTGACCGTCAGGATTTTGTTGGCGGTCAATGTCCATGTAACCGTTTCGCGTCATCGCCCACTTGAGGATGACGTAAGGGCGTTTCTGCTCATGGAAGGTGAAAAAACGCCGGTTGAGTTCTTTGCACTGGTCGGCCAACATACCCGTAACCACCTCTATTCCTGCGTCTTGTAGCTTTTTAATACCTCCACCATTCACTTTTGCATTGCTATCTACAGTACCAATCACCACCTTAGGAACACCATAGCGGATAATGGCATCGGCACAAGGCGGCGTTTTGCCGAAATGGGAGCATGGCTCCAGACTCACGTACATCGTGGATTCTTTGAGTAAATCGGGCTGCTTTACCGAAGCGAAAGCGTTGATTTCCGCATGTGCCTGGCCATATTGGCGATGCCAGCCCTCCCCTATTATCTTGTCCTGATGCACAATGACCGCACCCACCATGGGATTGGGTTGCACTTTGCCCAAACCGAGTGCGGCTAATTGCAGGCAACGCGACATATAGACTTCATCACAGGTCATCCGCACTTATTTTTGAAGTCTTGCCTTGGTGAAATAAGAGAGTGGTTGAATCTGCCTGTCGAAATGGTAGAATTGGCACAGATAGATATTTTGGTAATTATGATTGATGATACCATAGAAATTATCCTCATCAGCTTCCATCACCACAGTTCCGTCTTCCTGCTCTTCGGGGTTCAGTTTATAGCACAGTTCCATGGTGGTCGTGTTTCCCTCTAAATCAGTGATACTGATGGTTTTGAAATGCTGGGTGCGGTATATGGAATCAATTTTTTCAGGCGTGAAAGAAAGCACAATATCCTCGAAATTCTTATCTCTGAACTCCGAAAGCATATCAATCAGTTTCAAAGTATCATACCCTACCACTTTCTGGTTTTGATAATCATATAAATCGAAGAAGCGGGCACCCGTTTTCACCGCTTTGAAAGATTCTTCAGGATGCTCAACATCAACAAATTCTGCTGTTTGGATACGAGTGATTTTGGTCTGATAGATATCATGGTTAATCCAATCGGCATAGTTGGTGGAATAAATCGGGGTGGCGAAACCTCTGAAACCGGGCACATAAACGATATACGGGTCATCAGAACCTTCCAACAAGGCGAAATTCGACAAATTATCCATTGTGGCCGGACCCATATAATAGGTTTTGGTTTTGCGCTCTTTCACTCCAAATTCCATACCGAAGAGTTTGAATTTAGGCTTGGTTTGGTAAATATCCACCTTAATGGCACTCGTGGAAAGCACCTTGTTAATAGTGCTTTGGCCAGTCTTGGGCACCACTTGCTTAACAGACAAGCTGGCGATAGTAGTCAGAAATTCCTCCATGATAGGTTTCATGACCCTGATACTATCCTGCACCACCCAACCGGCATTGGTGCGTTGCAACAGCACATATTCTCCATGCATATCCGCCAAAAAGATTTTGGTAATGTTGTTGGTGTCTTTGACGGCGAATGCATCAAATGACAGATGGTCGTCGGAGGTTTTGATGACACCAGTTTTGAACAGCACCGCCACAATGGCTGCCACGACCAGCAACGCAGCGATAATGATATATAATGTGTTTTTCTTCATAGTGTATGAATTTTGTGAGTGCAAAATTACGGGAATTTTTTGAGATAAACACAATTATCTGAATTTCGAGCACACAATTAAATGAATGGACATGGAAAATATGGAAACAACAAGAAAAAAAAAGACAAATTAGTATATTGATAATTAGCACATTAACTAATTTACTAATTTGCTAATTTAACTGAAAAATAAAAAAGTACATCATATCAAAAAATTTGTGTATTTTTGCAGCCCCAAAAAATTATAGTATTAACTTTTAAAAGAAAGAGGTATTTTTTATGATCGTTGTTCCCGTTAAAGAAGGCGAAACCATTGAAAGAGCGCTGAAAAAACTGAAAAGAAAATTTGAGAAAACCGGTGTTGTACGTGAATTGCGCGCAAGACAGAAATTTACGAAACCCAGTGTCCTCAAAAGGGAGCAGAAGCTGAAAGCTATCTATGTACAGCAACTTCAATCCAAAGAAGCTGACAAATAATAGCAAAGCTCATAAAAAAAAGAAAAAAAGACCGCCTTCAGCGGTCTTTTTTGTTGATTTGTTTATTTGTTGAACTGTTGATTTGTTTTTATATTTAATTCGCTCAGCAAAAATCATTTGCTAATTAACGAATTAACTAATTTGCCAATTAACTAATTTGCTAATTTTTCCGTATCTTTGCCGCCGTATTTATTTATGAATTTAAACAGAATTATTATGACTGATTACGAATTGAAGTACAAAGTCGCCGACATGAGTCTGGCGGAATGGGGACGCAAAGACATTGAGGTTTCCCAGAAAGAAATGCCCGGTTTGATCGCTTTGCGCGAGAAATACGGAGACAGCAAACCCCTGAAAGGTGTCCGTATCACCGGCTCCCTGCACATGACCATCCAAACCGCTGTATTAATTGAGACCTTGGTGCATTTGGGTGCCGAGGTGAGATGGTGCAGCTGCAATATCTTCTCCACCCAAGACCACGCCGCCGCCGCCATCGCCGCCGCCGGCGTTTCCGTTTTCGCTTGGAAAGGCGAATCGCTGGAAGACTACTGGTGGTGCACCAACCAGGCCCTCTCCTTCCCCGGGGGCAAAGGCCCGAACCTCATCGTGGACGACGGTGGCGACGCTACCCTGCTGATTCACACGGGTTTCAAGGCCGAAGAGGACGCTTCTATTCTGGACAAGACTCCCGAATCACACGAACAGGCTGTGGTTTTCAATACACTGAAAGAATTACTGAAAGAAGACCCACAGCGCTGGCACAAGATGATCAAAGACATCAAGGGTGTGTCTGAAGAGACCACCACGGGTGTACATCGTCTGTACCAGATGATGGAGCAGGGCGAGCTGCTCTTCCCTGCCATCAATGTGAACGATTCGGTGACCAAATCGAAATTCGACAACAAATACGGCTGCCGTGAATCCTTGGCAGACGGCATCAAGCGCGCTACCGATATCATGCTGGCAGGCAAAGTGGTGGTAGTTTGCGGCTACGGCGATGTGGGCAAAGGCTGCGCCCAGTCCATGAAGTCCTATGGTGCCCGTGTCATCGTGACCGAGGTCGATCCTATCTGCGCTCTGCAAGCCGCCATGGAAGGCTATGAGGTGAAGACCGTTGAAGACGCCCTCGACGAAGGCAATGTGTTTGTCACCTGCACCGGCAACTGCGATGTGATTACCGTTGACCACCTCAACAAAATGAGAGACCAGGCCATCGTGTGCAACATTGGCCATTTCGACAACGAAATTCAGGTCAGCGCTTTCGAGAGCCAAAAGAACATCACCAAACGCACCATTAAACCGCAGGTTGATGAGTACATCTTCCCCGATGGACATTCTATTTTCATTCTGGCCGAAGGCCGTTTGGTGAACCTGGGTTGCGCCACTGGTCACCCCTCCTTCGTGATGAGCAACTCTTTCACCAACCAGGTGATGGCCCAGCTCGACTTGTGGCAACACGACTACAAGGTCGGCGTTTACAACCTGCCCAAGGAACTTGATGAGGAAGTGGCCCGCCTGCACCTGTCCAAAATCGGTGTCAAGCTGACCAAACTCACGCAAAAGCAGGCCGACTACATCGGCGTGTCTGTCAATGGTCCTTTCAAGAGTGACTTGTATCGGTACTAATAGCGTAAGACTTTCATAAAGCTACCCAAAAACTATCATAGAGCTATCCGAATACTATCGAAATTTTGGATAGCTCTTTTTACAATTTCTGATACACAAAACTCTTATTTACCACACCTGCTTGTGTAAGTGTTTGGAAATGGAATGTCAATCTGTCTTCGATGAACTCTCCCTCAAATTCGTTGTAGTTTCCCCATTCACTACCAGGTTTGACAACCGACAGCTTGCCATCTTCTCCTACATTGAATATAATTTCCCAAGGATACACAGAAAATATACCGATTCTGTTGTATGATATTTTGGCAACATAAATCTGATCGCCAGACAAAGTGCTGCTGATATCTGTATATTTGCCTACCCATTTGTCCCGGTATTCTACTGGATAATCCCGGTTTTCGGAGGTGTTGCCATTGATTTTTTTACATCTGTATGTCACTTTGGTGCGAGGCTCTGACTGTACATAATACTCGAAGCATAGGCTATCCTCTGTAAATCGTCCTGTCAGGCTGTTGCATAAATAATAATCCTGCTGGGCTAAACTCAGACTTCCATCCTTTGCCACACCCATCTTTTTCAACTCTCCGATTCCGGAGATGTAGATATTCACATATCCGTCATCGGCTTTGTCAGCATAGACGACCCCCTCCATGCCCCCGTCTCTGTCGGTGACATACGCATATTCGCCCATCCACTGGTCACGGTAATCGGCTGTTTTAGGTGTTTTGTGGCAGGAAACCAGCAAAGCCACTGCCACTACAATTGAAATCAAATACTTTAGTGTTTTCATAATTTATTTTTTTTGTTGTCTGTCTTTGTTATCTCCTACAGCAAAAAGAACTTTTTTTCTAGGTTTAATATCCAATTTTGATCGGTATGTGGTGTTTGCGCCATTACTACAATGACATTACAATGTTTTTTTGTCGCAAACAGAACCCCGGTACCCATCTATCGCTCAACCACCTGCCAAGCCTCAATTTTCCGAATTGCAGACGAGAAGTTCACCCCTATCTTGTACAGTTTGCGCATGTCTTGGGCAAAGGGGGCGGCATACTGCTTCTCCTCAATCTGCTCCAAGGCCTTGGCCACCGACTGGTCAAGTTTGAACTCAAAGATGTATATGTAGTCTTTTGTCTGCACTACCATATCCATGCTGCCGTCCGAGGTGTGCCGCTCGGTTTCCACATAAAAACCAAGCATCTGGAAGATGACATTCACCGCATTGTGGAAATACAATTCCGCGTCACCGGCAATCTGGTAGTTCTGATTGGCAAACAAGGCCTCCAGAGTAGTAATCAACAAACTTTCCCGAATCTTCGCGGACGCCTCAAGAAATAATAACCGCCTTCTTTTACCAGCTCATACACCAGTCTGGTCTTGTCAAAATAAAGAAAGTTCTCTTCCCTTATTTTTGCAAAAGTCTGTATGCCGATAGGATATTTCATGAGGATAATCTATTTTGTGGCAAAAGTACAAAAAAACTTCTAATAAGCCATTTTGTCGTTTTGAAAAATTGTTGACATGACGCATTTCTCTATGAGCCACCTCGTCACTCCTTCACCAGCTTCGAGGTATAGCTCCTGCCGCTTTGGCCGAGTACACGTACTACATACATGCCCGTTGGAAGATTGGCAATGTTGATAGTGTTGCCGGAGGGGTTCTCTAAGCTCATTACCTCTTTGCCCAGCATGTCGAAGATGCGCACCTGCTTCACGCCCTCCTGAACCTCTGTGAAGTTGATGACAAAGGATTGGCTGGCGGGATTGGGGTAGATGGCAAGGCTTTGGTTCTCTTTTTCAGAGATGCCTGAGGTGTAATCTTTGTTGTAGCAGTCGTCAGGATTTTCATCCAAGTCAAAACCCGTGTGCATGTCCGCTCCTTCGGCATTGGTAAAACACAATAAGCGTCTCTCTCCATAATCTTCATTATCAAAAAAATAGTTGTTGAAGCCCCATACACTGCCAATCCCTTCTATCCACACATCCTCTGTGTGCAAATAATTGATGTCCACCACCAGCGATATCACTTTATGTGCAGTCCCGTCAGACAAGTGTACCACGGTATCATTATTGTCGTACCCTGACTGACTGTCTCCGTTCAGCACTCCCGACAACAGTCCGCAACTCTCCACACGCGTGGCAATTCCCTCGTTGACAACATAGTAGTCCGTATTTATGTCTATATGAAGAGTATAGAAAGTCACTGTATCCCCCATAGACAGGGAATAGTCGTACAATAAAAACTCCTGAGGCTCCTCGGTTCGGCCTATCTCGTTATTGTTTCTGACAATCCATGTGCCTGCAGGCATATTACAATATACTTTCCTGTTCACGCTGTCGTCTCGGATAGCGGTGAAATAAAGGGCGTTGGACGGGTCGAATTCAAAGGGCTGGTTGGACTTCTGGACGTACACTTTCAAGTAAGAAAGCCCATTGATAGTCGTGTCTCCCATGGTCATATACTTCTCGTCACTGACCGACCATTCACAATTATCGGTGAATAACCTATATGGGATCTGCGCACATATTTTTGTTGTTGTAAACAGGCATATTGTCATCAGGCAGATTATTGATATCAGTCTTCTTGTTCTTGATTCATTTTGTTTTTTCATGATGTTCTTGATTTTAATGGTTGTTGTTTGCAAAAGTAATGATAATATCTGAATAATCGAACTTGATGTGTTTTTCAATGTTATTCTTTCACCAATTTAACGGCATATTCTTTCCCACTTTGGCTGAGTACACGTACCACATACATACCCACTGGCAGATTGGCAATGTTTACTGTATTGTTGGAAGGGTTTTCCTGACTCAGCACCACCTTACCTTGCATATTGATAATTCTAACCTGCTTCACACTCTCCTGAGCCTCCGTAAAGTTGATGACAAAGAATTGGCTGGCGGGGTTGGGGTAGAGGCTCACATTGGATGACTCATAATCCCTCACACCGATGAATATCTCCTCATTAAAGCCGCAATCCACAAACACAGCGGTATCGGGATGACTGTAGTAGAGTTCTGAACCCTCGTGCTTGCAGATGAAGAAATAAGGGCCCTCCTCGTCTTTTTCGCTGAATCCCCAATTGGGGCCAACCCCTTCTATGAAACATTTGCGCTGAAACTGATTGCCATAGTAACACCAAGGTACATCCTCGCTGAAACGGATATGTTTCCTATTCTCTTCATAATACACACTGTCCACCACCAACTCGTAGGTTTCGTTGTACTGGTCTCTCCTGACAAAATGGTCTCCCACCTCCAGTGACAGATCCATCACCAGTAGTTCCTCCTGGGTTTCCGCATTCCTGAAATAGAGCTTGTTGCTCGCCTCATTGGAATACAGTTGGCCGTAGTCTGAGTTTTCCCCAGCGGGGGTGGTCATCGACAAACTGAAAGTGTCGCCTGACAGTCTTACGGCTTGGATTGTACCCAACCAATGACCCGCCAAATCGATATGAGGAATTGTCCATGTACAGCTGTCCCCCGTTAAAACAGGGTGAAAGTTCTCATCTTGTGCCTTGGATGACAACATGCCGAAGCATATTAATACGAATAAAATACTGATTTTTTTCATGACGTTATTTTTAATGGTTGTTGTTTGCAAAGGTAATAATAATATCTGAATAATCGAACTAGATGTGGTTTTTCCATCTTATTCTTTCACCAATTTAACGGCATATTCTTTTCCACTCTGACCGAGTACACGTACCACATACATACCCACCGGCAGATTGGCAATGTTAACTACATTGTTAGAGGGATTCTCCTGACTCAGCACTACTTTGCCCTGCATATTGATAATTCTAACCTGCTTCACGCTTTCCTGTGCTTCCGAAAAACTGATGGAGAACGTCTGGTTGGTAGGGTTGGGATAAATGACCAAATTAGATTCTTGCGTATTTTCCTGCTCATCAATATACTTTGTTTTTGTAACACTCTCGAAAAGGGTATCGGACAATCCTTCTCCTTGACATATAGCACTGCGAGTATTTATAGTTTCGTCCACATCCTCATAACAAATGTTGAAGAAAAAGCACAGAATCCCCTTTGCCATTACAGAGGTACGACCGGTATTCAATTCCGCAATCCGTATCAGCCTCTCTATCTGCTCTTCCGACATAGCATACCAGTTCACTCCCCTTTCCGATGTCAGCGACGCACATTCCGCTTTCAATGCCCGGAAAGCCGCATAATTGTCCCTTTCAGCAGTATCATCAGTGAAAATATTGGCATAGTCGGTCGTTTCGTTCATCTGGTACATTGTTTCCGACCATGAATACGGGTCGGCAAAAAATGAAGCTGTAGCATGCCATTCGGCCAATGTGGCCATATCCGTCAAACTGTCAAGCATTATCTGGCGAACGGCCTTATGATACAGGTCTGAAGCCTCCTGCTGCAAGGCCGTCATCTCGGGTGAAATAGGTGAAGCATTGTATATGCCTTCTTCTGTCATCTCCCATTGCGATACTCTTGCCGAATCCAACTCTTGGTAGGCTGATACCATTGCAGCCAATTCACTTGTATTATAATTTGTCCTGTTTAGATTTACATCAAAGATAGTTGAATAACAGGGATTGGATGGAATTCCCTGCGAGGAAAGTGCAACTTGATAGGTCAGACTTGGATAATGAGCGGGATTGGATGAATTGTACAGATAGGTTACCATTGAACCGCCACCATTGTAAAAATTATAGTCGTACGTTCTCGAAAAGTTATTGTCTGCACCACTGTTCAAATATCCCTGTTGAGGTGATACAATGGTAGAAGACAACAGTCTTATATCATAATCATTGGTTGAAAAATTATTGCATATAAAATGCAATCCTCTTCTTGTATTACCATTTGTGCCAGACACAAGAATGCCATTTGCCATTTTCGTAAAATCATTCTTGTAAATTCTATTGTTGTTTGTACCTGAATTGGTTATCTTGATACCATATTTAGAATTATTACTTTGACTTGATGGGGAATAATAATAGTCATAAAATTGGTTCGCCTCTATATGGTATCCTGTGCACGCAGTCAAACTCAGGCCTTTTCTCTGATATGTGGACATAGTGTGATAGTCAGTCTGATTCACATCACATCTTATTATCTCCACAAGATTGTTTCCATTGACGGATATGGCTTGCTGGTTGTTGTCAAATTTTGTCTCGTCTAATTTTACAGCATACTGGTTTCCAGTAGTAGTTACTTCCACCGCCGTGTTAAAACCCGTGAAAGTGTTGAACAGGAAAGTGTCAGGCAAAGAACTTCCCCCTCCTGAATACGATGCATAAGCGTAAGGGAAGGTGGTAAGTGAGAAGCCTGCGTCAATGGTGAATATGCCCTTGCCTTCGCACAACAAACCCCTGTTCATGTTGTTTTCAAAAGTGCATCCTAAGAACCTGACATTTTTCACATCCCACATGCTCACATGGTTTGTGAACTGACGGTTGTTTTGAGCCAACACATTGTTGGTGTCAATAGTAAACGTGCACCCTATGAAATAGCTGCAATTGTCAAGGAGAGTGGTTCCCGAAGCAGTATCACAATAAGAAAGAAATTCAAGAGACCGCTGGTTGTTCTTGAAAACAGTATTTGTGGCTGTGATTATACCTCCCGTGGTATGCCAGTCCTCGTCACGCAAACCCGTACGTATAGCCGTGATGGCATTTTCGATGACTGCACCGTTTTTCAGTTCCACCACTCCCTGATATTGGGGTTCCTGATGTTTGGTCCTGTCTCCTACCACCTCTATGCCTTTCCACATAAAGCAATCACATGCTGAGGTTAATGTTCCTCCGTCAACAACAAGCTTGCCACCTGGGAGAACAATTATTCGTACAGTTGAATCCAAGTGTATTGTTCCTGTTACTGTCAATGTTGAACCTGGCATAACAACAATATTTCCTTTATAGAAAGTATTTGATGCCCATAAGGTATTTGTAGATATTGTATCTCCATTATGATAGTCTTGTGCCATAGTAACAGCTTCATACGCGTTGAGTCTTCCCGCTCCCAATAATCCAGGATATAAATATTCATCCTGAACAGGATCTGCTGTGGTTTTTATTATTTCTTCAATATCAGCTGGAGTAAGACATTTATTTACACTTTTAATTAATGCGCACGTGCCCGCCACGATTGGTGTGGAAAATGACGTGCCTCCATATTTTCCAAAATACGGCCATTGTTCGGGATTGCCAAATTGATCCACTGTACTTTTTGCTCCCATAATATCATAACCGGGAGCACATATATCCACTTCAGAATAGTGACTATGTGAACTATCTACACCATTATGGTGCAAATCTTCTTTTGTAGTACTGGTGACAATAATAATTCTGTCATCGTAATAGGGATGTAATGGCCGAAACGGCTGGTCCGATTGTAGTTCCGAACTATAGCAATGAGTACCTTGATTTCCATTCCCCGCTGGCATTACTATAACAGTACCATTGTTCAATATTTCTTTAACCGCCATTTTTTCAATGTTATTGAAATTTCTATCACAACTCCACCCACCAGCAGAGGATGTTAACACATCCGCATGCATAGCAAGAGATGCATGATGTGCTCTTTCCAGATAATTTCCATTCCATGCTTTATATGGTATTATCCTACAATTAAATCCTACAGATGCCAATTGTCCCCCTCCGTCTGTCTCTGCCGCCGCAAAACTTGCCACAGCTGTACCATGGTTGTGTCTTGTTCCATCCGTATAAAACGGTTGATTGTCATATGGATCATATGTACAATAAAACTTGTTTATCAGGTCAGGATGATTTATGTCAAACCATGTGTCTAATATTGCAATTTTGATATTTGTATCACCTTTTGTTATATCCCATGCTTGATCTGCCATTATTGTTTTGAGGTGCCAAAGCCAACTGGTGGAATCGCTATAGTACAAATACCACATATAATCTGACGGATTATAAAGTTCTATATTTTCTTCCTCCGAAGGAAAATAAAACTCTTCTATTTGAGGATAGGAGGCTATCGCATTTGCCTGCTCATTTGTGACCTTTATTTCGAATAACCTGAGAAGAGTGTCATTCCTTGAATAAGGAAAGACCTGCTTTATATTGTCAATAGACAATGTATTTGTCATATTACGGAGTTCTTCATCTAAAAACATAACTCTTTCAGTGTTAATAGATTGAAACTTTGGTTTGTGATTTAACAATATCCACATTCGCTGTTCCTGCGCTTGCAAAACTAATGGTATCAGCAAAAAAACTGCAATTACTGCTAAATAAATTACTCTTTTCATTGTTCTTGAATTATTGGGTTAATATTAATGTTTTTTCTCTTTCTAATCATTCGTATATTCAGGACTTTCTGTGTAATAAAGTCCTGTGAAAGTGAACTGGAGAGTAGTGCTGTCTCTATATACCAGCTGGGCAGGTATGTTCAAATATACAGGCTGACCTTTCTCGTCCTCGGTATAAAGAGAACGTGCCGGCATGTTGAAGAAGCTCTGGTCGGTCAGGCCAAAGGTGTCGGTAGTAACGGCATTCATACTGCTACCTCCCGGATATAAGGTCAATCTGGAGGATACTCTGCATACATTGCCGGATCCTTGACAATCTTGATGAAACAAACGCCCGTTCATATATATGCATCCGGGACATTTCTTCCCATCATGGCCTATATCCATTATGAAAACTTGATTTCGGTAATTTTTTGATCCTATGTCTGTCATAGTAGCACTATTTGTTTCTGGTAAAATGGAACGGGAACCGGATTCTTTCCGACAAGATGTACTCCATATAGAGGAAATCAAAATCCCGGAGAGTACCCACATTGAAATTTTTGTTTTTCTCATATTTGATTTCTTTTGTTTTCTTGCAAAGCTAATGAAAAAAACAACGAAAAATCCAAAATATGCATTTTAGGACGAATTTTTTTCGTATAGGACTAATCTTGTGAAATGAGAAAATAAAAATAATATGTAATTCTATTATTTTATTGATTTTCAGTGCTATTACATATCGCCAATTTTCCATCAATTTTTATCTTCTCATTTTTTTAGGACGAAAAACGGCAAAATGAGAAGATAAAATCGAAAAATATTTGGCTTCCATCGTGTACTTTGAAGAAATTCTCCATGATTTTGTATTTTTGCAGTTGCTTTTTATATCCTCAATGCTATGGATTCGAGAAAACTATCTTTTTATAAAACAATAGCGAAAAACGTGTTATTGTGTGTTGTCATTTCCTATTTTTTCGGTTTTAACAGCCGCTTGAGACCCGTGGCTTATCCACACATGTACAAAGAGTATTTATCAGCTGTGATTGCTCTTGCGGCCATTTATTTCAATTATCTGGTCTTGTTCCCAAAATTATATCTCAGTAGGAAATATAAGGTTTATTGGTTTTTTACGCTATTTACTGTAATTCTGTCAGGAGGTGTGGAAATGCTGTTGGTAAGCCCTGACTTGCTGAACAGGTATTCTGCACAAGGCTATCCAGACTCTCTCTTACATGAGATAATGTTTATGGACACGTTATATGTTATCATACGCAATGGAGGGTTGGTTTTACTGTCTTTTTCCGTCAACGAAATACGCTATCTTAAAAATTTAGAGAAAGAGAAAGACTTGTACATGCGTAGGAATTTTAACACCTTGGATGTGAAAGACGAGAACAACCAAACCATCCATATCTATACGCATAGCATCTATTACTGTGAACAACAGCGAAACAATGCGCTTGTCAGCTTATTAGACGGGAAACAATATCTGCGTTATTGCTCGATGAACAGTTTGGAGGAAATATTGGGGTGTGAAGATTTTGCCCGCATTTCGCGCAATGTGATTGTTGCCAAGAAATACATAGCCTCCTTTAGTAATAATCAGATAGGGCTAAAGAGAGGGAACCAAAAAAATGAAGATCCTGTAGTATTCAAGGTAGGAGAGGCTTATTTGGGAAAATTCATGAATGAGTTGAATTTGAAGATTATACCCCCTCATTCACAGGTCAAAAACAAGATAATCACAGAGAACGATACAACAGAAACAGCATCGACCTCTAATTTCCAGCTTTTATTGGACGAATTCTCTCAAAATCATAAACTGTTGACAGTTTATACCTATATATCATCCCATCCCGACTGCAAAATCAGTGAAATAAGCAGTAAATGCAACATATCGAAAGGTTCGGTGAGCCGATATCTTGCCAAATTGACAGAAATGGGAGTGATAAAATACCAAGGGGCCAAAAAAACAGGCGGATACAATGCCGTGAAGGCTCCCCTCAACGAGTAACTGACAGCACTGAAAACACTAGTTTTATTACAACACCAATCTATCGTTCAACCACCTGCCATGCCTCAACTTTCCGGGTAGTGGACGAGAAGTTCACTCCTATCTTATATAGTTTGCGTATATCTTGGGCAAAGGAGGCGGCATACTGCTTCTCCTCTATCTGCTCCAAGGCCTTGGCCACCGACTGGTCAAGTTTGAACTCAAAGATGTATATGTAGTCTTTTGTCTGCACCACCATATCCATGCTGCCGTCCGAGGTGTGCCGCTCGGTTTCCACATAAAAACCAAGCATCTGGAAGATGACATTCACCGCATTGTGGAAATACAATTCCGCGTCACCGGCAATCTGGTAGTTCTGATTGGCAAACAAGGCCTCCAGACGGGACATGAACTTTTCGGGCTGACCCGATTCAATCTCCTCCACAAAGTTGATCACAAAAAGTCCGTGTTTTTTTTCTTCCAATTTGCCGATTTTTAAAAAAAATGATTTAACTTTGCAAATTCGTTTGCGACTTTCCGCGGAAAGTCCAAATGAATTTGTTTTTGAAAGTAAGTTAATATTAATCAAAACAATAAACTTATGAAAAAAATCTTAGCATCCTTATCACTGCTGCTGCTTCCTGCTTTTATGTTTGCAAGCGAAGCGGATTTGACCTTGCCAAATTTCGGTAATGTCACTTTTTTTAACGGTGCACTGAGTGCCAAAGCGCTGTTGCTCTGGGGCTCCATCATCGTTATTCTGGGCTTGCTCTTCGGTCTCTTCCAAGCCATGAGAATCCAGAAATTCCCCGTGCACAAAGCCATGGCCAATGTGGCTAACACCATCTACACAACCTGCAAGACCTACCTGCTGCAACAGGGCAAGTTCCTGCTCATCCTTTTTGCCATCATCGGTGCTATCATCATTTTCTACTTTGGTGTGCTGAGTGGCAAAACCGCACCTCAGGTACTGCTAATCCTCTTGTGGACCGTACTGGGTATCTTAGGTTCTTACGCTGTGGCTTGGTTCGGCATCCGTATCAACACCTACGCCAATAGCCGTACTTCCTTCGCTTCCCTGAGAGGCAAACCCTGGGATGTGGTTTCTATTCCCCTGCAGTCCGGTATGAGCGTTGGTTTGTTGCTGATCACCATCGAGTTGGTGATGATGCTCATCATCCTGCTATTTGTGCCCGCTGAAAGTGCCGGCGCATGCTTGATCGGCTTCGCCATTGGTGAGTCTTTGGGTGCCAGTGCCTTGCGTATCGCTGGTGGTATCTTCACCAAAATCGCCGATATCGGTTCCGACCTGATGAAGGTGATCTTCAAAATCGGCGAGGATGACCCGCGTAACCCTGGTGTAATCGCCGACTGTACCGGTGACAATGCCGGCGACAGCGTAGGCCCCACCGCCGACGGTTTCGAAACTTACGGTGTGACTGGTGTGGCTCTGATTTCTTTCATCATCTTGGTATTGGGTAACAATGTTGAGACACAGGCACTCCTTATCGCTTGGATTTTCGCTATGCGTATCCTCATGGTGTTCACCTCCGTTCTGTCTTACGGTATCAACCACGCTATCTCAGCGGCCAAATACAAAAACTCCAAGAATTTCAATTTCGAGACTCCGCTGACCTCTTTGGTTTGGATTACTTCTATCATTTCTATCATCGTAACCTTCTGCATCAGCTACCTGTTGCTGAATGGCAACTCTGTTTCCGACACCTACGGTCCTGATTTGTGGTGGCGTCTGGCCGCTATCATCAGTTTCGGCACCTTGGCTGCCGCCATCATTCCCGAATTCACCAAGGCTTTCACCAGCTCCAACAGCCGTCACGTGCAGGAAGTGGTGACCGCTTCACGCGAAGGTGGCGCTTCCCTAACCATCCTGTCAGGTATGGTGGCCGGTAACTTCAGTGCCTTCTGGAAAGGTCTGGTTATGGTAGGTCTGATGTTCGGTGGCGTTATGGTCGCTTCCAATGGTTTGGACATCTTCGGCGAATATTCCTCAATTTTCGCCTTCGGTCTGGTAGCCTTCGGTTTCTTGGGCATGGGTCCTGTGACCATCGCTGTAGATAGCTATGGACCGGTAACCGACAATGCCCAGTCAGTGTTTGAGTTGTCACAAATCGAGCAGATTCCGAATATCTCTTCAGAAATTGAAAAAGACTATGGTTTCACTCCTGACTTTGAAATGGGCAAATACTATCTGGAGGCTAACGATGGCGCCGGTAACACCTTCAAAGCCACTGCTAAACCCGTGCTCATCGGTACGGCTGTGGTAGGTGCCACCACCATGATCTTCGCTATCATCATGTTGCTGAAGAACAATGGCATGATGCAGCTGAACCTCACCGATCCCGCTGTAATCTTAGGTTTCATCACCGGTGGTGCCGTTATCTATTGGTTCAGCGGCGCATCCATGCAGGCTGTTACCACGGGTGCTTACCGTGCTGTGGAATTCATCAAGAAAAATATGAATCTTGACAAGACCGAAGCTGATATTGAAGACTCCAAGACTGTGGTGAGAATATGCACCAAATACGCTCAGCAGGGTATGTGGAACATCTTCGCTGTGATCTTCTGCCTCACCTTGGCTTTCGCTTTCTTCGATCCTAACTTCTTCGTGGCTTACCTGATTTCCATCGCCGTATTCGGTCTGTTCCAGGCTATGTACATGGCCAATGCCGGCGGTGCATGGGACAATGCCAAGAAAGTGGTTGAAGTTGACCTGAAAGAAAAGAACACCGACCTGCACGCTGCTACCGTTATCGGTGATACCGTGGGCGATCCATACAAAGACACCTCTTCCGTGGCTTTGAACCCCATCATCAAGTTCTCCACCTTGTTCGGTATGTTGGCAGTGGAAATCGCTATCGCCATGAAGCTGTCCGCCACTTCCACCGACTACTCACCGATTATCGGTATCGTTTTCTTTGTAATCGGTCTGATTTTCGTTTACCGTTCTTTCTACGGTATGCGTATCAAAAAATAATATTGCAATATGCGAAAAATAAAAGTCCTCATACTATTCCTGTCGTTGATGCCGACTATGCTGATAGGCCAGTCTATCAGGCCGGACAAGAACTTTGTCGATTCGGCATCAACGATGGTGTGGACTGAGGTCAACATGTCGTGGCAGTTTCCTGTCGGTGGCCTCCGCCAGCTGTTCAAGATGAATGGTAGCGTGGGCACTGGCATTACCGTCAAGACCCCTTCCAACTGGCTGTTCGGCATCAGCGGCAACTATTGTTTTGGTGCCGCCATGCGCGATTCCACCATTTTGGACAACCTGAAGGACCACAACGGCTACACCTACAACTCCGACGGAACCAGTAACCAGGATTACCTCAACAAAGAACTGGAGGGCCGTTATTGGTATGTGGCTGCCGGAGTGGGTTATGTGATTCCCGTCAACCGCTGGAAAAACTCAGGTATCCGAATATATGTGGACTTCGGCATTGCCCAACACAAGATTCACATGGGCAGCCAGGCAGCCGACTACGTACCCATGCTGAGAGGCAACTACAAGAAGGCTTACGACCGCCGCTCCACGGGCTTCCACATGTCGCAATCCATCGGTTACCTGTTCATCCAACGTGTACGTGTTGCCAGCTTTTACGCTGGCCTCGAGTTCCATGAGATGTGGACCAAGCCCGACCGAAACTATATTTTGGGAGTCGGTCCGACTGAAGGCACCAAGGCAAAATTCAGTGGATTAATTGGTATTAAGGTAGCCTGGATTATTCCTTTGTATGAGAAGAAAAAAGTATCCACTTTCTATACTTTCTAAAAATGAGACTTTTATATTCTGTCGCAATACATCTCTATAATGCAGCAATTCACCTTGCTGCATTATTTAATTTTAAGGCCCGGCAATGGGTACAGGGACGGCATGGGGTGTTTGACTTTTTAGCCCGACAATGTGCTGGGAAAAAACATATTATCTGGTTTCACGCGGCCTCATTGGGCGAGTTTGAGCAAGGCAAGCCGCTGATGCAACTGTATCGGCAGCAACATCCTGAATGCACCATTCTGGTCACCTTTTTCTCCCCTTCAGGTTACGAAGTGAAGAAAAACGACAAGGTAGCCGACATTATATGCTACCTGCCGCTCGACACTCCCCGCAATGCCCGACGGTTTTTGGACATTGTGCCCGTGGAAAAAGCCGTTTTCGTGAAATACGAATACTGGTACAATTACATGCACCAGCTAAACACACGCCATGTGCCTTTTTATTACATTTCAGCCATTTTCCGCCCTTCGCAGTACTTCTTTAAGCCCTACGGCACATGGTTCGCCCAGCAGCTTAAAAATTGCACTTATTTCTTTGTGCAGAATGAGGTCTCCAGAAACCTGCTCCACTCTATCGGTATCGACCAGGTGGAAATCACCGGCGACACCCGCTTCGACCGAGTTTATGACATCTCGCGACAGCAGTACGAGCTGGACTTTGTGCAGGATTTCCGCCAAGAAGACACCCGACTGATTGTGGCAGGCAGCACCTGGGGTCCGGATGAACAGCTACTGAAACAGCTGTTAGAAAAACTGCCAGCCAATTACAAGCTGGTGCTGGCTCCACACGTCACCGATGCCAAGCACATCGGACAGATCAAGGAACTATTTCAGGAGTTCCCAACGGTTTGCTATACCGAAAAAGACGGCAAAGATTTATCGTCCTATCGGGTATTAGTCATTGACACCATTGGCATATTGAGCAAGATATACAAATACAGCTATATTTCTTACATTGGCGGTGCCTTCGAAACAGGCCTGCACAACATCCTGGAAGCCGCCGTTTTTGGTGTTCCTCTCTTCTTCGGCCCCAAATACCAGAAATTCAACGAAGCGGTGCAATTAGTAGCCTTAAAGGGAGCTTTCTCTATTATCAGTTATGAAGAAATGCTGCAAAAGTGCCAGCTCTATGCCTCCACGCCCGAAGCTTACAGTGCTGTTTGTGAGATATGCAAAAAATATGTGGAAAGCAACTTGGGGAGTTGCGAGAAGATAATGGGGAAATTAGCAAACGCATATTTCCCCTTCTATTAGAAGGGGTGGCCGAAGGCCGGGGTAGTGACGCAAGTATTACGGCGAAGCCATACATAATTATAGCAAATTGGTTAATGATTCTAATTTGCTAATTTTCACATTTGCTAATTTTCTAATTATTCATTGTTCGTTGTCAACAGATTTGGGATAAGTTTCTCTAACCCATAGCACAATAAGCCATCCAACACAGTGCAATACGGCACCAATTAAAAAAGACCAATAAGGGCCTATCTTACTCTTTTTGCCTGTCAATGCCGCAATAATGCCAAAAAAAATAGAGGAAACAACAATTCTAATAATGTATTTATCCATGACAAAGGGTATTTATTGTGCAAAAGTAATAAAAAAAACTATATCGCCCGCTTCCGCCAGTCGGCTTTCCAAATATAGCAGAAAGAAATAAAGCCAATGATAATATTATAGAACCACTCGGCGGTCCAAACGACGGCAATAGAGGAAACCCTGGTTGTCAAGTAGATATAAAACATATAGGCAATAAGTACTCCAAATTCCAAAGCCATGGCTGCCGAAGTGTTGCCAGTACCCGAAATCGCCTCAAAATAAATAACACCAACAGAACCCAAAATAGTGGCTACGCATATAACATAAATCGAAGGAATGGCAGCCGCCACCAAGTTGAGGTCATCAGTATAAATCCGCAGGACAAGATCGGGGAAAATGGCTGTGAAAACGGCCAAAACCAAAGAGCAAAGCACAGCATTTTTCACCACCTTCCCAAGCATTGCCATCACCTCATCGCTCTTACCCTCGCCGATGATGCGGCTGGTGAGTGTGTTGGCTGTGGCCGCAAAAGCGAAACACGGAATGATGAGAATCATATAGGTACTACGAACCACCGATGACACCCCAAGAGCCGTCTCGCCCATCTTTTCAATCAGGATAAAGAAAGCAAACCAGGCCCCGAAGGAGAACAGTCGCTGAATCATGCAGGGAAAGGCCACTTTCAAGATATTGCCCATCAGCGCAAGCTGCAGCTTGTGCCAACGGAACATACCATATTCCTCATGAGGAATGGTGAAAAAAGTATAGACCCAGAAGAAACAGAAAGCTGTCAACTCTGCCAACAGCGAAGCCAAGGCCGCACCGCCTATGCCCATTTCGGGCAAACCACAGTTCCCGAATATCAGACCCCAGTCGAAGAAAATATTGACCACCGCCATGAGAAGGGTGGAATACGTGATAACCTTGGTATTACTGATACCCACATAGAACGAACGGAATAGAAAATTAAATACCACGAAAACAATGCCAAAACGCCTGATATCCAGGTATTTCATGGAAGCCACGTAAATATTCTCCGACTCAATGATAATATTCATCAATCCATCGCTGAAAAAAAACAAAAGACTGAGTAACAATAAACCGAGTAGCATGACGAAAAGAGCCCCATGCTGGAAAACCACACCTATCTGTTTCAGATTACCTTCACCGTAGCGCCGGGCGATGAAGATTTGGATGCCCACCGCAAAACCCATTGCCAGCGTAGTGAATACGTAATAGAACAAGCCTGCCATCATCGACGCACTCAATTCAATAGTGCCAAGGTGCCCTAAAAAGGCCGTGTCGGTAAACGTAATCACCGTCTGCGCCAAATTGCCCAGCATAATGGGATAGGCAATACGCCAGATTTCGCGATTGGTGACAGAGGTCTTAATCATGGGGCAAAAATACAAAAAAAACTGTTGAATTGTTGAACTGCTGAATTGTTGAATTGTTGAAAAAATTTTTGTACCTTTGCATTTGCTTCCAAATACATCAAAGCCATAAAAATTTAACATAATAAATTGATTTATAGTATATTTCTTAAAAAAATAATAGTGATTTAACTGATACATGAAAATAATTTTTAAAGCAAATTTGATACTGATGGCATTCTTGATAGGAATCTCAGCATCAGCACAAAATTTAATAAACAAAAGCAAAGTATCGACATATCTGACAGAGATGGTTGTCAACACGGCGGCCAAAGACAGTCACAGGAGCGTTAACGCCTTGGCTACACTGTCCATAGCCTGCGATGCTCCTGCATTCTTTGAGCGGCACGGATGTCGCCTCATTGACAACGTGGAGCGAATCTACATTGTGAGCATTCCACTCAACGAAGTGGGTCCGTTGTCGAACAACGACACTATCGAGCGAATTGAGGCAGAGCGTATGCCGCAGCCACTGATGGATGTCACTCCGCAACAAATAAATGCCACCGGCGTCTATGCTGGCACCAACCTCCCGCAGGCATACACGGGTGCAGGTGTAGTGGCAGGAGTCTTCGACTGCTATTACGACTTCACTCATCCCGCTTTCCGTGATGTCAATGGAGACTTGCGCATCAGCTATTATTATGATTTCCAATGGCCTAATGCCGATGGCACATACGGCCATGCGTTGGTGAGTTCCAGCGAGATTGCCGCCCAGCAGCATTCTCTTTACTCTCGAAATGGTATTCACGGTACCCATGTGGCCGGCATCATGACCGGCTCAGCGGTAAATGGTCAATACCAAGGAATGGCCCCTGAAGCTGACATCTACCTGGTGGACTTCAACTCCGACCGCGAGCAGTTTGCCAATCCTGACGAGAACACCTCGGCTGTTGCTGTGTTGGGCTTCAAGAAAATTTTCGACCGTGCGGCAGCCGAAGGCAAGCCTTGTGTGGTAAACTTCAGCAGCGGTGAGAGCGTTATTTTCACCTCTCAACGTGTACTCGAAGGCGAAGCCATGCAGGCACTGACAGGACCTGGCCGTATTATTGTTTCGTCGGCTGGCAATGATGGCACCCGCTCGTGCTACCTTGAAAAAAGTGCCAACGACTTCCAAGCAGGCACAGGCATCAAGAACGGCCTCCATGGCGGTCAGGTTATCGACATCGACCTTGTCACCCCTGGCAACCAATATGTGCGTTTCGATTTCATGGGCGTAGGACTTACAGGAGGCGGCATCGAAGGTACTATCGCCTTCAACACCGACAGTATAGATGCCGCTGGCAGCCAGTTCTCCACCACAGTGAGTATGGGTGAAATACAACTCGAAGTGGTGCAAAGCCCATATCAAGACCCACGCGGATCCGTTTATCATATCCACGGCACAATGCCCAATGATGTTTATTTACTACTCTGCGGCGCCACGGTGCTGCTCACCAGCAATTATCCTGCCTATATGTACAGCGACATCTCCTACAGTCCCTTCCTCAATGTCACCAACGTGCCTCAATACAGTTTCGCAAAGCCTGGTTATTCCATTACTTGGCCCGCCATGCTGCCCGGCATCATTGCCGTAGGAGCCACAGGCTACAAGAACAACTTCGTCAACATTGACGGACAGGTCAACGACGACTATATTACCCTTGCCCCAGAACAAATGGGCCAAATCACCAAGTTTTCTTCCTGCGGCCCCACCTTCAATGGACTTACCAAGCCCGATGTCGTCGCACCAGGGTTCAATATCAACGCTGCCTACAACAGCTTCTACGAGGATTTCGCAGGTATGCGAAAAAATCTTACCTATACGGGTACTTACAATGGTCAAACTTACTATTATTTAGCAGAGTCAGGAACCTCAATGGCATCACCCGTGGTGGCTGGCGTCATTGCCCTATGGTTGCAAGCCAAACCCGACCTCACGCCCGAACAGGTGCTGGAAGTTATCAGTCATACCTCCACACACCCCGAAAACACACTTTCGTATCCCAACAATACATACGGACACGGACAAATCGACGCTTATCAAGGACTTCTTGAAGTGCTGAACCTATCCACCAGTATCCCTGAACTGAGCAAAAACCAGCCGCAAAAGGTCACTTTCCGTTTGGAGCACCACCACCTTTATGCCGACTTCGGTGACAATATTCCGCAACAGATGGTCTTCAAAATCTATTCACTTGATGGCCGCCTATTGCTTTCGCAAAGCGGCAAAAGCGACATCGACCTTTCCGCCTTGAAAACCGGAGTCTATGCCGTACAACTGACCACCGACAGCAAAGCTACCACCGGTTCAACACTGATTAGATTACAATAACCCTTACCCCTGTTTCCGGCGTTCGATTTCGTCGTGGATTTTGGAGGCCATCTCAAAGTCCTCACACTCTACGGCACCATCCAGAAGATTTTGCAGTTCCTCAAGACTCATCTCCTCGAGTTTGGTGGAAATATATTTGTCGTAATTCTCATCTGATAAATCCATTTCCAACTCGTCAGCTAATTCTTCTTCATCTTCTTCCTCATTTTGAGCATCATACAATTCCACAAGATTTTCAGTATCAGAGAGATAAGCATCAATTACTTCTTCCTGAATATAAATAGGAATATGGGTTTTCAAGGCGATAACCACCGCATCCGAAGTTCGAGAGTCAATAGTGAACACCTCTCCATTTTCCTCACGGAAATGGATATCAGCATAAAAAACACCCTCTTCGAACTTGTGAATCAGCACATAACCCGGATATACCTTGCACTGCTCCGACAATTGCAGAAACAAATCATGCGGAGTAGGCCGTTTTGGTCGCATTTTGTTCATTTCCAGCACAATTGCCCTTGCCTCACTCATACCGATAAGAATTGGCAACTGACGTTCGCCCTCTTTTTCTTTGAGGATTAACGCATACGCCTCTGATGGCGGCTGGGCATTGCGGATATCGGAAACGACAAGTTCAATCATAACTGTGGGGCTATATGTTTTTCGGTTATACGTTAAGTCACTCACTTCGTTCGTTCGGGGAGTCGTTCACTTCGTTCACTCGGTTATACGATACCGTCTCCCCGTCTTACCGAGTACACATTAGTGTACGTCTTCACGAATGCACGTAGTGCATGTCTTAACGCATTAATTCTTAGTTTCTTCAGGGTTATGTTTGTATTTGAAAATGATGGCAAAGAGAACAGCAACTATAAAGGCGTAGGCGGCGAAAATATCCCATACTGCAGTCCAGTTGCCTACCAAATGATGACCTTCCCAAGTGCAGTATTGGTTGACCACCCACTGCGCACCCAAGGTACCGATAGTGGCACCGATACCATTGGTCATCAGCATGAACAGACCCTGAGCCGAAGAACGTATATCAGCACTGGTTTCCTTGTCCACAAACAGCGAACCGCTGATATTGAAGAAGTCGAAAGCCACACCATACACAATCATAGAGAGGATAAACAACCACACTCCGTTGCCGGGATTACCCAAGCCGAAGAAACCGAAACGCAACACCCAGGCGAACATGGCGATCAGCATCACCTTCTTGATACCGAACTTATGCAAAAAGAAGGGTATCAGCAAAATACACAAAGTCTCAGAAATCTGTGACAAAGAAACCAGAATGTTGGCGTGTTGCACCCCAAAAGTGTTGGCATATTCCGGCTGAGCGCCAAAACTATGGATGAATGGGTTGGCAAAACCGTTGGTTATCTGCAAAGATACGCCCAAAAGCATGGAGAAAATGAAGAAAATAGCCATTTTTTTCTCCTTGAACAAAGCGAAAGCCTTCAAGCCCAAGGCATCCACAAAAGATTTTTTGTCGGTAGAGGTTGAAATCGGACATTTCGGCAAGGTGAAAGCATAGATTGCCAACACCAATCCGATGAAACCGCTAAGGAGAAACTGTTTTGACGAGTGTTGGAAGCCCAGCAAATCAACCGCCCACATGGAGCAGATAAACCCGATGGTACCAAAAACACGGATAGGCGGAAATGCCTTGACCGTATCATAACCCTCCATCTCCAACGCATTGTAAGCCACGGAGTTTGCCAATGCTATGGTCGGCATATAGAAAGCCACACTGATGGTATAGAGCGTGAAGAGGGTGCCGAACTGCACCGCATCGCCTGTCGCCAAGCCATAATAGCCAGCAGCGATCATGGCGGCACCGGCAATACCATGGCAAATGCCCAGCATCTTTTGTGCCGGTATCCATCGGTCGGCCACAATGCCCACCAACGCCGGCATAAAAAGGGACACAATACCCTGGATAGAGTAGAAAAGTCCAATCTTGCCACCCATTCCGTGCGGTCCCAAATAGCGGCCCATACATGTTAAATACGCTCCCCAAACGGCAAATTCGAGGAAGTTCATGATAATCAGTCTGACTTTCAAATTCATAACAGTAGTTGTTTCGATTAAAATGCAAAATTACATGATTTTTTCGAATTACATACCGAATAATGAAATTTTCTGTAGAGACGCGCCATGGCACGTCTCTACTAGTAATTATCAATTAGTCAATTAGCAAATTGACTAATTTACTAATTAAATTGGCACATTAGCACATTGATAATTAGCACATTAACTAATTTGCTCATTTGCTAATTATTTTTCGTATCTTTGCAGTTTGTATCACCAACAAAAAAAATAACATGGAATTATCAGAACAGGAAATTATCAGACGTAAGAAATTAGAGGATTTGTTGAATCTTGGAATCGATCCTTATCCGGCAGCGGAATATGAGGTAAATGCCACTACCTCAGAGATTTTGGAGGAATTTCCTAAAGACAACAGCAAATTCCAGAATGTCAGCATCGCCGGCCGTATCATGACCCAGCGCATCATGGGAGCTGTCTCTTTCTTCGAGATCCAGGACTCCGTGGGCCGCATCCAGATCTACGCCAAACGCGACGAGCTTTGCCCCGGCGAGGACAAAACCATGTACAACAGCGTCTTCAAAAAATTGGATATCGGTGATATTATCGGTGTGAAAGGCTTTGTGTTCACCACCCAGATGGGCGAAATCAGCATCCATGTGAAAGAGTTCACCATACTGTGCAAATCGGTATGCCCGCTGCCCATCGTGAAAGAGAAAGACGGCAAAGTTTATGACGCTTTCCAAGATCCTGAACAGCGCTACCGTCAACGCTATATCGACCTCATCGTCAACCCACAGGTGAAAGACACCTTCATCAAGCGTACCTTGCTGGTGAACACCATGCGCAACTTCCTGAACGAGAAGGGCTATTTAGAGGTGGAAACTCCCATTTTGCAACCTTTGTATGGTGGTGCTGCCGCCCGTCCGTTCAAAACTCACCACAACACCCTGGACATGACGCTGTATCTGCGTATTGCTGATGAATTGTATCTGAAAAAACTGATTGTGGGTGGTTTTAACGGTGTGTATGAATTCTCCAAGGACTTCCGCAATGAGGGTATGGACCGCTTCCATAACCCCGAATTCACCCAGATGGAACTCTACGTTCCCTACAAAGATTATGAATGGATGATGAATACAGTGGAAGAGATGGTGGAACGCATTGCGTTGGCTCTGCACGGCAAAACACAAGTCCAGGTGGGTGAGAACATCATCGACTTCAAACGTCCGTGGAAGCGCTATACCATGTTCGAGGCCATTGAGCACTTCACCGGCACCGACATTTCCAACATGGACGAGGCTCAGCTGGCCAAATTCGCCACAGAACAAGGTGTGAAAGTCGATTCCACCATGGGCAAGGGCAAGCTGATTGATGAAATTTTCGGCGAGACTTGCGAACACAAGCTCATCCAACCGACTTTCATCTATGATTATCCGATAGAGATGTCGCCGTTGACCAAGAAACACCGCAGCAAGCCTGGTTTGACCGAGCGTTTCGAGGCGATGTGCAACGGCAAGGAGATCTGCAACGCCTATTCCGAGCTGAACGACCCCATTGACCAGCGTAAACGTTTCGAAGACCAGCTGGAATTAGGCAAGCGTGGCGACACCGAATCCATGGTTTTGGACGAAGACTTCCTGAAATCTCTGGAAATCGGTATGCCACCAACAGCAGGTTTGGGCATCGGCATCGACCGTTTAGCCATGATTATGACCAACTCACCCTCCATCCAGGATGTGCTGTTCTTCCCGCAGATGCGTCCCGAAAAGAAACCCGAAACTTCCAGCGACAAGGACTTTATGGAAAGAGGCGTACCCGAAATTTGGGTACCCGTGCTGCGAAAACTGAACATCAACACCATCGACCAGCTGAAAGCTGCCAACCCCAACAAGTTACTCAATGACTTGGGAGGCTTACGAAAGAAGCTGAAAATGGACGTTCCGGCAGTGCCTTTGGACGTGATAAAATCGTGGATTGAAAAATAAATCAAATTTATTGATTGAGATATCAAAAAAAGTTGTATTTTTGCAGCCTGATTTTTGACCAGCTCAATCAATCAATGCCGAAGTGGCGGAATTGGTAGACGCGTCGGTCTCAAAAACCGATGAGGTAACACTCGTGCCGGTTCGATCCCGGCCTTCGGTACTACAAAAAAGAGGATGTCATACGGCATCCTCTTTTTTTATCAAAATGTTTTTAAAATTTGGGGATTCTATACGGAATTGCACCAAAAAATTTGGGGATTCCATACATTTTTTGCAAAATAAATTTTGGGATTCGGGAATTTTGCAAGTTTTTTCCTGACTTCGTCACATGTTTCGGTAATGAATTTATAACATTCTCATACTAAGTATTTTGTGTATTTTGCGTACCCTGTTTTGGGGTACGCAAGTTATTTTTTTTACTATTTTTGTGGCATGTTTGTG
>Ga0208297_1000671_pt1 | contig 56135 bp, 46 predicted proteins | sample LMS_cellobiose_e_FD_187367 | JGI IMG/M metagenome (GOLD analysis project Ga0208297, IMG submission 187367) | Rumen-fistulated moose microbial communities from Alaska, USA - LMS_cellobiose_enrichment (SPAdes) (version 2) | ecosystem: Host-associated > Mammals > Digestive system > Stomach > Rumen... | reverse complement strand
TACCCGTGCCGCCCTGAGCAACGGTGACAACATTCTTGGGTTTCCATACACACCCCTCGCGGGGACGACTACTGCGCCTTCTCGATTATCTTTTCCACAGCGTCCCGTTTCCATACACACCCCTCGCGAGGACGACTACACCCAATCGGCGGCGAAGTGCTGCGCGTCGGTAAGGTTTCCATACACACCCCTCGCGGGGACGACTACTCTTGGCCGCTGTAAGAGATTTCAAAGTACAGGGTGTTTCCATACACACCCCTCGCGGGGACGAATACTTATTCCACAGATACCAACTCGAACTCATGCTAATATCCATATACGTCCTTTTCGGGGACGAATGCGTCACATGGATGAAGTCAGTCTTCTTGTACTCGCCGAATATCTGTACACACCCCTCGCGGGGACGAATACGCTCTGAACTCGCGGCGTTTCATCACGTTCTCAAGATTTCCATACACACCCCTCACGGGGACGAATACCTATACATACATTCATTGCCGTTGATTTTCATATTTCCATACACACCCCTCGCGGGGACAATCTTTTCTCGTCCCGGCATAAAGCCTGATTTGATTTGGCGTAACACCATTTATAGATTTACACTTGACAATCTCCGTCGGATATGCTAATATCCACATCGCTGTTCAAAAACCGTGCGACCGACCGATTTATAGGAGGATGATCTTATGGGTATCAAATCTTACCCGGTCATCGATATGATCGCGACCGGGAAGAACATCGTCCATCTCAGGCAGGCGCAGGGGCTGTCGGTGGCAGAAGTGCAGGAATACTTCGGATTCGACGCTCCCCAGGCCATCTACAAATGGCAGCAGGGAAAATCGCTGCCCAGCACGGACAATCTGGTGGCCCTCAGCCACCTGCTGGAGGTTTCCCTGGAGGATCTTCTGGTGATCAAGTTCCCAGGCTTGCGCGTTTTGCCGCAGGAAGAGTCCTGCGGCAATCATTTTTTTTGGAATGCCTTCATTGCCGGAGCCAGTCGATGGCACTTTTTTGAATGCCCCATTTCTCCGCTGCGCATAGGAAGGCTGCTTTGCATAATAAAAAAGGATGCCGAAGCATTTGCATTCGGCATCCTTTTTCAAGTATTTGGGGGGAGGTTCGATATAGGGTTAATATCAAACAGCTTCGTGTGTACTAAGGATTGCTCATCTTATCATGAAGCAAACAGCATAACAATCAAAAGCCGCCTCCGAAGAAGCGGCTGTCTTTGCGCTGTTACATGCAGTTCAGTACTTTCCATGTGATTTCTTCCGCTTGTGCTTTGACGGCATTCATCAAGCCGACCCATTTCATGGAATCCATGGGTTTCAGCGTTTCTGTGATTCCGGCAGCATTTGTCATCACTGGGATCGTCATTTCCAGAAGGCATTGGGCTTCTGCCTCCGTTTCATCTGATTTTCCTCCGTTTGTATGAATATGCTTGACGAAGACCATTCAGCAGAAACCAAGCCAATGCCACAACCATGCCACAACTGGATTATCACGTATTATCAAAGTATGGTATTTAGGAACAGTATTATTATTTTAGCACTTAACTTGGTTCAACATTACCAAATTTCAGCTTTCCCCGGGAGTTCAAATCTCTCCTTCTCCGCCAGAAAAAGTCTTGATTTTTCAAGGCTTTTTTCTTTTTCAGCCGCGCTACTACCCCAATTACTACCCCAACCGTGTTATAGAGAGGCAATATAACGCTGCATTTTATCCGCGCCGTCTTGCATCATTGCTTCTGTTACGTGAGCATATCTGTGCATCGTGAAGGCCGTGGTTGCGTGGCCCATGTTGATGGATTCAGTCTTCACGTCAACGCCGTTTTGCAAGGCCAACGTAGCATAGGTATGCCATTAGGGTATAATAATGACAAAACGGGAAACCCTTATGGCACAAGGGTTTTGAGCAATTCGGGCTGCTGAATTCAGTTCCTTTTCCACCGAAATGAAGGAAGCAGAAGTGAGGGTAAGGAGGGCCTATGTAAAACCAATGACAAAAAAGTTTCCCGTTTTCAGCGGGTAATAACCGCAGTAAGTGACGCCCCCAATCATCGAAGGGACGTCACTTTTTCAATCACAATTTCATAGCCTGCTGTGATGACCTTCACAGCGTCAGAGGGCGATCAGAACGTTAATCATTCTGGTCGCCCTTTTTCTGTTTTTGGACTGAACAGGAGGAAAAGAAAATGGCAGTTATGCGCGTTGAGAAAAACAGCAACTATACCGTAATGGCAAATTACCATCTGCGGGACAAGCGTCTTAGCCTAAAGGCCAAGGGGCTGCTGTCTGTGATGATCTCTCTTCCAGCGGAATGGGATTATACCCTGGCCGGTTTGGCATACATCAGCAAAGAAGGGGTCAGCGCAATCCGGGCGGCGATTCAGGAGTTGGAGGAGAACGGGTATGTTACCCGGGCTCGCCTGCGTAATGAAGCTGGACAGCTTGGTGATACAGAATACACGATCTATGAATTTCCCCAGAATGAAGAAAAGGCAGCTGAACCATCGTCTCCCCCGCAAGCACCAGTGACGGCTTTGGCAGATGTTTCTGAGAGTGTGGAGCCTATATGCGGTAATCCTATATTGGAAAAACCTATATTGGAAAATCCAACATTGGAAAACCCTATGTTGGGTTTTCCTACGTTGGAAAAGCCTACGTCGGAAAATCGCATGCAATTAAATAAAGATATATCTAATACGTATCCAAAAAAGAAAAAAGAAAAAAATACTGATGCATCAAATCCTAATCAATCAAATATCCATCCATCGATCCCGGAGGCAACAGAGTCCGCGGCACAAACCACCTGGATGAACGACGAGTTCATCGTTGATGACCCGATACTTGAGGAACCCACCACCGTTTCTCCCCTGCGGAGGGAAGCTGATTCGCTGACAGAGCAGCAGAAGTTTCTGAGCGAACCGACTTCCATTCCCGGTATGCGTCGGCGGCTTTCTTTCGATGGGCTGGTGAAGAAGATCAAGGATCAGATTGACTACTGGGATCTGATTGAGAATGAAAACAGGGACGAAATTGACAATATCGTTTCAATCATGGTTGAGGTCATGTCCACCAAGTGTGAGTATTTCACAATTTCGGGTAAGAAGTACCCGGCAGACCTGGTTCATCAGCGTTACAGCCAGATCACTTATCAGACCATCGAATATGTCCTGGAATGCGTGCATAAATGCGGCAGCGACATCCGGAATATCAAGCAGTACCTGGTTGCAACCCTGTTTAATGCTCCGGCGACTTGCGACAGCTACTATGGCGCGGCGGTTCGTCGGGATTTTGAATATTTGCGGAGATAATCGGAGGAAAACATGAAATACAGGAACAGTGAAGGGTACGCAGATCCGACGGCAGGTGCAGCCCTTGCCCGTATTGAGTACGAGGAACGTTTGAAGAGACGGCAGAAAAAGCATTGCAATGCATCTGGAAAGAGTAAAAAAAGCCCGCCAAATCAAAAGAATGCCATGAGAAAAGCAGCACGCTTTATCACAATCAGACACTGCTGGTATGAGCATGCACAAGCCAATAACAGCATGGAGGTGCCTAAATGAGAACGTTTCATGCTGAATCTCAACCACATCATGAACCAGACCCATACGATGAACTAGCCATTGGTATTATCCGCCAGGCAGCAGAAGATTACCGGCGACTGGGAAAAAAGTTGCGATACAGCAACGAAAAAAGTGAGCGCAAAGAGATAGAAAATGCAATGGGAATAATCAGAAATTTCTTTATCAGTGATTGGTTTTCGGTTCTCAGTGGTCTAGAGAATGGTTGTTCTATCTTAGAAAAATTGGACGAGGAGGTTTTTGATAGCAATGACTGACGCACGTGAATATCTTACATCCATTAGAAAAGCGGAAGAGCGGCTTTCACTAAAAAAAAGGCAAGTCGAAAACCTACGAGATCGCTTGACAAGCCTCTCCGTTCCAACAGACAAAGAGGTTGTATCTCACACGCCCAATGTGGGCGTTATGGCGGATACGGTGGCAATGATTGCAGATATGGAAGCAGAGATTAGTAGGCAAAGTGCTGAAAATGTTTTAATGGAAGGACAAGCATATCTTCTACTGAACAAACTCCCCCCAGAGTATTCTTCCCTGCTTATCGACCATTATATGAAAGGAAAAAAGATAACAGAGATTTGTAAAACAACCCACCTGGAACAGCGATGGACGAAAAAAAAGATAGCCAGCGCTTTGGCCAAATTCCAATGTATCCTTGATCATGGTGATATATAAACCAACCGAAAACTCCACATTATTAATGGTATCACCATGCTGATATGTGCGAAGCAGGAAAATGTAATGATCTTTGCTGCGCTAATACTCTATTTTACTAATGGAACCGGGGTGGAGGGATCTCCACCCCGGAAATCAGATCATTGTAAAAAGGAAATCGTTTCTCCATCCGAGATACATTCGATAGTTCCCTGGATGTCTGTACGATAGACAATAACTCCTGCATCCTCCAGACGGTTAAGCGTTTCCGAATGAGGATGACCATATTGACTTTCCTTGGAAACACTTATGACCGCATATGTAGGAGCAACCTCACGAAGAAATACATAGCTTGTGCTGGTATCGCTGCCATGATGCGCTACCTTGAGTACATCAGCTGATAAGTCAATTCCAGCCTCTATCAAATCGTGTTCCTCGTCCCATTCTGCGTCGCCTGTAAAAAGAAAAGATGTGCTACCATATGTGATCTTGACGATGAGCGACAGGTCGTTCATGTTGTTGCTGTACCAAATGGGTCCAAGAATATCTACTGTTGCACCACCAAGAGCAAGTTGCTCACCAGGTTCAGGAATTAAGATCGGTGTTCCTTGGGCTTCGGCGTATTTGATTACAGACTGCCAAGTTTTAGTTTCGTATTCTGTCACCGGCGTATAAAGAACACCAACCGGGCAAGCATTAAGCGCAGCTGCCAGTCCCCCCACATGATCTGCGTGGGGATGGCTTGCAATCATTATTTTGACTTCCTTAAGCTCCAACGTATTCCAAAGAAAAGAGTAAATGAAACTTGAATGTTTTGACTCTCCTCCATCAATTATCATTGCTTCGCCATCGCATAATATGACAGCAGAATCACCTTGACCTACATCCAGAAAGTATATATGCAAGCCAGTTCCCGATGACTCAGCTTGTGCTGGAATCAAAGCCCAAATCAAAAAAAGGGACAAGCAGAACAAGCAGAGCGCTTTATGCGATTTACTCATTGTTCTCCAGCCTTCTAAATGCTTTCTGGAGCTTCGCTAGGCCTCTATTGATTTCTTCTTCTGTTACTTCGCGCGGATCAAGGCATGCCAACAAGTCATCAACTAATTTCATGTCGATTTCTTCGACAGGTTTTTCCATTTCTTCATCAAGCATAGCTTCCAGCTGCTGTTCAGTAAAATTGGTTTCCGGATCATTGAACAGCTTTTCCAGTATCGCCCGGTCTTGAGGAGACAGTCTTACCTTTCCCACATGTACCACCCTCTCCATTACTCAAAAAGCAAGTTTTTTCACAGGAAAAGTGCTTACAGCAACTGTTTCTATTATTATATGTCTTTCGAGGCGTTTTTACAAGAATAACCCTTGCTTAGAGACAAATATATTTTTCCTTGATTGGTTAAAATGTGAAGGTGGAAAAGGGGGTGAGGATATGGATATGGACTTTATTAGAAGGAGAATCACAGAACTGAGATTAGCCAAAGGTGTTTCAGAAGTAACCATGAGCAAAGCCCTTGGGCACAGTAACTCTTATATAACACATATTACATCTGGACGAGTTAACCCTTCTGTTCCAGAGCTACTATATATGATTGAATATCTTGATGTGAGCCCCAAAACTTTTTTTAGCGAAATAGAAGAGACTGAATCCCGCTCAATTCTATTGCAAAAAGCCATTGATAAACTTGAGCGATATTCAGAAGACGACCTTACCATGATCCTTCCAGTACTTGAAAGGATTAAGAAAAGCAATCTCTGAATACCCACGTCCAACGGCAATAGTGCGAATAGACGATCCCTGAGTTTGGGAACCCCAAAACAGTATGATCGTCTATTTTTTAGGTTTTGGGATTCTTCCCTAGTTCATCTACCTCCATAATAAAGAATGGTGTACCATCCCAGTTCTTATTATCCCCGAGCAGAGAGATAAATCCTTTTTATTACTCAGGAGTATGGTTACGCCAACTAAACTAAATCTTCATGTTGTTGAGTATTGAGTAAAAAGTAATCAGGTAGTAGAAAATATAAGATAAGCAGATAAATAATCTTGACCAGAATGTGCCAAATCGCTTTTAACTGCACTATTTGATTATAGAGCAGAAAGAAAGGCGGTTGAATAATATGAGACGAAAGGATAAACGTTATTTAGAGGAAAAAATGAGAATCGCTTTAGAAGAAACGGTGCCTCCTCCAAAACCCATTTTCACCCCTGACAACTTTGAAGAAGAGTTTATGCAATGGATCAGAGAAAAGAATCAGAAAGAATATGAAGCGTTTTGTCGGTCTGTTGATTGGGATTCCATCAAGGTTACAAAATGCAATGAATACTGGGTTAGATTCAAACTTTGGGTTTTGGACAAATACTATATCCTCACAGACAAGGAATATCGTAGTTGGGTAAAAGAAGCACGGGAAGAGATGGATCGAGAAGTGGAAGATTGAAGAAAAATAACGGTGGCTAATATACAGTTGCAGCGTGATTTACTTCGATCTGTTACTAAACGTGAGTTCGCTGTACATTTTAATTTGGGATTTTAAAAAAAGACACTCTAAAGACACCCAAACCACACTGAAAAGACACCCTAAAGACACCTTGAGGCCACCTGGTATCAGTGGTAAAATGTATCATGTAAAAGTGGATCGAGAGCATCAGCAAACGCTGGTGCTTTTCTTTATCCCCTTTGACGGGCGGCAGCATGACAATCAATCGAGAGGAGGATTGATAATGGGCGTAGCAAGCAAAGCCCAAATTGATAGCAGGGAGCAGATTCAGCCTTTGCTCCTGTCTTCACTGGTTCCTTTCAAGGATCATCCCTTTCGTGTGGTGGATGACGACCGGATGAAGGAAACAGTAGAGAGCATCCAGGAGTATGGCGTGCTGGTGCCGATCATTGTCCGTCCACTGGAAGATGGTGCTTATGAGATCATCTCTGGGCACCGCCGAAAACGGGCATGTGAATTGGCCGGTTTGGATGAAATCCCTTCCATAGTACGCGAACTGGACGATGATGAAGCAACCATTGTAATGGTGGATAGCAATCTTCAGCGGGAAAAAATCCTGCCAAGTGAAAGGGCGAAGGCTTATCAGATGAAGCTGGAGGCCCTGAAACACCAGGGAAAACGGCGCGATTTAACTTCTGCCCAAGTTGGGCAGAAGTTGGATGAACAGACTGCACGGGCACTTGTAGCACAGGAAGCTGGCACAAGTCGAAATCAGGTACAGCGCTATATCCGCTTGAATAGCTTGGAGCAACCGCTTCTGGAGAAGGTGGATAACGGTGAACTGGCTTTTACGCCGGCAGTAGAGCTTTCCTATCTGAATCCGGAGGAACAGGGTTGGGTACGATCTGCGCTGGAAACCACCCAGCAAACACCATCCCTTTCGCAGGCTCAGCGGATCAAGCAGGAAAGTAAGGAAGGAAAGCTGACGGAGGAAAGCGTGCTCAGCATCATGGCAGAGGAAAAGAAGCCCCTGTACAATTCTGTTACCCTGAGCCATGACACACTGAAAAAATATTTCCCCCGCAGCTATACCGCCAAGCAGATGGAAAAAGTCATCATCAAGCTGCTGGACAACTGGCTGAAAAAACGCCAGCAGGAGCAGCAACGATAGGCGCACGTCGATGAGATGTGCGCTTTTTGATTGGAGAGATGAAGTGCAAAAGAAATCAAAAAAACAGGACATAGAGCTGGCGGCTTTATTGTTCCTGGTTGGTCTGCTTCTCTTCATATATCCCGTTGTGAATCAGGTTTCCTCCTATCATACGGATGAAGAAGAATACGAGGATCTGGCGATGCAATTTATGACGCCGGAAGCAAGCCCTGCGCCAATAATGCCGATTCCAAAGCAGACGAAAACGCCAACAGATGAGCCACCAGTTTTGGAAACACCGCTCATATCGGAAGACGCAGCAGAGACAAAATCGCCGGAAAGTGATCAGACGGAGATGGTGGAAACACCTACCAAAGCTCCCGCTTCACTAATGCCGTCTGAAATACCGGAATATACAGAAATGCCGGATGATACAGAAATCCCTCTTCTGCCAACAGCTAACGTGACTGCGGTTCCGACAGCGATTGTGACGGCAGTTCCTTCAAAAAAGCCGTTTGTTCCGACTGCTGTGCCTGCTCAATCCGACATTGATCTGGAAGCGTGCCTTGCTCAAAATAGGGATTTTGTGGCCTGGCTGACGATTCCCGGTACAAAGATCAATTATCCGGTTGTGCGCTCAAACAACACGGAGTATTACCTTCACCATCTGTTTACCGGAAAGGAAAGCAAGCTGGGATGCCTGTTTTCTCTGACAAGCTCAGATTATCAGACGCCCAGCAAGAACATAGCGATCTATGGCCATCATATCAGTCACAGTGATGCTATGTTCAGCACCCTTATGGATTACAAGGATGCCTCCTACTGCGCGGCCCATAGCCTGATCCGAGTAAGTAGCCTGTATGGTGAACGCACTTACCGCGTCTTTGCGGTGCTAAACATGAACGTCAGCGATTGGGACGCCGCAACAGCTTCATTCTCCAATAATGAAAGCTTTCTGCGTTTCGTCAATCGCGCAATCGAAAAATCCATGGTTGATACCGGTGTGCGGGTGACCTCAGAGGACAATATCCTGACCCTGATCACCTGTGATCGCAGCTATGGCGGAGCCAGCGGGCGGCTCATCGTGATGGCTGTTCAAGAATAAAAAGGAGATTTGTGAATGCAAGTGAGATGCACATTTAAGCGTTTCACCGCCTTCTTTCTGTCCTTGCTCATGGTGCTGGCTTGTCTGCCCATGAGCGCAATGGCGGAAGAGACGGTGATTCCTGAAGAAAGCATCAGTGTCGAAGTGATTCCTGACGCTGTGGAACCCCTGCCTGTGCAGGAACCTGAAGAAGTTGAAGAAGTCACTGAGGATGATGCTTCTTTCCCCATGGAAAGCACTGATCCGGTCGAGGATGAACCGGAAATAATGGATGAAGCCTTGGAGCAGGAAGCTTCTGAACAAGCTGATCCTGACAGCACTATGGAGGATGACCCTATTCTGGCCGGACCGGATACTGATCCATCGAATGAAACCGAGCAGGAGATTTCTGAACCTGTCCTGGATAATCGTCATCCTTTGCAGGCGGCGATTGATGCCTACGGCCATATTTATGTGGCGACGGTAGGACAAACGAATGTGTTCAGCGCAGATACGCTGGATGCGGACACCCTCGTTTTCTCTACGACCAAAGATGTTTTCCTGCTCATGGCGACAAAGTTCACCAAACAGGGCACCATCAAGGTCTGGTTCCTGGACGCGGATGGAAACGTGGTCACCGGTTTTGTTTCCGTAAAGGATCTGGATGAGAAATACCTTCTGGATGAGGATATCCGAGAGATCAATTTCCTTCCCGTGGGCCAGGGCATGACGGCAATCGGCATGATGAGTCTGTTCCTGGTGAATGGCGCGTACCCTGTCGCAGAAACAGAACCGCAGCCCGTGGCTGAGCCTGTGGATGTGCCTTCAGATGCGGAACCCACAGATGAAGCTTCCGAGGAGCAGCCGGTGGAGGAGCCTGCGGTGGAACCTGTTCAGGAAGTGCCTGCTGAAGTCCCGGATGACCCGGCAAAAGAAATAATGTCTGAGGCTGACCCGGCTGAACCGACCGATCCTGTCGATGGTATGCCTGCGGATGAACCCCAGGAAGCCGCGCAGGAAGAGCCTGTCTCCGATGCGGAACCGACCGCTGATCGGGAAGAAGTCTCCGAAACGCAGGAATCGCTTCCCGAGGAACCTGCAAGTGAGGAACCGCAGGAAGACGCTTCTGAAATTCCCGAAGAGCCGGCCTATGCGGCTGCCGGGTCCTACGTCAGTGTCACCACCAAAACACGCGTGTTTGCCGCTATGGATACGCAGGCAGTTGAAACCTATTACAGCGGTGAATATCTGGGCAACTTCGTGAAGGATGCCATTGTTCAGATCCTGTCCGTCGATTTCGACGAAACCGGCAGCGTCTGGTATCAGGTGCGGTTCCTCTATGGCGACGATTTTGCCGATGGCCGTTTGAAATGGACAGATTACGCTACGGCGTGGATTCTGCCTGATGAAACCTTTGAATCATCCGATGTATCATGCACGGTCACAGACTTCGCCTATACGGTGGAGTTCCTGAACATGAACCGCGGCAGCGGAAGGAAATTACTCAAGGCTGCTACACCCATGAACGGCTTTACGCTGAAGAACATCAATGGCGCAGTTGGCGGCTTCTACGCTTGGCAATCCGGTCTGTACGGCAGCTCCGGAAAAGACAGCGATTATCCGCAGCTTGCCAAGTCCGCTGCGCACGGCACGATCTATGCCACCCCGCACTACCTGGAGGGTTTCACCGTGTTCTGCCTGGAGCACAATCTCTCCGGTCCCGGTGAGGGCTCCGGTTCCAATCAAAGCGCCAAAGGCCCCTATGTGCTGGTGGACATGGACACATTTGTGACGAATCCCAGCTATGGCGGCACCACCGGCGTCCGGTATAAGGCCAGTACCATGCATGCCCTGGGCTGGGTGCTGCGTCATACTTACCCGTTCATGGCCCTGAACCGCAGCGATTCCAACAATGAAGTGTGGAGTCGCGCTGCCGGTCAGTTTGCCATGCGTGAAGTGATCAAGCAGATGGAAGGCGCACAGTACGTGCGCAGCTACTGGGATATGGATAACTTTTATTCCTTTTCCGGCGGTGCGCCTGCTGTGTATCTGGAATATGCCCGTTGGCTGGCTGCAAACGGCATTGCCCGTGCCAGCATCACCGGCAACATTACCGCTTCCAACCAGAGCCTGAGCGTTTCCGGCAGCAACTATATCGGCACGGTCAAGTTGACCACAGATGCCGATCTGATTCGGATTCCCAAATCCGTTGGAACACTGACTGGAAACAGCGGTGGATCAGACAGCAGCTATTACTACGTGAGAAGCGGCGATACGATCCAGGTAACTTCCAGCAAGAATAAGTTCGCTATTTCTATGGAGTCCCTGTCTTCCGCCGATGAGGAAGCCAACTTCCTTGTCGGTGTTCCTTCTGTTTCTATTCAAAAGATTCTGGTTCCTGTCTACGGAGCCCCCAATGTTTTGAAGAGTGGAAGCGTTTCTTTTGAACTGAGCTATGGTGAGATTGCCGTTACCAAGAAATCCTCTGATGGGATTTTGCTGAAGGGTACGGTATTTGAACTTCTGAACAGTGCTGGGAGCGTGATTGCTACCGCTACCACCAATGCAAAGGGTGTGGCTACCTTTTCCAGCCTTCAGCCCGGTGCCTATACCGTGAGGGAAAAGATAGCTTCGCAGGGCTATAAGCTCGCGTCTGCTTCCCAAAGTGTTTCGGTGGTTGCTGGTGTGACTTCCAAAGCGACCTTCACCAATAACCGTATCTCCGGGCGTATTCGGATTGTCAAGAAGGATTCGGTTACCGAAAAGCCCCTTCCCGGTGCTGTATTTACAGTGACCAGACTATCCGGGCCGGAATCGGACAATGCTTCCGACATCGGGAAGGTAATCGCTACCATTACCACTAACGCGCAGGGCGTCGCTGAAACAGGCCTTCTGCCCTGGGGCGAATATAAGATCGTCGAGGCAGGTGTGCCGGATGGCTACCTTGATTCCGGCTATACCACCACTGTCTGGATCAAATAATTGAGGAGGATACAAGATATGTTCAATATGAAGCGCATTCTTCACCTGATGCTGGCTGTGGTGATGCTGCTGACCTGCTTTCAGATTCCCTATGCTTACGCTGCGGATGACCCTGTGACCGTTACGCTGAATGTTACCAATACGCCTGTGCGCGGCGATGTTGCGCTGGAAAAGACCGGTATGCAGCTGGTTCGCTTTGCGGATGAAAAAGACTCCTATGGCAACACCATCATGAAGCCTGTTTTCCAGAACGGATTCCTGGCCGGTGCGGTCTTTGAGCTGCACGCAGCCGAGGATATTATCGGCAAGGAAGGCACGGTGTTTTACAAAAAGGATGCCCTGGTTGAAAAACTGACAACCAGCAGCTCCGGCGCGGTCAAATCCAAGGTGTTGCCCCTGGGCAAGTATTACCTGAAGGAAGTGTCGGCCCCGGACGGCTATGTGTTTGACAGCACACCTTATAACGTGACTCTGGCTGCCGTGGACAAAAAGACGGCGGTCGTTGAAGTTAAGGTTTCTGCTTCCAATACCTATTTGCCTATTCGTGTGACGCTGCGTAAGGAAAAGGAAAACATCAAGCTGATTGAAACCAAGGAAGGTATGATCCATCAGACCATTGAAGTGGTTCCCGGCCAAGGCTTTGTGTTCGGCCTGTACAACACTAACGTGATTACCTATGGCAATGACCAGAAACTGCCTGCCAACACTCTGATGGCTACTGCTACCACAGATGCGAAGGGCAATCTGACTTTCTCCGGTATGTATCCGCATGGCGAGTATTACATCAAGGAGATTTCCGTACCCAAGGGCTGGCTGCTCAGTGCCGAAAAGTATCCCGTGAAGCTGACCAGCGCAAATAAAGCAGCCAATGAAAATGTGATCACCGTGTATCTGGAGGACCCCATTCTGAATCACCTGATCTATACGCCTGTCACGATTACTAAGAAGGACATTACCGGCGCGGAAAAACTGCCCGGAGCGCTGATCGAAGTGTATGACGCGGACGGCAACACCATTTACCGCGAATACACCAACAGCAAAGGCGAAATCCCCAACATCCCCGTTGTCCCCGGCACCTACACCTTCAAAGAAACCTACGCGCCCTCCGGTTATGCGCTGAATGTCGCTATTAAGACCTTTACGGTTTCTGCCGATGGCAAAGTCACCGGTGATACAGAGATCCGGGATGAACTGAACAAGGTGGAGTTGAAAAAGACCAAGGATAACGGCGAGCCTCTACCTGGCGCGGTCTTCGGCTTGTTCGACGCCAAAGACACCAAGATTCAGGAGGCTACCTCCAAGGCGGACGGCTCCGTGGTGTTCACCAAGATTCCCTATGGCAGCTATACCATCCGTGAACTGAGTGCCCCCCATGGCTACCATCCTTCCGACAAGGTATGGAAGGTTGACATTGACGGCACCTATGTCAATCCGACCAAGGTGCTTGATACCGTTGAGAACCAGCCTGCGCCTGGCCGTATCAAGATCCTCAAGCAGGATGAGCTGGACAAGCATGTAATTGCTGGTGTGCAGTTCGATATCTTCGCTGTCGGCGCTGACGGAAAGCCCGGTGATCTGGTTGCTAAAATGACGACCGGCAAGGACGGCATTGCTGAATCTCCCGATCTGTTCCCGGCGGACTACATTGTGCAGGAGCATTCCCTGCCTGTGGGCTATGAAGGGGCGCTGTGGAGCGAAAAGATCACGGTGGGCATGGATGAGATCATTACCCGCACCGTCACCAACAAGCCGATTCAAGGCAAGATCCGCATCGTAAAAACGGACAGCGAAACCGGTAAGGGCCTGCCTGGTGCGGTGTTCACCGTGACCCGTATTTCCGGTCTGCCTTCCCATAACGGAGAAAATGACGGCGAAATCGTTGCTGTGATCACCTCTGGCAAGGACGGTACGGCGGAAACCCCGCTGCTGACCTGGGGTGAGTATCAGATCGCGGAAACCCGCGTGCCGGATGATTACCTGGACGACGGGTATTCCGTTACGGTTCGGATTCCTGCCGGAGTCAAGGCGGAAGAGACTGCCGATCCTGTGAAGTGAGCCAGTGGGCAGCGGAGCGATCCGCTGCCTTTTCTCTCTTCACCAACAGAGAAACGAGGTATAACGGATGTATTTTACAAAAAACAAAACCCCGGCTTTCCTGATCGCACTGCTTCTGCTGATTCTCTGCCTCCCCATGATGACGCTGGCGGAATCCGTGGATATTCAGGAAATCACCGTTCCGAACAGACCGATCAAGGGACTGATTCAGGTGCAGAAGCAGGGGCCGGTGCTGACCGGATTCAATGAACACCAAGACCCCTTCGGTAATACGGTTCATATGCCCCTGTACAACAAAGGTTCCCTGCCCGGAGCTACGTTCGAGGTGCGTGCCGTGGAGGATATTATCGGAAAGGATGGCACTCTCTGGTTCAAAGCAGACGAAGTAGCTGCCTCCATTACGACCAACGCGGAGGGCGTGGCAGAAACCAAACTGCTGCCGCTGGGCCATTACTATGTGACGGAGGTATCTGCTCCCGCTGGGTACATCTTCGACAGTACCCGTTACGATGTGCTGCTGGAAGCCAGGGATCACGAAACGCCCACTGTTTCTATCAGCATCATTGCGTCCAATGACTATATGCCCACCCGAATCACCCTGCATAAGGAGAAGGAAGTCGTGACTACGGAAACCGACAAGGAGGGCATCACTCACACCAAATTGGTCAATGTGCCCGGCGAAGGTTTCGTATTCGGCTTGTATAACAGAGAGCCGATAGTGTATGCCGCCGGAACCATGGACGCGGATACGCTGCTGGCGACTGCCGTATCGGACAAGAACGGAAAGATCAGCTTCGGCGGCCAATTCCCCCAGGGCCCCTACTATGTCCGGGAGCTGTCCGGGCCGGAGGGCTGGAAGCTGAGTGAAGCGGATTTCCTGCTTTCCATTTCGGAAGAGTTCAAGACGACGAAGAATGAAATCGTGATCGACCTGGATGCGCCGATTGTCAATGAATTGGTGCACAAGGACGTGCGGGTTTCCAAAACTGATCTGACTGGTTCGGATTATCAGCCGCACACCCTGATCGAAGTGAAGAGCGCGGACGGCAAGACGGTGCTCAGGGATTATACCGGTGATGACGGCTATCTGCCTACTTTCCCAGCAGTTCCCGGCAAGTACACCTACCGTGAGGTGCTGGCCCCGGAGGGCTATGAGCTTTGTGTCACGGAGCTGACTTTTGAAATCACCCCCGCGGGAGAAATCGAGGGCAAGGCAGTGGTTGCCGATGATTACACCCGGTTCAGCATCCTGAAGGTGGATGAATACCATAAGCCCCTGGCTGGCGTGGAGTTCGGCCTCTTCCTGGAGGACGGCACGCAGCAGGCTTCGGCGGTATCGGACGAAAAAGGCCTCGTGACCTTTGAGAAAATCCCGTATGGCACCTACACCATTCAGGAAACCAAGACGCTGACCGGCTACCTGAAGAACTTCACCAAGGCGTCCATCACCATTGACGGCACGTTTGTCAATCCGAAGGAGCCCATTGCCACGCTGGAAAACTGCCAGTCTGTGATCCTGATCCAGAAGGTCGATCAGAACAACACAGCGATGCAAGGCGCTGAGTTCGGCCTGTATGACGAAAGCGGCAAGCTGGTGATGACGGCTGTCTCAGATATGGAGGGAAAAGCCCGTTTCATCGGCGCGGATTATGGGAAATACACCATCCGTGAGCTTTCCGCTCCGGACGGATATCTGCCCAGCCGCGATGTGATCTCCGTCACCATTGACGAGGGCTACACGAACACCGATCAGCCCGCCGCGACTGTGATCAACCCGGAAAAGAAGATCATGTGCATCAAGGCGGATACCTCCGGCAAGCCCATTCCCGGCGTAGAATTCTCCCTCTACAATGCCGCTACCATGGAAAAGGCGGAGACAGCCGTCAGCGATAAGGATGGTGTAGTCATCTTCCGTAATTTCGATTACGGGGATTGGATCATCCGCGAGACTGCTGCTCCGGAAGGCTATTCCCAGATGGAGGATATCCGCTTCCAGGTCAACGATGGCTGGAAGGAGCCCAAGCCCATCCTGTGCGTCAACATCCCGAATCACTATGAGTTTATGAAAACCGACAGCTCTGGAACACCCCTGGCGGGCGTGAAATTCCGTCTGGAGGACGAGGACGGCAAGGATTTGGGAACCTATGAATCTGATCAGGACGGCTTGGTTCAGATCAAGGATCTGTTGCCCGGTACCTACTTCATCAAGGAAATTGAAACCTTGGAGGGCTACAGCGTTTCAGGCGAGGTTATTAAACTAAAGCTGGATGAATACTATGTGGTTCCTGAAAAGCTGAAGCAGTTCGTCAACTACACGACCATTCAGACCGGTGTGCATCTGGCTGTGACCGGCGTCATGTGGGCCGGCCTCGGCCTCATGGTGATCAGCGGCACGGTGGGCCTGATCCGCAGACGGCGCAAGACGAAATAAGCAAGGAGAGATGCTCAGATGAGGCGTCTGTATTTCCTTCACCGATTGGAGGTGCCGCCCTGGCAGCTCCTTTTCATTCTTCACAGAGGAGATGATTGAATTTGCAGGAAGAGATTGAAAATAAAACGCTGACCCTGATGATCAATTCCAGCAAGCTGACTGCCCGAACCCTGGCGACGGCTTTTACAAAATTCCTGCGATACTCCCGTAATAAAATGAAGGAGCACGAAAAGGAGCGCCATGACGTAAAGCCCCAAGGCAAACAGACCATTAAGGAGCTGATTGCCCAAAATCAGGGTGTCGAAAAGACGGAACTGGCAGACAAGGACGAGGTGAAAACCTTCGATCATATCGCCAAACAGTATGGTGTGGACTATGCCATTAAAAAAGGCGTTTCCCCGGAGGGAAAGCAGCGATACATGCTGTTTTTCAAAGCCCGTGACCGCGCTGCCATCGATCAGGCGATGTCTGCGTATGCTGCGGATTATATGAAGAAACATCAGCGGGAGCATCCGCCCATCGAACAGGTCATTGATCCTGTCAAGGAGATGCTGCCGGGCCGCAAAAAGGAGCGTGTCAGGGATAAGGGGATGCAGCGATGAGCAGCGATAAGCTGAAAAAGCAACTGATCCTGAATCTCCCTTATTTCCTGATCAGTCTCTATGCGACCAAGCTGGGAGAAGCATGGCGCTTAGCTGAGGGCGCTGACGCCTCCCAGAAATTCCTCCACCTGATGGACGGCTTTACCGCCGCCTTCCAGTCTCCGCTGCCGAGCTTTCACCCATCCGATCTCCTGATCGGTCTGGTGATCGGCTGTGTGCTGCGGCTGCTGGTTTATGAGAAAAGCCGGAACGCAAAAAAATATCGGCGCAATGAAGAGTACGGCTCCGCCCGCTGGGGTACGCACTCCGATATTGCGCCGTTTATAGACCCCGATCCGTGGAACAACGTGATTCTCACGAAAACGGAAAGCCTGACCATGAGCAGCCGCCCGAAGGACCCCCGCAACGCGCGAAACAAAAACGTGCTGGTGGTCGGCGGTTCCGGCAGTGGTAAAACAAGGTTTTTTATCAAGCCCAACATTATGCAATGTACAAAAACCAAGGGTACTTCCATTGTGGTCACTGATCCGAAAGGGACCCTGATGGTTGAAACGGGCAAGTTGTTAGTTGCTGCTGGATATGATGTTCGGGTTTTTAACACCATCAACTTTGGCAAGTCGATGCACTACAACCCCTTTGCCTATATCCACAGCGAAAAGGACATACTGAAGCTGGTGACGGTGCTGATCGCCAATACCAAGGGTGAAGGAAAGGCCGGTGAAGATTTCTGGGTCAGTGCGACACGTTTGCCAGCGGCATGAAGCTGGCAGACACGCAACGTCTGTTGCGTGGACAACTGATAGCTCGACAGGTGGAATGAGGGGGCAACGCCCCGAAACGCCTGCCCTCGATGGGCATGCATGAGCTGTAAAGGCTCGTGTATGAAGCCCCACGACAACGGCCGAGAGCAGCCGTACCGGCAGCCAATGCCGGCGAAAGCGCCCCAGAGGTGGGGTGTGCTGCCTATAGGCCAAGGGTCTACAAGATGCCCATGGTTAGGATGTTCGCCTTGGCTGGCGAACTGACGAACCCGCGAATGTACAGGTCTAAAAGAAAACCCGGCAGAAATACCGGGGTGCGTTTAAGCGCAGTCGGTGTGGTTCAGTAAGAATTTATCCTATGAACGACCATGCTGTGTTACAGGCACAGGCAAGCCGACAGGACTATAGTGGGAACCTAAAGGCATGTATGCACAGATAGAACTATCGGAACGTGGAAAGGTACCGGATTCCGCAAGGAATAGCCTGACGAAGAATAATAAGCAGGGGAACCGGTGCTGAAAAGCCGTGATCGAACCGATGAAAGCCCCTGTAATGGGGGAACGAGGAATGGTCACCAGTCGGTTGGTCTAAACAGGCATTACTCAGTCCACGATAAGGATTCGAGTACGACCAAAAGGGTCACTTTCATGTTGGGAGGTGATGCCTTATGCCAAAGAAAGCGAAGAGTCTATGTGTAGAAGATCTCCGGCATGCTGAATACTACGGTATGCAGCAGGTCTTTGATGATCTGTATCAGAGAAGCAAGGATGGAGAGAGATTCACCAACCTGATGGAAATCATCCTCAAGCGTGAAAACATCCTGCTTGCTTATCGGAACATCAAGGCCAACGGCGGCAGCTACACAGCAGGCACAGACCGACGAAACATCACTGATATCGGGAGCAGGACTCCCGAAGAAGTCGTGGAGAAAGTGAGGTTTATTGTCACAGGGAGTCGGCACGGCTACCGGCCCAAACCGGTCAGGCGTAAAGACATTCCGAAGCCAAACGGTAAAACAAGGCCGCTCGGTATCCCATGTATCTGGGACAGGCTGATACAGCAATGCATCAAGCAGGTCATGGAACCGATCTGTGAAGCTCAGTTCAGCGATAACAGCTACGGCTTTCGACCGAATCGATCGACGGAGCATGCCATAGCAAGAACTTACTCGCTGATGCAGGTGACACATCTCCATTATGTCATTGAGTTCGACATAAAGGGCTTCTTTGACAACGTGGATCACAGCAAGCTGATCAAACAGATATGGGCAATGGGAATTAGGGACAAACAGCTGATATTTGTAATAAAGCGGATTCTGACAGCGCCGATTCGTATGCCCGACGGCACTACTATCCTACCGGACAAAGGCACACCTCAGGGCGGCATCATCTCGCCGTTACTGGCAAACATCGTGCTAAATGAGCTGGATCATTGGGTAGAAAGCCAGTGGCAGAACAATCCGATAGCTATAGCCCGGGGAAGATACAGGACGATCGGCAAAGCCGAGGTATTCGATAAGAGCCACGGGTACAGAGCCATGAAGAGTAGCAATCTGAAGGAAATGTATATCGTAAGATACGCAGATGATTTCAGAATCTTCTGCCGCTCGAAGGATGAGGCCAAAAGGACGATGGAAGCTGTAACACAGTGGCTTGAAGAAAGACTGCGGCTTGAAGTCTCTCCGGAGAAAACGCGGATAGTGAACGTGAGAAAACGCTATTCGGAATTCCTCGGACTCAAGATACGGGTCAGACTGAAAGCAAAGAAATACACTGTGCAGTCCCACATATGTGACAAAAAGTTTGGGATAGAACGGGAAAAACTCGTGGAACAGGCAAAAAGAATAGCCAGGCCATCCTACGGCAGGACGCCGCTAGGGGAAATCCGGACTTATAACTCGATGGTAATGGGCATCCAAAACTATTTCGAGATTGCCACCTGCATCAGCCTTGATTGCAGGATCATCCACAGACAGGTCATGACCGTTCTCACCAACAGGCTGGGTTCAGAGAAAGGATGCAGGCTTCAACGTGAAGGTGGAACCATGACCCAAGCGGAGAAGGAACGATATGGAAGGTCGAAAATGGTGCGTTATGTCGCCGGGATTGACCAGCCGATATATCCCCTCGCATTCGTACAACACAAGATACCCCACATGAGACCGGCTGCCGTATGCAGTTACACAGCAGAAGGCAGAATGCCTATACACACGAATCTCCGATTGAACCCCGTTGTTCTTGAGGGATTGCGATCAATGGCATCGGGTGGACACAGCACAGAGTACGCCGACAGCAGGATTTCACTGTTCTCTGCCCAAGGCGGCAAATGTGCGATCAGCGGGGACGAATTCCGTAGCGCTTCCGAAATCGCATGTTGGCTGAAGAAGCCAAAGATCAATGGCGGTCAGGAACGCTACCAGAATATGACCCTGCTGCATCAACGGTATCTTCCGCTATTGGAAATCTCTGATATAGCCACACTGAAAACTTTAACCAAAACTCTCAACATGACATCATGTCAGGTTTCAAAGGTGAACAGACTGCGTGAGCAGGCTGGTCTGTCAGCAATAGATTGAAACGCAGCTTTGGAGACTGATTAAATGCCTGCGAACACAACCGATGGAACGCCGGATGCGGTGAAAGTCGCATGTCCGGTGTGAAGTGGGGGAAAACCCGGCGATAACATCAAAAGGTTACCTATCACTATAAGCAGAGACTTTACTGTACATCTCCTTGATTGGCTATATCCATTATGAGCTGCCGCCGGAAAAGCAGAATTTCTCCACACTCATTGATATGCTGAACAAGATGGATGTACGGGAGGATGATCCTGATTACAAAAACCCGGTTGATCAGGATTTTGAAAAGCTCGCAAAAAAGAATCCGGATCACTTTGCCGTCAGGCAGTATGCCAAATATCGGATGGCCACCGGCAAAACGGCGAAGTCGATTTTGGTCTCCTGCGGCGCGCGTCTGGCAGTATTCGATATTCAGGAACTGCGGGATATTACCGCCTATGATGAACTTCACCTGGATACGATTGGTGAAAAGCGGACGGCGCTGTTTCTGATCATGTCTGATACGGATGCCAGCTTCAATTTTTTGATTAGCATGGTTTACAGCCAGATGTTCAACCTGCTGTGTGAAAGAGCGGATGATGTGCATGGCGGTCATCTGCCAGTTCACGTGCGGTGCCTGATCGATGAGTTTGCCAACATCGGGCAGATTCCAAATTTTGAAAAGCTCATCGCTACTATTCGCAGCCGGGAAATATCCGCCTGCATCGTGCTGCAAGCCCAGTCTCAGCTCAAAGCCATCTATAAGGACAACGCGGATACCATTGTAGGCAACTGCGATACGCTGTTGTTCTTGGGCGGAAAGGAAAAGACCACTCTGAAAGAGATGGAGGAGCTGCTGGGCAAAGAAACCATTGATACCTTTAATACCGGTGAGAGCCGAGGCCGGGAGGTATCACATTCCTTAAACTATCAGAAGCTCGGCAAAAGTCTCATGTCTATGGATGAGCTGGCCGTGATGGATGGCGGCAAGTGCATTTTACAGGTGCGGGGTGTCCGTCCCTTTCTGTCGGACAAATATGACATCACGGCTCATCCAAACTACAAATATCTGTCAGACTTCAATCCTCAAAATGCGTTCCACATTGAAAAATACCTGCATCGCCAGCTGAAAATCAGGCTGGAAGAAGAATGCGAGGCATTTGAAGTCAATGTTGGAGACGATGAGGAGCCGCTGGAAGATCTGACAGATGAAACACAGCAAATGGCTGCCGGATATGGCGGTCTTTTATAATATATGGAGGTAACTATATGGCTTTCTTTTCTTCTGCTGTCACTGTCCTTCAGACCCTGGTAATCGCCATCGGTGCCGGTCTCGGCATCTGGGGCGTTGTGAACCTACTTGAAGGATACGGAAACGACAATCGTGCGACACGTTCTTGACTGAAAAGGTTAGGCACAAAGTCAAAGGGCGTATCGTCCGATACTTTGGAGAACTGATATTCCGACAGGCGAAATGAGGGAGTAACGAACCGAAGCGCCTGCCCTGATACTCCGGATGGCGGATGATGTGCAGCCATCACCCACTAAGATTATAAGCCCGGTAAAGTCGGCAGAGAGCAGCCGTAAAGCTGACTTTTAGTCCAGCTACGAAAGCTGTCCAGCGGTGGACGGTGCTGCCTATATGCCGGGGGTCGGATACCCATGGTCAGAATGTATGATGAATACTGACGAACTTTTGAATGTACGGGTCTAAACGTTTATACTGTCAAAAGGCAGTACACCTTCTATGGTGGCATCCGTGGATGAGTAAGATTGGTTGTTATGAAAATCCATGCGTCGTTATAGGCGGCGAGGCTATTCAGCCGGATGCAGGCTCAGAGAAAGAACCTAAATGTATCCAATGATAGGAATATCGGAACGTGGAAAGCTGGGAACGATCAGGCGGCTGCACGCCGGTGAAGCGGTGAATGGGAATACCCTTGTGAAAGGGCAATAACCATTCTTTATCCCAGTGAGAGCAGAGGCATGGTACCAATGAAGCCGTGAATAAGTAAGCGGCGGAGGGACGGCCTCAAGTCGAATTCAGGTGCAATATACACGCATTATGTGACAAATCCCTGGCTGCCTGAATCCGATAGAACGCCGGATGAGGTGAAAGTCTCACGTCCGGTGTGGAGCGGGGGAAAATCCAGAGATCATATCAAAAGATTACCTATCGCTATCTGGCGCTAAGAGCCAGGGAATCAAGCAACTGATGGCCGGCGGTGGCGTTGCCCTGATCGGCACCACCCTGGTCCCCTTGCTGTCTGGTCTCTTCGGCTGATGTGCCGAGAATCACTCTTTCGCCCTCTCCCGCTTCGGCGGGAGGGGGCCTTTTAGGAGGGATGTCCTTTGAACTTTATATGGGACAAAATCACAGAATGGTTGAAAGGCCTGCTAGTTGGCGGGATTGTCAGCAATCTGTCCGGACTGTTTGACAGCATTAACACCCGTGTGGCCGATGTAGCATCCACCGTAGGCAAAACGCCCCAGGCCTTCAACGGCAGCATCTTCAACATGATCAAGAGCCTGTCAGAAAATGTGGTGGTGCCCATCGCCGGGATCATCCTGACCTTCGTCATGTGCCTGGAGTTAATCCAGCTTTTGATTGATCGCAACAACATGCACGATTTTGAGACCTTCATTTTCTTCAAATGGATCATCAAAACCTTCGCCGCGGTGCTCATCGTAACGAACACCTGGAACATTGTGATGGGTGTGTTTGATGTGGCACAGCATGTGGTCAGCCAGGCTGCCGGTGTGATTATCGGTGATACAGCGCTGGATGTTTCAACCCTGATAGGAAACATGGAAGCACGGCTCAGGGAAATGGATATAGGCCCGTTATTCGGGCTCTGGTTCCAGTCTTCCCTGATGGGCATTATCGCATGGATTCTTAGTATCTGTATCTTCATCATCGTCTATGGGCGTATGATTGAAATCTACATGGTAACGTCTGTCGCGCCGATCCCTATGGCCACCATGGTCAATCGGGAATGGGGCCAGATGGGTCAGAATTATCTGCGCTCGTTGTTTGCCCTGGGCTTTCAGGCGTTTTTGATCATGGTGTGTGTGGGCATTTATGCCGTGCTGGTACAAAACATCAGCGTCGGCAGCGATGTAAGCGCAGCGCTGTGGACATGTATCGGTTACACGATGCTGCTGTGCTTCACACTGTTCAAATCCAGCAGCCTCGCCAAGTCAGTGTTTAATGCCCATTAAGCAGGAATGAGCGTGAGAACCATGACGAAAAAGAAGATTGCTTTCCGTGAGAAACGGAAAGGGAACAAGAATAAACGATGCAGATATCTGCGTAAACGGAAGCCCAAGCGTCAGGGCAGCAGAAATCAAACCGGAAAACGGATGCCTGTTTGGTATTCGTTCTGTAAAAAAGGAGGATAAACCATGGCCTATGTACCGGTTCCCAAGGATCTTACGAAGGTTAAATCAAAATTCCTTTTTAACCTGACGAAGCGTCAGGTGGTCTGCTTTGGCCTGGGCGCGCTTGTGGGTGTGCCGGTGTTTTTCCTGACAAAAGGGATCATCGGCGTGAGCATGGCGGCGGCAGTTATGATTGTGATCATGCTGCCGTTTTTCATGTTTGCCATGTTTGAAAGGCATGGCCAGCCCCTGGAGGTGCTGCTGAAGCATTACATCGAAGCGCGCTTCATCCGGCCCCGGACGCGGGTGTATGAAACAGAGAATTTCTATGGCACCGTTGAGCGGAATATCCGCAACAAACGGGAGGTAAATCGAATCCTACATGGCAAAGACAAGAGAAAAAATCAAACTGACACGGGCTGAGAAAAAGCAGCTTCAAGAGCTGATGGCCCGGAGCCAGCAGCAAAACGCAAAGAACGGCCCGCGCACCGCGCAGGGCACCATCCCTTATCAGCGCATGTGGCCCGACGGCATTTGCCGTGTCACCGACAACTACTACACCAAGACCATTCAGTTTCAGGACATCAATTACCAGCTCGCCCAGAATGACGATAAAACTTCGATTTTCGAGGGCTGGTGTGATTTCCTGAATTATTTTGACTCCAGCATTCATCTTCAGTTTTCCTTCCTCAACCTGACGGCCAGTGCGGAATCCTTCGAGCAGAGCATCATCATCCCGGATAAGGATGACGGGTTTAATGATGTTCGGCATGAATATGCCGAAATGCTCCAGAATCAGCTGGCCAAAGGCAATAACGGTCTGACCAAGACCAAGTTCATTACATTCGGGGTGGAAGCGGAAAACTTCAAGGCAGCCAAGCCCCGGCTGGAGCGCATTGAGATTGATCTGCTGAACAATTTCAAGCGCTTGGGCGTTGCCGCCTCCCCGCTGGATGGGCGGGAACGGCTGAAGCTGATGCATGACATGTTCCACATGGATACGCAGGCTCCGTTCCAGTTCGATTGGAAGTGGCTGGCTCCAACGGGACTTTCCACCAAAGACTTCATCGCGCCGTCCAGCTTTGACTTCCGGGCCAAGAACACATTCGGCATGGGAAGCAAGCAGGCGGAGGTCAGCTTCTTTTCCATCCTGGCATCGGATCTTAATGACCGCTGTCTGGCGGATTTCCTGGCCATGGAATCCAGCCTGATCGTTTCGCTGCACATCCAGGCGATTGACCAGGTGGAAGCCATTAAAGAGGTCAAGCACAAGATCACTGACCTCGATAAAATGAAAATCGAGGAACAGAAAAAAGCAGTCCGCGCCGGGTATGATATGGATATTATCCCGAGCGATCTTGCCACCTATGGCGGGGAAGCCAAAAAGCTGCTGGAAGATCTGCAAAGCCGGAACGAGCGCATGTTCTTAATCACCTTCCTGGTGATGAATACGGCTGACAATAAGAAGCAGTTGAACCTGAACGTGAAGCAGGCGCAAAGCCTGGCCCAGCAGCATAACTGCCAGCTGATCCCGCTGGACTTCCAGCAGGAAGCGGGCATGGTATCCTGCCTGCCCCTGGGGCATAATACCGTCAAAATTCAGCGCGGTCTGACCACATCGTCAACCGCTATTTTTGTGCCCTTCACTACGCAGGAACTGTTCCAAACCAGTAAGGAAGCGCTGTACTGCGGACTGAATGCCCTGTCCAACAACCTGATCATGGTGGATCGCAAATGGCTGAAGAACCCCAACGGGCTGATTCTCGGTACGCCGGGCTCAGGTAAGTCATTTGCCGCCAAGCGCGAGATCGCCAACGTGATCCTGCTCACCGACGACGATGTGATCATCTGCGACCCTGAAGGCGAGTATTATCCCTTGGTCAATATGTTCCATGGGCAAGTGATCCGGATTTCACCCACCAGTGATTCCTACATCAATCCCATGGACATCAACCTCAACTACAGTGACGATGAAAATCCGCTCTCTCTGAAATCAGACTTCATTCTCTCGCTGTGCGAACTGATTGTCGGCGGGCGTGACGGCTTGCAGCCGATTGAGAAAACCATCATCGACCGCGCTGTGCACATCATCTACCAACCCTATCTGAATGATCCCAGGCCGGAAAATGTGCCAATCCTGGAAGACCTGTACAACGCCTTACGCAAGCAGGAAGAACGGGAGGCGCAGTCGCTGGCGACTGCCCTTGAAATCTACGTGACCGGTTCACTCAATGTGTTTAACCATCGCACCAATGTAGATGTGCAGAACAGGCTTATTTGCTACGACATCAAGGAATTGGGCAAGCAGCTCAAAAAGCTCGGTATGCTGATCGTTCAGGATCAGGTATGGGGTCGCGTGACTGAGAACCGCGCCGAAGGCAAGTCCACCCGATACTACATGGACGAGTTCCATCTTCTGCTGAAGGAAGAGCAGACCGCTGCCTACAGCGTAGAAATCTGGAAGAGATTTAGAAAGTGGGGCGGCATTCCAACCGGTATCACGCAGAACGTGAAGGATCTGCTGGCCAGCCAGGAAATTGAAAACATCTTTGAGAACAGCGACTACATCTATATGCTCAACCAGGCTGCTGGCGACCGTGAAATCCTCGCCAAGAAGCTAGGCATTTCGCCGCATCAGCTGTCCTATGTGACGCAGAGCGGTGAAGGTGAAGGACTGCTGTTCTACGGCAATGTGATTCTGCCTTTCCAGGATCGTTTCCCCCATAATACGAAGCTGTACGGCATCATGACGACCAAGCCTAATGAAAAGTTGTTGAATATGGAAAGAAAAAGTGAGATTTGCTGAGATATAGCCGTTATTGTTGTCAAAACTTTCGATAATAATTGCACAGATGCCTCCCTTCAATGATAATAGTCATACCACCTTGAAAGGAGAGTGTGACTATGATTACAAATGATTTCAACAAAGAGCTTCGGGGTATTTCAGATGCATTGCGTGATCTGGGATATACCGACATCACCATTGGCCTACGCCAGCGTTATTGGAAAGAATACTACGCTTTCCACGGAGATTTCAGTATTGATGAAAGTTCAATGGCTAGCTTTCTTCTGGAAAACTACGGCATTCAGAATGGAAACATTAACATTACCAAACGGCAGTACGAGGTAAGGGCAGCGCTCCGCAATTTGCTGGAATACCATCGCTATGGAAAGATTATGAACTACCATACGCCGTGGTTTAAGGATCTTCCGTGGGCGGAACAGTTTCGTGCCACAACGGATGATTTCATTTCGAATTTACGAAACCGGGATTGTAACTCCCAAACAATTATTGGCTATGAGCGCACCCTGAAACGCTTTACAAATCACTTGAACAGTATTGGCGTGAATTCTTTTGGAGATATGATGCCGGAGCATATCTCCTCTTTTTTAACCACCTACATTCAGGATATCGTCCGTTGCCTTCGAGCCATGCTTTGTCATTTACGGGTTTTTCTTCGGTTCCTTTATCTAAATGAGATTACGAAGGATGACTTGTCCCTGTTTATTCCTAAATCCAACGTACTGCTGAAACGAAAACACATTCCCAGTACTTGGACCAGGGATGACATTGATCGAATCCTCGCGTGCATTGATCTGGCAAGCCCCATTGGAAAACGAGATTATGCAATGATCCTGTTAGTTGCCCGTCTTGGAATCAGAGTCAGCGATGTGATCCACTTGGAATTTGACAATTTGAAATGGGATAAGAATTGCATCCAGATCTCACAGTACAAAACGAATGAGCCATTAGTCCTTCCGTTGTTTGAGGATGTTGGTCAGGCGATCATTGACTACGTAAAGAATGGACGCCCTGCTTGTGATCTGAAGCGTGTGTTTATTACGCATAAGCCTCCGTTTCAAAAGTTCAGCGACAATAACCATCTCTACTGCATGTTTAACAAGTATTTATATAAGGCTGGTATTGAAATCACGCCTGAGAAGAATCACGGAATGCATTCGCTGCGGCATAGCCTCGCTACTGAGCTTCTACGGAAAGAGGTTCCACTTCCTGTTATTTCGGAGATTCTCGGTCATAAGAGCCTGGAAACTACGATGCAGTATCTGCGAGTAGACACGGAACAGCTTCGGTACTGTACCTTGGAGGAGAATGAGAATTATGCAATCGCCGCTCAAGCCGTGTGTGTTTAAAAGCGATCTTGCCCCATTGTTATCTGCGTTCATTGCAGAAAAACAGCGAATGGGATTCAAATACCATGCCATTGAGGTGTATTTGAAGAGTTTTGACACGTATCTCCTCGACAAAAACTGCAAGGATGCTTTGAGCAAAGAACTCATGCTTGACTGGATTGTACCGATGCCACACCAAAGTACAACGACGGTGGAGCACCGTATCCATATCATGCAGAGACTTGCAGATTTCCTGAACCGTAACAACTTTCCCGCATATCGTATTCCTTCTGAGATGATCCCCAAAAAGACGAATCACTTTACGCCATACATCTTTTCTTATGAAGAAATTACACGTATTCTGGCAGTTGTTGATGGGTTCGAGTTCAACAAAACCAGTCCGAAGCGGCATCTTGTATATCCCTTGCTGTTTCGAGTCCTATGCTTTTGCGGGCTTCGTATTTCTGAGGCACTAAACCTAACCGTAGGTGATGTCAACTTCAATGCTGGTTTCTTTTTCCTGCGAGACACTAAAACAAGCCTTGATCGAATCATCCCTCTTGACAGAAATCTGCAAGAACGTTTTGCCACTTACCGGAATCAAATGGGCTTCCAGCGGAAAGACGAATACTTTTTTCCCTCACCGGATGGGTCCAGATACAGCGTTGCGACAATGGACAGTACATTCAGAAACATTCTTTTTAAAGCCGGAATTCCATACCGCGGCAGAGGAAAGGGTCCTCGTCTGCACGACTTGCGACATACGTTTTGTGTACACAGTCTGCAAAAGCTGACGGCACACGGTGAAGATCCCTACGCTGTCCTGCCGCTGCTGATGACGTATATGGGCCACAGATCTGTGCAGGCAACCAGCCAATACATCCATCTCTCCGCAGAAAGCTTTCCCACAATTCTGAAACGTACCGAAGCTCTGTTCGGCGATCTGATACCATTGGAGGATATTTCAAATGAAGCAACCATCTGATTTTGCAATTTGTATTTCCGATTACCTCACAAAACATTTGACAGGCGCAAGGAATTTAAGCCCCAACACCATAAAGTCTTACCGTGATACCTTTTGCCTGCTCTTACTCTTTATGAAGGAGATGAACAAGAAGATAGACAGGATCTGTTTGGCTGATATTGACGTTGGCTTGATTTCCCAATTCCTGGATTGGCTGGAAACAGAGCGTGGGAATAGTGTTTCCACCCGGAACATCCGCTTGGCTGCGATCCACGCGTTTTTCCGGTTCGTGCAATTTCAACATCCCGAGATGCTGTTGCAGTGCCAACGCATTCTGGCGATTCCAATGAAAGAAACTGAAAAACGATTTGTGGATTATCTGCCAGAGCATGTGTTGAAAGAGTTGCTTTTGATTCCAGATCAGTCAGAAAAATATGGTATGCGCGATACTGCTCTGATGTGTTTGCTTTATGATTCCGGTGCAAGAGTTCAGGAGCTCATTGATCTGTCGCTGTCGGATATCCGCTTGGAGACGCCGGCAACAGTTCGACTCTTTGGAAAAGGCAGAAAAGTCCGTATCATTCCGCTGATGTCACAAACGGCAGCCATACTGAGGAATTATTTGGCGGCATGGAGTCTGAATCGAATTCGGAAGCCGGATGACCCCTTATTTGTCAACCACCAGGGAAAACGCCTGACTCGACCTGGTGTTACTTATATCTTAAATAAGTACATGGAACAAATCCCTGGGCAAAGTGACAAAAAAGGGGTTACTCCGCATGTGTTCCGTCATTCCAAAGCGATGCACCTGCTCAGGGCAGGTGTCGATCTACATTACATCCGAGACTTTCTCGGTCATGTGCAGATTGAAACAACCGAGGTTTATGCCCGTGCTGATGCCGAAATGAAGCGCAAAGCTCTGGAATCTGCAAACCTCGATCTCTCAATTGAAACGAAAACAAGCTGGCAAAAAGACCAAAGTCTGCTATCCTGGTTACAATCGTTATGAAAAAAAGCAAAAACTCATATCGCAAGAAATCCCCCGCAGGAACGGCTGTGCCTCAGCCGTTCTTCGCATTTCTTTCCATTAATTCTAACTTTTCATTAGGTTTCTTATGGAAAGATTTCCATAACAAACCAACCGAGGTTCATGCGTCCTGATTGCTGGAAGGAGAACAACGATGATTATATTTCTGATCTGCATGATCCCGGTCTCCGGTTTCCTGGGCTTCATGCTCTGTGCGATTTTACAGATCGCCGGTGAATCCGACCGACAGGAAGAACGGTATCTTGCGGCGCAGGCACAGAAAAGTGCTGCTGAAGCGCAGGAGAATAAGGAAGGTGATACCTGATGGATGAATATCGGAATCGTGGTTCTCCTCGGCTGCAATTCACCAGGGAAGAGCTGGAAAATGATGCGCTGTCTCGCCGGATTGCCAAGGTGGAGAAAGCTGCGGATAAGTATGAAGCCGCAAGGAAAAAACTGAAAAAGAAACGTCTGCGGCTGGTTCGGGAGGAAGTTGAGAGCGAGCCTGTATCAGCCTATGATACGGCTAAGGATGATGCTGCAAGTGTCACTGCTGCCAATGAATCCATGCCCTTCCATACGGCAGCAGAGAAAGAAGCTGACATTGAGACTGATCCCCACGCACCCAGTGTGCGGAACACACGGCAGCGCATCAATGCCAGTAAGCAACAGGTTGGCGGAAGCTCTCCTGTTTCCCAGCATGCTCCCGGTATAGCAAAGACTATGCCGGGAGTTTCTGCTGGTGAAAAAGCTGCGTCTGCTTCTGTATCGGATTCATCTGCCGCTCCAGCGAAGAAGAAAGCAATCCATCTGCGGTTCGAGGAAACACAAGCAAAAAGGCCATCCGTGCTGACACATTCCATTGAAAAATCCATCCGCAGTGCTGGAGATCAACTCCACCGCCAAGCTGTCCGCTCCAACGAAGATGAAAATGTGGCCGTCGAGGCTGTATTGAAGGCCGATGATGTGAAAGAATCTGCCATGCAAACCGGAGAGCACGCCTTTCACGCGCACAAAGTACGTCAGTCCCGGCGCGTAGAGAAAACCGAGCGAAAACTGGATCGGGCGAATGTGGACTTCCTGCAAGCCAAATATCAGCAGGAGCATCCGCAATTCACCAGCAATCCTCTATCCCGCTGGCAGCAAAAAAGGGCGATCCGGAAAGAGTACGCCGCTGCCAAGCGAGGAAAAGGCACCGCGAGCCGCACGGCAAAGTCAGCGGACAAGGCCGTTGAAAAAGCGAGCGATGCCGCAGGAAAGGCTGTTGAAACTGTTCGCCGTCATCCGACCATCCTGTTGATTCTGGCCTTGGGCGCAATGCTCCTGGTGCTGGTTGCCAGCCTGCAATCCTGTTCCCCGCTGGTTCAGTCCGTATTGGAATCCATCGTCATCGGCACATACCCCGCGGAAGAAGCGGACGTTCGTGCCGCCGAACGGGCGTATGCCGAAAAGGAACGGCAGCTGAAGGATGAGATGGATCACTATGAGCGCTATCATCCGGGCTATGATGAATATGTCGTGGAAGCGGATGAAATCTGGCATGACCCCTATGTGCTGATCGCTATTATCTCCGCTTACTATGACGGCGAAGAATGGAATATTGATTCCGCCATGCCGGTAATCAACAAGTATTTCGATCTGCAATATGAGGTCACAGAAACGGTCCGAACGCGGACATGGACAGACGATAGCGGCGTATTACAGAGCAAAACCACATGCACTGTAAAGCTGATAAACAAAGATCTGTCCCATTTGCCGGTTGTCAGCATGAGTCACCACACCTTGGGCATGTACGCCCTATACATGGGCACACACGGCAACATGGAGGGCATTTTCCGGGGCGGACATGCTTCCACTTTGAAAGACCCCATGCTGTATGACATTCCACAAGAGGCGCTGGATGCCAATCCAACCTTTGCCCGACTCATGGAGGAAGCAAACAAATACGTTGGTTATCCCTATGTCTGGGGCGGCTCCGATCCGGAGACCAGCTTCGATTGCTCCGGCTTTGTCAGCTACGTCTTTACCAACAGCGGCGTCTATAATACCGGGCGGCTTGGTGCAAAGGGCCTGCGCAGTCTGTGCAGGAATGTGCCCGTGGATCAGGCGCAGCCGGGTGACATTGTGTTCTTCGAGGGCACAATGGGCGAAGATGTGGCTGGCGTTACGCACTGCGGTATTTATGTCGGCAACAACATGATGATCCACTGCGGCAGCCCCATCGGTTATGCCAACCTCAATGATTCCTACTGGAAAAAGCATTTTCATTCCTACGGGCGCGTCCCTTACTGATTAAGAAAAAAGAAGGAGAAAAAACATGATCCGCAATTTCAAAGATACTGAACCCATGACCCCCAAACAGGCCATTGCCCTGCTGATCGCCATGATCCTGATGTCCGCGTTCTTTTCTGTGCCTCACGCCCTCGCTGAAATGGATGAAGAGGATTTTGACACGGCGGATGTCGTTATCCTGGATGACCCTGCGTTCTTCCTGTTCGATGAAGACGAATATGCCATCCCTGTCATTTCCTCTGTCGGCAAAGAAAACGTGAAAATCAGTGGCGTGAAGTCAAAAGGCGTTCTGGTCAAATACACCATTCCCGAACGGCTGCTGGAAGCTGATCCCACGTTTCTGTCGCTGATGATTGAAGCAGAAAAGTATATTGGCTATCCCTATGTGTATGGCGCAGCCAATCCCAATACCGGTTTTGATTGCTCTGGTTTTGTGTGCTGGGTTTTCAACCAATCCGGTGTGTATAAAACAAAGCGTCTCGGCGCAAATGGCCTGTACTCCCTCTGCACGGATATTCCCAGGGAGGATGTACGCCCCGGTGATCTGGTGTTCTTTGAAAAAACCATGGGTGCCGGTGTGAAGGGTATCACTCATGTGGGCATCTATGTGGGAAACAACATGATGATCCACGCCGGTGATCCCGTAGGCTTTGCGGATCTGAAAAGTGAGCAGTGGGCCAAGAAGATATATGCCTTTGGCCGTCTGCCCATTGACTGATGAGGTAAACAATATGAACGAAAACAAAAAGAAGCGCTATCCGGCTGATCGCGCGAAGCTCCACGCCCTGCTGGAAAAGAAAGAACAGGAGCTGAATGCCCTGAAAGCTGAAGTGGAAGAGATTCGCGCGCTGACAAAGCAGGCGGACTTTGCCGCCATCAACGCTACAGCGGAAATGTACAATGTGACGCCGGAGCAGTTTGCGCGCTTCATGGAAGCTATGAAAAACAGCCAGACCCAGGCAGTGCCCCCATTGCCCGTGAGCGTGAAGGCTGACGGAGAGGAGGAAAATCCCGTTGACATTGAGGATGCGTAATTTTAGGTCGCTTTGGCTGCTGGTATTCCTGAGCGTCATCATTGCGCTGACGGCCTGTACCGTCCGGGCAGAGGAAGCAAATCCGTACAGGATTGTGCTTACAGCGCCGGGTGGATGGACAAACAATAATGCTGCCGCGATTAAGGTATCCATCACTGATCGCGGCAATATCGGCTGGCAGCGTATAGAGTATCGCATGAACAGCGGCGGTTGGTTAGACTGTGAAGACCTGTTTGATCAGGGCAAGGGTGAAATCACCGTACATGATAACGGCTCCTTCGCCCTGCGGGTGACAGACCCGACCGGCAAAACTTTCGAGGAAACGGCAACGGTTACGACCATTGACCTGTCTGCTCCGGTGGTGACGGCGGCGATATATGACCAGACCCTGCGCATTGATGTGCAGGACGATCTTTCCGGCATCGGCGGCGTTCAGGTGAACAGTATGCTGTTTACGACGGTAGAAGGCAATGGGCTGGAAGTAGAGCTGGATCAGAACATGAATAAGTTTGAAAAGCTCGCCATCCGCGCTTTTGACTTCGCCGGTAACTTTTCCGAGCCGGTGACGCTGGAAAACCCACACTACGAAAAGCCGGCTGATCCCACGCCGGAGCCGACCGCCACGCCAACAGCAAAGCCCACCAAAAAGCCAACGGCAACCACAGAGACCGGCGAACCAGAGGAAACTGTCAGGCCGGTACAGCCTGCTGCTACAGAGACTACACAGCACGGCCTTGGCAGCTCGCTGATCTACATTACGGATGAAGATATTCCCGTGGTGCCTGTGGTTACAGCTGCGCCGACAGCAGAGCCGACTGCCGCGCCTACGCCAGAACCTATCATTCAGACGGAATACATCACCATTGGTCCCGGTATGCCTTATCTGGCGGATGGCAATTCTCACACGCTGGATGTGCTCTATTCCGCCGCCACCAACAAGCAGTTCATCACGCTGCAATCCAAGAGCGGAAATACCTTTTATCTGGTCATCGACTATGACAAGCCCATCGACGAGGAAGCGGAAATGTATGAAACCTACTTTCTCAACCTGGTGGATGAGCGCGACTTGCTGGCTCTGATGTCCGATGAAGAAAAGGAAGAGATGCCGACCCCAACCCCGGAAATCATTTATGTTACGCCTGAACCCACCGCTGTGCCTGTGCCCACTGCCGCTCCCACAGAGCAGGAAAAGACGGATAAGCCCAGTCAGATGACGGCAATCATTGCGCTGGTAGGCATTGTGGCGCTGGCCATTATCGGTGTGGTTGTTTTCAAGAAAAACAAGAATGGCGGAAGCAAAATGATGTCCGATAATGATTTTGATCTGCGTGACGATGATGCGGATGAAAGCGAACAGAGTGAGGAATAAAATGATGTGCCCTGCGGAGGAAACTCCGTGGGGCCATTTGATTGGAGGAACAGCATGGAGCTGATTATTGCGGAAAAGCCCAGCGTGGGCAGAACGATTGCTGCCGTTCTGGGCGTGACCGAAACCAAGGATGGCTATATGCAGGGCAAGGGCATGATCGTGACCTGGTGCATCGGGCATTTGGTAGAGCTGGCGATGCCGGAGGAATACAACAAGGACTATGCGCATTGGCGGCAAAAGGATCTGCCGATCATTCCCGACCAATGGAAATACACTGTTTCCAAAGACAGCGCAAAGCAGTTTCAAATCGTCACCGCACTGATGAATGATGAACAGGTGCATGGCATCATCTGCGCAACGGATGCTGGGCGTGAAGGCGAGTTGATTTTCCGCCTGGTATACCAAATGGCAGGATGCCGGAAGCCTGTACGACGGCTTTGGATTTCATCCATGGAGGAAGATGCAATACGGGAAGGCTTCCGCAGCATGAAGCCCATGGCTGCTTATGACAATCTCTATGCGGCTGCCCTATGCCGGGCGCAGGCCGATTGGCTGATCGGGATGAACGCCACCCGGCACTATTCGCTGCTGTACGGCCCAACCCTTCACATAGGCCGCGTCATGACGCCGACCCTGGCCATGCTGGCGCAGCGGGAAGCGGCGATTGACAATTTTGAGCCGGAAACCTTTTACACGGTGAAGCTGGATCTGGGGCATGGTGTGATTGCTCATTCGGAACGCATGAAGGACTTGAATCAGGCCAGGACGCTTATGGATGCTTGCAATCATGACAGCGCTGTGATCAAACGGGTGGAGCACAACCAGAGAACAGAGAATCCACCCCTGCTGTATGACTTGACCACGCTTCAGCGGGATGCCAACCGGTATCTTGGATACACAGCGCAGCAGACATTGGAATATGCACAATCCCTGTATGAAAAACGGCTTTTGACCTATCCCCGCACGGACAGCCGATATCTGACCCATGATATGGAGCCCAAGCTGGGTGAACTGGCTTCCCGTGTGGCCGCTGCTCTGCCATTTGCGGCGGGCTTGGAGATCGCCGGACAAACCGGCAGGGTCATCAACGATCAGAAGGTCTCCGATCACCATGCCATGATTCCTACCGCATCCATGCCCACCAGCGGCGGCGAAATCAGCGCGTTGATCCAGGATATCCGGGAGCTGCTTTACCTGGTTTCCGTCCGTTTGCTCTGTGCCCTGGATAGCCCTTGTGTCTACGATGAAACAATGATTACAGTGGAATGCGCCGGGGCTGAATTCACAATCAAGGGAAAGCAGATTGCGCAGATGGGCTGGCAGCGTATCTGGCAGGCATTCAGAGGAAGTCTGGCAGGCCGGGTGTCAAAGGAAGAAACAGAGGCTCTTGCCGCAATCCCCGATGGAATCACGGAAGGGACGGTATTTACCACACCCCGCGCAGAGCTGACCGAAGGGAAAACCACACCGCCAGTTCATCACTCGGAGGATACCATTCTGCACGCCATGGAGACTGCCGGTGTAGAAAACATGCCGGAGGATGCGGAGCATAAGGGCATCGGCACACCGGCCACACGTGCCACCATTCTGGAAAAGCTGTTGGAAACAAAGCTGGTGGAACGTAATGGGGAGCGTCGGAAGCGTGTATTGATCCCCACAACCAAAGGCAAAGCCCTGGCGTCTATACTCCCTGAGCGTCTCTGCTCCGCGCAGCTGACGGCAGATTGGGAGCATCGACTGAAACGCATCGAGAGAGGCGAAGAAAAGGCCTCGGACTTCATGCGGGATATTGAAGCCTATGTGCGGGAGCTGACTCAGGATAACACGCGTGCGGACAAAGCGGATTCCTTGTTCATGCCTATGCGGCAGAAGATTTGCGCATGTCCCAAGTGCGGCGCGGCCATTACGGATCGGCCAAAGGGTTTCATGTGCGAAAATCGCGTTTGCGGTTTCGCTCTCTGGAAGAACGGCGGCATCATGAAAGGCGCAGAGCATCCGCTGACTGCCGGTGACGTCAAGGAACTGATAGAGAAAGGCTCCATTGTAAAAAAGGGCCTGCTCTCTTCAAAGTCGCACATCAAGTATAACGCAACGCTGCATCTGGATTATAGAGAGGACGGAAGCGCATTTCTCCGTCCCACATTTGATTGAGGAGGATAACGAAATGAAAAAGATTCTTTCCCTGATACTTGTTCTTCTGCTCCTGTGCGGCACGGCGCTTGCTGATACCTCCCAGGTGATCACTATGGATACCTCCAACGTGCCTGCCATCCCCGAAGGCACGCTCAGCGCAGAAGTGGTTTCCTTCACCGGCAATCAGACCTATGCCGTCTATTCTGCGCCGAACAAGAAAAGTATTCGCGGAGCAAAAGGCCGCGCCCGCGTTAGTACAAACGGCTGGATTCAGGTGTTTGGCTATGAGGACGATTGGATTCTGGTGCAGTATGACATCACGAAGGAACATAATCGCATCGGATATATTTACAAAAACGCCCTGCCTAAAGATGTGGAAGTGCCGGAGCTGGCCCTGAAAAACGCCGCTGCTGTGGTCAATTATGATGTGGAAGTAACGGATGACCCGCTGGTCAGCAAAGCTCCGTTGGCCAAGCTGACCGAAAACACCCGCGTGACTTGCCTTGGAACGATGGGTGCCTGGACATATATCGAGGGTGAAGAAAAAGGGGTTCTCTTCCGCGGCTTTGTTCCCACTGAATGCCTGTCGGGTACGGTGACCAAGCTGAAAGAAGCGAACAGAGCCATCGTTGGGAGCTGGAAGCTGTATGCTGGGAGCTCCATCAACGCCAGCAAGATTGTTTTTAACGAAGATGGCACCATGACCGGCACTTCCACCCTGGGAAGCGGCCGGGAGGTTGAATGGTCCGGCACCTGGTCGATTGACTATTATGACAGCAACCGAGGCCGGTATTGGAACGATTCCGAGTTTGAGTTGACCCTGGCCCGCGGAAGCAACGTGGAATTGTACGGTCTGCGCATTTGCCGCCAGGGCGTGGCGAATGGCCAGTACAAGTATGCCCTGGTGCTGTCCGATGGGGCCAAAACCAGCGGGATGGTGTTCGAGTGATGAAAAATGATCCCAAGTCTGATTATGCCATCTATCAGCTGAAAGCAGACCCCGAACTGCATTTACTGCGTTTTGCCAGCCTGGCAGAGCTGCATGGGCAGCCGGTGGATGGCAGGAACTATAACCGGGTTTATGCCGGTGCTTTGCCAGAGACCGCTTCACACGATCCTTCCGTCATTCTGGAAGATCTCTATGTACAGTTTAATCTTTGCCGCCCGGATGATTTCCATGGCCACAGCCTCAGCGTAAGCGATGTGGTTGTTCTGAACCAGGATGGCAAGGAAAAAGCCTATTACACAGACAGCTATGGCTTTGAGCTGCTGCCGGATTTCGTACCAGATAATCCCCTGCGTAATGCGGAAATGGCTCTGGAGGATGATTACGACATGATTGATGGCTGCATCAATAACGGGCCCAAGCATGAAGCTGTACAGCTTCCGGAGCAGCTTGGTGAAAAGCCGGAGCATCGGCAGCGCAAGCATCCGTCTGAACCTGAACGGTAAGGGGTGATCATGATGATGCAATCTATCGGTGACTATGAAAACTGGCGAGATGCTCAGCATGACCGCCCCATGCCGGATGACGGGCCGGATGAACGCTGTGTCCGTTTTTACTCGCAGGATTATCCTGCGGATACCATTCTGGAATACACCCGTACCGGCGACAGATCAGAGCTTCGGCTGTCCTTCAGTTCCGAAGACCCGGATATGGGAACGGAAGAAATGGTTTACGGCGCTGACGGCGGCGAAACCATGCAGGAGCTTTTGCCAGAGCTGAAAGCCGAATTGACCGGATACCTGGATGCAGAGGATACGTCCTCATTCTATGAGCAGCAGGGGCTTTCTCGTCCGGATGGGCTGCAAAACCAGGAAGAATACTTTGGCGAATACTCCCGAACGTCCTTGTACGCCTTTGAAGCCATCCTTCAGCAGACGGAACATGAAGCTGTGCAAAACATGGTCTGGAAACCCCTGGAAGCAGAAAAGCTGGACTGGCTTTATTCCGGCAATCATGAGGAGGATTTGGAGCGCGGATGTATCGGTCATCTGCGCGGCGACTTTGGCCATAGCGGAAAGGAATTTTGGACTGGCTGGTTTGATCATCAGCCGGACCTGAAGAACAAAGCCTTTCAGGATGAGCTTCAGGATGTGGTCAACGGTCTGCGCAGAGAAGGTGGACTGCTCAAGGACTTTGCCAGCATGAGCAGGCAGTGCAGAAATGGTCTTCCCAATGACGCGAGCTACGGATTCCGAGGCGAATCTCACAATTATACCTATTGCCTGCGCTGTATTCCCCAGCGGGGAAACTACAATTTCTATCTTTATGCTTACGATAAAAACGCACAGCGTGAGCACGCCCGTGAAAAGGCGGCCCAAAAGGTTCACAATCAAATACCGGAGAAACCCCGGATCAAGAAAAATGAAATGGAGAGATGAAATATGTACCTGAATACACTGATGGAAAAAAAGAATATCTCCCGCGCCGAACTGAGCCGGAGAAGCTGCGTTCCTGAATCCACCCTCCGTGATATTCTCAATGGCAAGGCCCGGCTCGACCACTGCGAAGCACTGACCGTATCGTGCATCGCCGGTGTGCTGGGTACGACCGTGGAGGATCTTCTGATTAACTACTGGGATGAACCGCTGGATGAGGAAGAAAACATGGTGCGGCAGGAGCGTCACGACGACTCGTCCATGCTGGATTTCTACATGCTGGTTGACAGCACGATGAGCAAGCTGAGCGCCTGCGGTGACATGCGCTTTGTCAAAGCCATCTGTGATGATTACTGGATTGAGCGCTTTTACACGGCTGGTTTTTACCGGAGCGCGTTCTTCCTTCTGGGGCTGGTGGATCACCTGTGTAAAAAGCACCACAAGAAGCTGGTATCCCGGTTTGATGCTTATCGGGAGGAATGCCTGGACAGCTCTGTTTATTCCCTGCGTACCCTGGAAGAGGGCGACTGCGAGGAAGAAGATGATGAAGCGCAGGCATATACTGAAACCTTCGCTGTTCCTGAGCTGGCCCGGTTCAATATCTTTATGACGGAGGAAGACATCACCCCGGAAACGTGATGTCCTTTGCCTGCCGGGACAGTTGTTCCGGCAGGCTGCATTGAACCTATGACCGAGAAACAGATTATCAAAAGCATCAAAGCGCTTGCCCGTGGCGAGTGCGCAAATTACCAGAACGGAATGTGCCTGGAAACAGACCAGCGCTGCCATCTGATTAACCCAAGATATGATTCCATTCGGGATGGCATGATCGACTGCGACTACTTTTTGGAGTGCGTACTGCCCGCTGATTGGGATTTGAACGATCTGGTATCCTATGCGCTATGGTATGACGAAGCGGAGGAAGACGATCTGCCGCCTGATATGAAGCGCTGTCAGGATTGCCAGCAGCCGTTTGTTTTCACCAATAACCGGCAGCAGTTCTGTCCTGCCTGTGCCGAGAAAAGAGACAGGCAGAATGGCTATCAACGTCTGAGAAAATTCAGAGAAAAGGAACGCGAGTGAAACGCTTTAGGGGGTTGAAAGTCCTTGCAGTATAAAGCTTTTCGAGCGAAAAATAAGCCCGTTTTGGGCTCGGATGACCTGTTGGCCGTCTCTGCCCAAAACGGGCTTCTAAAGCGTTTCATCCCAACAAACAGGAGGCCATCATGACGCAATTTACCACCGAGGAACTTAACCTGATTACCCTATATGATCCCGGAAACCGCGCCGGAACGATCTATGAACTGCGGGATATGACCCGTTACCTGATGCCGGACGAAACCGATCTGCTGAAACTGACGCAGGGCGTGATTGCCAAGCTGGAAGGTATGACAGACGAAGAATTTGACGCTCTGGCAGACGAGATGGTGCCAGAGTATTTGGCCGGCTTCTGGGATGAAGATTCGGCAAACAGCACGTATTCGCACTTATGGATGGATGAGGTCGATCCTGACGCGGAGATCGAATGACGGAGGGAGGAATACACATGCCCGATAAGGCGCAAATCTATGCGCAGATGGCAGATGATACTGCCCGTAAAATTACCGGGGATTATCTGGACTGGGCCACTTTTCTGGCCACTTCCTCACGGCTGTACAAATATCCCTTTCACGACCAGCTCCTCATTTATGCCCAGCGGCCGGATGCCACTGCCTGCGCTTCCTATGATCTCTGGAATGATACAATGCGGCGGTATGTGCGCCGTGGTTCAAAGGGTATTGCCCTGCTGACGCCAAGCGCCTCCGGCATGAGCCTGCGGTATGTCTTTGATGTGTCAGATACAGGCACCCGGCAAAATTCCAGAAATGTAGAACCCTGGGCGCTTTCCGATGAGACGGAAATGCCGGTTCGACAGATGCTGGAAGACCAGTATTATGCCGATGCTTCTACAGGACTGATCCAGCAGATCGATCAGATCGCCCAGCAGCAGGCGCTGGCCTATTGGCGTGATCACGCACGTGACATCCGCGACAGCGTGGACAGCTCGGCGTTAATGGATTATGATGATTTCAGCATCGGAGCTTCCTTCCGGAAGGCCGCTGCCGCCAGCATCTCCTACAGCATCCAAACCCGGTGCGGCTTGGAACCTGAGCTGTTCCGGGAGGATTTCACAGAGGTGCTGGACTGGAACACACCCGCCACCGTCGCAGAACTGGGCAAGGCTGTCAGCGAAATCAGCGGGCAGATCCTGCGACAGATTGAAACGACTGTCAGAACTGCTGAAAGGAGTATGAACCATGAGCGAACTGAATTACAAGAGGAACGGAGACTATCTGCTGCCGGACATGGGCCTGACCGAAGCGGAGCGCAAGCCCCTGGGCAAGTACGGGATCATGAGGCAGCAGTACCTGGAGAAGAACCGTCCGGGCCTGTACACCCGGCTGATCCTCAGCGGCAGGCTGATGGAGCATCTCCAGGAGATCGACGAGACGGCGCACAGCAGGCTGGAGAACCTGATGAGCCTGCTGACGAAGCAGCAGGGCGTGACGGAGGAACTGAAAGCCAGGGATCAGATGGCCTGGGTCGGAGCGATGAACAACCTCAAGAGCCAAGCCGAGGAAATGATCCTGACGGAACTGATCTACGCCTGACCTACGCGGAACCGGATTCGGTTCAGATTGGCTTCGAGATCCCAACTGAAGAGGAACAGATTGAAGCGATTGACCGGCAAGGCCAGGAACCGGAAGTACCCACCATACAACCCCATGCAGAGGCAAAGCCCTCTGCATTTTCTGTTTCTGACGAAGAAATAGATCATGTTCTCCGGCGAGGTTCAGGCTTTGCCGGTGGACGGCTTCGGATTGCCGCCCTGTATGACAGCCATCCCACGCCCAAGGAAGCGCAGGATTTCCTGAAGGAAGAATACGGCATCGGCGGCCACAGCCACACCTATCTGGATGGCACATCCGGCTTTGTGGACTACAACAGCAAGGGCCTCCGGCTGACCCGTGGAGGGTTCCGGGAGGAAATGCGGCTTCGCTGGCCCGCCGTGGAGCAGCATATCCGCAGAATGGTGGAAGAAGGCACCTACTTGTCAGCGGATGAAAAGACGCATTTTGATGAGATGATGCGTGACATGGCAGGAAATGAAATCCCCGTTCCGATCCCAAGAGCGCAGTTTCCGCCCACGAGTGTTGAATCAATTCAGGGCGAGACACTGACAGAAGAAGCAGACAGCAAGTATAAGCTGGGATTTGGCCATATGGGAAATGGCATGACTGTTTGGAACAGCTTGGCTTACGAGAATGGAGATTACAAAATCGTGGCCCATATTGCGCCTGATCGTACAGTTACATTCTACGACGATGAAATGCCTGAAAGCATCAGGGCACAGATTATCCATGAAGCTGAAACGGCAAATCCCAGCATCTCCGCAACACAGGATGCGCCTGTCTTTTCGACGCCCCCTCGCGAGATCAATCCTCCGCTTCAGGAAGAGGGGGCTCCAGACGCAATAATTTCCAATGCGGAAGAAGCGTCACTCTCGGCATCGGAACAAGCTGACGATGAACCTATCACCATGCCTCTGCCGATGGAAGCCGCAGCCGAATACAATGAGCTGAAAGCACAGCATCCTGATGCGATCATTGGTTTTGAGCAGCATGGACACTATGAGTTTTATGGAGAGGATGCAAAAGCTGCCGCGCTGATTCTGAATGCAAAGCTGCTCACAAAACAGATCCCGGGCGGACAAGTGGAAGTGACCGGGTTCCCTGCCGAACACTGGCAGCGTTACTTCAGGGCTTTGTGGAGCAACGGAAACGATGTATTCCTAGCCGGTGAACAGCCAGACGGGACTCACGAGGAAACCAAGTATCTTCGGAAAGAAGATTACATTCCTCTGAACGCCAAATTGCATATCAGCGGCAGGGAATTTCGGGTAGAAAGCGTTGATTTTCAATTCCGCACGGTCAGCCTTCAGGATATGACTATGCTGCGGGAAGCCAATTACCCGATATTCCGGCAAATGTCGATTGCGGAAGTCCGTAATTATCTGGAGGATGAAATTGATTTCCCTCTCTCCTTTGATACAGAATCGCAGCCCGTTGAAGACATGGAAAAGGATTCTCTGGATGCTGCTTCTATAGAGACGCAGGACACGGCGGCAAAGGAAGTTTCCGATCAACAGGATGCTATTCCTCCTCTGCGTCCGGGTGAGCGGCTTATTCCTGCGCATGACGGGATTCCTGCCATGAGGGAGGTTGTAATCGATCTAACGTCAAGAAACTTGGAAGAACCCGTTTCAGCTCAGGAAGCAACCCTCCTTGATGCGGAAGTAACTCCTGTTTTTCATACGCAAAACGGTACTTCTTATCGTGTTGGAGACGAATTTGAGTCGAAAAGCAGTTACGGCGATATTGTCCGGATGAAGATCGAACGCATTGAAGGTGGCTCGGTATGGCTTTCAACACCTGCACGTACACAAGATAATCCTTATGATATATACCAATCTGTGTTTGAAAAATATATTGATGCAGGCCGTTTTGAACAGATTCAACCGGAGGCTCCTTTTGAGCCAACAGTTCAAGCTGAATCAGAAGCATCTGCCACTTTCGGCCCCGATTCTGCTGTAAACAACTATCGTATTACGGATGATCACTTGGGCGAAGGTGGTCAGAAAACCAAGTTTGAAAACAATATGCGAGCCATTCGCACTCTGAAAACGCTGGAAAAGGAACACCGACCGGCATCTCCTGAAGATCAGGAGGTGCTTTCTCAATATGTGGGCTGGGGCGGCATCCCGCAGGCGTTTGATGAACGAAACGCAGCATGGACTGATGAGTATCGGGAGCTGAAAACTGCGCTGACACCCGAAGAGTACGAAATGGCGCGTGCTTCCACCCTGAACGCTCATTACACATCCCCAACCGTGATCAGGGCGGTCTATTCCGCTGTGGAGCAGATGGGCTTTCATTCCGGAAACATCCTGGAGCCTTCCTGCGGCGTTGGCAATTTCTTCGGACTATTGCCGGAAAGCATGGAAGGCAGTCGTTTGTACGGCGTGGAGCTGGACAGCATCACCGGTCGGATCGCGCAATGCCTCTACCCGCAGGCCAACATTGAAGTGACTGGCTTTGAAAAGACAGATCGGAAAGACTTTTTTGACCTGGCCATAGGCAACGTGCCGTTTGGTGCATATAAGGTCTCTGATCGTCAATTCGACCGCTACAATTTCCTGATCCACGATTACTTCTTTGCAAAGGCTCTGGATCAGGTAAGGCCCGGCGGTATTGTGGCTTTCATTACCTCAAAGGGCACCATGGATAAGCAATCCCCAGAGGTTAGGAATTACATTGCCCAGCGGGCAGAACTGCTTGGGGCAATTCGTCTGCCGAATACGGCATTCAAGGCAAATGCCGGTACAGAGGTCACTTCGGATATTATTTTCCTTCAAAAGCGCGACCGTGCCATTGATATAGAACCGGACTGGGTACATCTGGGCCAGACGGAGGACGGCGTACCCGTCAACAGCTATTTTGCCGATCACCCTGATATGATCCTCGGCAAAATGGTTTGGGATGATTCTATGTATGGAGCACATCAGGAAACGGCTTGTCAGCCTCTGGAGGGGGCAGATCTGGCCCAGCAGCTGGCGGAGGCTGTTACGAAGATTTCCGGCACTTATCGGGAAGAAGAACTGCCTGAGCTTGCCGAAGGGGAAGCCATCCGGGACAGCATCCCTGCCGATCCCAATGTGCGGAATTATTCCTACACCGTTGTTGATGACAAGGTGTATTACCGGGAAAACTCCGCTATGGTGCATCCTGACCTGAATGCCACAGCAGAGGCGCGCATCAAGGGCATGGTAGCTCTCCGGGATTGTGTGCACCGCCTGATGGATGCGCAGCTTCAGGAATCCGACGATTATACGATTCATGAGCTTCAGGCTGAGCTGAATACCCTGTATGACAGCTTTACCGCAAAATACGGGCTGATCAACAGCAGGCCCAACGCGCAGGCTTTCTCTGACGATTCCTCGTATTATCTGCTTTCCTCCCTGGAAATCCTGACGGAGAATGGAGAACTGGAACGCAAAGCGGATATGTTCACCAAGAGAACGATCCGACAGCAGCACACCGTCGATCATGTGGATACCGCTGTGGAAGCGCTGGCCGTTTCCATTGCGGAAAAGGCCGCTGTGGATCTGCCTTACATGGCGGAACTGACGGGAAAGAGTGAAGATGAAATTGCCTCTGACCTGACAGGCGTGATCTTCCGCCTGCCTGCCCCGGTGGATGATGAAGGAAAACCGAAATACGTTACCGCGGATGAATACCTTTCTGGGAACGTGCGGCAGAAGCTGCGCGACGCCCGTGCCGCAGCGGATATTTCGCCCATCTTTGAGCCGAACGTGAAGGCGCTGGAAAAGGCGCAGCCCAAGGATCTGGATGCATCCGAGATCGACGTGCGGCTGGGTGCCACCTGGGTGGATAAGGAATACATCCAGCAGTTCATGAACGAACTGTTTGAGGTACCTCTTTACCAGCGGCGCGCGGTACAGGTGCAGTATTCCAATTTCACATCCGAATGGCGCATTACCGGCAAGACCAGTCTTTCCTACAACAACGTTGCCAATAACCTGACTTACGGCACTGACCGGGCCAGCGGTCTGCGCATTCTGGAAGACACCCTGAATCTCCGGGATGTCCGTATCTATGACACCATTGAGGATGCAGACGGCAAGGAAAAGCGTGTCCTGAACCAGAAAGCGACTACGCTTGCGCAGCAGAAGCAGCAGGCAATTAAGGATGCTTTCCGGGACTGGGTGTGGAAAGACCCTGACCGGCGTGAAGCTCTCGTCAAAACGTACAATGAGCTGTTCAACAGTATTCGCCCTCGTGAGTACGATGGGCAGCACATTTCATTCTCTGGCATGAACCCAGAGATCACGCTCAGAGAGCATCAGCGGAATGCGATTGCTCATACCCTCTACGGCGGGAATACACTGCTGGCCCACGTGGTGGGCGCAGGTAAGACCTATGAAATGGTTGCTTCCGCCATGGAGAGCAAGCGCCTGGGTCTGTGCAGCAAATCTATGTTCGTGGTGCCCAATCACCTGACGGAACAGTGGGCCTCTGAATTCCTTCGGCTTTATCCGTCCGCCAAAATCCTGGTGACAACCAAAAAGGATTTTGAGAAGAACAACCGCCGGCGCTTCTGTTCCCGGATTGCAACTGGTGACTATGATGCCATCATTATAGGTCACTCGCAGTTTGAGAAGATCCCCATGTCGAAGGCTCGGCAGGAGAATCTTTTGCAGGAGCAGATCGAGGAGATCACCCAGGGCATTCAGGAACTGAAATTCATGCGTGGGGAGCAATTCTCGATCAAACAGATGGAGCGCACCAAAAAGCAACTGGAAGGCCGCCTGCGAAAATTGCAGGCTGAAGAGCGGAAGGACGATGTTGTTACCTTTGAGGAATTGGGCGTGGATCGGCTCTTTGTGGATGAAGCGCACAGCTATAAAAACCTCTTTTTGACAACGAAAATGCGGAACGTCGCGGGACTTTCCACCAGCGAGGCACAGAAATCGACGGATATGTTCCTGAAATGCCGTTATATGGACGAGCTGACCGGCGGGCGTGGCATCGTGTTTGCCACCGGCACGCCCATCAGCAATAGCATGACGGAAATGTACACTATGCAGCGGTATCTGCAATACGGCACCCTGCGAAGAAACAACATGACCCACTTCGATTCCTGGGCATCTACCTTCGGTGAAACCACCACGGCGATAGAACTTGCACCCGAGGGAACGGGCTATCGGGCGCGCACACGGTTCAGCAAGTTCTTTAACCTTCCTGAGTTGATGACCATGTTCAAGGAAGTGGCAGACATTAAAACTGCCGATCAGCTCAATCTGCCTACGCCTACGCCGCACTATGAAACCGTCGTTGTACAGCCCACGGAAATCCAGAAGGCCATGGTGCAGAGTTTGTCGGAGCGTGCTGGAAAGGTACACTCCGGAAGCGTTGATCCGAGGGTCGATAACATGCTGAAAATTACCAGCGATGGACGGAAGCTGGGTTTGGATCAGCGCCTGATCAATCCGCTGCTGCCGGATGATCCCAGCAGCAAGGTCAACTCCTGCATCAATAACATCTTCCGTATCTGGCAGGACGGCGCAGACGACCGGCTGACGCAGTTGGTCTTCTGTGATATAAGCACGCCCAAAGGCATGGAAAGGACTGCTGCGCAGCAGGCAGAGCAGCTGGAACCTTCCGATGCACCCAAGGAAGAGGACGAAATGCCGCAGCTGGAGCCGGTCGATGATCTGACAGAGTTGGCCGGGGTATCCAGCAACGCGGTCGAAAGCAATTTCAATGTGTATGAGGATATCCGCAGCAAGCTGATCGCCCGCGGCGTGCCTCCCGAAGAAATTGCTTTTATTCACGACGCCAACACAGAGGTCAAAAAGAAAGAACTGTTTGCCAAGGTTCGTGCCGGCCAGGTGCGTGTGCTCATCGGCAGCACCGCCAAGATGGGCGCAGGTACCAACTGTCAGGATCGGCTGATTGCCCTGCATGATCTCGACTGTCCCTGGCGGCCTGGTGATCTGGAGCAGCGCTCCGGTCGAATCATCCGGCAGGGCAACATGAATCCGGATGTACAGATCTACCGCTATGCCACAGAGGGAACCTTCGATTCGTACCTCTGGCAGACGGTGGAGAATAAGCAGAAGTTCATCAGCCAGATCATGACCAGCAAAAGCCCCGTCCGTTCCTGCGAGGATATTGATGAAGCAGCTCTGTCTTACGCAGAAATCAAAGCCTTGTGCGCCGGTGATCCTGCTATCAAGGAAAAGATGGATCTGGATGTGGATGTGGCGCGTCTGCGTCTGATGAAAGCAGATCATCAGAGCCAGCAATACCGCCTGGAAGACCGGCTGCTGAAATACTTCCCGCAGGAGATTGAACGGAATAAAGGCTATATCCGTGGCTTTGAACAGGATCAGGCAAGAGTTACTGCCCATCCGCTTCCGGAAAAGGATTTTGTTGGCATTACCATCCTGGGAAAAGACTATGCCGATAAAGAAAAAGCGGGCGAAGCAATCCTGGCTGCCTGCAAGTCCGTCAAGAACGATCAGGAGCTTGGCATTGGCGAATACCGAGGATTTCTAATGTACCTGATGTTTAATCCCATCGGCAATCAATATATTCTGACCTTAAAAGGTGAAATGTCCCATCCGGTGGAGTTGGGCGCTGATCCACGAGGCAATCTCACGAGGATCGACAACGCACTGGCCGGTATTCCTCGCAGGCAGCAGAACGTGGAAAACAAGCTGAATGATCTGAAACAGCAGATGGCCACCGCCAAAGCCGAGCTGGGCAAGCCCTTCCCACAGGAGGAAGAGCTGCGCACCAAGAGCGCACGTCTGGCAGAACTGGATGAAAAGCTGAATCTGGATCATCCTTCTGCGCAGGCTGAAAAGAAAAAGCCGGAACAGGAGCGGTGATGTAGATGACGCTTTATGAAACGGTAAAATCCAATGTGACAACGCTTCAGGCCGCAGAGCGCTACGGTCTGAAGGTGAGTCACAGCGGCATGTGCAAGTGCCCCTTTCATAACGACAAGAATCCGAGCATGAAAGTGGACAAGCGATTTCACTGCTTCGGCTGCCAGGCGGATGGTGATGTCATCAATTTCACCAGCCGTCTTTTTGGTCTTACGCCAAAGGCGGCTGCGCTGAAACTTGCAAACGATTTTGGCATTCAGCATGATCCACAGCAGGTTAATGCTGCCATCAGGAAGCCGCGAATGATTAGCGAAAAGGAAATCTTTGAGCATAAGGTTTCCTATTGTTATCAGGAGCTTGTGAACTATCGGAACCTGCTGGTGCAGTGGCAGCAGCAGTATGCGCCAATGTCTCCCGATGAAGAATGGCATCCGCTGTTTATATATGCCGTACACACTCTGGAGACCGTTGAACAGGAACTGGATACGCTGCTGTCCGGTTCAGATTATGAGAAGCGGGAATTAGTTTCAGACCATCTGAGGAAAAAGAAAAATCACAGGGAGGATTACCTAATGGAACCAACTGTTAATGTGCCGGTGTATCCGGAATCCGCAGCTCATGCACGGAAATTCGGGGAACTGGAACAGTATCGGAAATCGCATTTTGCCAATATCGACTGTAAAAAGGATATTGAGCAAGCAATCTCAGAAAACTTTGACGGCTTCCGTCTGAACAAACGGGCCGCCGAAGAGATCATTGCAAAGTATGGACCTGAGCGCGTCAGCACAGTGCTGGCGGCAACGGTGCAGGTAAAAGAATGGGATGGCCGTTTCTCGGCGGCCAACAAAGACTGGGCTTTTACTTTTGATTTTCCTGATGCCCAGAATGATCTTGGCTTTGATCGGCGCGACAGCTATGCTGTGACTTCACATCCTGCTGTGCTGGATGGCTTTATCAATCAGGTGCGGCAGGATATTGAGGCCATGGAGCATCGGTCGGAAGATGAACGGAAATTTGCTGTCCTGCTGACGGATACGCAGGAAATCAAAATTGTCGAATGTGATCCGCAGGAAGAAATGTTCGGAATCGCAAGAGGACTGATTGGCTGCGAATGGATTGAACTGGTGGAAGCAACACCATTAGCGGAGCAGGGTTATCTGCTGCTGATTGATGACGAAGGAAAAATGAGAAGCGGAGAAATTCCTATCAACTGTATCGCCAGTGATCTGTATGCTTCTGATCAGCATGGTGATCCCATTGTCGGCAATACAATGATCGTGCGGGCAGCGGATGAAAAGCTGGAGTTGCTGACTGCCTCTGAAGCAAAGCATTTGGCTGACGATCTGGTGAAAAGCCGTGACAAAGCGATTGAAAAAATCTCACGCGCCTTTGGCCTGCTCCCCAAGCAGAAGACGGAGCCGGAATTCGTGTCAGCATCCCGGCGACAGCCTTGCAAGAAAAACGACATGGAGCGATAATCAAAGTGGAAGAGGAAAGAAGGCTGATTCACCAGGGGTTCATGACAACGCCGTCTGAGGATGCGTTGATCCAGAAGAAGATGAAAACCTTCGGTCTACGGAAGAAATCAGCGTTTTTTCGAGCCATGGTGCTGAATGGATATCTCCTGAAGCTCGACCTTCCAGAAATCCGTGAGCTGCTTCGTCTGATGAAAAACCTGACCAACAATGTCAATCAGATGGCGAAACGGCTGAATGAGCAGGGTAACATCTATGAGACTGAAATGGATGGCATCCAGCAGCGGATGGATGAGCTCTGGGATGCAATGAACCAGATCCTTACCAAACTGGAAGGATCAAAAGAATAGGAGGCTGTTGCAATGTTGAAGCTCATCATGAAAATCGTCCTGACGCCCTTTATGCTGGCTGCACGCCTGATGCTGGGCCTGGCAGCCTTCATCACTTCCATCGCATCAACCATTATCGGCCTGACAGTAACGGTGTTTCTCCTGCTGGGCGTAGTCGAATTCACAATCGGCTATTGGCAAAATGGGATCGCATTCATGGTGCTGGCGCTGCTCGCAAGTCCCATCGGTTTGCCTGCTCTGGCCAACTTTCTGCTGAACAGAATGGATCATATTCTCGGTTTCTTTGAAGGCCTGCTTTGCTGAACAGCCATCATCAATCGCGGCGGTTTGTGTGCAAGATCACAGATCGCCGCTTTTCTTTTTGGAGGGAAACCAATGGCAACCACCCGCATTATTCCAATGCACATTAACAAAGGCAAAACAATTTCCCAGTGTATGAAGGCCAGGATTGATTATGTCAAGAATCCGGACAAAACAGAAGACGGCACCCTGATTTCTTCCTATGAGTGTACGCCGGAAAGTGCTGACCATGAATTTGTGTTAGCCAGAAATGAATATATGTCGTTGGTCGGAAAGCAAAATCCCAACGAGGTGATTGCCTACCAGCTGCGCCAATCCTTCAAGCCTGGTGAAGTGACGGCAGAGGAAGCCAATCAGATAGGATACCAACTTGCCTCACGGTTACTGGGCGGAGATCACGCTTTTCTTGTCGCAACACATACTGACAAAAAGCACGTTCATAATCATATAGTATTTTGCGCTACTTCCCTGGACTGCACGCACAAGTTTCGCAACCGATGGAATTCCAGCAGACTGGTGGCGGAGATCAGCGATGAACTATGCCGGGAACATTACCTGTCCGTGATCGAAAACCCGCAGAACAAAACTGTCTCATACGATAAATGGCAAGGAGATCATAAGGAGCTGACTCAGCGGGATTCGCTGAAAATGATCATTGATGCTGCGCTCAGATTGCAGCCGGATGGTTTTGATGCGCTGATGCAATTGATGGAGGAAGCAGGCTGCCTGATCAAGCAAGGTGCTCACATCAGCATTCGTCCACCGGAAGGAAAACGATACATCCGCCTGGACAGCCTCGGCGCTGAATACAGCGAAGCATCCCTGCGGCAATCGCTGGACGGGAAGCATATCCATATTCCGAAGGTTCCGCGTCGTGACTATACACCCAGCCAGGTTAAGCGGCTGATCGACATTGAAGCCAAGCTGCGCTCGGGAAAAGGAAAAGGCTATATGGTCTGGGCCGAGCGAAATAATATCGACGCCAAAGCTCAATCTATCATATATTTGAAAGAGCATCAGATCAGTTCCCTGGATGAACTGGAAGCTCAGATCATGGTATTTCGTTCTGAACGGAACGCACTTCATGCTTCCATTCGTGAGAAGCAGAATCGAATGAAAGAGATCAATCAGCAGCGTCAGGCAATCCGTGATTACCGGCGAACGAAGGAGATTTATACGCAGTATAAGGATTCTGGGTGGTCGGTAAAATTCTACAATGAGCATCGTGACGAAATCGAAGCACATAGGAAGGCCCAGGCTGTTTATACGGTAGCCGAAGGAAAGCTGCCAACCCTGAAGGAATTATCAGCGGAATATGACGCGCTCCGCGAGCACAAAAAGAAGGACGAGCTCGCCCTGGAAGAGCTGAAACCGCAGCTTGCGACTCTCAATCATATCAAATATAATTGTGATATTCTGATGCGGGATGTTCTCCCGGAAGAAAAATATCATACCCGCAGCGAACGGGAAGAACGCTAAGAAAACCCCTGCACGGAAGGAAAATGTCAAAAGAACATTTCCCTGTGCAGGGGCTTTTCTTTTTTTGGGGGCTTTATGGAATCACGCTGGATGAAACAGGAAACCTATATAACCACAGAGCTATGCTCTGGTTTTCAGGGGTTTGGGGGCGGAGCCAACCAACAAGCTTTTTGCAATTCTGCAAGAATGGCATTGCTTGCCAGTATCATCTTGGACTATGGATTACCAGCTCAAAAACTATTTGGCGCGAAAAACTGCCATGTTATTCTGGTATAGAGAGTTAGTGTGTGATATAATTCGAGTATCCTGCTGATTCTTTGCGCTCATATGATCAGAGGAATCAAAAGAGAAATCAAAGAAGCCCATAGTCCCTGAATTCGCGTGTTGGAGTTGAACTGGCCATGACTGACAGGATACCTAATGCTGAGCAGCAAGCCGTCATTGATGAACTTGATCAGAACATCATTCTCTTCGCAAGTGCTGGTACAGGGAAGACATTTACTGTTGCAAAGCGGGTATGCAACATCATTGAAAGCCGTCGAGCACAACCCGAAGAGATACTCTGCCTTACATTTACGATCAAAGCCGCCAACGAGATGAAGGACGACATCCTTCACTATGTGGGTGACGAAGCAAAGAGAGTCACAACACGAACTATCCATAGTTTTGCCTATCAAATCCTGAAAGAGGAAAGCACGCGAAATCCTGACTCATACTCCCTTCCAGATGTGATGGATGACGTGGACGAAGAAGATACCCTCCGTGTATTACTCATTTCCATGGGCTTGGACGAGCGTGCAGTGATCTTCACAGGAAACGCAGTACCCACAAATTTCATAGGAGAACTCAAGCGCCATCGTGAAATGCTCGACCGCTATACAGACGATGAGGAAGGCGACTTTAGTTTTGTTTATCATGATCTGAAAGAAAACCATCCTGATCTCTTTACGAAAATCACTACGTTTTACAGCTACGCACGTCGTAATGAATGCACTGATCCTGAATTTCTTCGATTGATGGACACCTCCGTTGGTGAGTTTGTCCGTAGGTACAATGACACATTGAGGAAATCCAACCTTCTCGATTTTGACGATTTGATCTGCCTGACACACAAGCTTTTCAAATCCGATCAGGCAAGAGAGTACTGGAGAACCAAGTACAAGTACATTTTCATTGATGAGATGCAGGATACAACGATGAACCCGGGAACCCCATTAACGATTGTGAATCGGGTTCAAAATGACCTCAGGTGGGTTCATCGTTAAAAGGTATTTGTGAGCACATAAAAAAGCGCCTCCGAAGAGACGCTCATAGGCGGAATTTGCATAGAATTTCAGCTGTGTTTTCCTCCGATTTTGCCTTTCGTCACAACTTCTTGCAGGTATACTCATCGTACAGCACGCAGCCGTCGCCGATGGTCAGCTTGAGCATACCGCTTTTCCGGCCGAACTCATTTTCGCCGAGGGGATAGAGACGGAAGCTGAATTCGCCGTATTCATCGCTGACCGCCCTGGCATAAAGCTCGCCATCCTGCAGCCAAACCTCGTCGATGAAGAAATTCTCATCTTCGGGGTGTTCGTATTTCCCGCAGAAGCCTTCCCACTTGGATTTGTCCGGGTCTTTGACTGCAATCTCCTCAATGGTCCGTATGGGCTCCGGCTCCTTGTCCGCCGCAATGGCCCGCAGACCGTTCCATGCGCCCATCCCGGCTCTATAGTCCCACGGGTCGCGGCTGAAGAGCATGACAAGCACCCGGTCGGCATCGATCCAGCGCTCAAACCAGGTGATGACGCCCGGCATACCGCCGCTGTGACTGACGATCAGCCCGGACTTCTCATCACGGCCGACGCCCCAGCCAAAGCCATAGCCCAGCCCCTCATCCTCATCGTAAACGGCATCCTCACCGCTGTTGAGTTTAGCGGGGGTGTACATGAGCTGCTGCTCCTCCAGGGTCAACACAGTTCCATCGCGCAGCGTCCTGTCCCAAGCGAACATATCAAAGATCGTCGTGTATACATAGTCGTCGCCGTTCAGCCCGTCAAAGGCGGCTACCTCGCTGACCTTGACAGAGTCCATGTCGGCCACATACCGGCCGTTTTCAATGACCGACGCGCGGGCGTAATTCTCAAAGTGAACGCCGTCCCTGCGGATATGGCAGCAGCAGGTGGAGCTCATGCCGGCAGGTTCAAAGATGTTCTTTTGCAGAAACGCTTCATAGGGAACGCCGGAGAGCCGCTCCACCAGCAGAGCCAGCAGATTGTAGCCTGTGTTGGAGTATTCCAGCTTTTCGCCCGGGGCGAAAGAGGGCTTCAGTTCGGTTTCGCAAAGGAAACGAATGATCTCATCGTTGCCCGGGACCCTGTGCTCTTCCTTCCAGATGTTGATGAACCAGTCCGCGTCGTCAAAGTAATCGGGCACGCCGCCGGTGTGGGTGAGCAGGTGACGGACCGTTACGCCCTCGTAGGCGGTGAGCTCCGGGAAGTACTTTGTGATCTTGTCCTCCAGACACAGAAGGCCTTCTCTGAGCAGCAGCATGACAGCGGTTGCCGTGAACTGTTTGCTGACAGAAGCAAGCTGGAAGATCGTATCCTCCTGGATCGGCAGCGTGTTGTCCGGATCCCGGAAACCCATGGCGCCTTTCGAGACGATTTCGCCGTGCTCGGCGTAGAGCCATGCCCCGTTGAAGCCGCCTTTTTCGTGCGCCTCGCGGGCAAGGCTTTCCATCAAGGTTTTCTTATCCATGACTGTTTTCTCCTTAATCTTTCGCGTTCCTGTATATCTCGCAGGCGATGTCATCCATCGCTTTGTCAGCTGCTTCCGTGACATTGTTGTACATCACGGCGACGCAGATGTCTTTCTTTCTGGAGAAAACCCAGCTCGTCAGAAAGCCCCAGTTCTCTCCGCCGTGACCGGCAACGCTGTCTTTCCGGGCTTCCGACTCCCAGACGTTGAGGCAAAGCCCGTAGTCATCCATGATCGGCGTCATCATGCGCCGAGCCGTCTTCTTTTTGAGGAAGCCGCCCCTGCGATAGCTTCTGGAAAGCGCAATGCCGATCTTTACCAGCTCCGTGGGTGTGGTCCAAAGGCCCGCAGCTGCGTGCTCCGGATAGTAATGATAGCCGTGGGCCGGGTCCTCCTTCTGCGCCAGCCGGAAGCCGAAGGCGGCATTGGCAACCAGTTCCTCGTCCAGTGGCTGGAAGAAGCCGGTGCGTTTCAGTTCCAGCGGCTCGGCGACCTCCTTTTTAAACGCCTCCCGCAGGGTCGTGCCAGTGATGCGCTCAAAGGCGAGCTGCGCCAGCGTGATGCCGCCACCGGAATACATGTGCTGCTTGCCATAAGGCCTGATCCTGCGGAGCCTGGGCGTGTTGCCCTTTCCGTCCAGTACGTCCTCCAGCGAAAGCGGTTCGTGATTTGCCGGGTAGCCGGGAAAACCGTGCACGTTATAGCCCGCCGTGTGACTGAGCAGCGCGGCAAAGGTCACCGGGCCCTTCTTGACGAATTCCGGCACGACGCCTGAAATGTCCGCGTCCAGGTCGATTTTGCCTTTGTCGACATACCGCAGCAGCGTCAGGGCGAACATGGGCTTCGACACGGAGCCCGCCTGAAACAGCATGTCCGGGTTTACCGGATAGTCTTCGCCGTAGGGGAAGGTCATATGAGGAAAAGGGATACGAAAACACGATACAGTATTCGCTATCTTGAAAAATGATAACTTTCTGATAACTCTCTCCGCACCCGCTTCCAATATGCGCTTCCTGACGGTAAACTTTGTCTGCCGAAAGGAGGCGCATTTTGTTATGGATCAAAGTATTCTTCTACAGATTTACAGAGGGGAGTACGCCCCATACAGGAGAAAGGATCAGAATTCTTCCGGCTACGACAAGCTTATGGCGCTGCAGGAAGAAAACTGGCCGCCTTACCCGAAGAAAAGCGGCCATTGATGGATTCTGTTCAGGATGAAATAAACACGCTTCTGATGGATGAAGGCGAGTCAGCTTTTATC
>Ga0208297_1000669_pt1 | contig 56154 bp, 44 predicted proteins | sample LMS_cellobiose_e_FD_187367 | JGI IMG/M metagenome (GOLD analysis project Ga0208297, IMG submission 187367) | Rumen-fistulated moose microbial communities from Alaska, USA - LMS_cellobiose_enrichment (SPAdes) (version 2) | ecosystem: Host-associated > Mammals > Digestive system > Stomach > Rumen... | reverse complement strand
ACAAGGAGCGCGAATCGTATTTTATCGCATTTTGTCGCATTATAACTCCTTGAAAGTTAACACAATACTTAACACAACTGAGCAAAAATGGCACTCTGTGAAGTCTGGAAGCCACTGTAATGTTTTTTTAACGAGGAGGAATATTGATTTTATAACATATTAAAAATCAATAGATTACAAAACTGCCGAGGTTGATTCCTTGGCAGTTTTTGGTTATTTAGCCATTATGGGACTATCCCTGAAAGAGGAGGAATAGAAAAGAATGATGTTATAGAAAATCATTATCTTTGCAAGGAGAATACTCAGTTAGTATGATTTTTCTGAAAAGACTCGTCCATTCCAAGGCAACACCAGAGGAGACGGTGGTGCCGGATGAGTATATCAAGAAATATCCTGAGCCTTCTGAAAAGGTACAGGAACTTTTGCAGAGGGTCCCAAGTACTGGCAAGATGCTTTATCAGTATATTAGGCACACCAGCATTTCAAAAGAGTGGAAGTACTGGGCTTTCGAGCTGTTGGAGAAAGGGATTGAGACCCCTGGTATTATTCAGTTGGCAGGGGAAGATTTGGATATGTTTCCTACTGAGTTTACTGAGCTCCTTGACACTATTTTCAAGGAACTTGATATAGAGATTAATCAGGAAACTGCATATTGTTCGTATGTAATGAACATTGCCGAGGAAGTACTTAGAGGGGAAAGGACAGCTCGAAGCGGATTTGATGTTCTGTCCATTGCTGCAATAGAGACAGATTACACTCAACCCTTTTGGGACTTCTATGATTGGTATTATAAGGCCGATGAAATAGTCTATTTCACAGTAAAGGGAAGTGGCCTACGAATGGACAATGTCGAAGAATGGATGCACCAGTTCTTTGAGAAACTGGTCAAAGCCAATCCAAAGTATTGCTCTGATTCTGTTATTGACCTTGGGTAGTCCACAAGACAAAAAGTAGTCAATTAAAGGCATCTCAGCCTGCCTCAGACTTCCCCTGTGACTATCCAAGTTTTTGAATACAAGTGTAACTAGCTGATAATAAGTAGCATAGAACAATTACACCATATGTTTAACGAGGAAGAATATTAAGAGGCATATTCTCTCTTAGAATACTGATTTACAGTGAGGTAAACAAATTAATTTGTTTATCTCACTGTCATTTTAGGATCTACTTTACCCTCACAAAGTGACGATAGTCAGACCCCCAGGTTCCCACAGAATAAGTCGTCCCCTCCTTCTGCCATTCCATCTCCTTTGATGTCAGCTTTACCAGCTTATAAGTGACATTGCTGAAGTCCGACATAATCGGGTTGATGGTAATGGTACCTTTGTCGATCAAGTCGATGGCATATGTTCCACTATAGTCGTGGGACTCTCCGCTCAGCGCATCATAACAATGAAGCTGATAGTGGCCGTTCCCATCAAAGGTGTACTCCACAGAGCCATCCATCGCAAAAACCGTGGGGTCATATTGTTCAGACCAGGTTCCTTCCAATTTGTTTACATCAATCTTCTCACATCCGCACAGCCCTGTCACCAGCAGCACCGCACAAATCACTGTCTTCAAAATTTTCATTGCTCTCTTTTTCCTATTAAACGCACAAAAGAACGAAATCCTGCCTCAAAAAGATCAGCTTTTATGATACCCATTGGGAGGATTTTATTTGATAAACTATTTAGTATTTGATCTTGAAGTAATTGAGAAGCGTCTTAAAGTTGTCCTGGGCGGCCAGGCAGGTGTCGATGAGAAATCCATTAATGTATCCCTTTTCGTATATGCCTCGGTAGTAGAACCATTTGGGGGCACCGGTGATGATAAACGGAACAATTCCATAAGCCAGGCATTCTTTGAACATAATAAGCCGCCCCACACGGCCATTATCGTCCAGGAATGGATGGATCAACTCAAACTGCTGGTGAAGGTCTACGATGTCCGCCAGCGTCTTTTCCTTTTTGGCATTGTATCCCGAGAGCAAGGCTTTCATCCGCTTATGGACTTGTTCTGGCGGACAAGTCTCCCGGCCTCCCACATTGAACCAGTCTTTCCTGCTGTCTGATGTCCCGGTTTTCAGAGTCCTATGAAGATCCTTCACAAGGCTTTCCGACAGCTTTTCCTCCGCCCTGTCGATTATTAGGTCGATACAGCAGAAGTGATTCGAAGTCTCAACGATATCGTCAATACTGATGGCTTCAGCGGTAACCCCAATCGTATTGGTCTCAAAAAGGTAGCGAGTCTGGTCATAGGTCAGGAGATTGCCTTCGATATGGTTGGAATTATAGGTCAAGTCAATTTGGGTACGATGGTAGATACCTCCGCCGATCCGGCCTTCCTTCTCCTCGCGGAGCCGCCTCAGGAGAGGAGTCGTCTTTGTCTCCATCTTATCGGCAAGAATTGAATAGTGGCTATTTGAACATAAAAAGATCTATTGGCAGAATGTCAGGCGGCAGCAGGGATACCGTGATGGCTGAAATGATCACCACGGCGACGATGACGCCGACGGCAAGGCGGACAGTTCGCAGGTCCCTGCGGGATATTTCAAGAACAAGGCGGATGCAGTCCTCTCTCTGCCGTGCCGGGTTCATAGCTGCCGGAATGGGCATTGCATTGATTTGGCTGACGACATCTTTCAAGAAAGATTCATTGTTTCCGACCTCCGGCTTATGTTGTCTTATGAACTGTTTTATGTCTTTATCTTTCACCATTTTGTTCAAGTATTTTCTTGAGGTGTTTCCGGGCTCTGTGCAAGTGTGAACGAACTGTCACTGAGGCCATTCCAAGTATATCTGCAATTTCTTTCGTGGAGTATTCTTCAATGTAGAAAAGAAGGACTGTCGCCTTTTCAGAAGAGGTCAATCCATTGATCGCGGCATATAGTTCGTTATAGTCTTTTCCATTATCATCATCTGCCGGGATGCGGTTTTCCCTTTCGGTTATGGATTCGGTAGCAATGATTCTTTTGCCGATATGGTCACAGAAACAACCATAACCGATGCGGAACAGCCACGTGCTGAAACTTGAACGCCCCTGGAATGAATCATAATGAAGATAGGCTTTCAGGAAGGTTTCCTGGGCTATATCATCGGCCGTGAAAGCGTCCCCGTGGCACATACCCAGCAGGAACCTTCTGAGGGGCTCCTGCAAAGTGTAGATCTCGGCTATGAACTGCTCTCTGGTCATCGGCTGTCAGACCGTCTTGTTCATCTTTTTCTTTTGATTGAAATAGGAAACCAGATAGGCAATTCCTACCCCGAGCAAGATTGCTCCCACAACCATCACCAAGGTCACGACAAACCTAAGGGTTAACAACTCAACTGCGTCCCAGTTGTCTCCTCTGGCTTGAGCTTCCGCGTACGAATAGAAAACGATGCAAGCGATGGTGACGACCACTCCGGCAAAGCTGAAGATGATTCCGCAGCGAAGGCTGTTCTGAAGCCGCCGTTCCTCAGTGATCGGATTCGTCAGGGACTTGGCGAGCATCTCCGGATCGACGATATTGCCTTTCTCAATCTCTTTGAGGAGGATCTCCCTTTTAGTATTGAGAATGTTCCGCCGATAAAGATAGTAGAACATAATGGGCAGCACTATTACAGCTGCAGGAATCAGATTATAAAGAAAGCGGAATAAATAGTTCATGATGGATACTTTTATGGTTTCAACATCTGTTAGACTGGGTGCGAACCAGAAATGTTGCACCTCTACTGATAAAGTTAAGCTATTTGCTTAAGAATCGAGGAGGCTTTTCTCATAACCAGAACAGGGCTCAAAGTTGCTGTTTGAACGAAAATATATCCTTTTGGAAATAATATTAATATTATTACCTTTGCGACCCTTTAAAAGAAGAATTATGAAAAAGACTTTTATCGTTTTGTTGCTTGCCCTCGGTTGCATAACCCTTTCTGCCCAGGAGAGCCGGATGTTCAGGAGAGGATACCGGGGCAATGTGGAGATAGGAAACTATGCCGTGTTCGGCAAGGATATATACGGCGGTATAGCCCAGTTGACTACCACCCAAGGATTCAGTTTCGGAGACGGTGCATTCGTCGGCCTGGGCTTAGGCGCGGGACTGGATCTGAACGGAGAGTTGTTCCTCCCGGTTTACCTGGATGCCAAGTACAATTTCATTGACAGAAATACCAGTCCCTTCGCCGCTGTCCGTACCGGATTACGCTTCGGACCCGATGATGGATATGTGGGATACTGCATATCCCTTGGAGGCGGAGTAGATTTTGGCCGATACACCATCAGGCTCGGCTATGAGTACTCCGTGTCAAAAATTACGGAGTATCAGCGTTACGAGGTAGTTTACAGATATGGCAAACCCAATATGCTGGTCTGCAGTTTCGCCTTCAACTTTTAGCCGCAGGTCTATTTCTTGAAGAGTTTAGGGAGGAATCCGTAATAGAGGAGATGTCTCCAGGTTGACCAGTCGTGACCGGTTTCACCTATACAGAAGTACTCATATTTGATTCCGTGCTTGTCAAGGGCATCTGTGAAGCCTTTTACGCGTACATTGAACGCACCCTTCTCTTCTGCGCCGCCCTGTCCTACGAACAGATAATCTACCTTGTCATTGGCTTTGGGGTCGTTGAGGAATTCTCCAAGGGTCTGCTCAGGAGTGTTGTCACCTGCGCTGAGTACGCCGAAGTTTGCGAACAGGTCAAGATTCTTAAGGCCTACGAATATTGTATGACGGCCACCCATCGAGAGACCGGAAATGGCACGGCCGTGAGGATTTGCGATGGTCTTGTAGTGACTGTCCACGAATGGGATGACCGCCTCGCGGTATTCACGCGCCATTATATCAAAAGTGAGATCAGCGTGCTGGGGATGATTGCGGTGAACGACCTGGTTGTTCACAAGTGCAATAATCATTGGCTCTGCTTTTCCTTCTGCTAGAAGATTGTCCATAATGAAGTTAACGCGTCCGTCGTACATCCAGTTTGACGGGAGCTCGCCGCTTCCTCCCATAAGATAGAGGACGGGGTATGCCTTCTGGGGGTCATACTGAGGAGGGGTATATATATAGATCTCACGCTGTCCCTGGGTAACGGGGCTGTAGTAGATATGACGGGTGATGGCTCCGTGAGGTACATCCTTGGCGTCCCACCAGGATGGTCCGTCGCCGTGGACTATGAGCTCACTGTAAGGAGGCATTGCCGTAAAGGCGGCATATGTATTATTGGGATCTGCCATACTTACTCCGTCTACAACCAGATTATACTGGTACATATCTACTGGGAGAGGGCCGATTGTAAGGGTCCAGATGCCGTCTTCTCCTTTGGTGAAAGGTATGTTTCCACGGACTCCCAATACTGTGGTCATTGCGCCCGAGAGGGCTACGGACTCTGCTTTAGGGGCCCTGAGCCGGAAGATGACGGTATGGTCGTCATTTACCTGTGGCGAATTCAGGTTCGCGCTGAAGGGGATCAACCCCTCGGTGTCCTTCTGAGGGTTATAGCTGAGGTTAACGTTAGACTGCTGGGCAGATGCCGTCAGAGCAATAAGCAGCGAAATGGCCGCGATAATTGTCTTTTTGTTCATAATGATATTATTTATTCTCTGCAATTTTATAAAATAGTTCTGTGAATAACCGTAGGGTCAAAGTCTTTCAAGGAATTGACTCCGGTAGCGGACATTACTCCCGCAAGTTCCGCAGTCATAGCCTTCATCCTCCTTTCAACCTGTTCCACGCCCTGGCTGATGAGTGGCATCAGGTGACGGCCCACGGATACGGCATCGGCGCCAAGCGCAAGGCATTTATAAGCGTCCATTCCGCTTAATATTCCGCAGTCCACAAAGATTTTCATCTTTCCCTTGACTACATCGGCAATCTGCTCAAGTGCCATAAGAGGGGGGATGGAGTATTTTACGCGGCCGCCGTGATGGGAGAGGACTATTCCAGCCACTCCGGCTTCCATACATTTGCGCGCGTCGTGGACGCTCAATACTCCCTTGACAATGAAAGGCAGGCGGGTAGCCTTCACGAATGACTTCATCTCTTCCGTGCTCTTGGGCTTCATAGGAAGGCCGTAAACCACGTCGTATCCGCCTCTTCCGTTGAATGGATGGTCTATGTCCATTCCAACTGCAAAGCAGCCTACGCTTTCTGCGTGCCTGATCTTGCGGAAAACTTCATCGTTGTTCTCGTGGGGCTTTACTATTTTGATGGTCTTTGCCCCGGTGGCAACTATCTCCTCCAGTTCCTGGTCTTCTCCCATACCCATCCAGTGCACCGCATTGCAGTTGGCGGCTGCCTGGGCATAGACTACCATTCCTTTCACGTTCCGGTTATTCTGGTGGGAAAGGGCCGCTGTCATTATTGGCGTATCGAAGGTCTGGCCAAAAAGTTCCAGCTTGGTGGAGGGGAGATCTGCATCCATATACCTGGTTTCAACCATCAAGGTATCGAAGTAGTACCTGGTAAAAGAGTCTGCGCTGCCGGCTTCCCAGGCGTTGGCAATGGAATCAGGGGGTGCGGGCTGGGCTGGTGCCGGACCCGGAACTGATGCGGGTGATTCATTGGTGCGGCCGGACAGTATTGTGGGCAGGGAAAGAGCTGCCAGTGATGCTGAGGATGCTTTTACGAAAGCCCTTCGGGAAAGTTTTATATCTTTCATTGCAGTGTTACTAAATATGTGTTCCCATAAAGATAGTAACTAAAAACAGAATATTTTTAAATCCAACTGTTTTTTAGTACTTTTAAAGTACGTTGTAGAAAACAGAAAGAATATGATCAAAAGAACCTTAGTCACACTGGCGTCATTGCTGTTGAGTTTCCAAGTTTTATCTCAGACCCCTGATCCCAATTTCTTCATCTATCTCTGCTTTGGGCAGTCAAATATGGAAGCCGGAGCACGTCCGGCGGAGCAGGACCTAGGGTTCAATGACCCTAGGTTCAGTTTTATGGCTGCGGTGGATATGCCGTCAATGGACCGTACAAAAGGGAACTGGTACACGGCAATCCCGCCAATCTGCCGTGAAGGCAACAATATGGGCCCGGTGGATTTCTTTGGCAGGAAAATGATCGAGAAACTTCCATCCCAATACAGGGTTGGTGTAATTAACGTGTCCGTGGCCGGTGCAAAACTGGAACTCTGGGACAAGGATGCCTGTGCCGATTATCTGGCAATGGAAGCCGCAGACCCAAGCAGAAGCTGGCTTATAGATATGGCCAAGGCATACGGAATGAACCCGTATCAAAGGATAGTCGAGGTGGCTAAGATCGCGCAGAAATCCGGCGTAATCAAAGGAATGCTGGTCCATCAGGGAGAATCCAATCCCGATGACGACCTTTGGTGCGGCCGCCTCAAGAAGATACACGACGACCTCTGCCACGACTTAGGCTTGAATCCCGATGAGATCCCAATTCTGGCGGGAGAGCTAAAGCAGGCGGAAGAGGGAGGCGTATGTGCGGCATTCAATGACGTAGTGCTGTCCCATCTCCCGGAAACAATGCACAACGGCTATGTCATCTCTTCCCTCGGCTGCCAGAGTCAGGGAGACCAGTTCCATTTCAATACGGAAGGTATGCGCCTGATGGGTTACAGGATGGCCGACAAGATGCTTGAGCTTCAGGGATTCGTAAAACCTGAGACCCGGACCATCACCTTGAAGCCCAAGAAACTGGGCATTGAGGTGAGCCCCACTCTGTCAGGAGTATTCTTCGAAGACTTGAACCAGTCCATGGACGGCGGAATAAGCGCCCAGCTCATCCAGAATTATTCTTTCCAGGCATACGACATTCCCCAGAGCAAGCCCTATGAGTTTTCTTACTCCGACACCACCTTCTTCTCCTGGACAGTAATCAGGAAGGATGGCGCCGTAGGTTCCGCGCGGATAGTGGAGGACAAGCCCCTTGTCCCCAACCTAAAGCGCTACTATGACTGGAATCCTGACGATGAGTACGACGATGAGGCGCTCTACAGACAGTTCTCCGTGCGCTTCGATATCGAGAACCCTGGCGAAGGCTTTGGAATAGCGGCCAATGGCTACGGCATTGGCGAGTACGGCAAGGAGCCCGAAACCTACTACGCCGTCAACACACAGGTGCCCTCCATCCCTGCCGTGAAGGATGTCAGCTATGACCTCTCCCTTTATCTGCAGGGAGACAACTATATGGGCGATATCTCTGTTTATCTGGAGGATGCCCAGGGCAACCGCAACTCCAACGTGCTCACTGTCAAGGGTCTGGCGAATGGTTGGACCAGGTTCGTGGCCCAGATCAAGGCGGAGCGCAGCGTTGACAGCCGCCTGGCCATAGTCGCTGACGCTCCCGGCACTTTCTGGCTGGACTTCGTAACCCTTTTGCCGGAGGCTTCACAGCTATGGATGGATGGCAAGTACGGCCCCTTCCGCAAGGACCTGGTGCAGGCAATGGCGGACCTTCATCCAAAGTTTATGCGTTTCCCGGGAGGCTGCACCGCAGAGGGAGACATCTATTGCAGCCAGGTGTTCTGGAAGAACTCCGTGGGCCCGCGCGAAGAGCGCATCCAGTTCCGCAACCACTGGGGCTATCTGGCATCCCAATACGTAGGCTTCTACGAGTATATGCTGTTGGCCGAATCCCTTGGCGCGGAAGCCCTGCCCATATTCAACAACGGCATAACCCGCCAGTATGGGCGTGCTAACTTTGTGGCTCCGCTGGATACCCAGGAGGACCGCGACCGTTTTTACAGCATCTACGCCCAGGATCCCATTGACTTCATAGAGTTCTGCAACGGGGGAGCCGATACGGAATGGGGAGCCCTGCGCGCAAAGATGGGCCATCCGGAACCGTTCAACCTCAAATACATAGGCATTGGAAACGAGAACGGAGGAGACCCCTTCTGGGAGCGCTTCGACATTATCTACAACGCTGTAAAGAATGCGCATCCAGAGATAACTATCATATCTACGGCGGGACCCGGCGAGGCAGGAAGGATGTTCGATGCCAATATGGCCCAGATTGACGCCAAGTACCCTGACACCATCGTGGACGAGCATTACTACAAGGACGATGACTGGTTCTATACCAACACGGACAGGTACAACCCCGGAAAGGTACGTGGCTCGGAGGGCCATACCTATGACAGGAAGAAGCCTACCCGCGTCTTCATTGGCGAATTTGCTAACGCAAATGCCCAGAATGCATTCTCATCGGCCCTGGCCGAGGCTGCATACTGGACCGGCCTTGAGCGAAATTCAGATATGGTTGTAATGGCCGCCTATGCCCCTCTTTTCTGCAAGAAAGGTTTCAACAAGTGGGATTCCAACCTTATCTGGTTCGATAACCGCGGTATGTGGAGGACCTGCAATTACTACTATCAGAAACTGTTCAGCCAGGGAGGAAACCGCACCTTTGATATGTCCGCCGTAATGGATGGAAAGAAAGTAGACGCTACGGTCTACACCTCTCCTACAATTGATACGGCCACCGGAACTATTTTCATAAAGATTGTCAACTCAGAGTGCATCAACAAGACCTTCACCGTCAACACTGGCTCCAACAAACAATATTCGGCCTCGCTGGAATTCATTTCTTCCAATGACACTTCAGTGAAAAACCAGGGAGACCAGAACTACTACTCCAACAATCCGGAGTATGCCGCCCCGGTTTTGGCGGCACCCGCGCCAGGGGAGCGCCCGGCTATGCGCAATATGGCTTTCAGGTTCGGCCGTCAGGTAAGATATACTGAAGCCGTGGTGCCTCACACAAAGGACTTGGGTTCGGTCAGGAAGTCATTCCAGGTGTTGATACCGGAGAACTCCATCTGCGTCCTTAAACTGACGCCGGCAAATCAATAGCCGTAGCGTTTGCGATAGGCAAGGATAAGGCTTACGCCCAGCAACATACAGCAGAAGTCTGCTGCATCTACGGCGAGCCATATCCCGTTGGGCCCCAGCAGCGCGGGAAGCAGGAATACGAAGCCCAGCTCAAATACCAGGTTCCTGATGAACGAGACTGCGGCGGATACCTTTCCGTTGCCCAGACCGGTGAACCAGGCGGATACGAACAGGTTGAATCCGGCAATGAAAAGGCTTATCATATACAGCCTGATGGCGTGTTTGGTAAGGTCTGTCAATTCCTGGTCGTAGCCTACGAACAGCCTGGCACCGGGGCCGGCGGACAGTTCGGAAATCAGGGTCATCAAGGCTCCCAGGACCAGCAGCAATATGACGGAATGCCTCAGGAGGCTCTTGAGCTCCGCTTTGTCACCCGCTCCGTAATTGTATCCTATGATTGGCGTGACGGAAATGTTGAACCCAAAGAAAACGGCGGTAAAGATATATCCGTAATATAGCAGGACTGAATACGCTGCCACCCCGTTTTCTCCCATCATCTTGAGCAGCTGCAGGTTGTAGCATATGGCCAGGATGTTCCAGGAGATGTTTCCTACATATTCCGACAGGCCGTTGCTGCAGGCCTGGAGGACAGGCTCCCTCTCAAAGGGGGAGTGGACCATATGGAGCGAGCTTTGGTTGCGGCGGCTGGAGAAATACCACAGCGGGAAGAAGCCGCCTACGCAGCAGGCGAGCATCGATGCTGCCGCCGCTCCGGCGAGCCCCCAATGGAACACTACAATGAAAAGGGCGTCCAGAGTCATATTGGTGACGGCGCAAACTATTGACAGAACCGTTCCCAGCTGAGGCCTTTCGGCAGTCATATAGAAAGACTGGAAACACATCTGCAGCATAAATGCAGGCAGCCCCAGCGTGCATATCCTACCATAAAGGACGCAGTAGCGCAGGGTTTCGCCCTCAGCCCCAAGCAGCCTTGCAAGCGGCTCCATAAACACCAGCAGCGGTATCATAAACACAGCCGAAAGGATCAGGGTGAAGCGTATGAGCATACTGAAGACGGCATCGGCCCTGAAGCGGTTGCCTTCTCCCATAGTCTTTGATACCAGCGCCGATCCGCCGGTGCCAACCATCAGCCCCAGCGCCCCAATCAGCATTATGGCAGGCCAGATGATATTCAGTCCGGCGAATGCCGATGTGCCCACGAAATTGGAAACGAACAACCCGTCAACAACGCTGTATATGCTCCCCACGAGCATCATCAGGATGCTGGGGATTGATGATGTTATAAGTCTCCTGTATCCGTAGTGACCGTTCAGCGCTATTTCCATAGGGCTGCAAAGATAAGGCTTTTAACTGGATTAATGCCTTTTTCCGTGGGCTGCTGCCTGAAGGATTTTGTCTTTGAGAAGGGGAGGATAGCTGGGATTGGCTTCCAGGAATGAATCCACTATGGCATCGGCTTCAAGGGAAGAGTGCCCGTGAAGGGTAGCGGCCACCCATCTCTTGGGGAAGAAGATGTCTCCGGTGCGCTGGACATCTTCCAAGGCCTCAAGGGCCGGACGGATATAGTCCAGCGCAAGTGTCTGGCGCAGAGGGTGGTTGAGGTACTCCAGCGCCGATTCCGCCCAGGGCTCTACCCTTCGGTTTTCAGGTTTAAGCAATGCGTTGAAGACGCTGTCCCGCACGGCCTTGTCCGGTGAGACGGCTGGCCGTATAAAGTCAAATTCCCTGATGCGGTCAGCTCCGCTTATCCTGGCGCGCTGTTCGCGCAGGATGCTTTCGCTGCGCTCCGGAAGCCTGACGGCAAGCTGGAGCGCCAGCGAAGTATAATCCGTCTCGCTGAGTTTTACACCCAGCCAAGGCTTCTGCTCTTTCCAGATTTTGTAAAGCTCTTCTGCCAGGTCAGGACTCCTGAAAAAGCCGGTCAATGATTTGAATGCTGTTGTCTGCTCCTGGCCAAGCGATATGTTCCGGGCCAGATTAGCAAGCAGGGCTTCGAGTTCTGGCAACAGGGAAGTCTCTCCTTGATAAGCCATAGAGTTCAGATAGCCCAGAGTCGTGGAAACCAGCAGGGGCTCTTTTTCCGTGGCGGCAAAGCCGGCAAGGAAATTTGCAAGGCGGAGGGCCGGAATGCGGCCGTGAAGGTGGTTCTCGTATAGGTTGGCCAATATGGAGATCCGTTCTATGGGCCGTTCAAAATCATTGATGTGCTCCATAGCATAGTCCAGCGACAGAGGATCGTGGGCAAAGAAACCGTAGCCCTTTCCTGATACATTCAGCAGCCGGACATCACCTATACGAGTAACATCTATGTCCTGGGGCCATTCCAGGCCACGGTCCCAAGGGTCGCGCTGCTGGAGGTTTCCATCACTGTCCACGCTATATTCAGGCATTCCCTTTTCTGTAACCCAACTGTGGCTCCAGGCGGCAAGGTCTTCCGGCGTATGGCGGTCCAGTATCTCTATCAGGTCATTCCAGTCCGCATTGGAGTACAGGAACTGGGAGAGATACTCCCGGAGTCCTTGGCGGAAGGCGTCCGGTCCCATCCTTTCAGCCAGCATTCCCATTACGATAGGAGCCTTGTCATAGACAATGTTCCCGTAAATGAGACCTGCGTCCGAAAGGTTTCCCAACGGCCGCTTTATGGCGTTGGTGCCTTCCGTACGGTCTTCCTCGTATGCCGGGATATTGAATTTCTTGAAGTCCGACAGGGGAGTGTCCACGTCCGGGAAGCGCGGTCCGGTAATCTGTGCAGCGAACCAGTTTGCAAAGACTTCCTTTGTCCAGACGTCATCGAACCACTGCATTGTAACGGCATCGCCAAACCACATATGGGCGGTCTCGTGGGCTATCAGGTCTGAACGGGAGAGCAACTGGTCCACTGACGGGTCCGGGTTCAGGAAAATCCGCCGGTCCGTGAACTGCACGGCACCGGGATGCTCCATTCCTCCGAACTGGTAGCCGGGAATGGCTATAAAGTCATATTTCTCAAACGGGAATGGAATGGCGGTATAATCCTCCATCCACCTTATGGCAGAAGCAACCTGGCTGAACACCTCCGGGATTTGCGCTACCTTGGCAGGATCGGTCTCACGGTAGTATAGATGCAGGGGGATTCCGTCCACCGTATCTTCCGCTACAGACCATTCTCCTGCCACAATGGAGAAAAGATAAGTGCTTATGGGCTTGGTGTCATTGAAAACCAATGTCTTACGGCCTCCGGAGGCGGACTCTGAAAGCAGGCCTCCGTCACTGACCGCCACCCATTTTTCAGGTATGTCCAGTTTAAGGGAGAAGACGGCCTTGAGGTTTGGCTGGTCAAAACAGGGGAATACTGTCCTGGCTAAAGCCGGAACCAACAGGGTGTACATATAGCCGTCATTGCGGTTGAGAGCCTGGTTGCCGGAAATGAAACCAGTCTCGATGGAATTCTCACCTTTTGGCAGCGTGCCAAGTCGCAGGTGCTCTGACTCCCAGTTTACCGGGACATCTTTCCCGTTGATTTTCAGGCTCTTGATATTGTCCGCCCCTTCGCGGAAGTCCAGCAGGACTTCCCGTCGGCTGTCAAGGGAGAAGGTCAGGACTTCAGTTCCCAGGACCGGCTCCGCCTTATCCTCCGGGATGTGGAAAGTCAGTTCATACCGGACATTGCTTATATGCGCTGTCCTTTCCAGGGCGAGTTCCCGGCTTACGCCGTTTTCAAGAGGTGCATTATGGCATCCGGTAAGCAGGGTGGCCGCCATTACGGCAAGTAGTGGGGATAATCTCATCTAGTTGAAGATTTCTGCGAGTTTGTCTTCAAGGGCATTGCCGCGGAGTCCACGGGCCACTATGGTTCCTTCAGGATCTATGAGAAGGTTGTCAGGTATGCTGTATACGGAATAAGTCTCCACCACTTTGCTCTCCCATTCCTTGAGGTCTGACAGGTGTATCCATGGCATATCCCAGTCTTCTATGGCGTCAAGCCAGTGATCCGGGTCCTTGTCAAGAGAAAGGCCCACTATGTCAAATCCCTTGGAGTGGAAATCCTTATAAGCTGAAACCAGATAAGGCAGTTCTGTCTTGCAGGGGCCGCACCAGGAGGCCCAGAAATCTACGAGCACCCATTTGCCGCGACCTACATAATCGCTGAGCTTATGGCTTACTCCCATAGGGTCGTTCTCTTCCAGGTCAGTGAACTTCTGCCCTACAAACCCTTGCCTGCTGTCGGCCTGCGATTCCATCAGTATCTCATAGAGTTCTTTCTGGCGCTGCAGTTCCTTTGCGTACGGGTGGGAGGCTGCAGGAGCATCGGAAGCCAGGAGCTCATCCACCCTGTCCTTTGCCGGCGGCGGGACCTGCGTCAGGAACGCCACCGGGATGATGTTGTCCTTGTTCCCCTCAATAATCTCAAGATATACATCTGAATACTTCTGGAGGACGTCAGGGTACTCTTCAATCCTGACAACCAACTCTTCTTCCGGGAGCGTTTCAAGCTCTGATATGAAAAGGTTATACTGGTCGTAGGCCTCTTTGTTCCTGCGGTTGCAATCGTTCAGGCGGGTATTGAGGCTGGAACCGGCCAGGGTTCCCTGTTCAAAATTGGCTTCGATGGGCTTTCCGTCATTGAAGAAAGGGAACATCCAGTCAGACCCGTCGGATACAATGGCCATATAGGCGTCCTTATCCGCCTGCCCTCTGAAAGACAGTGCACCGTTCTCCACAACACCGCTTTTTATGGGCTCTGAAGTGATTTGGTCCAAAAGATATACGTTGGCCCCATCTTCCAGGCCGGATATTTTAACAGAGTACTTTGCTGTGCTGTTGTCACAGGATATGCATACAAGGAGTGAAAGGAGAAGGATTGATAACTTTTTCATACGCGGGAACTGTTTCTTTCGCAAAGATAATGTAAGAAATTGCTTATTTTTGAATGGGATAATAAAATAATCGAAAAGGGCCGCCCTATCAAATAGCCCCGCCGCCACGCCAGCCCTCATTTGGTACACCAGGAGCCCCTTTGGTGTACGAAACCTCCCTCCGGACCCATTCGGAACATAAGAACCCCCTCTGATGTACCAAACATATCGAACCAACAATGATTAGAACTATGAAAAGCTTTATTGACAAAGAAAGGGGATGTGAATTTATCTTCAATGCGGACGGCCCATACTGGCACGCATTCACATCCGGAAAAACCACATCGGTCCTTTTTGTGAAGACCGAAGACCTAGTGTTCGTAATGAACGTCATCGCACAGGCCGCATATGTATTCCGTCCACGCTGTTCTCCTGACGGACGTCAGTGCGGTGGAGTAGTGATAATTGCCTTTGAGGTAATGCATAACCACTTCCACTTTGTAGTAACAGGAGACCCGGAGAGTATTCTGGCATTCTTTGCCTTCATTCGGAAACGCCTGTCCAGGACCATTGACGGGGTCAAGGACCTGGAATTGAGCCTGAAGCCGTTAGAGAACCTATCTGCGATAAGGAATTGTATCGTATATACTAACCGTAACGGCTATGTCGCAGATCCCAGCCACACACCGTTCAGCTATCCGTGGGGGAGTGGAAGATATTATTTCAACGATATTCCATTCAAAGAATGTTACGCCAATTATTTCCTGGGCCCTAAACGTAAGATGTTTCGGGGGAGAGCTCCTGAATTGCCTGGCGACTGGCCTATGATTGACGGCTATATAGCCCCTCCGGCTTATTGCAGTATAAAGCTGGGAATGAGCCTCTTCCGCGATGCCCACCACTATTTCGCCGCACTCACAAAGAACGTTGAAGCCTATAGCGAGCTGGCCGAAGAATTGGATGACCAGGAGTTCCTGACCGATGACGAGATGTTCTCCAAGGTGCACGTTATAATCCGCGACCGTTACAGGGTATCCTCCGTCCGAGAATTGCCCAAGGCTCAGAAGTTGGACCTCGCCCGGGCCCTTCACTACGACTTCCGCTCCTCCAACGGACAGATCCGCCGATTGCTGGGCCTGAGCCATTACGATGTGGACAGCCTCTTCCCCCTGAGCGCCAAGTAGCGCCCCCGCCCCACCACGCCCTCATTTGGTACACCAGAAGCCCCTTTGGTGTACGAAACCTCCCTCCGGACCCATTCGGTACACCAGAGCCCCTTCTGGTGTACCAAACATTCGGGCGGGAGGCGCCAACAATAAAGGGACTGTTACTCCTTCTTCAGCTCGATTGCCGGGTTGGTCTGGGCGGCCTTCAGGGTCTGCCAGAGGACGGATGCGAGCGAAAGCAGCACGGTCAACAAGGCGGCCGCAACGAATATCCACCAATAACCAGTTATATGTTCAGCATAGTTCTGCAGGAAACGTTCACTGACCACAACCGAAATCGGAATGGCAATCAGCAGCGAAATCCCGATCCATAACATATAAGTCTGCACTCCTCTGTTGGTCTCGGATGCTACAGTGCCACCGAATACTTTGCGGATAGCGATGTTCTTGGCATTGACACCTGCATAATGGGAACTCATCGCCACAAGGGCCAGCAATGACAACAGGATGGAAATCAGGCAGAATATCTCCACCAGACGGACATAGCGACGCATGTCATCGTGATCGGCAGCTATCAGGTCTTCTATATAATCGTTTTTAGAATACTCCATATTGAAGATATCAGAGAAACCATATTTTTCTTTGCAATACGCCCCGATGGTCTCCCTGAACCACTTCTCAAAAGCCCGGTGGTCGGGGGTCGTCCGAATCAAAAAAGCTCCCGGATACTCAGAGGTAGCTCCCACCTCAACGATAGTTACAGCATCCGCATTGTTATACCTGTCTGTTCCATTGACCGGTATGGTTCGGAAATCCTGAATGATTCCTCCGACAATGGAGGGATAAGCGTCAGGATAACGCTCGTACCCCCAATACAGACTCGCCGGATTGGCATTATCACGGGTCACACCATACTTGTTCGCCGCCGAACGGGTGAGAAAAACTGATTCTACCGTTTGAGCAAAGCTTTCTTCCAGACGGAATCCAAGCATCGAAAAAGCTGTACTGTCGCACCTGATGGTCTTCAACATCCCTTGCTTTCCAGACTGGATATTCGAGACATATGTCGGATATCCTGTCGCCCCGCCAATTTCACGGACGAGCGGACATGACCGAAGCAAATCAGCCAATGCATCCATATCTTTCCCTTTCTCGACAAACCCCGGAATGTAAAAGAACAGGTCCTCCTGAAGATCCGAACCTAGATCGGCTTCCTTCAAATAGTTCAACTGCCGCTCAAGTGTGATGGCCATCACAATCAGTACGACTGCCAGCACACTTTGCAAGATGATACAAATCCGGCCGAAATACATCTTGCGTTTACGGCGTATCTTGCCCGAAACCACATCCAGAGGCCGGAAGGAAGCGCAAGCGGCAGCAGGGACGATACCAGCTAACACGCCGACCAGCAGCACGAGAACGCCGGAAATCAGCCAGAATACAACGTCCGGCCGGATCCGAAAAGGCACATTGAGTCCTGTCGGACGGATGCTATCCAGCCCAGGGGCAATCCACAAAGCCAACAGGATGGCAAGCAAATAACAGACAAAGACGAAGAGCAGAGACTCGCCCAGCACACGCAGGAAAACGTGGGACTGGTCCTCACCGACCAGGCGGCGCGTTGCCATCTCACGGGCACGGTCACCGGTGACGGCCATAGACAAGTTTACATAACTTAGTATGGCGGATACAAGCAGGAGGATGACAAGGGCGATCAACACAGACAAATACATTCGTTTACCCTGACGAAGGGCGAATTGTGTTTGTTCCGACAGGTAAATATCATCGTATGCCGTCAGCATCCGGGCGTCTTTTTCGTCCCGGCTCAAAAACCAACCGTGCAGATTCCTGATACGAGTGTTCAATACTGAATCTACCTGAATACCTTCATGAAGGCGTGAAAAAAGATAGGCGACAGACCCACGACCATTATGCCCCATGTCAGATTCCCGAACTTCCGTTGCCTGGGGGCAGAGCCTCGACTGCAGACTCACGGCGAAATCGAAGTCTCCCAGGATGGAATAGGAAGGATCTTCGATAACGGAGGTAATCCTTGTCGGGACAGGCTGGGAGGTCGGGTTCTCCAGCCAGCCCAGCGCCTCACCGACATGATCACGGTCAGGGAAGAAACGGCGGGCTGCCGAAACTGTAATTGCCACTCCTTCCCCACTTTCAAAAGGTTCACGACTGCCGGACAGCACATGCAACGGAATCATCCCGAACAGGTTAGGATCCATCATCCCGATTGCGACAAGCCGATTATCTCCGGCAATCTGGGCCATTGCCTGTTCAATAGTGAAAGCAGCCGTTTCCCGGATTTCCGGAATGGATGCAAGTACCTCTTTTACACGATACTCTCCGACAATACTGTGGCCTGCTGCCGGACCGACCAGATACAAATTATTATGGTCAGGGACATTGTACACAATCCCAAGCTGGTCTCGGATGGATGAGCCGATGATGATCACGAAAGCCAGGCTGACGGCCAGCCCCACCGCCTCGATGGCGGTGTAGAGCTTGTTGCGGGAGAGGAACTTTAAATATGATTTCATTAAAGCTCGTTCTTTACGTCGGAGACAATCTGGCCGTCGAAGAGATCGATTGTGCGCTGGGCGCAGGCGGCATCCTTCTGGGAGTGGGTCACCATTACTATGGTGGTGCCTTCGGCGTTGAGCTCCTTCAGGAGGTCCATCACTTCCTTGCCGTTCTTGGAATCCAGGTTTCCGGTGGGCTCGTCGGCCAGGATCAGCTTGGGGCCGGCAACCACGGCGCGGGCGATGGCCACGCGTTGCTGCTGTCCGCCGGACAGCTGCTGCGGGAAGTGCCCCGCGCGATGGCTGATGTTCATACGCTTCATTATGTCCGTGACCTTCTGCTTGCGCTCGGCAGCGCTGATGTTGAGGTATCGGAGCGGAAGCTCGATGTTCTCATAGACATTGAGCTCGTCAATGAGGTTGAAGCTCTGGAACACGAAGCCTATGTTGCCCTTGCGGAACTTGGTGCGCTCCTTTTCCTTGAGGCCGCCCACTTCGGTGCCCAGGAGTTCGTATGAGCCGCTGGTGGGATTGTCCAACAGGCCGAGGATGTTGAGCAGCGTGGACTTTCCGCAGCCCGAAGGGCCCATTATGGCCACGAACTCGCCGTCCTTGATTTCAAACGATACGCCATTGAGGGCTGTGGTCTCGATTTCTTCCGTGCGGAAGATCTTGCTGAGGTTAGTTACTTTGATCATAGTTATTTGATATTAATTTGTTTGCTTTTAGATTGCCGGTCAAGCCGGCAATGACGTCCTATTCTTTCTTCAGTGCTTCCGCGGGGTTGGTCCGGGCGGTCTTGATGCTCTGGTAGAGCACACTTATGACAGCGATGATGGCGACTGCTAAACCGGCGACGACGAATATCCACCAATGGAGGCTTATCTTGTGGCCGAAGCCATTCAGCCAACGGTGCATAATGAACCAGGCCAGAGGCACTCCAATCACAAAGGCAATCCCCACCATCTTCATAAACGATATCACAAGCTCTTTCAACACGCCTGAATACTCAGCGCCGAAGACCTTTTTCACCGACACGCTGCGGATTTCCTGCTGCATGTAATAGGAACTCATGGCAAAGAGCCCAAGGGCGCTCACCAGGATGGACAACAGCGTGAAGATGATGACAATCTTGAGCACCCGGCTTTCGTCACCGAAGCCGTCTTCGATCATTTCCTCAATATACTGGGCTTCGAAGAGCCTGCCCGGAAATACTTCCCCAGCTATGGCTTCCACCCGCTTTTTCGCGGCTGCCTGGTCTCCGGTCGTTTTTACAACCAGCACCCAGGGGTAATTGTCATCGGGATACTCCCCGTGATTGAAAATCATAGCAGCGCTCTGGTCGGCCTCCAGAGGGCGGATTTTGAAATCATAGTAGATGCCACCTATTTGACGTGTTCCAGCTTGAGCGGTCTGGAATTCCGTCGCCGTTTCCTCGATACCAATCTGCTTGAAGGCGTATTCATTGAGCCAATAGGCACGCTGATGGTTGTCCTGCTTTATCTTTAAGCCAAGAATGTCGAAATACTTGTCATCACCCTGGATTTGTTGGAAGGACACCCAGTGACCATCCGGCATTTCCATCGTCCAGTTGTTCGTTCCGCCCAGCGGAATGCCGTCGCCCTGACCAACTTCCTCCACGCAGGGTTCCGTGCGCAGGCGGTCCAGCAGCGGCCGGATCTGCCCGGTCTGGCCAAAGGCATTGTCAACCACAAGAATGTCTTTCGTATTGTAGCCCAGGTCGGCAGAAATCATATGCCGGATCTGGAGCCCCATCGTGAGGGTGCTCACCAGCATTATGATGGTCACTACATTCTGAACGATGATGATGACTTTGCTATAAACCGTCTTGGTCTTGAGCCTTAGTGTGCCGCGTACAATTTCTATGGGCTGCGCCTTTTGGATCAGCAGCGCCGGCACTATGCCGGAAAGGATGCCCAGCACAGCTATAAAGCCCAGAATCAGCAATACATTGACGGGTGTAACAGCCTTGAAGATAGAAACCTGGTAATCCAGCAGACGTGAAACCGCCGGGGAGAGCGCTTCGGCAAACAGGATGGCCATCAGCATTGAAATGCCGCAGATTAGGGTGCTCTCTGATATCACCTTCAGGGAGATGCTGCGCTTATCGGCTCCCACAAGCCGTCTGGTGGCCATTTCCTTGGCGCGGAAGCCTGTCAGGGCTGTGGTCATATTGATATAGTTCAGCACGGCGAATGCAAGGAGCAGCAGGCACATTGCAAGGAGCAGATTCACCAGTTCACGGCTTCCGAAATGTATCGTTCCCGTCCAGTCGTAGTTCCCGTTTTCCAGGAAATACATATCCCTGAGTGGGATTATACGGACCTGGTCGTGGTTGCTCTTATAGACCCAGAAGTTGTTTTCCAGCCAGTCCAGGATCTGGTCGTGCTTGGCATTGAGATCGGCTCCGGGATAGGTCATCACAAAACAGATACCTCCTCCGGCATTGCTCATATCCTCATCGTGAGCCGGGTTTGTTTTAGGCATCAACTCGCCCCGGACCAGCACATCCGGCGCCTTGAGGATGGAGTTGCCAAAGTCTTCAAAGACGCCGCACACGGTCAACTGTATTTCCTGTGCTCCTTCTACATCTTCGAATAAGATGACTTGACCTATTGGATCTTTATCTCTGAAATTTGCGGCGGCAAATTCCCGGCTCACCATACAGCGGTCCCAGGAGACGGCCCAGTCTGACTTGTTGCCTTCCACCAGGTCATAGCTGAAGATGTCAAAGAACGTGCTGTCTGCTGCCATCATTCCGGCATATACAGTCTCGCCACCGATTGATAATTGTGCTGCAGACATCAAGTCTGCTACACAGCATCCCTTCTCTATTTCAGGAAAATTGTTCTTCAGGTGCTTGTCCAGCCAATAAGCCATAGCCACATTGTTATCGTTGGCAATCACATAGATCCGGTCTGCATTTTCCTGGAATGAATCCGTGGAGAGCTGACGCTGGACATACACGGCAAGCAGGAGCACGAACGCCATTGAAACCGTCAGGCCAAGGAAGTTGATGGCCCCGTATAACTTATTCTTCTTAAGGAAGTTCCAAAAACTCTTCATAACTTAAAACATTAGTACATCAGAATCACCATAAGTATCGTATCCGGAGGTGATTACTTTCTCGCCGGGTTCCAGTCCTTCCAGCACTTCATAGTACTGCGGATTCTGGCGTCCTATATGTATCTCTCTTTTGACGGCTTTGGTGCCCTCTTTGTTAACCACATATATCCATTTTCCTCCGGTTTTTTGATAAAAAGTGCCGCGGGGGATGATAATGGCCTCTTCCGGCTGGCCAAGCTGCAGGTTCAGGTAGTAGGTCTGGCCGCTGCGGATGTTGTCCGGCTGCGGGCCGTCGAAGCGGAAATCTGCCTGGAACTTTCCGTCGCGGACCTCCGGATATACCTTGCGGATAACGGTGGAGAAGGTGTCTCCCTGACGCTCGAAAGTGGCCTCCAGGCCTTCCGTGACGCGGTCAATGTAATGCTCGTCAATCTGGGCTTCAACCTTGTAGCTGCCCACGGAGTTGATTTGGCCAATCTTGGTTCCGCTGGCTATGTTCTGGCCCAGGACAACGTCCAGCAGGCCCAGTTCGCCGTCAATAGGAGCCTTCACTATGAGCGCGTCCTTGCGGCGGCGTATCATATGCATATTCAGGAGCATATTCTCCAGGCTTTCTTCCATACGGTCTATCTGGGTGCCGCGGTACAGGCTGTCCTGCCTTGAACGCTCGCGGATGAGTTCGTATTTCTGGCGGGCAAGGTTGTAGTCCTCTTCGGCTTTCAAATAATCTTCCCTGGCGATGAGCTTATCCTCGTAGAGGGCCTTTTGCTGCTCATAGGCGCGGCGCAGGCGCTCTACCTGGATTCCGTACTCCAGCTCGTTCTGGCGTACGTCCAGTTTCTGCTGCTCCATCTGGATCTGCGTGTTGCGGAGGATGTTTTCCTTCTCTGCGAGCTCGGCCTCGGAATTGAGGATGGAGAGGTCCAGGTTGTCGTTGCTGAGCACCAGGATGGCGTCGCCGGCCTTGACGGGGGAGCCCTCCTCTATGAGGATCTGCTCTACTATGCCGCCTTCCTGCGGGCTCAGCTGGATGGTGGTCATTGGCTGGACACGTCCGCTGAGGCGGATGTAGTCGTTGAACTCGCCGCTTGTTGCCGTAGATATTGTAAGGGCGTCTTTGTCAACCCTGAGGGTCTTGTTGTCAGGACGCACAACCAGATACACGATGAATGCTGCCAGAAGCGCTCCAAGCCACCAGGGAAGGGCCTTTTTTGTGAACGCTGACCTCCAACCGGTCTTCTTCTCAATAATCTTGTCCATAGTTATTGGTTGATGTATTCTATTCCGTTATAATATTTCACTACTGCCTGCTTGATAAGGTAATTGAACAGGCTGTTCATCTCGTCTGCCTTGGCTTTGAGGTAATTGTTGCCAGCAGTCTGGAACTCCAGGGGGGATACCAGACCCTGATCCAACTTCTTGAGGTTCAGGGTGTAGGCCTCTTCCTGCACCTCAGCCTTGCGCTGAGCCTGCTGGAAGGCCGTTGCGGCGCCATCGCGGTCCTGGATGGCGCGCCGCACCTCGCTCTCCACGTCGCGGCGCTTCTGGTCCAGCTCGGCGCTGGCGCGCGTCAGGGAGTTCCTAGCTTTGGAGATTCTGGAAGCGCGGCTCATACGCCCCCAAATGGGGATGGAAATGCTCAACTCCACATACTCTCCGCCGTTGTTGCGGAACTGGTTCTGGAAGGCGGCGGTCTGGGAACCCTGGTAGGTATAGTAGCTGGTGCTCCAGCCGGCGTACAGGCCTACGGAGGGCAGGAGCTGCCATTTGGCGGTGCTCAGCTCGCGCTTGGCGTTCTGCTCCTGCCAGGAGGCTATCTGTACCGCCGGGTTATGGTCCAGGGCGTAGTCTACAATGGCCTCGGTGGAGAGATTCCCGGTCGAGCCGGGTATGACGCTGATTCCGTCATACCCTACCTGATCGGGTATCGCGGTCACTATATCCAGCTCCTGGTCAAGAGGCCAGAACATAAGGTCCGCAAGGGTCATTCTATGGCTCTGGTACATATTGTAGGTATTTGTCAGGTCGTACTGCCTGTCGGCCAGGTCCGCTTCCATCTGGACCACGTCAGCGTGGCCTTTCTGACCCAGTTCCTCCTGGCGGCGGGCCTTGGCAAGGGACTGCTCCGCAGTAGCGACCTGCTCTTTGTAAACATCGGTCAAACGCTTGTAATACACTACGTTATAGTAGGCCTCCATAACGGCCAGGCAGATGTCCGCCTCGGCCTGCCTCTCCTGGGATTCTGCTATGAGCATTCCCGTCTTGGAGATCCTAAGGTTGTTAACGGCCTTGAATCCGTCAAAGAGGTCGAAGCCTGCGCTCACGCTGTAATTGTTGTGGAACGAGGTGGTGTTGAAGTATGTGTTTGTCTGAGGGTCGATGCTTCGGCCAAAATTGTAGTAAGCGTAGGTTGAGGCGCTGATGTTCGGGGTGAAGAGGGCAAGCGCAGCATCCCGCCTGGCTATGCGGGCATCATTGCCCGCGGCCTGCTGGATGCGCAGCTTGGTGGAGTTGGAAATGGCGTACTCCATACACTCTTTCAACGTCATCTGGCCGTCATAGCCGGTTGGGGCGGCCATTGCCGGCTCCTGGGCCTGCACCATTGCGGCAGACCCAAGGAATCCAGCACAAACTAAAAGTAATCTTAATCGTTTGATCATATAGAAAGTCGTATTCGCCACAGATTATAACACCGGCCGTGCCACTTTGTGTAACTAATTGACAATAAGGTTATTATATGCTATGGGGAAATAGAAAAAAGTGTAAAGGGCTTTACAACTCTTTACACTTTTTTCTTTACACTTTACAGTTTACAGCCTATCTGAAGCGGAGTTCAAAGACTGTCTTTTCCGCGTCACTGCCCAACAGTTCAATGGAGCCGTTGTGGTTTCGCATTATCTGGCGGGCAAGTGAGAGCCCAATGCCGGTTCCTTCTTTCTTGGTGGTGTAGAACGGAATGAAGATCTGCTCCTGGGCCGATGCCGGGATTTGTTTTCCGTCATTGGCAACACGGACTACCACTTCGTCATCCGGGCTCATAAAGGCGCTCACATCTATATGTCTGGCATCTGCCTGAAGGGCGTTCTTGATAAGGTTGATCAGAATCTGGGAAATCTGGCCTTCGTCTGCGTAGATCATTATGTCCGGCTCTTTGGCGCTGAAGGTGAACTGAGCGCCGCTGGAGGCGGCGAGTTCGCTGTTCAACGCAAACACTTGGTTTATAAATTCCTGTAAATCAAGTGCTTTACGTATAGGCTTGGCTACACCGGAAAGTTGGCGGTATGTCTGCACAAAGTCTATGAGGTTCTTGGAACTGTCCGATATTGTTTCCAGGCCGGCCTTGATGTCCAGTTCGCTGTGACCTTTGTCATCCACGGACTTTGCCATAGCGTCAGAGAGAGAGGCGATGGGGGAGACCGTGTTCATAATCTCGTGCGTGAGCACGCGGATGAGCTTGGTCCAGGAGTCCTGCTCGTGGGCCTGGCGCTGCTTTTCGAAAATGGTGCGGATACGGTTAAGCGTGCGGTTGAACTTGTTCTTCTCCTGGAACCGGAAGTTCAGTTCGCCGTCCTCCAGGGCATCCATCATATAGGCAACCTTCTTGATATCCTTGCGCCTTGTATGGATGGAGGCTGCCAACCACGCCAGAAGCGCGGCTGCAAGTGCTATCAGTATGATACTCCAGACAGGCATTTTCCGTCAGACAGGCTATTCCGTCATTCCCGGCTTGACCGGGAATCTATAAATTATATTTTTTCAGTTTTGCGTAAAGGGTGGGGCGGCTGACGCCAAGCAGCTTGGCGGCCGCGGAAATGTTGCCGCGGCTGCGCTGCATTGCGTCACGCACAAGCCTCTCTTCTTCCGCGTCGTTGCGTAGCGGATTCTCCGGCCTGGCATCCAGCAGGATGTCCTGGGCCGTGAGTTCCCTGCCGTCGGACAGGATTACCGCCTTCTCTATGCAGTTCTGCAGTTCGCGGATGTTGCCGCCCCAGCGGTGGCTTTTCAGCACCTCGCCCGCCTCCGGCGTGATGCCGTCCAGCTGGCGGTGGTACTTCTGCGCGAAGCGCTCCAGGAACAGTTCCGCCAGCGGAACTATGTCTTCCTTGCGCTCACGCAGCGGTGGCAGCGCAAGGCGTACGGTGTTGATGCGGTAGAAGAGGTCCTCACGGAAGCGGCCTTCGCGCACCAGGGCCTCAAGGTCCATATTGGTGGCGCATATCAGCCTGATATCCACTGGTTTGGCTTCGGAGCCGCCCACGCGGACAATGCTGCGGCTTTGGATAGCCCGCAGCAATTTGGCCTGCAGGTGCGGCGGTATGTTGCCAATCTCGTCCAGGAAAAGCGTGCTGCCGTCGGCCTGCTCAAACTTGCCGATGTGGTCTGTGTGCGCGTCGGTGAAAGCGCCTTTTACGTGGCCGAAGAGCTCGCTTTCAAAGAGCGTTTCCGTGATGGCGCCTGCATCCACGGCCACCATAGGCTTGCCTTTGCGCAAGCTATGGGCGTGGATCTCCCGCGCCAGCACGTCCTTGCCCGTACCGTTTTCCCCGGTGATGAGCACCGTGGCATCGGTAGGGGCAATCTTGTCCAGGGTCTTGCGTATAGCTTTCATCGCAGGAGAGGTGCCCCAGAACATATGGTCCCCGGAGCCTTCGCCCGTCATACCCGTCCAGACGTCTTTCGTCATACCCGGCATTGACCGGGTATCCGGCCTCATAGCCTTCAGCGCCTTGTCGCGCGCGCCGGTGAGAACTTCAATCAGCTTGTCATTCTCCCACGGCTTCACTATGAAGTCAAAAGCGCCGCGTTTCATCCCTTCAACGGCGAGGGCGATATCGGCGTATGCCGTAAACAGCACCACCTCCACTTCCGGGGCCATCTTCTTGATTTCCCCCGTCCAGTAGAGGCCTTCGTTTCCGGTATTGATGCTGGTGTTGAAGTTCATATCCAGCAGCACCACCTGCGGACGGAACGTCTCCAGTTCAGGAACCAGCGTGGCGGGCGAAGGAATTGTCCTCACCTGCGCAAAGTGCATCGGCAGCAGGATCTCCAGCGCGCGGCGGATGCCGGCGTTGTCGTCCACCACCAATATTTTCCCGTTCTTAGAAGCCATTGACGCAAAAACTGTAAAGAATCTTTACAAAATTACAACATTTCCCCAAACTCCCAAATCCTTTCACATCATTTGGTACTCCAGAACCCTCTCTGGTGTACCAAATGCAGAGGGGAGCGGTCAGGAGCGGTCGCGGGAAGTGCGGATAGTGGCGGCGTAGGCGCTGTTGCAGAGTCCCAGGAAGGCGGAGAGCATAAAGAGGGTCTCTATGCCCAGGACTTTCCAGACCCATCCGCCCAGCAGGGCGATCAGCACGGTTATGAGGTGGTTCACCGATATCCCGGTGCTGATTGTGGCCTTCATCTCTTCCTGGCTGTCGGAAATGTCCTGCACATAGACATTGGATGCCATTGAGGCCAGGGAGATCACGGAGTCAAGCACATAGTTGACGCAGCATATGATGAAGGCGGTGCGCATAGGGAATATATGGTGCGCAAAGCCATAGAAGAAGCATACTATAACCAGGATAAGGGTATCGGCAATCATCACAGGCTTGTAGCCTACACGGTCGATAAGCTTGCCCACCAGTGGCGAGAATATGAAGCACGCTATCGCCGATACGGCGAACAGCAGGCTTATGACGCCTGCGCCCGCGCCGTAGAAGAGCACCAGCACATACGGCCCGAAGGTGAAGAACACTTGCTTGCGGGCGCCGTAGAACACCTCCAGCATATAGTATTTGCGGAACTTCTTTCGGAAATAGAAGCGCCGGCGCGAAGGGTCCGTGGCACTGTTCCCGCTTAGGCGGAAGGAGACCACGGTGGCCGCCGCCATAAAGACGGCCGCCGCTATGAAGAAATGCTTGAACGGCTTGGCGGCGGCCACCAGCGCGAACACCGCTATCACCGCCAGGTATCCTGCCAGGTTTCCAATCTGGTACACGGCGTTCTGATATCCCAGCGCCCTGCCTCCGGACCCGCTCCGGGAGTACTCCAGCGACAGCGTATTGCGCATTCCCAGCTGAATATGCTCTCCCATCGAATAAATGAAAATGGCCAGGATTACCAGCGCCTTGGTAGGGGAGATGAGCGCCTGCATTGTCATTCCGATGACCATCACGCACATTCCCAGCTTGTACATCTTCTCTGCGGAAAAGTTGTACAGCACCGCCAGCACCACCACCAGGAGAAGGCCCGGCAGCTCGCGGAAGAATTCCGCTATGCCGCGGTCCATCTCCGTCATCTGCGCCACCTCCGCCAAATAATTGTCTATCACACCCTTATACAGTCCGTATCCTATTGCGGACAGCAACAGCGACAAGAACAGCGCCTTGTATCTTGTTCCCTTTTGAAAAATCGCGTCCACCTCTAGTATCTTATGGGCGGTAAAAATAGCGCTTTTTCCGTTAATAATTCCTTTCAGGTGTGGGAGGTGGTCCAAATTCTGGACCTCCTCCGGCATTTTTGGCCTTTTTTGACGGAGACGGTCCTCTTCTTGGACCACCTCCCGCACCTTTCATTCGCTGTCCAACATTCTTGCGGCTTGTGCGTAGGATAGTCCAACGACCCTGGCAATTTGGTGTGCATCGGCACTGAACCGGAAACGGACCTGTCGGAGTACTTCAGATTGTTCCTCCAGAAGCAAATCTCCATATGACCTGTCATTGAAGTATACCCTGCATATTTCTGGAATAAAGTTCTTGATAGTCTGATCCTTGAACGTAGGGAGAACTGCCTCACCGGAATCAATCCGCCTTCTGGCCTTGGAAGATATAGTGTTGAAATAGTTCATTCTCTTTGGAGTATGGTAACACGACTCAACAGTGCGGAAATCTACGTATGACTTTGGCAGAATGTATCCAGCGCTCAATAGCAGCCAGTCCTTAGGGAGTGTGTCGCAATCGCTGTGCAAAATGCGTTTTAAAGCGCGCTTTGAGAAGCTTTTAAGAAGCTTTCCTTCAGGATAGGAAGGATTAAAGAACGTATTTCCTGTACCCCAGGGATATTGTGTTGGGTTTGAGCAAATATTGGCGGCAACGCTATTCATTTGGACATAGGCAATAGACCTTTCCAGAGCTTCAGGGTTGTTGCCAATTTCTTTGAGATGCACTTTATTCCTTCTGAGAAAATCCTTTGTGCCATACTTCCTCCTCATATACTGAGAATAAAGGCCCTTGAACTTGTTTATAAAGCAAAGGATATCCTTTTGCTTCCCCTTGAGGACAAAGTGTACATGGTTGGACATTAGGATAAATGCCAGGATTATCACCTCTGGGTGGTTTGCTGCGAGAAGGGCAATGTAGTTCATTGCAACCTTGAAATCTTCTTCATCACGGAACCATAGCGTATTTTCAAGGTGCTCCGTTGTTACCAAATAATGTTTAATCATAGTATTAAGTCAGGTCTAATAATATCTCTACAAATATAAATATTAGTTGATGCAACAGCAACAAACTTTGATTATTTGTAGATACGGCGTATATTTGTGTAGATAGTTATGCTAAAACAAAACAGAACAATCATACACGTGGAGATCAAGGATACCCACGAGCACTTTTATTTTGGATCTGCCGCCGCTATGTTTGAAGACTCCAGGGTAAAAAACCTATTGAAGATCAAGTACCAGACCTTCCGTACAAAGCGTATCAGTGGCGAACATCCATTTGAAAACGAATATGTAATTGTCCGCAAAGGAGAGCTAAACACAATAGATCACTCCCAACTATAATCTGGAGTCGGGAGGCAGCCCTTAGAGGGTATTATCAGGTCTCCCGCTCTATTTGCCATTTTCCGCCCGGGAACTGATCTACACCGGACGTTTGGCTGTACTCAGCAAATCCTCCGTAACGTGGTATCTTTCCAGGTCCTGGAACCGGATTGGTACAGGGAGGAAGTCAGAGAAGAGATTGCCCGTATGCTCTCCAACTACGGGCAATTATTGACTTTTTTGAGTATATTTGTTAGGGGGTATGCCGTTATGAAAGCCAGGAAGGTCATAAAATGGATGCTGATTCCCGCCCTTTTGCTGCTGGGGCTGGTGGTGGTATGCTATACAACCGTCAGCGGTTACTCAAAGGACAGGCTATATGACACAGTAGAGTACATCCCATACCGCCGCGCGGCCTTGGTCCTGGGAACTTCGCCCTGGGACCGGAACGGCTACCCCAACCGCTTCTACAACGCCCGTATCAAGGCCTGCGTGGATCTGTACAACGCCCGCAAGATAGACAGAATCATAGTCAGCGGAGACAACCACCACATCTCATACAATGAACCCGAGGCAATGCGCGCATCCCTTGTGGAAATGGGCATCCCCAACGAAGTCATATTCCTTGATTACGCCGGCTTCCGCACTTTCGATTCCGTAGTGCGGGCACGCGAGGTTTTCGGCCAGCAATCATTCACAGTGGTGAGCCAGAAATTCCATAACGAGCGTGCCATATTCATTGCAGGCAGGAAAGGGATAGACGCAGTGGGCTACAACGCTTCCGGCGTCGGTCTGAACTATGGCTTTATGACCTATGTACGTGAACTTTTTGCCCGCTGCAAAGTCTATCTGGACCTTGCAACGGGCAAAAAACCGCATTTTTTAGGAGAGCCGGTCAGCCTTGACTAGCGGACGGCTGCATCAGCGAAATAAACGTCACGGAGGGCTTTCACAACAGGTTTGCCCTTGAGGGTGCATACTCCTTCCAGAGGGAGTTCGCTGCTGGAAGGACCAACCTTGAACGCGTAGTCACCGGGTGAGATGGTCCAGCCTGCGTCAGAGAACCAGGCAAGCTGGTCTGCACTTACGCAGAAGGTAACGGTGGCGCTCTTTCCTGGATCCAGGCTTATCCTCTGGAATCCCTTGAGCTGGATTGGCTTGAGCGGCTGGCCGGACTTTGGCGATGCGTACAGCTGGACAACCTCGTCGCCCTTCACGCTACCGGTGTTGGTGACCTTGCAGCTTACTTCAATAAGGCCGTTCTTTGTCTTAGCCTCAGGCTGGACACTGATGTCGCTGTATTGGAAAGTGGTGTATGAAAGGCCGAATCCAAAAGGATAGAGGGCCATCTCAGGATTAACGCCATTGTTGTAGCAGTACTGGTCCGTGCTCTCCGTTGCAGGCATTGTCATACAGAGCTTTCCTGAAGGATTGACCTTGCCGGTGAGGATGTCGCTGACAGCGTTGCCTCCTTCCTCGCCGGGATAGAAGGCCTGCAGGATGGCGGCGCATCCGTCAGCGATGTCCGTGATCATCTCCGGACGTCCGCTGAACATAATGAGCACTACAGGCTTGCCGGTGGCGATGAGGGCCTTGACAAAGGCCTCCTGATCGCCAGGAAGGCGGATGCCTGCGCGACGGCGGTTCTCTCCGCAGAGGTATATGTTCTCGCCCATTGCGGCAACTATGACGTCATTGCGGGCGGCAACCTTTATGGCATCGTCCCAGTTGGTGTAGTCTTCAGAATCAATCTTCCTTACGTTGAGGGCGCGAACGCGCTGGTCTCCGCTCATTGAAAGTCCCATATCCGCCAGGGTGCTCCAGTCCACTCCGCGGGAGTACTCTACCTTGCCGTCGTATTTGTTCTGGAAGCACTCCAGGAAGGTGGGAATGTACAAGTCATTGGGATTCACGTCCTTGCGGAAGAAGAACAGCTGCATTGAAGGGAAGGTGTAGTCTCCAAGCATACTCCAGACGGAGTTGGCGTTGGGACCAACCACGGCTATGTTCTTGCCGGAGGCAAGAGGAAGCACGCCGTTGTTCTTGAGCATCACAACGGATTCCGCTGCCAGGTCGTATGCGGTCTGGCGGCTCTCTGCGGGGTCCATATCAAGTTTGCCTTCCTTGAAGTACTTGGGGTTGGGGTCCAGTAGGCCGCAGCGGGCCTTGACCAGGAGGGCGCGCTTCACTGCGCGCTCGAAGGCCTCCTCGCTGACGCGGCCTTCGGCCAGCAGCTCCGGGAGGTATTTATAGGAGGTGTTGGAGTTGAACTCCAGGTCGTTTCCAGTGTTGATGGCATCCACGGCGCACTGCTTCAGGAACTCAGGGCTGCGGTCGCGGCTGCCCTGCTGTACGGAGCCGTAGTCGCTTACAACAATGCCGTCGTAACCCAGATAATCCTTGAGGATTACGTTGAGCAGGGTGTCGCTGCAAACGGCGTACTGGGTGCGGAACTTATCGTAGCAGGTCATAATGCTGCGGCTGCCGGCCTGGCGGATAATGGCCTCGTGCGGGAAGAGTACCTCCTCGTAGATTTCCTTCTCGGTGAGGGAAGAGCCGCCGCCGTAGCCAAGGAAGTGCTTGGTGGTGGCTGTGACGCCCTCGCGGAAGCCATCGGCCTGAAGGCCTTTGACAAAGGCGGTGCCCATTGTGGCGGTGAGGTATCCGTCTTCGCCGTAGGATTCCTCCACGCGTGACCAGTGGGCGCTGCGGATGATGTCGACCATTGGCGACAGGGCGAACTGCTCGCCAAGGTCCCGCATTGAGCGGGCCGTCTGCCTCATTTTCACAGAGAGAAGAGCGGGGTCCCAGGTGCAGGCTACGGCCATCTGCTGGGGATAGGCCGTGGCGCCCTTGGCGGTGACGCCGGTGATGCACTCGTCGTGGATCACGGCGGGGATTCCTGCAGGGGTCTCGTTCACCATATAGTCCTGTATCTGGGCGATGAGTTCGCGCAGCTCGTCGGCGTTGAGGCTCTGGGAGCTTGAGAGCTGGCAGATGTGACCTACGCCGTAGGGGATGATTTCCCGGCATTTCTCAACGGAGAATTTGCCGTCTTCCATAAGTTCGCCGGGGTAGATTCCAAAGAGCTGGGCCGCGCGGTCTTCTACGCTCAGGCGGTCATAGACGGCATCTACCTGGGCCTGGAAGGCCTTGTCTGCCTCTTTAGCTTTGTCTGCCTGGCTTTCCACCGGTTTGGGGCCGGAGCAGGCTGCTGCGAGCAGTGCCAGGGAGAATAGGAGAAGGTGTTTTTTCATAAGATTATTATTTCTGTGGCTATACAAATATAATAGGTTTTGACTAAATTTACGGAAGTATATGACAGACACTTTGCTCAAATACAACTTGGGTGCAGGCGTAGAGGCTTTCACCACACGCAGGGACACCGTGCTTCCGTATCCGGTTATCCAGGGGCATCAGGTGCACAACTGCAAAGTGGCCGTCATAGACCGCCCCGGCCTCACTCGCGAGGACTTGGAAGGGTACGATGCCTTTGTCACCAACCTCCCCGGCGTGGCAATTGGCGTTCGCACGGCGGACTGCGTGCCCATCCTGCTGTATGACCCTGTCAAAAGGGTCATAGCAGCCGTGCACGCAGGCTGGAAAGGCACCGTGCTCCGCATCTCGCAGAATGCCCTGGAAGTGATGGCTTTCAAATTTGGCAGCTCCGCTGCCGATATCAAAGCTGTCATTGGCCCGGCAATTGGGCCTGACAGCTTCCAGGTGGGCATAGAGGTGGCGGATAAGTTCAAACACGCCGGATTCCCAATGGACTACTTATGGTCCTTCCACGGCGCCGGGGACGGCACGCCAATGTCAGGCGGCCATCACATTGACCTGTTCAAGGCAAACCGATGGCTTCTGGAACAGGCTGGAGTCATTCCTGATAATATCCAAGTATTTGATATTGATACTTTTACGGCTACAGAATTCTTTTCCGCGCGCAGGGAAGGGACTCAGTGCGGGCGCAACATCAACTCAATAATGTTGCTGCCATAGGACTCCTTTGCACGTTTCTTGTTGCATATAGGGGCACTTGACATAAACTATTATCATTATGAAAAGAATTATCACCACAGTTCTTGTAGCTGCCCTTGCGGCGCTCTCGTTCAATTCCTGCGAGACAATGGACCCGGAGAAAGACTTCACAGGTACCATCTACGGCCTTTGGGTAGTAGATAAACTGGATGTCGCGGTAAGTACAACCGTTAACGGCAATACTACCACACACAGTTCCACCACAGATTTCTCAAAAGACCATTGCCGCTTGAACCTTGACCCCACAGGAATAGCGACATTGTGGTACAATCTCAAGGTTGACATAGAGACCTTCTCCTTTGACAAGGACAAGATGAGGATTGAGTTCAAGGAAGCTGCCGATGCAGGCGACAACGGCAAGGCAATAGTTCTCCTTGGATTCTATGACGTGGAACTCAAGGGAGACCAGATGATCTTCCGTCAGCCGGAAGCTGCCGTCAGCACGGACAACTTTGGCGTTTCAGAAAGAGCTACCTACACGTTCCACCGCGCCCCAAAGGCTGAGGACGTTCCAACGGCTGCTAACTGATTCTAGGAATAGGAGTGCATTCCTCCCAGTATTAGATTAACCCCAAAGTAAGTTATCAGTACGCAGAGGAATGCTATTATTGTGTATGCGTGGAAGAACTTCGGGTTCCGGAAAGCTTTGACGGAACTGCCGTGAAGAGGTCCGGCGTATACCAGAAGGGTTATGAGCGCCCAGGTTTCTTTTGGGTCCCAGGCCCAGTAACTTCCCCAGGAGATGTTGGCCCAGACGGCCCCCAGGAATGTTCCGAATGTAATGAGGAACACCGCGGGGTAAAGTATGGCCAGACTCAGGTCCATAAGCCTTTCTCCGGCTTCCTTCCTTGACAGGATCAGTCCCATTATCCCATTAAGCGTGATAAGGCCGAACAGGGTATATGACATCATCATTGAGGTGACGTGGATTGACAGGAGAGGGGACTGGAGTACAGGCATCAGATGCGATAGGCTGGCCCCTGAACGGGATGCCATCAGCATTGTGAAGCCTGAAAGCAGGAATCCAAGCGGAAGTATTATATGGAAACGTTTTCCAAGCAGAAGGATGGCCAGCGCCGACAGCCAGGCCATAAGCATCATTACTGAAAATGTCCCTGCAAAAGGCGCGTGGCCCGATACAAGCCACCTAAGGCCCATTACCAGGGTCAGATATGCGAACAGCAGTCCCGCCACAATCCTGAGGCAGCGGACTGCTTTTTCGTTCAGGCGCCATCCCTTTGACAGTCCTATGCTCATTATTATGAAGAGTACGAGCCCCAGTGCCAGGGAAGCCATAAAAGGAATCTTAGGCACCGCTATCCGGTTGTAAAGGCGTTCTGCATTTGTCTTGAACGCGGAAGGGATATACTCTGCTGCGGTTTTTACCTGGTAATCCCGTATCTTGCCCAGCAGGAACTTGGCGTCTTCCCATTTTCCGTCACGGATGTAATCAGCGACAAGGTCCATTGATTTGTGGATGAAGGTTGCCTGTTCGCCGTCTTCATCCACTTCCTGCGGAAGGGTGTCGCTGCAGGAATACCAGTTGACGGTGCCGTCCTGAAGGCGGACAGGGAAGAGCTTGAGCGTGCTGTAGTCCCCGGTATAGCCGTCCAGAGGGCATATTCTGTCTCGGGAATACACGTACAGATTGGAGAAGGCGCCGGTTACCTCCTTGGGCAGCTTGACGCTTGCGTCCGCAGGCTCCGCGGCGCGGGCGCCCTGAGCGGAGGCGAAGAGCGCAAGCGCAATGGCCCCTGTCTTTGACAGGCGCCTGAGCGCGCTGCGCCAGCCGCTCTCTTTCTGGAAGAAGAATCCCAGCATCCCCACCAGCAGGAGGATGTATCCCAAGTATGTGACGCCAACGCCCCAGGGATCCCGTACAACCATCAGGATTGAAGAGTCGCCATCGTAGTCCGCCTGGTAGAAACGGAAGCCGCCCATCTTGGCAATGTTGTTCATTGAGATGGTTTCCGTATGGGCGTCAGAACCCGAACCTACGGTAATGACGCTTCGGAAATCAGACGGGGCTTTGGATCCAGGGTAGCGGACTATCTGGAACTCCTGCAGGGTCATTGGGGCGGGGAGGTCCTGTCTGGTGCCGTCTTCCAGTTCCCACTGAGTGACGGTGTTTCCCGGATCCAGCCGTACCTGGCCTTCCGTGCCCCAAAGGTGCGTGATCAGCGCTCCTGCAAGTATTACTGCAAAAGAAATGTGAAGAATCAGGGTGAAATACCTTTTTCCGATTCCCTCAGAGATAAGGTACCAAAGGCCGCAGACCGCCGCCAGGCCCCAAAGGACCATAAACAAAGGGTTGTGATAAACCAATTTGAATGCGGCTGGAGAGCCTTGTGCCTTTTCTACGAATGTAGCTGCTATCATCATTGCGATGACAGCAGCCATTGAACCGAATCCGGTAATTTTCAGGATTTTCTTCACTTTGCTAATTTAAATGGAATCTACGAATTTTATTACAGCTTCGCGGTCTTCCTTGGAAAGATTGTAGAATTTTTCCGCAGAAGAGTACGCGTCGCTCTTCTTGCTGTATGCGTGCCACATAATTGCCTCCAGGGTGTTCCTTGCGCGGCAGTCGTGCAGGCGGTCGCCCCTTCCTGTATTCATTACGGACAGTCCGCGACCCCACAGAGGGGTGGTGCGGCACCAGGTGCCGTGTATGTCGTTGGCCATCCAGAGGCGGTGCTGGATAAGGTCAGTGTAAGGCCAGATGGTCTGGTTTGCATAGCGCGGGAGAGGCTTTGTGCCGTTCATTGCCGGTGCCCAGTAATTGTCTTCCCCAGTGGTCCAGGAAGGCCTGTGGCAGGTGGCGCATCCTATCTTGTTGAACACTTCCTTGCCTTTCTGGACGTCCTTGTCGTTGAGGTTCCTTGCACGAGGAACCGCAAGTCCGCGGTGCCATACCATAAAGTCATAGAACTCATCGGCGCTCATCTCAGGCTCAAAGTTGTGGTAGGCGTTGTTGAACTGGTTGGTAGACGGGCTCAGAAGGGCGAGTACGGCCTCAGAGATCTCCTCGTCAGTAACCTGTCCATTGCCGTCCACATCCACATAATATGGAGAGGAGGCTCCCTGTTTGCGGATCTCAGCAATTACACCGGCATTCTTTGACATTGCCTTGGCCCAGGCGGCAGTCGTGTAAAGGAACGGTCTGTCCGGGCGGGACACGTTGGTGATGTTCCAGATGGCGTTGGCGCCGGCTCCGTCCTGGAGGGTTCCGCGGGTCATCGCGTAGGTGAACTTCTTGAGCAGTTTTCCGCCCATATAGGCGTCGCGCTTGTAGAAAGTACCGTTGGCGTCGTAACCGTCTCCGCAGTTGATTTCTTCCTGTCCGTAGACTGGAACGTTGGCCTGCCAGTTATGGTAGAATGCGCTGGCGGCAAAGTCGTTTGCGCTCTTGTCCCAGAATGCTGGATTAAGCTCTACGTAAGGAGCTTCGGCCTGGTACTGTTTCTTGATTTCTTCCTGCGGAATGGCATCCAGGATACCGCTGCCGGGGATTCCAATTGTGCTTTCCAGACGGAAACCTACCTTGTTGCCCCTTTCCCTTGCTGTCTGGTAAGGTGTAGGCTCTGTGTTGAAAGCGTCCTCCGGGATGTAGAGTTCGGGATATATCAGCTCATATGTCTCGCCATCGGCAAACCTCAGGGGGAGGCCGCTTTCCATTGCTGAAACCTTGAGCCAGTTGATCTGGATCTTGTTCTCGTCGATAGGAGGGAGGAACGGGCCCTCAGCCATTGTCTGGGGCATTCCTGTCACCTCAGAGACATAAGGGCCGTCATTGGGGTTCTCCGCATTCTGGTGGTAGATTACCAGCAGGTAGCCGTTTCCAAATGCGGAAGAGCCGTTTGCGCGGTATACGCTCTGCCACTGTCCGTGGCCGTAGCCCGGATGGCAGTCAAGGCAGGACTTGCGAACTGCCGCAGGGCCGCGGCCCTTGAACGGAGGAGTGTTTACGGTCACGTTGCGCTCGAAGAAAGCCTCTCCGCGGTTGAAACTGGGCTCAAGGCCCATCCTTTCAACTGCGGGGGTGGGGTCTTCGTAAGAACCCGGAGATACGTTGTCTGTGGTTCCCAGTTCGCCGCCGGGATACCATTCGGCTGCGGAGAAGTTGCCCACGGCCTGTCCTACGTATTTGGCATCGGATTCCTTTACGGTGATTGTCTCTCCTGAGAAGTTACAGGAAACAGCCAGGAGAGACAATATGGTAAATGGTATTAGTTTTTTCATAATTGTTGTTCAGGTGGTTATTGTCTTACTATCCAGGAAGCGGCTTTGTTCAGCTCATCGTCAAGTGCGGAAACGGCATCCATTGCATCCTGTACGCAGGCATCGGCATAAATCTTTACGAATGCGCCTTTGCCCTGGCAGGTCTTCAGTGCGTCAATGGCTCCCTTGAGTGCTGTCTGTATCTTGTTCACGTCGCTGTATCCAAGGTTGCCCAGCAGGGAATAGATGGATTTGCTGCTTGGTGAAGAGGCGTCCCTTGCGCCGTAAAGGCTGTATTGGATTGACAGGATGTTGTCTATGAAATCCTGGAATGATTTCTCGCTGTAAGGGGATTCGATGTAGTTGACGTCTTCTCCGGTGTGGGCGTTGCCCATCTTGACATCGGCAACCTCTGCGCAAATGTTGGAGCAGCCTCCTACAAGGATAGTGGAGAGGACTTCCTCCCAGGTCTCGAATGAGCTTCCCAGGGCTGCGGCGCCAAGCATATTGGCTCCGTATATCTTACCGTTGATCTCGATTTCTGCTTCGATTTCGTCAATGCGGTCTGTGTATTTAGCCTCTGCATCAGGATTCCAGGATGCGTACAGGCGGTAGCAGTTGTCGCGGAGGTCTCCGGCCACTGCGGTGGCGTAGATGAGTTCCTGCTCTCCGGTGACAGTCATTCCATCGAAGGCCTCGTGGTCCTCGTTTGCCTTAAGCGCGGCGGCGGTGCGGTTCTTTCCATTGCGGAAGAGGATGAACTCTATGCCGTGGAAGCCAAGGAGCTCCGCTCCAAGCTTTGCTCCGGCATAGGCTATTCCGTCTTCGCCTTTAAGCATCTCCATCTGGGCGGAGTTGCTCAGAGCTACGGCAAGCGCCTCGGCGTCAAGCGGCCAGGTGTCAATATGGGGGTCGATTCCAAATGTGGTGGCAGGGCCGTAGAGGAACGCTTCGGACTGCTCCCAGTAAGTACGGGCTGCAAGGAACTTGCTGCAGATTGCGTTGATGTCGTTGTCGGTGATAGAGTTTACGCCTTTCTTGGAAGCGGCTGCAAGGAGTTCGTAGAGACCCTGGGTCTCGTCAGCGAGTGCCTTGTAGGTGGAATAAACTACGTTGGGAACATACTGCTCCACAGCTGCTTTCATTTGTTTCTGATTGTCTGTGAGGCCTTCTTTGGAAGGCTCTTTCTGGCATCCTCCAAGGATTACAGTTCCAAGGAGGGCCATAACGCTTAATGATAAAAGTCGTTTCATCGTTTATGTGTTTTAGTTGATTATCTTTTGAAGAATGCCATATAGGCTATGCCTATGTTTACTGACGGCTCGTCATTGTATGGTGCGGCAAGGAACCTTCTGGAGTATTCCGCCTTTACGGCAATCTCCGGGATTGGGAACCAGTTGATTCCTGCGGCAATGCGGTGGCGGTCAGTGAAGGTGTAATCCTGCTGGTCCGGGGCGGGAATATAGGAGTCATAGTACTCGTAGCGGGCAAAAGCGTAAAGTTTCTGCTCTCTTGCAACGCGTTCGCTGAACCAGGGCATTATGTCATATCCGGCCTCTATTCCGGCTGCCACTGCATTCTGTGCAACGGGAATCTTCTTGTATGGTGCATTGTTGGAAGAAAGGTTCCTCTTTACCTGGGACAGGGTGGAGGCGTCGCCAACGTATCCGAAATCAGCGTTGCCCCTTACGGTGAGGCGCCCGCCCTTGTAGACGAATTCAAGGGCGCCCAGCGCCGTGCGCGCTTTCACGCCGGCATAGCGGGTGTTGTGCATATCGTTGGGGAAGGAGTTGTGCATTGCGTGCCCATAGTAACCGCTCAGGCCAATGCGCAGGTTCTTTATGGAGTAGTTGTCAATCCTGAGCACGTATCCCAGGTTGTTTGCGACCTTATATTCATAAGGAGATTTTGCGCCGTAGTGCACAAAGTTGTCGCGGTCGAACATAAAACCGTCAAGGCCGGCGATGACCTGCGCCTCATAACGCCAGGCTCCCGCCTGTCCCCAGAGGCTTATTCCCGTGTCGTGCCAGGTGGAAGGGAAAATTGTGTATTCTCCTTCAGGCCTGTATACGGTGAAAAAGTTGAGGGGCTCGTGGGCATTGTTCAGGCCTCCCACAGGAACCACAAAATGGCCCACCCTCAGATTGAGGGCGCCGGAGAAGGACTTCTGGAGCCAGAACTGCTCCAGTTCCACCTCGCCTCCTTTCTCTATCTCGGTCTCCCATTCACCTGCCTCGGTGAATTCCTTTTCTACGGCCGATCCCGTTCCCGTGTGCTCGAACTCGATTTCTGTCTGCATTGACCAGCCTTTGCCAAAGTCATATCCAAGGTAGACGACGGCGTGGGGAATGTCAAACCTTCCGTGGGAAGGATCGTTTGCGTATTGCGATGGGGAAGAGTAGCGGTAAACGTTGTCGCTGAAGAAATTGCGGCTGAGAGCGACTTCTCCATAACCGCCTATGCTAAGTTGCTGGGCCTGTGCGCTTAATGCGGAGACAAGGACGAGAATCAGCAGATAGATGATACTTCTTTTCATAAAGTCTTCTTATTGAACTTGCAAAATAACGCTCAATAAGAAGGCGGGTCAATCCCCAGAAATGGTGAAAAATCATCCCAAGAGGACTTTGAAGCCTTTGTACAGTGCCTCTATCAAGTCCAGGCTGCTGTACGCCTCCGGGGTGCATTCCTCGCTGAGGCGGTCCCCGGCGAAGCCGTGGATCCAGACGCCCAGCAGGGCGGCGTCAAGGGCGCGGTAGCCACGGGCGAGGAGGCCTCCTATGAGGCCTGTGAGCACGTCTCCGCTGCCGCCCTTAGCCATCCCGGCGTTGCCGGTGGTATTAACATAGGCTTCGCCCGATGCGGTAGTGATGCGCGTATGCCATCCCTTCTTCACCAGCACCCAGCCTATGTCTTCCAGGCAGGGGCCGTCATCGGCGAACGCTCCGGACTCTTCCAGCCTCTTCAACTCGCCGGGGTGAGGCGTCAGGACGGACCCATCCGGAATCAGCCTGGAAAGCCTGAAATTTGCGGCTATCAGGTTGAGCGCATCGGCGTCCAGCACCATTGGGATCCCTGCACTTTTAGCTGCGCCCATCAATTCTTTCAGGGCCTCCAAGGTCTCCGGGTCCTGTCCCAGGCCCGGGCCGACTGCTATTGCCGAAAACCTCTCCAAACGCTCCGGAACCACGCTGAAATGCCCCGCGGGGTCTTCCGACAGCATTGCGGAAGGGTATTTGTTCACGGTTGCCTGGAGGGCGCGGGCGCAGGAGTGCAGCGTCACCAGGCCGCAGCCTGATTTCAGGGCTGCGCCAGTGGCCAGCACAGCCGCGCCGCTGTACGCGTTGCTCCCGCATACCAGCAGCAGATGGCCATAATTCCCCTTATGGCTATCGTTTGACCGCGGCAGCAGCAGCGGTCTCAGACAGTCTGCATTTAGTTTTCGCAATTTTCGTCAGTGCAAAGATCGTTGTTGAAAAGCGTGCGTGTCCCGGCTGCCGGCGCGCCCAGCAGGGCGGCCGCGGCTTTGCCGGCCATTACTGTTCCAAGGATAACCTTACCGTCAGGACCTATCACATACATTGACGGTATCCAATTGATATGGTACGCCTTGCCAATTTCAGATTCCTTCATTCCCTGAGGGTCGAACAGATGTACACCCGGCAGGGCGTTCTCCGGAACGAACTGCTTCCAGGTGTCTATCTCCCGGTCAAAGGAAACGGATACGAATTCTACCTTTTCCGGATTCACCAGGGTGTGCATTGCCTTTATCTGGGGGATTTCCGCCCTGCAGTCAGGGCACCAGGACGCCCAGAACAGAAGCAGGACCGTCTTCCCGCGGAAATCGCTGAGTTTCACGCTCTTTCCGTTTATGTCATTGAGCGTGAAATCAGGTACGGCCTGTCCCTTTGCAATCAGCTCTACGGCGTACTTTGGGTCAAGGTCTTCTTCTACTGAAGTCTGGGCGCGGAGTGTGATGCCCAGGCAAAGAAGACCAACAATTATGGTAATTATTTTTTTCATACTAACAAATATAATTTATTTTTGTATAAATGGGAATACTATGAGAAGACAGCTTTTTACGTTGGCCTTGTTTTTTGCAACCATATCTGCATTGGCCTGGGAACCTGTGGGGAATCCTCTCCGCACCAGATGGGCGGAGGACGTAAGCCCGGAAAAAGTCCACCCGGAATATCCGCGTCCACAGATGCTCAGGGGGGACTGGAAAAGCCTTAACGGCCTTTGGGACTTTGCCATAGTGCCAAAGGATGCTGAAAAGCCCGCCGCATACGACGGACAGATCTTGGTGCCTTTCGTGCCTGAATCTTCGCTCTCTGGCGTTGGAAAGCGCGTAGGGGAGGACAACGCCCTGTGGTACAGGACGGCCTTCAGCGTACCCTCTACCTGGAAGCGCCAGCGTACGCTGCTTCATTTCGAGGCTGTAGACTGGGCGGCCGAAGTCTATCTTAACGGCACCCTCATAGCCTACCATACCGGCGGATACACTCCGTTCTCCGTAGACATCACCCCTTATCTGAAAGGAAATTCACAGCAACTGGTGGTAAAGGTCCTGGACACCACTGACAAGGGTGCCAAGATCCCGCGCGGCAAGCAGGTGTCGGAGCCCGGAAGCATCTGGTACACGCCTGTGACAGGTATCTGGCAGAGCGTGTGGCTAGAATGCGCTCCGGCAACCCATATAGACGGATATGTGGCCACTCCTGACATCGATGCCGGAGTGCTTGAAGTGGACGTGGACGCCACGGCCGGCGCCGCCTCCGTCAAGGTGGAGCTGTTGCAGGGAGCCATCGGCTACGATTCCTCCGTGGTGCCCCAGAATCCTCAGGTGCTCGCGGAAGCCTCTGCCGATCCCGGAGCCCGGCTGAGGCTTGCCGTAAGCTCGCCCAGGCTCTGGTCTCCGGACGATCCATTCCTCTACGGCCTGCGCATAACCCTTCTGGACAATAAAGGGAAGGCTCTTGACACGGTTTACGGCTACACCTCCTTCAGGAAGAGTTCCGTAGTGAAGTCCGCCAAGGGATTCAACGTCCTTGGACTTAACAACAAGCCGCTGTTCCAGTACGGTCCGCTTGACCAGGGCTGGTGGCCTGACGGCCTGTACACCGCCCCCACTGACGATGCCCTCCGCTATGACATAGATATGACCAAGGCAATGGGATTCAATATGATACGCAAGCATATCAAGGTTGAACCCGCCCGCTGGTACTGGTACTGCGACCGCCTTGGAATTGTGGTATGGCAGGATATGCCATCTATGGATGACAACAGTTCCGGCCGCTGGTCATACAATGATTACGACGCTGGCCGGGACTCCAAGATATCGGATTGGGAAAGGGAGAACTATTTCAAAGAGTGGTCGGAGATAATTGCAGCCCGCAAGGGATTCAACTGCATTGTGGTATGGGTGCCTTTCAACGAAGCCTGGGGCCAGTTCGACACCCGCGACGTGGTGGATTTCACCAGGCGCCAGGACTCCACCCGCCTTGTCAACGCAGCCTCCGGCGGAAACCATTACGAGGACTGCGGCGATATCCTTGACTGCCACCATTATCCCAACCCGCAGCAATACCTTTGGAGCCCAACCGAGGCCAACGTAGTTGGCGAGTACGGCGGAATAGGCCTTGCCCTGCCCGGCCATCTGTGGCAGGAAGACCGCAACTGGGGCTACGTCCAGTATAAGTCCAAGGAAGAGGTCACGGAGACGTACCTGCGTTACTCCGGCCAGCTGCTTGACCTTGTAGGCCGCGGCTGCAGCGGCGCTGTCTACACGCAGACAAGCGACGTTGAGATAGAGGTGAATGGCCTTATGACCTATGACCGGAAAGAAGTTAAAGTTGACGTTCTCAAGATAAGGGAAGCCAACTTAAAGATTATAAATGAATTAAAGTAACAGAATATGAAATACACAGAATTGGGGAATACCGGAATCAAGGTCTCCCGCATATGCGTAGGATGTATGTCATTTGGCGTACCGTTCGATGATTTCCAGCCCTGGACCCTTAATCCGGAGCAGACAAAGGTGATGCTGGCCCACGCCCTGGACCTTGGCGTCAATTTCTTTGACACTGCAAACGAATACGCCCACGGCACAAGCGAGGAATATCTTGGAAGTACGCTCAAGGCCCTTGGAGTTAAGAGGGAGGATGTTGTGATTGCGTCCAAGGTCTATTTCAACGAGGGACATCTTAGCGCAAAAGCCATTAAAAGGGAAATTGAAGGCTCCCTGAAGCGCCTGGGCACGGACTATCTTGACCTGTATCAGATTCACCGCTTTGACTACGGCACACCCATAGAAGAGACTATGGAAGCCCTTGACTCCCTTGTCCGCAGCGGAAAGGTCAGGGCGCTTGGCGCATCTGCGATGTACGGCTACCAGTTCCACAATATGCAGATTGCTGCGGAAAAGAACGGCTGGACCAAGTTCTCCACGCTCCAGAACCACTACAACCTGGTTTACAGGGAGGACGAGCGCGACCTCATCCCCGTCGCGCAGCAGTACGGCGTATCGCTCATTCCGTATTCGCCGCTGGCCGGAGGCCACCTTGCGCGAACGCAATGGTTCTCCGACAGCAAGCGCAGCGAGACTGACTTCACCCTCAAGCGCAAATACGACCACGCCAAGGAGAACGATATGCAGATAATTGCCCGCGTTGCGGAGGTCGCAGAGAAGCGCGGCGCCGCAATGACTGACGTGGCCCTAGGCTGGCTGTTCAAGAAAGGCGTCGCCGCTCCAATTGTGGGCGCCACAAAGATTTCCCATTTTGATGCGGCCGTGCACGCCCTTGACTTCACTGTCAGTGATGAGGAAGCCGCATACCTGGAAGAACTCTACCGCGCACACGACGTTGTGGGTGCACTCAAACCATAATAATTTCGTTTAAAGGACCTAAATGGAAAAACTGTCGGCATTGAGCGGCTCAGCGGGAGCATTGATTATCCTGGCAACGGTAGTGGGCCTGGGCCTCCTGCTAGGAAAGATAAAGATTCGAGGCGTCACCTTCGGTTCAATATGGATCCTGTTCGTGGGAATCCTCCTGGGGCATCTTGGCTTCAGGGTGGATCCCGTGATCCTCACCTTTGTCAAGGACTTCGGCCTAATACTCTTCATATTTATGATAGGACTCCAGGTGGGTCCGGGATTCTTCAGTTCGTTCCGCAAGGACGGCCTGGCAATGAACCTTCTGGCAGTGGGGCTGGTCCTGCTGGCGGCCATCACCACCTGGGTCATTCACCTTGTCACAGGCGAGGATATGGGCCTCCTGACCGGAATAATGACTGGAGCCGTGGTGAACACGCCCAGCCTTGGTGCAGCGCAGGAGACTCTGTCTGAGATGGTTACAGCCTCGGGAGGAAGCGTTGAGCAGGCCTTTGACGCTTCGTCAAGGCTGGCATCAGCCTATGTGGTAGCATACCCGCTTGGCGTGCTGGGAGGCTTCATAGTGCTTATTGCGATGAAGGCAGCACTGCACATCGACATAGATAAGGAAAAACTTGCCGCAGGCAAGGAAGATGACGGCGCCAATGCGTACCGTATGGCCTGCAGGGTGGCGAACCCCGCAATTGAAGGCAAGATGCTGGGAGATGTCCTAAAGGAGAACAATGACCTCCATTTTGTTGTTTCAAGGCTGATGAGGGACGGGGAAGTCCTTTTCCCGGAGATGGAAGAAACCCTCAGGAAAGGGGACTGTGTGCTCATTGTAACGGACAACAGGCATAAGGAAACCGTCCGCCTGATCTTTGGAGAGGAGTACCCTGCCGATATGAAAGAATGGCAGAAAAAGGACTCCAAACTGGTTTCCAGGCGTCTTGCCATCACCGATCCCGCAATTACCGGAAAGACTCTCCGCGGTATGGACATAAGGCACAATTACGGCGTTACCGTCACCAGGATAGTTCGCTCCGGAATAGAATTGAAGGCGGAAGGGGACTACATACTTCAGGTAGGAGACGTAATCCAGGTAGTAGGATTCGAAGACGGTATAGCCCATCTTGCCAAACAGGTTGGCAATCAGCCCGATAACCTCAGGAAACCCAACCTTGCCCCAATCTTCCTGGGCATTGTCCTGGGAATACTGCTTGGCCTTATGCCAATCCGCTTCCCGTCAATGCCTCAGCCGCTTAAGCTGGGCCTCGCCGGAGGTCCGCTTATTGTTGCAATCCTTCTGAGCCGTTTCGGCCCCAAACTGCATATCACCACCTACACCGCCCTCAGTGCGAACCTTATCATCAGGGAACTTGGAATATCCCTTTTCACAGCGGCGGTGGGCCTTGGGGCCGGGGAGAATTTTGTATCCAGCCTTGTTTCCGGCGGATATATATGGATTCTCTACGGTGCAATCATAACGCTGGTACCGCTCATAATCATTGCGATAGTGGCAAGGTTCATACTCAAGATGGACTTCTTCAAGGTCTGCGGCCTGCTTTCCGGAGGCGGTACAAACCCTCCTCTGCTCTCTTTCTGCGAGCAGTCATACGGAGGGGACAGGGTGGCCGTAAACTATGCAACCGTATACCCTCTAACTATGTTCCTGAGAGTGGTTTCCGCCCAGGTTTTGATACTTACTCAGCTTTAAACGCTTGATTATCATTAAACCATCTGCACTCAAAGTTGTCTAAAATACGTAATAACTTTTTAAATAGTGTAGATATGAGAAGAATTATGTTGGGGCTTTTAGCCCTCGTTTTAACAACGTGTGCATTCGCCCAGGGACCAGGTCAGAGGCCCCAGAGGCAGATGGATCCTGAAGAAATGGCAAAGATGCAGGCAGACCGTATCAAGGAGGCCTGTGCCACTACAGATGCCCAGTACAAGAAGCTTTACGACTATTTTCTGGAAGAGGGCAAGAAAATGACCGAGCAGATGAAGCAGAACCAGGGCGGAGGCCCGGGCTTGGGCAACCGTGAAGAGATGCAGAAGAGGATGCAGGCTCAGGAAGATTTCATCAAGGGCGTCCTGAACGAGGATCAGTTCAAGAAGTATCAGGAGCAAAGACAGAACCGCCGAGGCGGTTTCGGTGGCCCCGGCGGTCCTGACGGTCCCGGTGGTCCCGGACGCCGTCAAAGGTAAACCCTTGATCATATGATTGTTAGATGCCTCTTGCTACCGGCTGGCCCATAGCGGAGGCATCTTTCTTTTCGTCCTCGCTCACCTTGAATACCATATAGTCAGGAGCGTCCTGGGTGAAGGCTTTCCAGCCGTTGCCGGGGTCTCCTGTCTTTGCAAAGTTGGTCCAGTGGGTGATAATCCTTTCTGCAAGTTCCCAGTCTCCCTGGGTGAATGGCCTGTCACTGTGGTCAAGTGACTTGAACATAAACCAGAGTTCTGAAGAGTGGAAAGCGCCCTTCATATCGTGTGAGCCGGCGGCGTCGTCAGGAAGAGGACGGGCGAACTGATATGCGTAGACGGGTTTGCCGGCCTTGTTGCGAAGGCTGCAGAACAGGTCTATGGCACCCTGGGGGCTGCCGTTGCCCATATCGTCTCTGGTATATCCAATCATATACGGGATGTTCTTGATTGTGCCGTCAAATGCTGCTGCGTCAAAGCTCTTGGTAGAGACATAATTGTCAATGTTGGGCCTTGTGCTCAGGTTGGCGCGTCTTCCTGTGGCCTGGCTGTACCTTGAAGCCAGGGTAAAGATGTCCTCCGTTGATGCGGCGCGCATCTTTTCAAGCGTGTCGTAGCCGGCCCACTCGAAGATCTCCTGCACTGTGGGCGCCGCGGGCATATTGAAGCCCTGCGGCGGCTGCTGTGCGCCCGCAGGGCGCGGCTCGCTTACGCCGCCTCCGCTCTGTATGATTGCCTTCTTGATGAGGTTTCCGGTGAGGGGTGATTCGCACAGCGTCTTCACGCTTCCTGCGCCCGCGCTCTGGCCAAGGATGGTTATATTGTCCGGATCGCCGCCAAACTGCTCAATGTTGTTTGCAATCCACTTAAGGGCGGCAATCTGGTCCAGTATGCCGTAGTTTCCTGATACTCCGTGAGGGCTTTCAGCAGCCAGCAGGGGATGGGTCAGGAAACCAAATATGCCAAGGCGGTAGTTGATAGTAACCAGCACCACGCCCTTCTGTGCCCATACTTTTCCGTCGAACTCGGGCTCCCAGCTCCAGCCTCCGGTGTATCCGCCTCCGTGGATCCACATTGCAACGGGGAGTTTCTTGTCTGTCTGGCCAGGTGCGGGGGTCCACACGTTCAGGTAAAGGCAGTCCTCGCTGAATTCCGGGTCCGTCATATAGAATTCGCTGGTCCAGGGGTTGGAGGAATCGTGCGGAGACTGTACGGCTCCGGCGCTGAAGGTATCAGCAACCTTAACGCCCTGCCAGGGAATTACGGGCTGAGGTTCTTTCCAACGCAAATCACCAACAGGTGGCGCTGCAAAAGGAACTCCCTTGTAAACGTATACCCCTTTGACAGAGGTTTCTACGCCCTGTATCTGTCCTCCTTCAATGGTCAGGACCGGATTCTTTGTCTTGCATCCCGTGAGCGCTGCCGCTAGGATGACAATTGCCAACAATGATTTGCGCATAATTTTCAGGTATTAAGATTTTTTATCAAAAGTATTACATACGAATATAGAAATTTTTAAAAAGATTTTTTTACCAATTGGGCCGAAATGTGTCTAAAGAACAGAAACGTTTTTTAAAAACAATTAAAGTTTATCTTCTATGAGAAAGTTTTTGATCGGGCTAGCAGCCCTTATTATGACCACCGGCGCTTTTGCACAGGGATTCGGACAGTTCAATCCTGAGGACATTGCAAAGATGCAGGCAGACCGCATCAAAGAGGTTTGCAAGGTAGATGACGCCCAGTACAAGAAAATCACCGAGTACTTCGTTAAAGACGTAAAAGAAATGACAGCCCAGATGTCACAGGGCCAGGGCGGAGGCTTTGGCGGTTTTGACATGGAGGCAATGCAGAAGAGGATGAAGGCTCAGACCGATTTCCTCAAGAGCGTTCTTACCGAGGACCAGTTCAAGAAGTACGAAGAGGATCAGCGCAGGATGATGGAGCAGTTTGGAGGAGGCGGCTTTGGCGGCTTCTAGGCCCGCTGCGGGCATAACATCAAAAAAGCCGACGTGTAGACGCCGGCATTTTTTGTGTTGCTGTAATATGCTTATTTGTAGATGATTGCGTTCTTGACAGGGGAGATCAGGTATACGAACTCGTAATCCTGGTAAGGAATCATATACTCTGCAAGGGGAAGTGCGCCCCAGCTGGTGACGCATCCAAGTCCCATCTGAACCTTGTCTACGCATACATTGGTAAGGTCAGCCTTGGGAACCTCTGGTGAGTGGCCGTTCTGCTTTGAAGGGCCTTCGTCCAGGGACTCGATGGTGTAGTGCAGAGCGGATGCGCTGAATGCTTCCTCGGAAGTGATCTGGATTCCGTTTCCTGCAGGGTTGAGCATCTTCCACCAGCGGATGTCGCTCTTGGTTCCGTTCTCCTGAGGCCTGATGTAAGAGTAGAACTGGTCGTCCACGCTCTGGTCATAGATGCCAATGTCGGTGACGGTCTTGCGGTCAGAGTAGTTCTCGATAGGTCCTCTTCCGTAGTAAACGACCCTCTCAAAGGACTTTGGCATAACTATCTGCATTCCAAAGCGGAACATATTGGAGATCTGCTTCTCAGGATCGGCCTTCAGGCTCTGTGTGATCTTGATGGCGCCCTCATTGTTGATCTCATAGGCAAGGTTGAGGTCTGCAATGTCAACAATCTCTTTCTTGACGTTGATCTTGGCAATTCCGTTTGAAACCTCAAAGGTCAGAGGCTGCTCCCTTACTGCCTGAGGATCAGGCTGCTGGCCGCGCTGCCTTGGCTGGTTGCTGCCCTTGAGAATGATGCGTGGCTCTTTCCAGACCGCATACCTGTTCTGCAGGCTTGCGCCAAAGTCATTGTCAGTAGGTGCCCTCCAGAAGTTAGGGGTGATGGCGGAGCCTTCCTTGAGCATCTCGGTGCCGTTTACGCAGTAGCGGGTGATGTAGCCGGTGCTGCGGTTGATCTCGACCACAAAGTTGTCGCCCTCTACAATGAGGAAGGTGCGGTCATTTGTCTTGATCACAGGGTCTGACTGGGTGTAGCCGAAGCTGCCCTTGTTCTTGAGCTCAATCTTGCCAAAGTCATAGCCGTTCAGGGTGAACTGCTGCTTTGCAACAACGTGGCCTGAAGGCAGGACGCCCTCCCTGTTCTTGAGGGTGTACTTGACATTGAGGAGCCACTCTCCGCTCTTGTCTGTGGCGCCAATCTGAACGGGAACGCTGCCCTTGGCCTGGGGAGCCACGTTCAGGTTCTCGACGCTGCCGCTGCGTACAACCTGGCCGTCCTTGAGGAGTTCCCAGGTGAGGCGGTATGCGGACAGGTCGCGGAAGAAGTTCTCGTTGTAAACTCCCAGGTTTCCGCTTGAGAGGTTGTCAATGTCCGTCCAGATGTTCTGGTAGTAATAGCCAACCTCGTACATATGCGGGTTAGGAACGCGGTCAGGGCTGATGAGTCCGTTGTCGCAGAAGTTTCCGTCGCTGCCGTCATAACGGTTGAAGTCTCCGCCGTAAGCGTAGATCATCACGCCGTTCTTTCCTGTCCAGCGGACTGACTGATCTACGAAGTCCCAGATGAAACCGCCCTGGAGCTTGTCGTATTTGCGGTAGATGTCCCAGTACTCCTTGAATCCGCCCTCTGAGTTACCCATAGCGTGGGCGTACTCGCACTGGATGAGCGGCTTGGTGTTGTCAGGGTTGGTGGCATAGCGTACAAGGCCGTCATAGCCTGCGTACATAGGGCAGTAGATGTCTGTCTTGCCGTCTATGCGGGCCTGCTCGTACTGAACCATACGGGAAGGATCCTCGGCCTTGATCCAGTCATATGCGGCCTCGAAGTTGGGGCCGTATCCGGCCTCGTTTCCAAGTGACCAGATGATGATGGCCGGGTGGTTGAAGCCGCGCTGGACGTTGCGCTGGTTGCGCTGCATATGCGCAAGCGCGTAGTCGTCCCTGCGGGCGAGGGTGGCCGGGCCGTAGCCTATACCGTGGGATTCCACGTTGGCTTCGGCAACCATATAGATTCCGTATTCGTCGCAGAGGTCATACCAGAAATTGTCGTCCGGATAGTGGCAGGTACGCACTGCGTTAAGGTTGAACTCCTTCATTATCTGGATGTCCTGGATCATACGCTCCTTTGAGAGGACATATCCTCCGTCAGGATCCAGCTCGTGGCGGTCAGCGCCCTTGATGAGGATGGGCTTTCCATTAACGAGAAGCTGGGCGTTCTTGATCTCAACTTTGCGGAAACCAACCTTGATGGGTATGATCTCTCCGCCTGCAGTTGCCTTGAGGGTGTACAGGTAAGGGGTCTCGGCGGTCCATTTCTCAGGATTGTTCACTGCCATCGTGGCTGTGGCCTTGCCACCCTTTGAAGAGCTCTTTACGGTAGCGGTGGCAACCTGGCGTCCGTTTGCGTCAAGGAGCTCAAGATTTGCGGCTCCGGCGTTGCCCTTGAAGGTTACCTCTACGTTAAGCACGCCGTTCCTGTACTGTGCGTCCAGGTCCGGAGTGGCGCGGATGTCCTCGATCCTGGCCTTGGAACGTGCGTAAAGGTAGCAGTCGCGCGCGATTCCGCTGCTGCGGAAGAAGTCCTGGTCCTCAAGGTATGTTCCGTCGCACCAGCGGAAGATCTGCATTGCTATGAGATTCTTCTGGCCGGCCTTGATGTACTTGGTGATGTCGAACTCGGCCTCCAGCTTGCTGTCCTCGCTGTAGCCTACGAACTTGCCGTTGACCCATACGTAGATACAGGAAGTGGCTGAGCCGATGTGCATTATCACGTCCTTGCCTGACCAGGAAGCGGGAATCGCAAACTCCCTGCGGTAGCTTCCCACGTGGTTGTTGTAAACGGGAACCTCAGGGGGATTGCTCTGGAACTGGTTGCGCCAGGCATAGCCTGTGTTGACGTAGATGGGGTCTCCGTAACCGTTCAGTTCCCAGATTCCAGGAACTACCATAGTGTCCCATCCCTTGTCGTCATAGCCGGGATTCCAGAAACCGGTGGGACGCTGGTCTGCGCTCTGCACCCAGTTGAAAGCCCATTTTCCGTGGAGGGAGATGTAGTTGATGGAGTTTTCAGGTACGGAAGCGTCCTCTGAAGGTGAATACGCGAAGTAATGCGTATGCATAGGGGCGCGGTTTACCTCGTTCAGGGTAGGATCCTGCCATTCCTTGAAGGACTGCGCGGACACTCCCAGGGAGATAAAACCTGCAAATAAAACTAAGAAGAGTCTTTTCATAAATGATTATTATTAGTGTTTGTTATTGATATACCCGAACATAATCTACATAATAGCGCTGCGGCCATTGGGACCCGTCGGGGTCTCCTCCGTTCTGGCCGCCAATGGCGTAATTCAGAAGGATGTAATCTGCAAAATCTTCGTATGTGTTGTTGAAAGGATTTTCAGTGTTGCCCCTGAAACCTCCGTTTACCGTTTCCGACAGGCTGACCCTGTTGAGGACCTCTCCGTCAAGGCTGAGGACTATCTCCTCAGGCGTCCAGTCCATTGTCCATATATGGAACTTCTCCACCCATTGAGGGTCCTTTTCAAGGAAACGGGCCAGAGGATGGTAGGATGAGCGCCATTCCGCTCCGCCCCTTTCATTTCCCCAGGCGACGTTGGCCAGGATTGTGGGGGTGTCCCTGTAGAGATAGTACTCCATAACGTCTATCTCTCCTCCCTGTGGCCAGCCCCACTGGTTGCCAAGCAACCATATGGCAGGCCAGGAACCCTTCTCCGTGGAGATCTTGGCCCGCACTTCAAGTTTGCCGTATTTGAACGTAAAACTGCGTCTTGTGTTTATGCTGCCGGATGTGTACCCGGCGTATTCCCTTGAGCGTTTCCAATCCCTTGGCGACGCCTCCGGGCTGTAATCAGGGTTGGGAACCGTTTCCTGGCGGGCCTCTATGACAAGGGCTCCGCCTTCCACGAAACAGTTGTCCTCCTGATACCACTGATGCTCCTGGTTCCTGACGAAGCCTTTCTCGTAACTCCAGTCAGGTCCGGGGCGTCCGTCTATGTCAAACTCGTCGTGCCAGACAAGGCTCATCCCGTCATATTGGGTGATGGCGGAGCCTTTGGGCAGGGGAGCGAATTCTGAGACCTTCTCCTTGCATCCTGTCAGGGACAGAAGGGAAAAGGCAGCCAGCAATAATGTACGGATACTCTTGGACATCAGTGGGATGATTGAAGTGCAAAAAGTCCTATCAAGATAGGATTATTTTGTAAGAAAAACAAGGAAAAGGCGCCGCCGCATAAGGGCGGAGCCTTTCCTTGATAATAAATGGCGAATTACTTGATGGCGCTCAAGTCCGCCTCTACCGGCCAGTAAGGGTTCTGGTAAATGGTAGAAGAGGAGGCTGTTACGCCGTCCTCAGAGTTGAGGAGAATCTCACTTACGGGGATAGGGTCGAAGTAGTGGGCGAGGTGCCAGTGGCATCCGTCATAGCCATTCTCCGTACGTACGGTCTGGAATACCCTGAGGTACTCGCTGTTGACCCTTCCGGAAACATTTGCCTTGGGGTTGTCCGGTCCTTCGATGAGGGAGTCTCCGTACCAGGCCTCCATAGGAGTGTTCCAGAGGTGGATTCCCTCAGGCTGGAATCCTGCAAGCGGGCCTCCGTCAAGCAGACAGTCGTAAGACTTCCATCTGCGGAGGTCGTCGTTGCGGAATCCCTCGGAGAGGAGCTCGGTGCGGCGCTCGCGGCGGATGTTGTAGAGGACCTTGTCGGTCATCAGCTTTCCGGCGCTGTATGCGCCCCAGTCGAATTCGCCTTCCTTGGCCATATCGGTGAGGCTGACGGTGTTCATATAATCCTCGTTCACCTTAGCCCTCTTGCGGATGGCTCTCCAGTACTTGTCGGCTGTCGCGTCAACGTTTCCGCTTATCTCATAGCTTGCCTCCATATAGTTCAGGAGCGCCTCCACAGCACGGAAGGTGATGGCTCCGGTGTAGCCTCCGTAGTTGGCATAATGGTTACAGTCAAGAGCGCCTCCCTTGTGCAGGGCGTATCCCGTGGTGTATCCGCGCTCGGAGTCTCCCAGGGTGATTGTAGGATAAGGCTCGGTAACTACAACCTCAGTTCCTCTGGGGTCGCCAATGTTGTAGCATACGTTCTTCTCTCCCGGGGCCTTGAGGAATATGGAAAGACGGGTGTCCCTGTTCTTCTTCACGTCGGCCAGGGTCTTGTCTCCCATATAGTATCCGTCGCCGTCGGCATATGTGCCGTGGGTGTAGATGGGGCTTCCGTCAAGCATCAGGAAGTTCTGTACATATCCGCGGGTGAGACCAAGCAGATAGTTTCCACGGCCTGCGGCCTGCGGCACGGAGTGGGTTGAGTAAGTAATGGAGTACTGACGCCACATAACAACCTCAGGGAATCCGTTCAGGTCAACTGAAGCGAACATATTGTAGTAAGGGTTGGGGGTCTCGTTCTCCGCCTGCTGCATCACACCTGTATTGTCGGTGAGCCTGTCCACATACTTGTCTGCCACTTCCTTGGCAGCGGCGGCGGCCTGGTTCAGGAACCAGGATGATTCTGCGTCTATGCTGCCTGCAGGATAGGTGTAGCTGGATCCGCCCGGCCACTCGGGGCCTCCCGGAACCATTGCAGTGCCCTTGTGGTACTTGAGCCAGGTACCCTCAAAGAGAGCGACCCTGGATTTGAGTATGAGGGCGGCATCTTTGTTGATGCGGGTGGTTCCAAGGTTCAGGTTGCCCATAAGGCTGACGGCCTTGTCCAGGTCTTCCAGTATGAAACGTGCAACCTCGTTCTGGGGCGCGCGCTTGCTGGCCTCGCGGAGGACTTCCATATCGTCAGGAAGGCATTCCTTGATGATAGGGTAGTCTCCGTAGCGGGTGAGTTTTGTGTAATAGTAGTAAGCACGCAGGAAATAGGTTTCTCCTATATAGTGCTTGATGTTGTCCTGGTTTCCTGTGATCTTGCCCTCCTCGAATTTGGGTACGACCTGCTCCAGGATATAGTTTACATAGTACAGTGCGCTGAAGCTCCAGTTGCTGCTGCTGTTAGGAACCTTCCACATACCGTTGAGGAACTTGTTGTCCATTCCGGCATCCATCTGGTTGTCGGTGTCCACGTCGTTGCCCAGATATCCGTATCCTCCTGAGTTTCCCGGAAGGATGTTGGCGTATTCCCTTATAAGGGATGCGTTTACCTGTGCATCGGAAGAATAATAGCCTTCAGGAGAGATCTGGGACATTGGCTCCCTGTTCAGGAATGGATCGCACGCCGCAAAGGCAAGGATTGTTGCCGATGCAAGTAATATTTTGCTGAATATATTTTTCATATCGATCGTGCTTTAAGATTAGAACGTAAGAGAAACACCGAATGAAAGTGTACGTGAAAGAGGATAGGCGTTTCCTCCCTGTCCACCGCGTACGGTCTCAGGATCGAAGAGCTTGTTGAGCTTGGTTCCGGTCCACAGGTTGTCTATGGAGGCGAAAGCGCGTGCCCTTGACAGGCCAATCTTGCTGGTGATGTGCTGAGGGATGGTGTAACCAAGCTGGAGGTTCTTAAGACGGATGTAAGAAGCATCCTGGAGGTACTTGGTCTGGGTCTGCTGGTTCTTGCCGGAGTTGGACAGAGGCCTTGGATAGTAGGCGTCCGTGTTGGCAGGAATCTCGTGTCCCGGAAGTCCGGTAGGCTCGGCGCGGAAGTAGTCTCCGTGCTCGCGGAATGCGCAGGAGTTCCATATCCAGGATACAACGCCCCAGAAGCTCTGGTTGGAGATGAAGATGTCGTTCTGGAGAACGCCCTGGAGGAGGGCCCTTACGTCAAAGCCCTTGTAATCTGCCTGAAGGTTGACTCCAAAGAAGTAGTGCTGTGCGTTGATACCGATAACCTTGAGGTCTCCGTGGTCTTCCAGTGTCTGTGCGCCGCGGGTGAGCTTTCCGTCACCGTTGAGGTCTGCGTACATTATGTCACCGGCGCCCCACATTGAACCGATGGCGCTCTGGTCAACCTTTGCGAGGTGGGCGTCCATCTCGGCCTGTGTCTTGGCCATTCCTACGGTCTCGAATCCCCAGATCTCGCCCATTTCGTGGCCCTCGTTGTAAGAGCTGATTGCGTGGGTGGTGTTGTCAGGGTACTTGAGTATGATTGTCCTTGCATCTGAGATGTTGGCGGAGATGCTGTATCCGAATCCTGAAGGAGTGCGGTCCCTCCAGGCGAAGTTGACTTCCCAACCGACGGTCTTGAGGTCGCAGTTGTTTGCGCTTGGAGCGCTCAGGCCAAGGGTTGCAGGGAGGTCAAGTGCAGGTCCCACCATATCGTGGGTGAACCTCTGGAATCCTTCTATGGTTCCGGTGAAGCGGTTGTTGAAGGCGCCCCAGTCAAGACCCAGGTTGTAGGTCTCAACCTTCTCCCAGGTGAGGGAAGCTGAGATAAGGCCTCCTACGCGGGCGGTGTTGGGCTGGGTTCCGTTCTGGAGCCAGGCTCCGTTGGCGGTTCCAAGGGTCATTGTCCTGTAGGTAGGATAGTATCCGCTGGTGTTCTGGTTGGAGAGGGTACCGAATGAAGCACGGAGCTTGAGCATATTGAGGGACACCTGCAAATTTCCGTGTCTGATATGATATAGATTGTTGACTATTGAGGTGGATTCCGAGGAAGGAGTTACCTTTGTAGTCATGGACAAGGATACAACACAAGCCAAGCTTTACGAGCATTA
>Ga0208297_1000668_pt1 | contig 56251 bp, 44 predicted proteins | sample LMS_cellobiose_e_FD_187367 | JGI IMG/M metagenome (GOLD analysis project Ga0208297, IMG submission 187367) | Rumen-fistulated moose microbial communities from Alaska, USA - LMS_cellobiose_enrichment (SPAdes) (version 2) | ecosystem: Host-associated > Mammals > Digestive system > Stomach > Rumen... | reverse complement strand
GAATCTCTAAACTCAAAGATCAAAACCTTTAGATCCCAACTACGAGGTGTAAGCGACTATACCTTCTTCATGTATAGAATCTATAAGATCTTTGGATAACTTAAACACGGAACTTTGCAGGTGAGCCTTTTTGTTCCTAATCATTATACATTTTTAACATATTTTTGATGGATTGGCCTCCGGTTCGACCATAATTGGTCGATAAATGGTATCTTTGTATTAATACATTGATAATCAGACAACAATGCAACAATTCGACAGAAACAGCTTCCTGAATGAGTTGGAAAGGGACATCCTGCCGTTCTGGATGGACAGGATGACCGACCCTGCCGGCGGTTTCAGGGGACGCATCGACGGACATGGGAATCCTGTGAACGGCGCGGAGAAAGGCGCCATCCTGAACTCCAGGATCCTCTGGACCTTCTCTGCCGCCGCAAGGATGCTCGGAAGGAAGGAATACCTGGATACGGCCGCCATGGCATATTCCCAGATCAAGGAACTGTTCACTGACAGGGAATATGGAGGAGTTTTCTGGAGCCTCGATCCTGACGGTACTCCGAGAGACACCAAGAAGCAGTTCTATGCCATCGCTTTCGCGATATACGGGCTCTCGGAATATTACCGCGTGACGGGAGAGAAGGAAGCCCTGGAACTCGCAAAGTCATTCTACCGGTGCATCGAAGAGCACAGTTTCGACGCCTCGCACAACGGATATTCGGAAGCCTGCGGCAGGGACTGGAGCCCGATCGGGGATGTGCGACTGTCCGACAAGGACCAGAATGATTCCAAGACCATGAACACCCACCTGCACATCCTGGAAGGATATACCAACTTATACAGGGTATGGAAAGACGAAGGTCTGCGAGACAGGCTCAAGAACCTTATCGTGATATTCACAAGACGGATAATGCAGGATGACGGTCATCTCGGGCTCTTTTTCGGGGACGACTGGGAGCCCCACTCCACCATGGTCTCCTACGGCCACGACATCGAAGCATCATGGCTGCTGAGGGAGGCTGCGGAGGTCCTCGGTGACCCCCTCGTCATGGAAGAAGTGAACTCAGCCAGCAGCAAGATAGCAGAAGCTTCGATGGAAGGCTGGTCCCCTGAAGGAGGGATGGTGTATGAATATGACCCCGCGTCCGGTCACCGGGATGACGACAGGCACTGGTGGGTCCAGGCTGAGACTGTGGTCGGCTGCGTGGACCGGTTCGGACTCACGGGCGACAGGATATGGCTGGAAAGGGCCGGCATGGAATGGAAATTCATCAGGGAGAACCTGATATCCCCTGATGGGGAATGGTACTGGAGCGTCAGGGAAGATGGTTCCCTCAATCTTGCCGACGACCGCGCAGGATTCTGGAAATGCCCGTACCACAACGGGAGAATGTGCCTGGAAATGCTGGCCAGATTGTAAGATTGTCCGCTTTTTTGTACTTTTGTAAGTTATAATCAATCAAGAATGATGGAAGAGACGAAAAAACTGAATTTCCTTGAAGAAATCATCGAAGAAGACCTCAGGTCGGGAAAGGTTGACAGCGTGATGACGCGCTTCCCTCCCGAGCCTAACGGATATCTCCACCTCGGACATGCCAAGAGCCTGTGCATCAATTTCGGACTGGCTGAGAAGTACGGCGGCAAGACCAATCTCCGCTACGACGATACCAATCCGACCAAGGAGGACACCGAATACGTCGACGCCATCAAGGAAGACATCCGCTGGATGGGATTCCACTGGGACAAGGAGCTCTATGCTTCCGACTATTTCGACCAGCTCTACGAATGGGCCGAGGACCTCGTGAAAAGAGGGCTAGCATATGTCGATGACCAGACCCAGGAAGAAATCAGCAAGGGACGTGGCACAGTGGACACTCCGGGCAAGGAAAGTCCGTACAGGAACCGCAGCGTGGAAGAGAACCTGCAGCTTCTCAGGGACATGAAGGCCGGCAAATATGCCGACGGGGAGAAGGTCCTACGTGCGAAAATCGACATGGCATCTCCGAACATGATGTTCCGCGATCCGCTGCTATACAGGATCAAGCACGCTTCCCATCACCGTACAGGCGACAAGTGGTGCATCTATCCGATGTATGATTTCACCCACGGCCAGTGCGACTCCATAGAGCATATCACCCACTCCATCTGTACCCTGGAATTCGACGTGCACAGGCCGTTGTACGACTGGTTCATCCAGACCCTGGGAATATGGCCGAGCCACCAGTATGAATTCGCCAGGCTCAACCTCACATATACCCTGATGAGTAAGAGGAAACTCCTCGAACTCGTCCAGAAAGGCCTTGTAGCCGGCTGGGACGACCCTCGGATGCCTACGCTCTGCGGAGTGAGGCGCCGCGGTTACACCCCGGAAGCACTCAAGATGTTCTGCGACAAGATCGGTGTATCCAAGCGCGACCAGATGATGGACATCCAGCTCCTTGAATGGTGCGTACGCCAGGACCTCAACGCCAGGTCCAACAGGTACATGGTGGTCCAGAAGCCTCTGAAGGTGACCCTCACGAACTGGGAAGAAGGCAAGGTCGAATGGTTCGACTGCCCGCTCAACCCTGGCGAACCGGAGGGAGCCACCCGGAAGGTTCCGCTCACAAAGGTGATCTACATTGAACGTGACGACTTCATGGAAGATGCTCCGAAGAAGTTCTTCCGTCTCAAGCCGGAAGGAGAGGTCCGCCTCAAGTACACCTACATCATCAAGTGCGAAGAGGTCGTGAAGGATGCCGAAGGCAACGTCGTGGAGTTGAAATGCACCTATGACCCTTCCACAAAGCCAGGAGGCGGCGAATGGCGTTCCGTGAAGGGCACGATCCACTGGGTTTCCGAAGACTACGCACGCGAAATCGAAATCCGGAACTACGACCGTCTTTTCCTCAAGGAGGACATGAACTCCATCGAAGAAGGCAAGGACTACAAGGACTACCTCAATCCGGAATCACTCACCATCATCAGCGGACTGGCCGAGCCGGCCCTCCTGGAGGACAATTCCGGGATAGCCGTACAGTTCGAGCGTACCGGTTATTATTTCAAGGATCCGGACAGCACTACGGAGAAGGCCGTATTCAACAAGACTACGGCCTTGAAGGATTCCTACAAACCTGAATAACGGTGAACTTACCTTGGTTCATAGCCGGGAGGTACCTGTTCGCGAAGAAATCACACAACGTGATCAACATAATCTCCGCGATCAGTGCCATCGGCATGGCCATAGGCACGGCTGCCCTGATCATAATCCTGTCGGTGTACAACGGGTTCGACGAGCTGGTGAAATCAACCCTAAGCAATGTTGAGCCGGACATCCTCGTCTGCCCCGCCAAAGGCAAGGTATTCACTCCCGAAGAGTCCATGCTGCAGAGCCTCAGGAGCGATCCTTCCATCAAGGAATGCTATCTCGTTCTCCAGGAAAACGTATTCGTGGATTATGAAGAACATCAGGGAATAGCCAAGGCGAAGGGAGTCGATGGGAACTATGAAAAAGAGTCTCCTCTCGCAGACCATATCACGAGCGGTACATTCTCCCTCCACAAGGGAGACCTCCCACAGGTGGTAGTCGGGGCGGGACTCGCCTACAAGATGGGGATGAATCCTGCATTCCTGTCCTCTGCCGAAATTTATTTTCCAAGGAGGGACAGGAACTTCTCACTCGCGAATCCGGCGGCATCCATCGAATCGGTCCGCGCCAGGCCTTCAGGAGTATTCACGGTCAACCAGCAAATCGACGAAGAACTGATGATCCTTCCGCTAGACAAGATGAGGCAGTTGCTGGGCTACGAAGACGAGGTCTCCGGAATCGAGATACGCCTGACGGACCCATCTTCCAATAAAGCCCTGAAGAATACCATAAAGTCCGTCCGGAAAATGATGGGTCCTGACTTCAAGGTCCTCGACAGGTACCGCCAGAATCCATCCCTGTACAAGATGATGCGCTACGAGAAGGCAGCCATCTACCTCATCCTGATATTCATAATAATCATAATAGCTTCCAACATTTTCGGAAGCCTGACGATGCTCATTATCGAGAAGAAGGAGGATATCGAGACATTCCGCAGCCTGGGCGCCACGGACAGGATGCTCCGGAAGACCTTCACCCTGGAAGGATGGCTGATCTCACTGCTAGGACTCGCCGCAGGCCTCGTTGCAGGCATCGGATTCGCACTCCTGCAACAGAAATTCGGCTTCATCAAGATGCCGGGGAACTTCCTGGTCAGCGCCTACCCGGTAATCCTCCAGTGGGGCGATGTCCTTGTCACCGTGGCCGGGGTGGCGATCATCGGTTACCTGATCGCCCTGATCCCCGTCCGCAGGAATATTTCTATTTCCGGTAATAAGTAACCGAATCCGAAGTGCCGTCGTCGGCAACTACCTTGAACGTATCCTGGTATGTCTCCATATAAACGGAAGGGAAAGTCCAGACGACACCCAGAGAATCATCCGGGCGGGTCAGTTTACCTACTTCTTTATCATTCTGGTACAATGTCAGTGACTTGGCGTTGCTGTAAACCTTGATCCTGAGCGGCTCCCCTGCCGGATAGTACCTCAGCCTCTTGGATGTGATGCAGACGGTGGTCTCGCTGTCGTTCCACAACGACTTGTATAGATAGAAGACGTCTTTCCTGGTCTTCCTGTCACGGGTAACCAAGCCTTTGTCGTTCATATACTTCCGGTCGTTGTTGCGGGTGAATCTGACACCGTCGTCCGAGTCCATGTAGCCTTCCTGGCGGTTGGCGACAGGGAAATCGAACATCACCCAGACAGAGGTGAAATTGAGCCATGGCATCTGCGCAAGCTTGCGTGCATATGCCTCGTGGAACTTGTTGGCATATTCCTCATAATGGCGGGAATCGTTGTCCTGGTCACGCACGGCCTCATCCTGGTCCCAGACATGACAGAAAGGATTGTTTCCCACACCGTACTCACTCACGTTTACAGGTCCTTTCCATTTCCCCTTGACCTTTTCCATCTCGCTGACGATGGTGGAGAAGTCGTTAGGGGTGTAATACCAACCGAAATAGATGTTCTGGGAACAGAAATCACCGGCCAGCATAGGATAACCTTCACGGGCAAGACGGGAATCGTCCGTGAAGCCGATGAAACGGTACGGATCGAGATGCTTCGCCATCTTGTAAAGTTTCTTGGTCTGGTAGAGAACCTTGTCCGGATCGAATTCACCCTGGAACTCATTGCTGTTCCCCCAGGTGTCCAATTCGTTCCACATCCCCCAGAACGCGATGCTAGGATGGTTGAACAGATTGGTGACCATCTCCTTCATCTGGTGCTGTATATTGTTGAAGTACAGCTGCTTTGCCTTAGCTCCACAAACATTGACCCACGGCACCTCCGTCTGGACTATGATGCCCAGGGAATCGCAGAGCCGGAATGCATAGTCGTTGTGAGGATAGTGGGCAAGGCGCAGGAAATTGGCTCCCAGTTCCTTGACCATCTTGTAATCCCGCCGGTAATCTTCCTTTGTAAGGGCGGATGCCTTTCCGTCCATATCCTGATGCATAGCGACGCCGCGAAGCTTGTACGGCCTGCCGTTGAGGAGGAATCCCCTATCAGGGTCCATCTCCATGGAGCGGTATCCTACCTTAGTCTCAGCGACATCGACGACATGGTCACCCTTGAATATCGTGACACGCATCGTGTAGAGATACGGATCGTTGACACCATCCCAGAAGCGGATGCCGGTGACATGGAAATCGTGGCTGAATTCATATTCGGAGAAAGCCTTGACACGGATCTCACGGTCAGCTTCATAGCCTAGCGTTCCATCCGCTTCCAGCAGTTCAACCCTGACCAGGATGTCAGCCGCCTTGTTTCCCGAGTTGACGATCCTCGTCTTTACATCCGTGGATATCTTCCTCCTGCTGACCACCGGCGTCTCCACCCTGAGCCTGTACATGCCGTACTTCTCCGGGGAAAAATATACATCGTCCATGCCCAGGAGCCAGACCCTGCCGTGGAGTCCTCCGTTCTTGTTGAAATCGGAAGAGACAGGAGCCATGTTGATGTCCTCCGAATTGTTGCAGATGACTTCCAACCTGTTGGTGCCTCTTTCCAATACTTCTCCGATGTCCACCACGAAAGGTGTATATCCACCCTTGTGGGCAGCCACCTGCTCACCGTTAACCTTGACGACAGCAGCTTGGGCGGCTCCTTCGAACAACAGGTAATGAGACTTCTTAGGGTCGCGGACCTTGAAGTCGCAACGATAAGTCGCATCCCCTCTGTAATATGCCGGAGAATGTCCATCTATCGCATTGTACGAATGAGGAAGGGTAACCGTCTGCCAGGTGTTTCCATCCTTGCTGAATTCCCATTTCCTCAACTCTTCCTGATGAGTACCCCGTATCTGGGCCCCGAGAGGAAAGCATATGATCAGCGCCAGCAGGGCGAGTTTGAATTGTTTCTTCATTTGTCTAATGGTTTCTAGGATCAGGAATAACTATCGCATCACCTTCATGTTACCGACATTGAGTCCCCAGCAGCCATCCTGCACGATAGGGACTTTCTTCCCGTCCAGGTCGCTGACGAATGCAGGCTCGGAAAGGAAAGTATGAGAATGTCCGCCGACTACGATATCGACGTTGCGTACCCTGCCCACGAGCATCGGATCGGTATAGGGTTCTCCTTCAAAACCGATATGCGTCAGGGCGATAACCAAGTCGCATCCCTTCTCGTCCTTGAGGAAGGATGCCCATCTGTTGACGACCTCAGCGTTGTTGAATGCCGGAATCTGGCTGGAGACCTCCCTTGGGACGAGGATGGTGATATCCGGCATCAAGCCTATGATGCCGATCTTCATCCCCGCCTTCTTGATTATGGTGTACGGCCTGATGTAGCGGCCTGCCTCCAGATTCGAGAAATCGTAATTCGCACAGACCACCGGGCACTTTATCTTTGCAAGGCGTCTCGCAAGGTCCTCGACACCGTTGTCGAACTCATGGTTGCCTAGAGTTATGCAGTCATATCCCATCGCATTAATCAGTTCGACTTCCAGGTCCCCGTTAAGTACTGAATAATAGGAAGTTCCCTGATTGAAATCCCCAGCATGCAGCATCAGGACATTACGCTTTCCGTCTGCTTTGACCACGCTGTCACGGTAGGCGGCGCGCTCGATCACTCCTCCGAGTCCGGCTTCCTCTCCTGCCCTTTCAGGCTCGAGGTGGCTGTGGGTGTCGTTGACGTGAATGATAGTAAGCCTCTTCTGGGCTGCCGCATCGGTAGCGGACAATACCACGAGGACACATATCCCCGCAATGAATCCTTTCATTCTCATTTTCCGTCCTCCTTGATGATAGTGATCCAGTGCTGGTTCTCGAATTCCACAGGCTTCCCGGCAGCGGTCAGGCTCTTTACGTAAGCTATCATCGTATCATACAGCCATCCGTTGCAGAAGATGGTTTCAATGGCGTTCTTCCCGATCGAATATCCATCTCCTCCGTCCAGGAGGAAATTGATGGTCGCAACGCCGTAAACCTTGTCATCGTCCAGCGGCTCGCCATTGACGGTCGCCGATACGATCTTGCCGTTCTTGGCCACCACCTTGACTCCGCCGAGTATCTGGAAGGAAGTGGCAGCCATCTGGTCCAGTATGGCCCTGACGTCCCTTCCATGAAGGGCGACATAGCATAGGTTGTTCTTGAACGGGAACATGGACTGGATGTCATCGCAGAGTATTTCCCCTGCCGGCATGTCTATCCTTATCCCTCCCCTGTTGGATATTCCGATATCTATCTTCTTCCCGGTGCTGTCAGCCGTAGCCCTCATCAATTCATCGATGAACCAGTCGTACAGTTCACATTCCGGCTTCTTCCTGACCATCACCCTTGTGGAATACCCGACGACTTTCTTTACGTCGGCCATGGCAGGCTGGGCACCGAGCATGAGGCTGGCAACCTTCCTGACCGTACCTTTGCGGAACTTCTTCCCGTTAGGGGCATAGTACGTGCGCCCCTTGACATAACCCATGGCCTCTTCCACGTTGTCTGCCGTGGAAGCGGTCACTCCTGTCCTGTGCCCGTCGATCGGGTCTGCGGACCAGCTGATGACCGGGCCCTGGGCATATGAACTGGCCGCAGCCAGGATGGCCGCAGCAGCCAGCAATGATTTCAAACAATACACCTTCATATTTCAATCAGCTTTGTTTGAGCCATTTCCAAAGATCCTTGAATGTGGATTTCTTTCCGAACATCAGGATACCGGCCTTGTAGATCTTTGCCGAAGCCCATGCACAACCGAGGAAAGTCAGGAACAACAGTACTACCGACAGGATCAGCTGCCAGGTTGGTACTCCGTAAGGAATCCTGGCCAGCATCACGATAGGAGAAGTGAACGGGATGATCGAACCCCACACTACCACCGGGCTGTCCGGATTCTGGAAAGCCATAAGGATGATGAAATACGCTATCATCAGCGGTATGGTCAGCGGCAGCTGCAACTGGCTGGCATCGCCCTCGTTCTCGACTGCGGAACCGACGGCCGCATACATCGAAGCGTACAACAGGTATCCCAGGATGAAGAATACCAGGAAGGATACGATAAGCTTGACCCAAGGAATGTTGGCCAGGGTGCCTACCACTTTCTGCATCTGGTTGATCTGACCTGGAACGACTTCGGCAGTATCGACTGCTTCCCCCAGGGCAACTGTGCCGAGGTCGGTACCTCCAGGCATGTTTACAGTCTGGCCCATCATCTGAGGATTGTTCTGAAGGTCCTTGAGCATATCCTTACCCATGAACGCGCTGGCGACTCCCGTCAGGATGACTGTGAGCACGATCCACAGCAGGAACTGGGTCAGGGCGACCAGGGCGACGCCGATGATCTTGCCGAACATCAGGTCGACAGCCTTCACTGAAGATATGAGAACCTCGACCACCCTGCTGGACTTCTCTTCGATGACGCTGGACATGACCTGCGCCCCGAACATCGTGATGAACATCCAGATTATGATTCCGAGCACCATCGAGACTATCATATAGATACTTGATTCAGAGAGAGTTTCCTTTCCTGACTCATCGAGGGTATATTCCGTCACCGAAACGTGCGACTTCACCTCCTCCATTATCTGGGAGAGGTTCTCGATACCGTACTGGCGTACCCTGTATTCCTCGACGGCGTCATCCACCTTGTTGCGAAGGCCGGATGTGAACTCGACCCCGAGAGGGTCCTTGGAATACGTCTGGACGGTAACGGTCTTCGCAACGGTATCCAAAGGAGAAATGACCACCAGGACATCCTTCCCTATCGAAGCGAGACGCCCCTTGAGGTCGTCCGGAGCCTCCGAGGAATAATCTTCGTAGGTAATCCTTTCAGTATCGGTCAGATGAGGCATCACGATTCCAGACTGGTCCACTACGGCGACATCCTGCTTCCTTTCCTTGGTGTTGCCCATGATGTACATAACGACGACCATCATCGCGGCAAAGAGGATAGGCACCAGGAAGGTGGTAACCAGGAACGACTTCTTCTTCACGCGGGTGGAATACTCGCGTGCGATCACTGTCTTGATAATTCTGAAATCCATAGTCTATTCCTCCTCCGTTACAAGTTTGATGAAAATGTCGTTCATCCTCGGAATGAGTTCCTTGAATGAATTCACAGGGACACCCTGCTCCAGCAGGGCGGATAGAGCCTCGTTGGTGGATACACCCTCTTCCAGCGAAAGGACGGCGGTATGGCGCCCCGAATTGTCCTCGTCTGAAAGTACCTTGAACCGCCCTTCAGACGACGCGACAGCCTCGCCGGAGGTATAGACCAGTTCGATATTGTTGTTGCCGTACTTGCGGCGTATCTCATCCACACCGCCCTCGATAACCAGACGGGACTTGTTGATAAGGGCTATGTTGTCGCATAGTTCTTCGACCGACTCCATGTTGTGGGTGGAGAGTATGACGGTAGCCCCTTCGTCCTTGAGCCTCAGGATCTCCTTGCGGATGAGCTCGGCATTGACCGGATCGAAGCCTGAGAAAGGCTCGTCCAGGATCATGAGAGAAGGCTTGTGGACCACGGTCGTGATGAACTGGACCTTCTGCGCCATACCCTTGGAGAGTTCCTCGACCTTCTTCTTCCACCAGTCCTGGATTCCGAAACGGACGAACCACTGCTTCAGTTCCTTTCGCGCATCGTTGGCGCTCATTCCCTTCAGCTGGGCGAGGTACATGGCCTGGTCCCCGACTTCCATCTTGCGGTATAGTCCCCTTTCCTCAGGCAGGTAGCCGATCTTCTCGACGTCGCCCTGGGTTATAGGACGGCCCTTGAAGAGCACCTCGCCTCCGTTAGGAATCGTAATCCGGTTGATGATGCGGATCAGCGTCGTCTTTCCGGCACCGTTAGGCCCCAGGAGTCCGAATATCCCACCTTCGGGAATATTGATGCTCACCCTGTCCAAGGCGACCTTGGCTCCGAAATTCTTGCTGACTTCCCGGCATTCGATAATGTTTTCCGTACTTGTCATATATTCAAAATCTTGTTCGTTAATTCAACCAGAAGATCCCCCGGCGCAGCCTCGCCGGCATCTCCACCTTTGCTTTTGTAGTCATAGTCACAGAGCAAGGAAATGACTTCCATAGCCTTGCGCACCGGATAGTTCGCGACCGCGACGTCATATTCCCTCCAGAAAAACGGATTGACTCCCTGGAGGGCTGCCGCGATCTCGGTCTTGTCGGGATAACGGTTCTTCTCCTTGAGGGCTCCGTACTTGAGGATCCTCACGAAATGGGTATACAGGGCGCTGACAGCCATAGGCATGGCGAAGCGCACGGACTGGCCCAGATGCACAGCGACGTCGAGCGCCTTGGCTCCGTTACGGCCCGAGAGTTCCTTGGTTAGTTCGAAAACGCTGTATTCCCTGCTTATTCCGACGTTCTTCTCGATGTCGGATGCTGAGACGGAAACCGCTCCCTCCGGAAGGTTTTTGAGCAACTTGTCGGTCTCGAGCACGATCTTGCTCATGTCCGTTCCGGCATATTCGGCCAGCAGCGCCGCAGCGTCAGGTGCTATCTCGAGCCCTCTCGAGGAATAATAGCGGCTTATCCAGGAAGCCATCTCATAATCCCTCAAGGCGTTAGACTCGACAACGATGCCATTCTTGACGCACTGCTTGTAAAGTGCCTTGCGTTTGTCGGCCGAGGAACCGCGCATCAGCAGGACCAGGACGGTGGAATCGAGAGGATTCTCGCAATACACCGCAAGCTGCTCCAGGTCCCGCATCGCCTGGGCCTCCTTGACCACCACCAGCTGCCTTTCCGCCATCATCGGGAAACGCCTCGCTGCAGTGATGACGGTGTCGGCATCGACATCGGCTCCATAGCATACAGTCTCGTTGAAATCCCGGGAAAACTCGTCCAGCGAATATTCCATCACCGCATTGCAGACCATGTCCGTATAATACGGCTCATCCCCCATCAGAAGATAGACGGGGGAGAATTCGCCAGCCTTGGCTTTCTCGACTATTTCACGGCACTGCGCACCGACATCGACCTGACTCTTCGCCATGGGTACAAATCAATACTTGAAATCCACAGTCTTCGGCAGGACGTCGGAGGAAGTTCCTATCAATGCTGAATAGTCTCCCCTCTCCGCGACCCACTCGTGTTTACCGGCATCGAAATAGCTGACCGCATCCTTACCGATGGTTATCTTGACGGTCGTAGTCTTCCCAGGCTCCAGATAGACTTTGGAAAAGCCTTTCAACTCTTTCGGAACACGTTCCACGGAACTGTTCCTGGCTGTCACGTACAACTGTACGACCTCGGCTCCGGCAACATCGCCGGTGTTCTTGACCGGAATGCTGAATGTCAGCCCTTTCTCAACCGAGCCGGAGACCTTCGGTTCCCCGATCTCGAAGGTGGTATAGCTCAAACCGTGTCCGAACGCGAAAGTCGGAACTATGCTTTCATGGTCGAACCACCTGTAGCCCACATAGAGTCCCTCGCTGTACTCAGCATCGAAGATCGTCGCTTCCATCGGCCCCATCTTGATGGTTTCCGTCCGTGCTATGCCAGGATACTGTGCTTCGGTCCGGACCGGGTAATCCGAGAGCTGCCTACCGATGGTGAACGGAAGCTTCCCGGAAGGGTTGACGTCACCTGAGAGAACGTCTGCAAGCGAATGGCCGGCTTCGCTTCCGAGATACCAACCCTGCACGATGGCAGGAACCTTGTCAACCCAAGGCATAGCCACTGCATTGCCGGAAATGTTGATTACTACCATTTTCCTGGCGACAGCGGCAAGAGCCTCGATCACGGCATCCTGGCCGTAAGGCAGCTCATACGATTGCCTGTCGGCACCTTCTGAATCCTGGAAGTTGCTCTTGTTCAATCCTCCGATGAATATGACGCAGTCCGCATCGCGGGCTGCTTCGACGGCATCGGCGACCATCTGGCCGGCGGAACGGTTCTCATTGAGATCCTGGCCGGTGACGACCCCGTCGAACTGACCGCCCGTATCACCCACATAACCGCGCTCGAAAACGACCTCAGCATTGGCAAACCGCTCCCTGATACCCTCGAGCGGGGAATATTCCTTCTTGACCTTCAGGGAGGAACTGCCGCCTCCAACGGTCATCATCTTGATCGCGTTCTCTCCGACTACGAGTATCTTGCCTTCATCCTTGAGAGGCAGCACTCCGCCATCGTTCTTGAGGAGGACTATGGACTCGGCACCGATCTTCCTCGCAGCTGCGATGTGTTCAGGCGAAACGAACGAGCCATAAGGGCGGTTCCTGTCCATCACGGTCCTGAAGAAGAGCCTGAGCACCCTGCGGGCCTTGCCGTCGAGAGTCTCCATATCGTACTTGCCGGACTTTATGCCTTCCAGGTAAGGATTCGCAAGATAATAGCTTGCATACACATTGGAAGGGCCGGAAGTCAGGCCGTTGGTGAAAGAGCCGAACTCCATGTCGAGTCCGTGGTTGACGCACTGATCGGTATCATGAGCGCCACCCCAGTCACTTACCACCACTCCGTCGAAACCCCATTCTCCCTTCAGGATACCGTTCAGGGTATATTCATTCTGGCAGCACCACTGATCCTTGTAAAGGTTGTACGAGCCCATGATCGCCCAGGCGCCTCCTTTCTGGACGGCCGCCTTGAAGGCAGGAAGGTATATTTCATAAAGGGTACGGTCGTCCACTTTCACGTTGGTCAGGAAACGATTGGTTTCCTGGTTGTTGAGCGCATAGTGCTTTACACACGCCGCAACTCCGTTGCTCTGGACGCCCTGTACGTAAGGTACGACCATAGTCGCAGACAGGAAAGGATCCTCACCGAAATACTCGAAACTGCGGCCGTTAAGCGGAGTCCTGCAGATGTTGACGCCGGGACCGAGGAGCATATCCTTCTTCCGGTAGCGAGCCTCCTGGCCGATGCTCACTCCGTAGAGCTTTGCCAGATCAGGGTCCCAACTCGCCGCGAGAGCAGTCAATGCAGGGAAAGCGGTACAGGAATCGCTCGTCCAGCCTGCCTGGCTCCATTTGTCCCAGAGGACTTCAGGGCGGATACCGTGAGGGCCGTCGCTCGTCCATAACTCAGGAATACCCAGACGCGGTACACCGGCTGAGCTGAATTTGGACTGCGCATGCAGGATGGCGGTCTTTTCCTCCACGGTCATCCTCGAGAGGGCATCCTCCACCCTTTCCTCTATCGTTTTTGTATCATCAAGAAAAACAGGCACGTCGTTTCCGGCGGCCTGTTTCCCCCTCTGACCCGACTGACCGCAGGCGGTGACCCATGCCACCACGAGCATCAGGCTGAGAATCAGTCTAGTCTTCATTTGTTTATGCTTCGAATTTCTTTTCCTTGGTTCTTACCACCTTCTCCTTCATCAAATCGACGGCGACGCTGACAGCATCCTCGAAAGTGTCAGCATTCCTTTCGATGAGGAGATCCTGGCCATAGACCCTGGTCTGGATCTTTACGTTCTTGTTGTCCGGCTCCTTGAGCAAAGATAAAGTAACCTCAACATCATCAAGATGGTCGCTGAAACGGGAAAGCTTCGAGACCTTCTTTTCTACATAGTCGAGCAGTTTCTGGTCCGCATCGAACTTCAGGGATTTTACTCTAATCTCCATTTTTACCTCCGCTTTTTGCCCTTGGATGGGCGTTAACATATACTTTCTTGAGTTTTTCGACGGAATTGTGCGTATAGACCTGCGTCGCCGCAAGCGAGGAATGTCCGAGAAGCTCCTTTATTGAATTGAGATCGGCTCCTTCATTGAGGAGTTCCGTAGCCAATGAATGTCTCAATACGTGTGGAGATTTCCTCCCGGTAATGCTCCCGACCTGCCCCAGCTCGCTCTTGATCACCCTGTCCACGAAGACCGGATAGAGTTTTCCTCCCTTGCCGGTCACCAGAAGGGGATCGCCTGCAGACCTGCTGCATCCTTCCGTCAACTCAACTGATTTCAAATATAATGAAATTTCCTTACAAAGAGAAGGTACCAGAGGAATTTCGCGCATCTTGTCGCCTTTTCCCCTGACCTTTGCGACCCGTCTCGAAAAGTCCACGTCACCCACCTTGAGGGAAATCAGTTCCGAACGGCGCATTCCCGTTGAGTACAGGATGGAGACTATCAGGCGGTTAAGCCTGCGGGAATATATGTCCAGGGATACCTTGTCCTTGCCCCTGATCAGGTCCAGGTTCTCTTCGGAAGCGTCGCTCGCGGTCGAGGTGAAATATTCCTTCATCGATTCCTCGCGGTAGAATACCGGCAGGCGTTTTTCCATCTTCGGACGGGAGACCGAGCGAACCGGATCGGAATCCAGCCGCCGTTCTTTCATCAGCCATTTGCAGAAACCCGACAGGACCGAGAGATGGAGGTTCACCGTCCTCGGGTCCAAAGACTTGCCGTCCAGCAGGAACACTTCATAGGAACGTATCAGGGAAGGCTTCAGGCAATCCAGGAAATCCTCGTCCGAAGCCGCTCCGGAGAACTCCCGGAACCGCTCCAGGACCTCCGTATAGATCGCCCGTGTCCGATCCGAATACCGACGGACCGAACCGATATAGGCTATGTAGTCTTCCGTCAATGACATTCCACGAGACCCATTTCAGAGGCCTTGGCCCTCATCAAAGCATCCGCTTCCTCAAAATTGTTGCCAATCTTTCCGTCCAGGATGGCCTCCTTGACATATTCTTTCAAGACACCTATCTCCTTGCAAGGAGGAATGCCGTAGAGTTGCATCACGTATTCCCCTGTGATAGGATTCTTCCAGTTCCGGATGGCATCCTTCTCCTCGACTTCGACCAGTTTCCTTCGCACCAGCTCGAAATTATCCTTGATGCGTGCGACCTTTACCGGATTCTTGGAGGTTATGTCGGCATTGCACAGGAGCATCAGGTCATCGATCTCGTTCCCCGCATCGAACAGAAGACGCCTTACTGCCGAGTCGGTGACCTCATCGTCCACAAGCGCGATAGGACGGTGATGGAGTCCAACCAGCTTGCTCACGTATTTCATTTTTTCGTTCAGAGGCATCTTCAACCTGCCGAATATCTTCGGGACCATCTTGGCTCCGACCACTTCGTGGCCGTGGAAAGTCCATCCGGAGGCAGGATCGAAACGCTTGCTTGCAGGCTTGCCGATATCATGGAGCAGCGCTGCCCACCTGAGCCAGACGTTAGGCTCGGTGCGCACGGTTTCCACGAAGCCGCTGCCGTCTTCCTGCGGGGAATAGTCTTTCAGCCGGCCTTCCGCGATGGCAGCGGCTTCTGCGGCAGCCACATTGTCCACCACCTGCAGGGTATGGGAGAATATTTCCTTGTGGCCCTTCCCTTCAACAGTCTCTATCCCTTTGAGTTTCAAGAGTTCCGGAAGGATGTATGCGAGCAGTCCCGTTTCGTCGGCCAGCCGGAATCCCATAGATGGATGAGGGGTCACAAGGATCTTGTCAAGCTCTTCTACGATACGCTCCTTCGACAGGATCGCCATCCTGTCCTTCATCGCCTTCATCGCCTCGATCGATTCCGGGACAATGGTGAACCTGTGCTCCGGCGTGCTCAGCTTGGTAGCGAAACGGATGGCCCTCAGCATCCTCAGGGGATCGTCGCTGTAAGTCTGCTCGGGCTCCAGCGGAGTCCGTATTATTCCAGCGGAAAGGTCCCTGATTCCGCCGAACGGATCCACCAGAGCACCGTAGTCCTCCTCCTGGAGGCTGAATGCCATCGCATTGATGGTGAAGTCCCTGCGCATCTGGTCTTCTTCCAGGGTCCCGTCTTCCACGATCGGTTTGCGGGAATCGTGGCGGTACGACTCCCTTCGCGCCCCGACGAACTCGATTTCAGCTCCTTCGAACTTCAGCATAGCAGTCCCGAAGTTCCTGAATATGCTGACATTGCAATGGCGCCCGGTCTTCTTTCCGATCGTTTTCGCCACCTCAGTCGCAAGCTCTATCCCGCTACCTTCCACGACGATGTCGATGTCATCGTTCCGGCGGCCAAGGAAGCAGTCACGTACAAATCCGCCGATGACGAACGCCCTGACTCCCAGCTTCCTTGCTGCTTCAGACACGATCCCGAATATCGGCTTGTCGAGAAATCCTTCGGTTATGGTCGCATTCATGTTCATACCTGCATCGTCTCCCAATCCGGGAAGGAGGTTATCTGTTCGAACGGTACCTGGGGATCTCCGGTGCTCCTGAATCCGAATGTCCTTTCTCCGTTGGTTATGGCTATGTACCTGACACCCAGCACGAGATTGTATTTCAGCGCCTGTTCCAGCACTTCCCTGTCCATGGCGGTTTCCGGCCTCTTGCATTCAACCACCATCAACGGAGCCGTATCCCTCCCGTAAACCAGTATATCGGCCCTGAAAGGCTTGTCCCCGAGTTTCAGCGATACCTCGCTCATCATCATATATTCAGGGACCTTCATGCTCTCCTTCAGAACACCGATGAACCACTGCCGCACCCTTTCCTCAGGCGTCAGTGCAACCATCTTCTTCCTCAGCGGGTCCCAGATCCGTTTCATTTCACTACAGCCTTGTAGATGTCCTCGATGACAAGTCCGGCAAGAGTCATCCCGAATATGGAGGTGATATGCACCAGGGATCCGTTGACCTGCGCCTTGCCGAAGGAGCTTTCTTCCGCGAGGCAGTTTCCGGCGGCTCCCCTGTTAGGGAGGACTTCATCGTCATACACGCACAGGAATCTGCTTGAAGGCAGCGTCCCGGCCTTCTTCATCCGCTTTCGGAGGGCAGCTCCCAGAGGGCATCCCCTCACGCTCCAGAACTCGGCGACCTTGATCCTCCGGGGATCCACCTTCAACGCCGCGCCAAGCGAGCAGAAGAACTTCGCCTTGCTGGCTGAAGCGTTGAGTATCAGCAACGTCTTGTGCTTGAGCGAATCCACGGCATCGATCACATAGTCATAGCCGTCCAGGTCGAACTCTCCGGCGGTTTCTTCGGAATATGTTTTCCGGAGAGCAGTGATACGAGCCTGGGGGTCAATATCCAGCAGACGCTCCTTCAGAGCCTCCACCTTCACCTTCCCCACGGTCCTGGTGGTAGCCATCAGCTGGCGGTTGACGTTGGTGACGCTCACGGTATCCGGGTCCACCAGGGTGAGATCGGTAATCCCGCTCCTCAGGAGACCCTCCGCGCACCAGCTGCCGACTCCTCCCACACCGAAGATAATGACCCTCGTCCGCCCGAGCGCGGAGGTCACGTCTTCTCCCAGCAGGAGCCTCGTTCTGCCATATATTTCCTTGCCGAAGGAGTCCATATTGCAAAAATAGGAATATTTCCGCTTCTATCGGTCATCATCGATCACTCTTCTGGCGCCGACATACCTGGAAAAGTAGTAATAACTGCCATTGAAGGTCTGGATGACGACTCCCTTGCTGCTGCAAGAGTGAAGGAACCGGAAGTTGCCGTCCGGCATGACCTCATAGACGATGGCCACATGGCCAGGATAGACATTCTTCTGAGTATTGAAGAATATCAGGTCGCCCTTCCGGAGTTCGAGCCGGTTGACCGAGCGCCCGTTCTTGAACTGTTCGCGGGCCGTCCGGCCAAGCTTTATGCCGAACTTGGAATACAGTGAATACACCAGGCCGGAGCAGTCGAAAGCCGACGGCCCCGTCTTGCCGAGGGAATACGGACGACCGAGGTATCTGGTCCCGTAAGCCAGCAGCGAATCCACGAAATTGTCCCTAAGGGTCGTGGTCTTGATGGCCAGGACTCCGTCCGCTCCTACATCGATCCCGCTGTCCGGGAAATCCGTTTCCGAGACGTACTTGATCATATTCGCAGCCTTGTCCTTCGGATCGGCCGTCGGGCCCTTGCCTGGATTCTGCAGCATCGATACGATCTTTCCACCAACGAACCTGCCCTGGTCGGTGACGGTCACCTGCAGGACGGGAGCCAGGCCGCTGTAACTTTTCACATTGGATCCGAACGGGGTGCAGAACTTGCCGAGGCTGTATGCTATAAGCCTGTGATGGTAGAGCTCGACTCCCCTGGCGACACCTCCTCCCTGGCCTATCACCATGTCCGCTCCGGCATCAATGCAGACTCTCGGGAAGAGGTCCTCGGCAATGTTGAAATGCTCGGAATTAGGGCCGTCGTACGGACTCTCGAATGATACCACCAGTATGTCACATGAATCCTTGACCGAACGGATATAGCCTCTGATGAGTTCTGATACTATCTCCTCGTCTCCACCAAGGTCTGTCGGCATCTCCGAGAAAGAGCAGAACCCGATCTTAACCTTCCTGCCTCCGATCTCCCTTGTCTCGAACAAGCATTGGTCCCCATAGCCCAGTACGTCGAATCCGGCATCCTTCAGGACATCCGTCCTGTACAGGGCCGTGGAATCAATGCTTCCGTAGGTAAGGTCTGAACCTGAGAGAAATGTGGAAGCTCCTGAGAACAAGGCCTTTGTCTCCTTATCCGAAAGTTCCCTGTCGGCTGAAAGGGCAATCTTGCCCACTATCGTGAATGTCACCTCTCCCCCGGAAGCGGGCTGTGCGGACAAGCAGGCAGCCATACCGAAAAAGGTCAAGAGGAGTGGTATTATGTATCTTGAAAACTTGATCTTTGTCATATTCAGGTTAGAGGGATATGCACAAATCGGGCAAAAGTACTCATTTTGATGAAACAAATCACAATTATCGTCCGTATATTTTTTACAACTGTCTGGGGATGTTCTGGTTTTGACAGCATCGATTCCGGATGGTAAGCACGCCGGGCTTCCGGAAGATCTGCCCGTAAAAACCGTTCTTCCATAAATTTAGTTGCTGATAACAACTACGCACTCGCTGCCTAATCGACCAAGTCGTTTAGCTTAATCCGAACCGCCTAGGCTGCGGTTCCGACGAGTATCCTGCGGACTTTACGCCTTCTATGTTCCGAGTACAGGGTATCATTCAAGAAGGACGCTCCGGCGGATTCCTTTAATGCCGGCTAAGACTTAAAGGATAAGCTTCGGTTAGCCCGCCTTCCGGCAGGCCGCGGCCGACAACCAAAGGAAGGATAAGCGTGTAGAAAGCTGTTGGGAACGTTGTTTGGACGGCGGTTCGACTCCGCCCATCTCCACTGGAAAAGGCTCTCTGACTTGTCCTGAAATAGGTTTACAATGAATGATGTAAAACTGTAAACAAAAATCAGGACGGGTCATCCCTACACTTTCGTCAGGAAAGTCGTAATTCGCATAGTCCTGACAGAAGTTTACCGCTCACCCCCACTTATAGCTAGCACGGAAATACCTGATTATTAACGTATTAATCTATATTTAGGTGCCGATATCGACACCTAAAGATTCTTGCTATTCGTGATTATCAACTCATCCCATACCAGCACAAATAACCATTCCCACGCACAAAGAGTGACGATGCTTTACATAAGTAAGCGTAAAGAAGTAATTTCAATCCACGCCCCTACACAAGGGGCGACATTCCGGGACGGAGGCCCAATGGCTTGCTTCCCTGTTTCAATCCACGCCCCTACACAAGGGGCGACGGCTATACCAGACATCTGGCTATCACTACTGCAAGTTTCAATCCACGCCCCTACACAAGGGGCGACCATTGCTGCGGCCAAGAGCGCGATTGATAGCCTGTTTCAATCCACGCCCCTACACAAGGGGCGACCGTTCCCATATAGGCAGGGTCGCACACTATCGAGTTTCAATCCACGCCCCTACACAAGGGGCGACGGCGAGTATTTTATCTGTATCCGTAAAATTTGAGTTTCAATCCACGCCCCTACACAAGGGGCGACTGGAGAGGTCGGTCTGCATGAGAGGCTCTATGTCGTTTCAATCCACGCCCCTACACAAGGGGCGACCCAGAACGCCACCCTGGACGTGCTGCACAACCGGATGTTTCAATCCACGCCCCTACACAAGGGGCGACGATTGATTTTCTTCGTACCTGCTTCTATACGGAAGTTTCAATCCACGCCCCTACACAAGGGGCGACATATCCGTGTCGATGGCCTCGGCTCCCATTATGAGGTTTCAATCCACGCCCCTACACAAGGGGCGACTGAATTGTTGGCTTGTCATTTCGTTCATAGATGCGTTTCAATCCACGCCCCTACACAAGGGGCGACCGGGGCGACCGCGCTTCCGACGACACCGGTGGTGTTTCAATCCACGCCCCTACACAAGGGGCGACTGTCAATTTATAATATACTAATATACAAATAATAACAATAAGTATTTCGCGAAACTAAGAAATCGAATTTATTAAATTATAATAATGGGGCATATATTAAATGCAAGTATGTGATAATCAACGACTGCGAAGAAATCACTTTTTAATGCAGCACTATTAGTTCGCAATTATATAACTAATGTGTCTGTTATATCAAAAGAGGTCCTCTTACCGAAAGTTTCTATCTTACGGTGCCAATCTTTTCCAAGATAATAGAATCTAATACTATCCAAATCATCATCGATTATTATCGTTAATTTAGCGCGCAATTCAACTAACTGTGCTTCGGTTAAGAGACACTCAAAGACGGAGTTTTGAACCCGCTGACCATAGTTAACACATTCTTTTGCCACTTTCCGCAATCGACGTTGCCCCTCACGGCTTGTAGTATCTACATCATATGTAATTAGAATATACATGTCTCAGCGTAATAAGAATACTGGGTAATCATCCAAATCGCCTCGTAGGAAACGTGCAAGGAGAATAGCCTGAGAATATGGTACTAGCCCTATTGGGATTTTCTCCTTCAAATAAGGATGTTCTATAATCTCTTTCTTTCTGTTTTGCCAAGCACTTAGCATTTGTTTTCTACAGTCATCAGTCATAATAAAGCTTTCGTCACCTTGTCTGATGAAATCCTTGATCTTCACTTGACGGCGATTAATAAGTGATAAAACCAAACGATCTGCCAAATATGGTCGCAGTTCTTCCATCATATCCAAAGCAAGAGACGCACGACCTGGACGCAGAGAATGCACAAAACCTACATAAGGATCCAACCCAACAGACTCCAATGCTGAAGCGACCTCATTGGCAAGCAAAGTATAGGTGAAAGATAACATGGCATTTACTTCGTCTCTTGGTGGACGACGTGAGCGGCCATGAAAAAAGAAATCGCCACCTTGATGCAAAATGAGATGGTTAAAAACACCGAAATATACATTTGCAGCTTGTCCCTCTTCTCCTCGCAAGATGTCCATAGACTCTGCTCTTGTTATACTCTTACGACTCCATTCCAATTGTTTTACAGCTTGTTGTACTTCTTCCACTGAGCCATTGTCTCGAAGGAAACGTTGAAGCACATTGCGAGAGTTATATACTTTACCTGTCATAAAGAGTTTGGCAAGATGCAAAGCCAATCCCTGGTCATCAGCCCAAGAATATTGCTTCTTACGTAATAGTACATTCCCTTTTGTGCCGCCTTGCATCCTAGCTATATAACGTCCCTGAGGAGTCATAAACATGAGTGAAACATTATTCTCCGCGCAGAGTTTCATCAAGGCTGGACTGGCTCCCATATAACTAAATGTTATTATACTCTCAATGTTGACGATAGGTATGCGGAACCTCTCTTCGTTATTAATGATGGCGACAACATTCAGACCATCCTTAGACAGATAGGCATCAGGGCTGGTAATATACAAAGTATTAAGCAGTTTTCTCATCTAGCATTCTCTTCAAGTATTGTGATGCAGCCGTTATTTTTGATAAAGCAGGAATGCAGATATCTATCAGCGAACAATTACGGCAAGCAGGCCTCTCCACAGCTTTCGGAATGACACCGTTGCTGAAAAGGCGGTGCATCTCTCCTGCGAGTTTAATTGTAAGCTCACGCAGACTGCAGTCTATAGCAATAACCTCACGGCGCCGCACCTCATTATAGAAGAGAGCCGCCTCGGGGATATTAATGCCATACATCTCTTCAAGACAAATAACCTGTGCAGCAACCTGTACTCGGTCTCGTTCATCATATTTGATATGGCCGCGCTTGTATTCAATCGGATACGGCCGCCAATAACCTGGATATCTAGGATGTGAGATAGAATTAGCGGAAGAGTCTGTGGGGAGCAATTCAATTGCATCACAAACACCATATAGGCCTAAAGAATGTGATGCAACATTGACTGAGTGCAGTGTTATCGTATCACCGTTCTTCTGCCTATATGCAGGATTGTCCACATTCCGATGCAGCACTTTTCCTTCCGCTGTCAGTCGATTATCGTCCCATTGCTGTTCAATATGAATTAATGCCCACTGATGGGGACAGAACATATAATGCTGAATCCCCGAAAGCATTAACATATCGTCATCATCATACTCCATTCGCTATCCAGCATCTTCTGCATTCTCAAATGGCAACGAGCTCAAATAGTTGTCAAAGTCACTACGGAACAAAAGATCCTGAGATATCCTATACTTTTCAAACTCCGTTTCAGCATGCAGAATTGCATCTTCGTGACTCACTTTCCCGACATCATCCAGAACTTTACGTTCATCACTGGTCAAGTATGCATCAATCCGTTTTGCCCAATCTTCCATAGTCATAGGTATATGCCTTTTTGCGCGGCTCTCAGCAAACTCCAGAACAGCCGTAACAATCCTCCCCATGTCTTCCAGTTCATCTTGTTTGAGATAGTTCTTAGCGACGGAAACATCCGTCTTGACAATCTTACCACCTGGAGCATTCTCCCACGTTGTCAACCCCATATGTTCCTTTGCAGCATCGGCACGCTCCATAATCAGTTCCGCCGCCGTCCGTCCATGAACGGCATAATGCATTTTATTTTGAATCATTTTGAAGAAGAGCCTTGTGGTGGGGGCGTCTTTGTTATAATCCATACTGGTGGAATAAATGTCCGTCAACTTCTGGTAGAACCGCCGTTCAGAGAGTCGTATTTCTCGGATCTCCGCAAGCAAGTGCTCGAAGTAGTCTTCTCCCAGGAACGTACCGTTCTCCATTCGCTTACGGTCGATTACATAGCCCCGTATAGCATACTGACGTAGAACGCTCGTAGCCCACTGACGGAACTGGGTTGCACGGATGCTGTTAACACGATAGCCAACGGCTATGATGGCATCGAGGCTGTAGAATTGGGTCTGATAGTTTTTGCCATCCGCGGCAGTATGTGCAAATTTTGCACATACTGCCTCCTCTTTCAACTCGCCAGAATCAAATATATTACCTAGATGCTTAGTTATGACGCTCCTATCACAGTCAAACAATATTGCCATAGCTTTCTGCGTACACCAGACATTCTCATCTTTATAGTACACCTCAACGCCTTGTTCCTTCGATTCAACCTGGAATATCAGGAACTCTGCCGTGCTATTGCGTATCTCATGTTTCTTCGGCATAGGCTATTATATCATTTCCTCAATAGTGACACCCGCAGGAAGATTATCCTTATCTATGGTAATCTGGTAATCCTCAAACTTGCGAGGGGCTTCTTCGCTCTTCTTCTCTACCTTTACGCGCTCAAACAATTTGTTGGCAGGCGCATTGCCCAGCATTGAGTCGTGCTTGAATACGATGAGCCGTTGCGCACTCATCAAGCCGCGGGCTGCCGAGCGGTCAACATCGAACATATTCTTCAGTGCATCCCAAAATAGTTCAAGGTCTTCCTCGCTAAAGCCGGTCTGCTTGGCGAGATTGGCAGAAATGAAACCATGACAAACGTATAGACCGTATGGAACGGTAGCCTTGCGGCCCTGAATGCCTACCTGAGATTCATAGCTTCTTTCTTCATCTCTGGCTGCACAAACAGTTAGTGCATGCTCCATTGAAACTATCGGATCAATGCTTCTAGCAAAAGTCATTTGAATTGCGCCACGAACTTGCCCTGCATTGGGACCAGTTGAGAGAACTGCACCAAAGGTACGTACATCGTAGAACTTCTCGCACATTCTTTTTCTCCCTGATCCTACCTGCTCTGGTTTTGCCTTGTCTTTTACCTTTAATTCAATACCCAAATCCTTATATGCATTACGGATTTCACCATTGATAAAGACTTCCTCACCTGTGATTTCTTTTGACTTAACCAAAATATCATCACCTTCAATACCTGCTTTTGCAACCTGCACATAGTTGCGCACCTTGCGCTTCAGGCATACGTCGGTCACGAGTCCCATACCTGTTTCGGCGTCCACACGTGGCAGGTTGCCGGCATCTGGGTCGCCATTGGGGTTTCCATCCTGCACATCAAAGATGTATACAAAATCGATTCTGTTCTTAATTTCTGACATAGTGGTATCGGTTTTAATGTTTATTACTCATTGTTATTATCTCCTGCATTTTCATTACTCTTAGTGAAGAAGTCCTGACGCTGGTGGTAGTAGCCAATGAAGAATCGGCCTTGATCCTGTAAGTCGAGCTGAGCACGGAATCCCTCAGCATCAATCTTACTGAAGATTTCCTGCTTCAGTTTCTCAAAGTAGATCTTCCTACCTTCGCTTTTCAGATTCTCCTCATGATGATTGGAGAGGTTAAGGATGGTAGAAAATACTGCTGCAGGTGTGCTGCTGGCAGCGTTCATGTAGCGCTCACGGATGGAGTGCTGGTTATTTGCTTCCTCCTGAATCTTGTCTAGGACAGCAAACAGGCGGCCACAGAGGTAACCTTGGTTGGTGTTGTCTTTGTCTAACATAACGTTTATCCTTGTTTGATTGTCATTCATTCGGTTGAGATAGGCTTTGATAATGGCGGCACGTGTGATATGTATGGCATTTTTGTCTTTATCCCCTGATTCTGCCCGAATGCGTCGGATGCAGGATGCAAATAGCGTCTGCGGATATGGCACCCCCTGAAAGATGCTCTTCACAATAGCATCTGGCAGATTAGGTGTTGCATCAGCCACCTTGCCTCCGAGCGTCACAGCACTCAGAATATTACGAAAGCTCATATAGGGTTTCTTGTCTGGTCGGTTATCCACAACTTCCATATCGTCAAAGTGCTTGCATATCGTGGCTGCAAATTCCTTTAATGGAATTTCTGCCCAGTAAGTTACTGCTAGACGGGCTGAGTTAGGCGCTAGTCCCAAGATGTAGAATTTGTCATCAGAGTCTGTTCGCAATTCGCCTGAATAGATGGATTTAAACACTTTACGCACCCGTCCTACATTCCTGTCTGGGTCGTCTTCCTGTTCTGAAAAACCGAAAAGATTGAAGATGCTCTCCTCGGCTTTCCGACCAGCCTCATCATTCTTTGATGACCAGAAAAGAAATGTTCGTGTACCTATGAGGAACTTATTGCGAGAGTTGGATCCCAGTAAATGGTTGAGAGCAGTTGTGTAAGCAAATTCCGCATCTTCGCTAATTGGAGCATTGCCACCCTTTGACTTTCCATATGAGTCATAACCAGAACTTACCTGAAAAGACACCAACTTTGCTGTTGCCTGACTCCCTGGAATCATTGTGGCTGTTGTCGTTTCTACAATATTTCCCTTTTTACCTGTGACAATGCATACAGAACCGTCGGTTATAGGGAAATCTTCTTCAATACCCAACAACTCCCTCTTCTCCGCCACTATTTTCGTGTCTCCATCTATTAAGAAGGAGAATGTGGAGAATTTCTTGTTCAGGTTCTTTTCAATCTCTGGCCAGAGAGAATCCTGCTGCATCTGTTCTATGATGACAGACTGCTCTTGATGATAGAACTTGTATACAGCCGTAATATCCTCATTGTCGGGATTGGAATCATAGATACTATTTACCTTATCCTTGAATGTCGTATATTGAACTTGGGCATCTCCCTTATCTGAATAGCCGAAGACATATCCGCTGTTGTCATATAGATGATTAGCTACTAAGGCACTTGTGCGTCCTACATGCTTCTTTACAAGAAACTTTTGTGCTTGTTTCTTGTCAATTCTCCTATCTTCAAATCGCAGGAAATGACCTTCTTTGTCAATGACAATCAAGAATCCGATTTCCTTCAGTTCCATCCCTTTCTGAGGCAAATCTCCACAGCGATGGTAGTAGTCATATAAAGCCTGTAGTATCATCTCAATACCTCCGCACTATCATTAGATGGGACAATAATAACACCTTCCTCCATGTTAGCTTTGTAAAACATAGCCGGAGGATTCTTCAAGTCAGACTCAAAATCCATGTCATAGAACATGATGCCCAGATCGCGGCTCTCGGAAACGGAAGGTTGCAATTCATCGGTCTCCGGGTTGACCAGTTTGAAAGATGCAGCACACTCGCGAGTTCCAAGATAGGGTTGATTGAAGCATTGTCCCTTGCTGGCCCTACGTTCAAACATGGCATTATATTTACCGGGGTTCTCATCATTACGCAGCATTTCCACTTCCTCCTCATCGATTATGGGGTTTAGTGATTCTTTCCGTTTCCATTGCGGAATGAATTCCAGCTTGGCCCACAAACGATAGTGTACATCCTGTAACATCAACGTATTCTTCTGCTGCCGTTTGTCCTCAATAAAGATTGGGTTCTTGCTTGCCACCGCTCCCACTTCATTACGCCTCACTGATGTCCACTTGATTGGGTTGAGCACTTCTATCTTCGTTACCTGCCAGTGAATTGCCGGTTTCCATAAGATAGCTTCGAAGATAGCTCTTGCAGCCGATGGGGTGATGACGTCATAACTCACCCGCTCTACCTTCAGTTCCGGACGTGTGAAACACGCAATAGGCCCCCAAACCTCTAAACAGAATTCCTTGTCAAAGTATTCTCTTTCCATAGCTATATAATGTATGTTTCTTCCAACCATTGGTTCTCCAATGTCAACCCTGTGTCGCTGCGGTAGAATCCTGGATGCGTGATGGCATAGATGCCCTCGAAGGGTTCTTCTATGGCACCGATGCGGTTCAGTTCATCAAAGTCTCTCTTGCGTATGTTAACGCTATAGGCAGACAGCCGTTTCATCAGTTCATATCCGGGTCCCTGCGCAAGTAGCTGTTGATACAGGTTCATACTCTCCTTCCAGTTTACAATGACTGAAATAGCGTTATCATCGATCAACCGAAATCGATGTGTTGCTTTCTCAAACTCGCATTCCTTTTTATAGAGCAGCTGTTGCATCTGTTTCTCATCGAAGTTGTCAATGCGCGCATGGAGTTGCCGAAAGTATTGTGTCATTGTTTCAGGAGCAAACCAATCCTCCTGCTTCCCCATTCCCAAACGGGCATTGTTGGTTTGGGTGATATAACCAGTAGGGAGTGGATGCTCCTTTCCCAGACTGAACACATATGCACTGCCCAATTCCTGTTTACCCTCACGATTGCAACGGCCAGCTGCCTGAAGAACGGAGTCAAGTCCCGCTTCCTGGCGGAAGACTACAGGGAAGTCGATATCCACACCAGCCTCTATCAGTTGGGTCGCTATCACACGAACCGTCAGGTTTTGTTCCTGCCGAAGCGCCTCCGTCACCGCAGGAATAATATCAGCGACATGCGCAGGACACATCATGCGCGAAAGGTGCAGACGAATGCCCTTATCTGGTAATCGGCCGTAAAGTTCCTTGGCATCCCGACGTGTGTTCACGATACATAGTACCTTTTGATGCTTAATCAGTTCCTCTACAACCTCGTCATAACTCTTCGCTCCTTCCAGGAAATGTAACTCCACACGACGGAGTCTCTCATGTAAGCATGCTTCCTGAGGAATAATCTCGTGGACAGACTGCAAAGCATCAAAGCTTGCAATAGGATTGGCACCCTCGATACGTCCACAGAGAATAGGCTGGCTGGCAGTAGTAAACAATACAGATGTTCCGAATACCCGCTGAAGGGTGTCAAGTGTATTCAGAATGGGTTTGTAGAATTGCATCGGAAGCATTTGAACCTCATCAAGTATGACAATGCTCTTGACGATATTGTGGATCTTGCGGCAGTCGGAGCGTCGGTTACTAAAGAGCGACTCGAAAAATTGTACGTTAGTAGTAACTATGATGGGATAGTCCCAGTTTTCCGTAGCCAACTGCAATCGCTCACGCAACACCTTATCCTTGACGTCTTCCGGATTGACATTAGAATGATGTTCCAAGACGTTATCTTCGCCAAATATACCTTTCAGCACTGCAGCCGTCTGCACGATGATGCTGGTATAGGGAATGGCGATGATAATGCGATTAAGGTTGTTCTTTACGGCATGGTTCAATGCCCACAAGACAGAAGCCAGTGTCTTACCGCCGCCAGTAGGCACCGTAAGACTATAGAATCCTGCTTTATCCGCACTTCCTGCTATGCATTGTTCTTGAACATATCTGCGTATATGGTTCACCTCAGTGTCTGCCGCTGTTTTAAGCAGGTTCTCCAAGTGACATTCCAACTTTCTGAGCAGTACAGCCATCGTCGCACGGCTACCGCGAAACTCTGCCTGTTCTGGTTGCATAAAAGCTTCTGTATCAAGACTATCGGCATCAACTAAACATGAGAAAAGCATGCGTACAAGATGATGAAGGTCTGAAGGTTTCATACGAGGCAGAGAGAAGGAATCAATTCGAGGTATTATATCCAATTCAACTTCTTCTGGTATATCTTGCTTCATCACTTCTTCGTAATCACAATAGTCATACAATCCTCTATGATGCCCAGCAATGGGTTGTGAAATCAGCGGAGAAAACAAAGGGTAAAACTTCTTAGCAATTACAGCACCTACGTAAGCATGATTAGGCCTATTAACCAAATGAGAGGACTGTTTGTCATACACCATCTCCCCAATGATATAGTGTTGCCAAGCAATCTGCTCCTTTCCTTTATCATGCAATAGTCCCATAATTCGTCCCAATGCACCGCAACCGAATGAAGAAGCGAACATCTCCGCCCTTTCTGCTACACCAAGCTGATGTTCTTCATTTGTTTGAACAGCTCTGTCACTAGTCCTGATATGGGATATAATCATCTTATCAAATAATTATGTAGTTTACTAATATACGACATTAAATCGACTTATACCTCAAGCAAAGGACGAAAAATTAAGGTATTGCAGTGCCACAAAGATACAACAAGCTTGTGCCAAAACAGGATACAAGTAAAAAGCATTCCTACAAAAAATCTATCTTTGTAAAAAACCGCATATCATGAACATCAAGAAACTAGTTGTGACAGCATGCCTGGGGCTGGCAGCAACTTTATCCTTTGCGCAGCATCGCGCAGACAGGCAGGAACTTGCGGACCCCGCATCCTCGACGATGATCCTTTTCGGGGACCCGCAGGGATATGTCAAGTACGACATCAACCAGCCGATCTTCGAGCTCACGACCCTTTGGGTGTCGGACAACGTGGAGCACCTCAACATCAAGGCCGTCCTCTGCACCGGAGACCTGGTGGAGCAGAACGAGAACAACGCCCTGAACCGCAAGATGCTCAACCAAAGCAGCACCCAGATGTGGGAAAGCATCAGCCGCTCGCTTTCCAGGATTGACGGGAAGGTCCCTTTCATCAGCTGCGGCGGCAATCACGACTACGGCTTCAAGCATAGCGAGAACTACAACACCAACTATCCGAAATACATAACCTTCGAGCGCAACACCTCCTACGTGGATTGCCTGAAAGAGGAATATCCGAACAGGCTGGGACATGCCTCGCTGGAAAACGCGGCCTTCGAGTTCGAGATGCCGGGATGGAGCCACAAGATCCTGGTCATAAGCTCGGAATTCGCACCTTCGAAGGAGGCCGTGGAATGGGCCAGGAAGCTTGTTACTTCCGACAAGTACAAGGACCACTACGTGATCTACCTCACCCATTCCTGCCTCAAGGAGGAGACAGCGGAATACACCGACCACGAGGGCTACTGGGTCACCAAGCAGGAAGGGAACCACTCAGGGAAGATGCTGTGGGACAACCTGTTCAGCCAGGTCGACAACATCCGTCTGGTTATTTGCGGCCACACCGGACGTCCGGCCAAGACCGGCAACGTGGAGGATGATTTCCGCCTGAGTACGGCCTACCGGGCGGACAGGAACAAATCAGGAAAGACTGTCCACCAGATGATGTTCAACGTGCAGACTGTCGGAGGAGGCTGGGAAGGCAACGGCGGAGACGGATGGCTTCGGATCCTCGAATTCATGCCGGACGGAAAGACCATCAAGGTCCGCACCTATTCCCCACTCTTCGGAATATCCCCTTCGACCCGCCACCTGGCCCACCGTACAGCACGCTACGACCAGTTCGACATGGTGATATCAGAACGTGACTGAATACTTCAGGCTAGGTATTATAGGAATCAAAGATATCTGCAGCCAACCATTTGTTTCAGGATCATACGAGAGGCAGAATGGGTTATGCCTGTTCAGCAAGTTGTACACTCCGATATTCAGAGTCTGCGGATGCTTCGGATGAAGGAATTCGAACATCACGCTGAAATCACATCGGATATACGGAGGCATTCGATAGTTATTGATGGTTGTGTAGAAGTCCTGCTCCACACGGTCAGGAAGGATGAAGTTTTCATCCCAGTAACTACCAGCAATCACTGTCTCCATATGGCCTGACTGGTATGTAAACAACGATCCCAGACTTATGTCCAGCCGCTTATGAGACACAACCCTCAAGGATGCAGTCGCATTCAGGATATGGGTACGGTCGTATTTGGCAGGAAATACTTGCCCCTTGTTCAAGTTAGGGAACAGGCGGTCTGTCTTCGACCAGGTGTAGGCAAGACGCCAGGAGGCTATCTCGCTGGACTTTTCATACAAGAATTCCAAGCCCCTGGATGTTCCGCTTCCAACTTCGATATGTTCTTCCCACCCTGCACGTGATGAATCGAATAGTTTCGATGCATCGGAGAAATACAAGAGGTTGAAAGATTTCTTGTAATATGCGCCAGCCGAGAAGTGATGGTCGGCGACATCTGAATACAAGCCGGCATAGACCTGGGCAGTGTGTTCAGGCTTGAGCCTCTCTGTTGGAGGGACTACCATATCCAGTGACCAGCCGAGCGGAGTCCCTTCAAGAGTATGATAGAACTGTGTCAGATAATCTCCGGTTGCCTCCAGGCCGAGATGATCAAGCACGCTCAGCCTGGCCAACAGACTTGCCTCAGGAGCGAAACCTGAAAGGTTGTTGTAATTAATTCGTCCGGCTAGACGGAATAGATTTCTATCGTAATTGCCATGCTCAACCTGCCCATGGGCGTTCCCTGTGACATTCATCCATGTCTGTGTTGACATTGGGGAGCTCGTCTTCGGGAACAAGCCTGTAGTCTCAAGAATCCTCGCAGAACCAGGCTTGAAATGAGCCGCCCTGGCCTTAAGGCCGTATTGATAACGCCAATTACTCCAAGCAGAGGAACGGACAAGGGCATGTACCTGACCCTCATTTATCAAGCTCCGGATCTGCAGGTTATTTGATGTCTTGTCCATCTGCTTGAACATTCCCTGGGCATTGCCATATCGGTTGAAGGAAGCCGTCAAGGTCATATCATCCTTACCCGGCCATCGAGTATCATATTGCAGGATAGCGATAAGGTTACCCCAAGACATCTTGTCCTCAGAGCCGCTCTTCATCAAGAAGTTATACCTATCCATACTATTGAAGGCGGTAAAGGACAGGGAGCGCTGCCCGTCAATCCTATACTTCAATTTCGCATATGCGTCGTAAATGACAGCCTGGGCTTCTTGGAAACCGATTGCGTCCGGATCCATATATTTAGACAACGCCTTGTATTCGTATTGGACAGGAGAATAACGTATCGACGCATTGAGCGAGAGTCGGTCCTTGACCAACGGAGCACTTATGAGTGTTCCTACCAGAAGGTTGCTAACATCAAATCTTGCAGATGCCGTATCAAACGAACCATCCAGAGAGTGCAGTTTGATGTGAGATGCGCTAAGGTTGCCTTCCTCCGAGGTAAAGCCTCCAACGAGGAATTCGGAGGAACCAATGACTTCGGAAGGATATGCTGTCGTGAGTCCGACTAGATGGGCACTCCCGTAGATTGGGACTCCATCAAGGGTCTGAAGGTTGCCTCCCATATTGCCGCCTCGGACATAGTAGTTTGAAGACCCGTCAGAGCCTATTGCGACGCCAGGCAGAGTCTGGACCAGTTTGACAAAGTCTCCCTCTCCAACCGGTGAAGCAAGCATGGAGAAGTCCTTCGGCAGTACTAGACGCTCACTTACACTCTTCTGCCGGCCACGCACATCAGTCTTTATCGCCGGAGGAAGAGTGTCCGTCCTCTCCAGCACCTGACCACTGACTGGGAGCACCATCAAAACAGAGCAAGCTATTATGAATAAAGATCTAATTGACATAATCTGAGTAATACATCGCTCCGAAGATGCCAAGACCACCTTCTATGTTAGTATAGTTCTGGTCCATGGAATACATAGCAGCAAGTTCGTCTTTATGGAATCCACGTTCGATTATCTTGCTGAGATACAAGTCGTATTCTCCTGAAAGAAAGTATGTTCGGATCGGAAGAAGATAACCTGTCAGAAGTCCTATAGAACCAGGGGGAGGAGGTACCGCATCTATCAAATCTGCAGCAAGTACAAAGCCCTCTGCCATAGTTGAGTTGACTGGGGCCTCGTCTCCTGAGCCATATCTTAACTTCTGTATCAGAGGCTCGGAGATGCCGTTGTCAAAAGAAGCATAATGATGTATCCTGAGATAATCCTTGTGGACAGGAAGATCCAGGCACTGCCTGCCGAACTTCATCCAGTAATCTTTGTCAGCCGGTTCGTAATAGCTATTCAGAATTATATTGTAATTGTCCCTGACAGATTTCGCAATCGGAAGGTCTTGCCATATATTATTTATAATGTTGGAATCATCTGTTCCAGGATGGTTTGTACAGAAATGACTTATCTCAGGACGATCCTCCATTCCCGTAATCCATATGAAAGCTTCTCCAGATGGCTGGATACTATAATACTTTGCGCTTGAGGTGCAAGTGCGGCCAGAATAGACGGGTGTACCAGATAATGACATTTTCATTGGAACAACAGTCCTGGCTGACAACCTATTCCCATCCGGGAGCGATACTTCCAGTGAATATTCAGCACCGAACTCAGGAAGGAATGTGCTGGTCCATCGCTCTCCATCCCAAGTAAAGTCATAAATTTGGCTTGCTCCGGACACCTTGACAACAGCATCGGAGATCGTCAAGTATTCTTTATCAGACGGCCGTTTTGCATAGAACAAGTTCAGTGTCTGAACTGGAATCACGTCATTTTTGCCAGGATCACGTTCCCTGGTGAGTACGCAATTCACTACAACAGGCATCTCCTCCAGAGGGTCCATTACTATAGGCTCCACGCAGGAAACAACCAGCATACTTGAAGCGATTGCGAACAATACATTAGTTAATTTCCGGTTCATCTTCTTGACTGAAATTATACGTGTAAGCATCCCCTTTTTCGGACAGTTTATTAGTTTACGCCAAAGTTAATATTATTCATACAATTTCAAACTCATGAAAAACTTCTCATGGGTTAGCCTCCGCAGCTGGGACAGAATGTCCCGATGAGCGGATCTCTCCTTTCAGGAGTTTTTCCTTGTATTCGAGCGGCCGATAAGAAGAATCGATAATTATTTTTCTAAACAAAAGTAAGGCATAGGATATAATAATCATAATAAAACCGACTATCGGAGCTAATCTGAAATTGCTGATAATCAATCACTTGCTTTAATGAGACCGGAGGATTACCTATCGTATAACACAAGCCCGATATTTAGGCAGTGATGGCGATTCAAAGAGAAGTGGGGTAAATAGAAAGAAAACCGGCCTTATAGTATCTCCAAAGCCGGTTTCAGTGTTTAGGCAAGAGTCGAACCTTGAAAAACGCGCCCTTTAGGTAGTTCGATTGGTCATCAAATAAGTCAGGCCAGCCTCTGGTAGGCAAGCCTTTCAGCTCCGTCAGCCAGATAGATGATGCCGCAATACTTGAAGCCGGCCTTGGCTATAACGTGCTGCATAATATGGTTGTCGCGGTGCGTGTCGATCCGGATATTGCCGCATAGGGAGAATGAATAATCCATTATTTCCCTGAATACGCCATGGGAATCCCTGGAACTGGCGATCCTGTGGATTACCATGTAAGGCAGATTATTGTCGAGCCACTTTCCATCGATATAGGCATAAGTCGGCTCAGGTGAAGGGATTATCGCGAAATATGCGACTGTCCGGCCGGCATGCTCAACCACCCGGCCTACTCCGCGCTCGATGTCGGAACGGACCTGCTCCTCCCCGGGATACGGGCCCTCCCATTGATGTATATTCCCGTCCGCACGCATTATCTCCCTGGCCTCGGAGAAAAGCCAGAGAACCGTATCCAGGTCGCTGTATGCAGCAGGTCTTACCATCATGTCTACAGCCTGGCGTCTATCAGGTTAGGATAATGATCCGTGAGCTTGATGGTAAAATACGGAGTAATGCAGTCAAACACAAGGACTTCCGTAGATTGGCCATTATACAGGAAACAATGGTCGATCGCGCCTTCCTTGCGCAGAGGACTGCGTCTTCTGCTCTGGCGCGAATAGCCATCCTTCGCGGAACAGATGTGATGGCCGTTGGTATTGTCGGTGCCGAGGGTCGCCAACTCATAGCAAGGCTTGAATCCCTCGGAAATGAATTGCTGCAGTGGAGTGGAATCCTCGTAACAGTTCATGTCCCCCGTCACGAATACAGGGCAACCGTACTTTGCCTTGATGCATTCTGCCTCAGCGATGACGAGACGTATCTGGGAAGCCCTGGCCTGGCTGCTGCCCGGCTGCGCGGAATCTCCCTTCCACCAAAGATGGGTGGTTATCACGGCAAACTGCTTCCCGTCAGTTTTTCTCTTGAAAACGGCGGAAGTGAAGGATTTGGTTCCCTGGTTGCTCCATTTTTCAGGTGTATAGAGACAGAAATTGGTCTCGACGAGTTCCAAAGCCGAGGTCTTGTAGAAGATAGGAGTATGGTCCCATGACTTTCCCTCTCCTGCCGTAGTGATCGCATAACCGTATCGTTCAACCAATGGATTGAATCTCTGGTGCATGTGACGGCTGTATTCCTGCAATGTGACCACGTCCGGCATGTAGGCCCTCACTATCTGCGCGAACTGAGGTGCACGGTAATCATCCCTGCAGTCTTCTCCCATCGCTTCCCAAACTTCCGGGATAGACTTCGAGTCATATTGCCAGATGTTGTCATCCAGGATCCTCAGGTCGCAACGTTCCGGACGGTCGAATATTTCCAATCCTTCGATGGAACCTGCCAGCTTGTAACGGCCAGGGGCCTTTTTGGAAGCAAGGTCCGCCACAAGCAGGTCGGCGGCATGTTTCATCGCCCAGCAGCTGCCTCCGTCAATGGTCAAAGCCGACTTCTTTCCAGACAACGAGTATTCGAATATCCCTTTGCCATCCGAATGGGTTATCCGGATTACGCTGCCCCGGACCTTGCCGGCCGGCTCAGCAACGACAACTGACTCGATCCCCGCTTTTTCAGAAAGCATCTTCTTCAGGTAGCCGGCCATTTCTACGCCTTCTTCCGCTTCATAGGAAGGATCGTACGTTATCGTATATACTGGCTTAGCGGATGCTAGACAAACCGCAGAAAGCATCAGCAGGACTGACAGGAGTGCTGTCAGATGGATAATCACTCTATTCATGGTATTCCTTGTTATTATCTTTCAAACCGGGCTGTTCCGGCAGCCGCCTTGACGGCCGCCTCGGCAAAGTCTGCGCCGCTCGAGGCATAGAGTATTCCCCGTGATGAATTGATCAGGAGGCCGCCTTGGGAATTGGATCCGTTCGCGATGACCTCTTCGGCACTGCCTCCCTGGGCCCCGACACCCGGGACCAGAAAGAAGTTGTCCGGACAGAAACTCCTGATTTCCTTGAGTTTATCTGCCTTTGTCGCTCCTACCACGAACATCATGTTGTCCGGGTTCGAAATCTTCATGCAATTCTCGATGACGACCTGATAGAGAGGTTTACCGTCTTTGACGGAGAGTTGGAAATCGGCCGAAGAGGGGTTGGATGAGAGAGCTACGACAATGGCAAACTTACCTGGATATTCCAGGAATGGGGCAACCGTTTCACTTCCCATATACGGGGACAGGGTCACGGCATCGAAGTCAAACGTTTCGAAGAAGGTGCCGGCATACATCCTGGCGGTGTTCCCGATGTCTCCGCGCTTGGCATCCGCGATCAGGAACTGGTCCGGATAATTGGTCCTCAGGTATTCCACCGTCTTGTCGAGGACCCGCAGTCCATCCTGACCAAGACTTTCGTAGAAAGCAAGATTGGGCTTGTAAGCGACACAGTAAGGCTGAGTGGCGTCGATAATCCGCTTGTTGAATTCGAGGACGGCTTCGGGGGCCCTCCTGCCCTGCCTCACGCACTCCGGGATCTTCATCACATCAGTATCCAGCCCGACACAGAGCATCGTGCCTTTGTGAAGGATCCGGGAATACAGGAGCTCACTAGTCATAATATTCGTAGAACTTTTCAATGCTCTCCATGCCGGCGAAGAACTGCTTCAGCAGGTAACTCTCGTTCGGCGAGTGGATAGTGTCCCTTTCGAGGCCGAAGCCCATCAGGAGAGGATCCACGTGGAGGATCTTCTGCATCTGTGCAAGCACTGCGATACTGCCGCCCCCGCGGCTCGGAACCGGCTGAATACCATATACTTCCTCCATCGCCCTTGAGGCCGCCTGGAAGGCAGGAGACGAAATAGGGATGAGGAAACCTTCGCCTCCTTCACAAGGCTTCACCTCGATCTTGCAATATTTTGGTGCAATCTTTTCGAGATGCTTCTTGAAGAGCCTGGTAATCTTGGCGCTGTCCTGGTTCGGGACGAGGCGCATCGATATCTTGGCGTGGACGACGGAAGGCAATACCGTCTTGGCTCCCTCTCCGATGTAGCCGCCCCATATTCCGCAGACATCCAGGCAAGGCCTGATTCCTATACGCTCCAGAGGTTTGTAGCCTTTCTCGCCACGGAGAGCCTTGACTCCGACGGAGTCCATGAACTCCTTGAGTTCGAACGGTGCCCTGGCAAGCTGTGCCCTGTCCTTGCGCGAAAGCTCGACGACATCGTCATAGAAACCTGGAATGGTCACCCTGCCGTCCTTGTCGATGAGACCGGATATTATGTCGCAGAGGGTCTGGATCGGATTGGCAACAGTGCCGCCGTAATGGCCTGAGTGCAGATCCTTGTCAGGTCCTGTGAGAGTGACTTCAAGATAAGCCATTCCACGCATACCGCAGTTGATGGAAGGGACCTTCTCCGAAATCATCGTGGTGTCGGATACCAGGATCACATCTGACTTCAGCAAGGATTTATGCTCGCGGACCCACTGCGGAAGGGACGGGCTGCCGATTTCTTCTTCCCCTTCGAAGACGAACTTTACGTTATGCCTGAGCTTTCCGGTACGGACAAGATATTCGAAAGCCTTGATATGCATGAAAAGCTGCCCCTTGTCATCGTTGGCTCCGCGGGCGAATATCGCCTCGCGCCCGGTAGCGTCCTTCTTGATGACCGGCTCGAAAGGATCCGTATCCCATTTCTCGAGCGGCTCCGGTGGCTGGACATCATAGTGCCCGTAAACGAGCACGGTGGAAAGTTTCGGGTCCACGGTCTTCCTGGCGAAAACCACGGGGTTGCCTTCGCTCGGATAAACCTCGGCCTCGTCCGCTCCGGCCTCCATGAGGAGGACGGCAAGCCTTTCGGCACAGCGGCGCATATCTTCCTTGTGTTCCTTCTTCGCACTTATCGAAGGAATCCTCAGGAGCGAGAACAGCTCCTCGTAGAAACGTTCCTTGTTCTCTTGGATGTATCTTTTCATGTCCGGATGTTGTTTTCAAGCTTCTTGCGCGCATATTCGAGCGTAACCGTGAAGGTTTTCTTCCCGGAAGAAGGCGCATCGAACATCGCATCATCGAATATCTGCTCGCAGATCGAGCGGAGACCGCGTGCACCAAGTTTGTTGGTGATGGCCGTATCCACAATAAGTTCCTTGACCCCTTCTGCGATCTTCAAATTAATTCCGTCCATCTCGAAAAGCTTTTTGTACTGCTTCAGGATGGCGTTTTTAGGCTCCGTAAGGATCCTCAGCAGGGCATCCTTGTCAAGGGCGTCAAGGTAAGTGACGACCGGAAGACGGCCTATGATCTCAGGGATTAGTCCATATGCGCGAAGGTCCTGGGCGTCAACGTATTTCAAGAGGTTGGCCTTGTCGATCTTCTGCTTCTTGGTTGCACCGAAACCGATCACCTGGGTATTCAGCCTCTGGGCGATATGCCTTTCAATCCCTTCGAAAGCCCCGCCGCAGATGAACAGGATGTTCTGGGTGTCAACGTGGATGAACTCCTGCTCCGGATGCTTGCGGCCTCCCTTCGGCGGCACGTTTATCACGTTGCCTTCCAGGAGCTTGAGCATGGCCTGCTGGACGCCTTCACCAGATACGTCACGGGTTATGGAAGGGTTGTCTCCCTTGCGTGCGATCTTGTCCAGTTCATCTATGAATACGATTCCCCTCTCAGCCTTGGCGACATCGAAATCCGCCTCCTGGAGGAGACGGGTAAGCAGACTCTCCACATCCTCTCCGACATACCCGGCCTCGGTCAGGACGGTAGCGTCCACGATGGTGAACGGGACATCCAGCATCTTGGCTATGGTCTTGGCCAGCAGGGTCTTGCCTGTACCCGTAGGCCCAACGAGCAGGATATTGGATTTCTCCAGTTCCACCTCGTCGTCGACCCCGTCGACGAGATTGTGGTTGATGCGCTTGTAATGGTTGTAGACGGCAACCGAAAGCATCCTCTTGGCGCGGTCCTGCCCGATTACGTACTGGTCCAGGAATGCCTTGATCTCAGCAGGAGTCTTCAGGTTCTCCAGTCTCTCCGGACTTGCAGCAGCCGACTGTGGCTCGACGGTATCCTTGAGATAATCATGGGCTAGTTGGACGCAGTCGCTGCAGATGAAACCTTCGATCCCCTGCAGGAGGAAAGGAACTTCACCCTCCGACCTCCCGCAGAACATGCAGTGATGCTTCGGTGTCTTCTCCTTCTGGGACATTACTTCTTTTTCTTCGACAGGATTTCGTCCACCATTCCATATTCCAGAGCCTCGGCAGCCGTCATCCAGTAGTCCCTGTCGGCATCTGCGAATACCTTCTCGTAAGGCTGCCCCGAATGCTCGGATATGATGTCATAGAGTTCCTTGCGGGTCTTCTCGATCTCCTTTGCGGCTATCATTATGTCTGAAGCCTGGCCCTGGGCACCGCCCAGAGGCTGATGGATGAGGACCTTTGAATGAGGCAGGCAGGAGCGCTTGCCCTTGGCTCCGGCGCAGAGCAGCACGGAACCCATCGAAGCCGCCATGCCGGTGCAGATGGTAGCCACGTCAGGCTCGACGAGCTGCATCGTGTCGTAGATGGCGAGGCCTGAAGTCACCTGACCTCCCGGAGTGTTGATATACAGGGATATATCAGCACCTGGATCGGTGGATGCGAGGAAGAGCAGCTGGGCCTGGATGATATTCGCGACGTCGTCGTCGATCGGAACTCCTAGGAATATGATCCTGTCCATCATGAGGCGGCTGAAGACGTCCATCGACGCAACGTTCAGCTTCCTTTCCTCGATGATCGTAGGGTTGATGTAGGCATCGAGCGCCCTCTCATACCTGCCGAGGGTCAGGGAACTGAGTCTCCTTTCCCCGGCGGCGTATTTCTTGAACTCCTTGTCCATATTACTTCAATTCGCGGAACTTCTCCTCGGTGATTTTCTTATTCGTAAAAGACATCTTCTCCTTCACCGCGGCCAGGACCTTCTCGTTCTCCACATTCTCTTCGAGATTGCGGATCTGACGCTCATCTTTCAGCATCTCCATCGCGGCATCGGTAAGGATCTGCTCAGGGACGTTGCCCATTCCGTACATGGCGTACTGGTAGGCTGCATATGCCTTGGCGGCCTCGACCATGTCCTTGTCCTCGATCTTGAGGTCGAACTTCTTCATCAGATAGCCGCGCACGAGCTGCCAGCGGAAGTCCTCCAGGAATGCATCGAATTCCTTATCGACATCCTCCTTGCTGAACTTTTCCTTGTTGTTCTCATAGAGCCACCTCTTCAGGAATGCTTCCGGAACCTTCACGTCAGCCTTTCCTACGAGGTACTTGCGGATGTCCTGTGAAAGCCTGTAGTCGGTTTCCTGGCGATAGTTGGCCTCGAGCCTTTCGGCGATCTTGGCATCGAACCCCTCGGCATCCTTGACTACATCCTTGCCGAAAACCTTGTCATAGGTCTCCTGGTTCTCTTCTGCAGGAACGAAGGTCTTGACATTCACGATGGTAACCTTCCACTTCGGAGCCAACCCGGCAAGCTCGTCCTTCTTCATCTTGAGCATAGAAGCCCTGTCCGTCTCGTTGGTGAAAGCCTTTGTAACATCCACGTCGAACTTGTCGCCGACTTTCGCTCCGACGAATTTCTTCTTCGCGGTACCCTCAACCTTGTTGACCTGGACATAGACACCTTCGGCCTTGCGCTCGCCCTGCTCGAAGTCCACGATGACATAATCATCCTCGCCTGCAGCCTCTGCCTCCTGGAGTTCGCCGTACTGGCGGAGGAGGTTCTCCTTCATGTCAGCCTTGGCCTTGTCAGTCACTTCGATCTTGTAACGGGCAACCTTGTCTTCCTTGCCGACCTCGAGATCGATATCCGGGGCAAGCCCCATGTCGAACTTGAATTCGAAATCGTTGCCGTCCACCCACTCGTTCTCCTTCTGGGACTCGCTAGGAAGCGGTTCGCCGAGGATGTGGAGGTCATTATCCTTGATGAAGCTGTCCAGCTGGTCGGAAAGGATTCCGTTGATAGCCTCGTAAAGGGCCTGGTCTCCATAGATCTTCTTCACCATCTGAGGAGGCACCATTCCCTTGCGGAAACCTTTGAAATCTGCGTTCCTCCTGTAAGCGGCAAGCCTTTTCCTTACCTGCTCGGCATAATCCTCAGCCTTGAGGGCAATGGTTAGTTCGATGTTCAGGTCATCAATCTGATTCTTGATTACTTCCATAATTTGTATTTTTTGAATAATTATTTCTGCCTGTTAGGGTAAACTATCCTTTCATGGTAAACCTGTGAGAGGTAGTTCTTGAGGACTCCCTTCACGATGTTCAGCTGCCGGATGGTGATGTCGGCCTTGTCGAACTGGCCGATGTTCATCTTACCTGCGACGATATTCTCCACAAATGCATCGAAGGCCTCCGGAGTCGTATCCTTCAAGGTCCTGGAAGCCGCCTCCAGACTGTCGCAGATCATAAGGATGACCTGCTCCTTGGTCTTCGGCTCACCTCCCTTGTAGAAGAAGCAGTCCGCATCCCGCGGATCTCCTCCCGCATTGAGATATTTGTTATAGAAATATCCTGTATTGGAAGTCCCGTGATGTGTCCTGATGAAATCCTTGACAACATCCGGAAGCTTATGTTTCTCAGCCAGTTCCAGTCCGTCGGAAACGTGCTTGATGATAGCCGTAGCACTCTCCTGCACAGACAGGCCCTCGTGATAACGGGCACCTCCCGGAGACATGCTTTCATTCTCGATGAAGCAGAGCGGATTCACCATCTTTCCGATGTCGTGGTATAGTGCGCCGGCACGGACCAGCAAAGCATTCGCATCGATCGCCCTGGCAGCTGCGTCGCACATGTTCATGACCTGCAAGGAGTGCTGGAATGTACCCGGAGCCTTATGCTCGAGATCCCTCAGGAGCTGGTTGTTGGTGTCACAGAGTTCCCTCAGGCGCGAATCGGACACCAGGTTGAACATCTTCTCGAAAAGATATATCAGCGGATATCCAGCCACGGTAAGCATGGATCCCACGAACATGAAAAGGACGGCCTGGTACGGATCGTCGTTGACCATCCCGATCAGCCTGAATCCGAAATAGGTGACCACCAGGCTGACGAATACGATGGCTGCGGTTATGAACTGCTGCCATCCCCTGTTGAAATACTTGAATGCGAATACCGCCACCACGCAGGCAACGGTGAACATCACGAAAAGCACCACTCCGTTGTTGGAGAATATCAGCAACGGCATCAGGGACATGATGCACATCGGAAGGTTCATCTTGTTCTTGAAGAACGCCTCCAGGAACAGCGCCGTAAGGGTGAATGGCACCATGTACAGGAACTTCGGTGCGAATTTGTTGACCACCAGGGTGGCGACAGTAGTGATCAGGAAAACGAGGAGCAGGTACCAGAACCTGTTGCTCTCCTTGAATATCCTCTTGTTCAGGAAATATGTCAGCAGGTACAGCAGTACAGTAAGCACGAGGGCGATGGTGGCGTTGCCGAGCCAGTAAAGGATCCTCGGACCTCCGTAGCCCATGCTGCTCTCATATTCGACTTTGTAGGAATCCAGCATCTGCGCCACTTCGGACGTGACTATCTCGCCTTCGGAGACTATCAACTGTCCGGCGCTGACGAAACCCTGCGTGGTGGATATCTGCGCCGATGATTCCGAATTGACCAGGTCGGTGGTCCTGGAATCATAATCCAGGTTGGGATTGACCAGGTCGTATATACCCGTCGAACGGAAGACGGAGTCCACGTTGACGGAAGGGTACTTCTTGGACACATCAGCAAGGAGCTTGGCCTTGGCCTCGGACTCCTTGAAAACTTCCGAGACCGGACGCTTGGAAACCCTCTTCTCACGATGGATGTAAAGGACCGCGTTGGCAGGGTCCTCGCCCTTGTCCAGTTTCACTCCCTCGTCGGAAACCACTCCGCTGGAATAGATCCCGTCCATGGAGGACACGATCTGCGGCCGCAACTGGGAATACCGTCCCAGATCGACCTCGTCCAGTCCCTTCTTGGTGTTGTCAACCACCTCCTGGCGATACCTGTAGTAAGGAATCGCAACGGACTTGTTCTTGCTCCTCTCCTCCCTGAGCTGTTCATCGGTCTTGAGGATCGGAAAGTCGAACTGGGCGATCAGTGTCTCGTAAGGCCATGGGGACCCCTTGCGGTAGTCATAACTGAATTTGGCCGCCCTCGGGAAAAGGACGGTCATTATCGCAAACACTATGGCCAGCGGAACGAAAACCCGGTAGTTGATGGTGATTCGAGGGAACTTCATAGCACGATCTATTTGAAAGGACTTCCGACCTCCCGGGCTATGTACTTGTAAGTCAAGGCATCAGTCAGCCTCGGGAATAAGTTATGGGCAAGCACGGTCAGTTTTCCAAGACCTGTAAGCACCACCTGGGACTTACGTTTCTCCAGACTCCGGGCAAGGTGCTCGGCGCATTCTTCGGCACTCATGAGTTTATCCTCATTGAGCGGAGTTTCACCCTGAGGGCTGCCGTCGGCGGTCAAGGCTGCCTTGCGGACATTGGAATCCGTGTAACCCGGAGCGAACACAAGGACGTTCAGGCCGTCCTTCAGGTGCTCGATCCGGAGCGTGTCCAGGAAACCGCGGACTGCATATTTGGAAGCAGAATATCCGGTCCTGGCGGGCAGGGCCGAGAAGCCGGCCACAGAGATGACACCGACAACCTGACCTTTCGATTCCAGGAGATATGGAAGGGCGGCCTTCGTACACTGGACCGTACCCCAGAAGTTGACATCCATCAGTGAACGGATGACGCTCAGGTCAAGGTCAGCGAACATGGCACGCATCGATATTCCGGCATTGTTGACAAGGATATCGATCCTGCCGAACCGTCCCACTGTCTGCGCGATGAGATTCTTGCAATCTTCATCCTTGGTAACGTCAGCCTTGACACACAGCACCTTGGCGGCGTCAGGGCATACAGACGGAGCCAGTCCGAGCAGCTTTTCATAAGAACGAGCCGCCATGACCACGTTCGCTCCGAGGGAACCGAACAGGCGGGCAGAAGCCAACCCGATACCCGAGCTGGCTCCCGTTACGATTACCACCTTATCCTTGAAATAGCTTGACCGCATATCTATTCCATTACAGTCATAGCAGCGATGTCGTCTCCGTCATAGAGACCGGCATCGAGTTTCTTCTTGATCTCCTTGAATGCGTTGAGAGTGTATTCGACGTCCTCCATCGAATGGGCGGCGGTGGAAACTATCCTGAATATGATCATTCCCTTAGGGATGACCGGATAGATGACCATCGAGCAGAATATCTTGTAATTCTCCCGCAGGTCCTTCGCCATCTTGGTAGCCTGGGCGACTCCTCCCTTGATATGGACAGGGGTCACGCAAGCTTCAGCTTCACCGATGTCGAAACCTTCGGCCTTGAAGCCGTCCTGGATAGCGTGGGTGATCTTCCAGCATTTCGCGCGGAGCTCGTCTCCCTCCGGGGAATCGATGATCTCCATCCTCTTGATGTTACCGAGTACCAGAGGCATCGGCAGGGACTTGGCATACATCTGCGAACGCATGTTGGCCCTGAGATAGTTGATGATCTTGTGCGGTCCGGCTACGAAACCTCCGATGGAAGCCATGCTCTTCGCAAATGCTCCGATGTAGAGGTCGATACCGTCCATCACGCCGAAATGCTCCGATGTTCCCCGACCGTGCTCCCCGAGGAGGCCGAATCCGTGGGCGTCGTCGATCAAGATCCTGAAATTGAACTTCTTCTTAAGAGCGACTATCTCGTCCAGTTTGCCCAGTGCGCCGGTCATACCGTAAACGCCCTCGGTGATCAGGAGCACGCCGCCTCCGTTCTCATCAGCTTCCTTGCAAGCCCTGGCAAGCACCTTCTCGCAGTCCGCCATGTTGTTGTGGCGATACTTGTACTTGCTTCCGATATGCAGGCGGATTCCGTCCAGCAGGCAGGCATGGCACTCGGCATCATATACGATGACATCGTGACGCGCGGTGAGGGCGTCGATGGTGGAGACGATGCCTTGATAGCCGAAATTGTAGAGGAATGCATCTTCCTTCTTCTCGAATTCAGCGAATATCCGCTCCAGCTTCTCGTGATAGCGGGTGTGGCCGGACATCATCCTGGCGCCCATCGGATAAGCCAGTCCCCAGTCTGCCGCAGCCTGTGCATCTGCCTTCCTGACCTCAGGGTGGTTGGCCAGTCCCAGGTAGTTGTTCAGGGACCAGTTCAGTACCGGGATGCCGTTGAATGTCATATGCGGTCCCAGTTCACCCTCGAGACGAGGATACATGTAGTAGCCGAAACCTTGCTCGAAATACTGGCCTATAGGGCCTCCGGAATCTCTCTCGATCCTGTCGAAAATATCTAGCATATCAGTATGGTTATTAAGCGTCGATGTTTGCGTAATGTGCATTCTCTTCAATGAACTGCCTTCTTGGCGGCACGTCGTCACCCATCAGCATCGAGAAAGTCCTTTCGGCCTCGGCCGCATTCTCGATCGTGATCTGGCGCAGACGTCTCTGGTTCGGATCCATCGTAGTATCCCACAGCTGCTGGTCGCTCATCTCACCGAGACCTTTGTAGCGCTGGGTGTTGATACCCTTCTCCGAACCCTTTCCAAGACGGTCTATGGCCTGGAAGCGCTGTTCGTCCGTCCAGCAGTAAACCTCTTCCTTGCCCTTGCTGACCTTGTAGAGAGGCGGAGTAGCCAGATAGACGTATCCGTTCTTGATGAGGTCGAACATATAGCGGAAGAAGAATGTCAGGATCAGACACGCGATGTGGCTTCCGTCCACGTCGGCATCGGTCATGATGATCACCTTGTGGTAGCGCAGGCGGCTGAGGTCCATCCTCTTGACCCCGTCTTCATCCTCTTTCGCCACGGTGACTCCAAGGGCGGTGTAGATGTTGCGGATCTCTTCACTGTCGAATGCACGGTCGCCGGCGGCCTTCTCGACATTGAGGATCTTTCCCCTCAACGGAAGGATCGCCTGATACCTCCTGTCACGTCCCTGCTTTGCGGTACCGCCTGCGGAATCTCCCTCCACGAGGAAGAGCTCGCACTTCTCAGGATCCCTTTCGGAGCAGTCCGCCAGCTTGCCCGGCATGCCGGCGCCGGTCATGGCGGTCTTGCGCTGGACCATCTCGCGTGCCTTGCGGGCAGCGTTGCGGGCGGTAGCGGCAAGGATGATCTTTTCGATGATCACCTTGCCCTCCTTCGGATGCTCCTCAAGATACTGGTCCATTGCGGCTGCAGTAGCCTGGGAAACCGCAGATGTGGCCTCCGGATTGCCCAGCTTGGTTTTGGTCTGGCCTTCGAACTGAGGTTCAGCGACCTTGACCGAAATCACCGCGGTCAAACCCTCGCGGTAGTCCTCCTGGGAAAGGTCCCCCTTGAACTTCGCGAAGAGGTTGTTCTTCTCGGCGTAGTTCTTCAGGGAACGGGAAAGACCCATCTTGAAGCCCTGGAGGTGCGTTCCGCCTTCTATTGTGTTGATGTTGTTGACGTAGGAATATATCTTCTCGGAGAAACCGTTGTTGTACGAAAGGGCGATGTCGATAGGGATCACCTTGTCGTTCTGGACGCAGACCGGCTCCGGAATGAGCTGGGTCGCACCGGCGTCGAGATATTCGATGAACTCCTTCAAGCCCTCTCTGGAGAAGAACTCATCCTGACGGAAAGTCTGCCTCCCGGTGGCCTTGGAATCGCCGTTGGCATCTATCTCGAACTCGTCCACCATCTCCCTCTCATCCACGAGAGTGATCCTGATGCCCTTGTTGAGGTAGGACAGCTCGCGCATCCTGGCTGCGAGTGTATCGTATTTGTAAACAATGGTCTGGGTGAAGATGGTCGGGTCCGGATGGAAGGTGATGATAGTTCCCGTGTCATCGCAATCACCCACGATCTCCACCGGTCCGAGCGGCTTGCCCTGGGAATATTTCTGGACATGGATATGACCCTCGCGGTGGATCTCGGCGACAAGACTGTCGGAGAGAGCGTTCACGCAGGAAACACCGACTCCGTGCAGACCGCCGGAAACCTTGTAGCTGTCCTTGTTGAACTTTCCTCCTGCGTGGAGTACTGTCATGACGACCTCGAGGGCGGACCTGTGCTCCTTCGGATGCATTCCGGTAGGGATACCACGGCCGTTATCGGTCACCCGGATGGAATTGTCCGGAAGTATGGTCACGCCGATCTCGTTGCAGAAACCGGCCATAGCCTCATCGATACCGTTGTCAACTACCTCATATACAAGATGGTGCAAGCCCCGCTCTCCTACGTCTCCGATGTACATCGACGGTCTTTTCCTCACTGCCTCAAGGCCTTCCAGCACCTGAATGCTACTCGCGGAATACTGCTCTTCCGCCTTCTTCATCTCTTCGTTTTCAATCATATGCCTAGTCAAAATCGCCCGTTCCGGAGGGCATTCCTTAAAACAGACAAATATACGAAAAAATCTACAAATTCAGGGTGATTCCAGCCGTGATCCACAGGTCTTTTTCAGCATAGAAAAGATTCCTCTGGACGTTGTCGCAAAGAAGGTTTCCTGCCTCGGCCCAGAAGCCCAGCCTGCGGTTCAGCTGCCAGCCTGCCAGGAGGCCGAGATCCACATATCCAGGGAGCACGACGGTATAAGGCCGGATCGTTTCTGATGGATATACAGCAAAAGAGAGTATCCTTTCACGCTTTGAAGCGATTCCCAACCTCGTTCCGAAGTATACCCTCTGCCCGAAATTATACACAGCACGGAAATCGCCGGAGAACTTAGGAAGTTTGAAAGCTGTGGTATTCTCGTCGGCGAACTGCTGGTTACGGAATCTCACCGAAGCATCGAAATCGAAACCACCAGCCTTCAATCCCAGGAGTACGTTAGCATATATCAGGCTGTAATCCTCATAGTTCACCAAAGGCATGAAACTCAAGAGTAAGGCGTCATCGACCAACCCGTTCTCCACTCCGGAAACTCCTCCATTGACGTCGAACTGGAGCCTGGAGCCAAGGTTGCCCTTCACTCCTGCCCGAAGATTGTACTTCTCGACGGAATTGTCCATCAAAGGGCTGAGGAAGGCGTAAAGAGGATTGAAATGATGGTTGTATGCAAGTTGCTCGCAATATGCATTGATAGTAGAGCCGCCGGTAAGGTTGGCATAGAGCAGTACATTGTCCGCAGCGGTAAATCCGACCCTGACTTCAGGATACAGGGTCCTGCCCTTCTTGGTGTGCATCGGCCGGAACGATATCGTGTCGCTCTGACCGCTATGGCTGAGCATCTCGATCCTGAGTCCCAGGCTGAGATCCCACCTTCCGGTCTCAAACTCGTATTTCGGAATCAAGGCGATACGGCCTGTATTGCCGTCAAAGAGATCCCCGCCGTACGATGCCGTCTCAGCCTCGAGACCTACAAGGATACGATGGAAATAATCCAGCTGGGGGCCGAATTCGCCCTTGAGCCTGAACCAGCCCTCACGGACATCTTTCTTGCCCCGCCCCAACAGCGGCAAACCAGAAGTATAGCCAGAAGTATACATAGTATACAGAGGATTGGCAGACCCGTAATACACTTCATCACCATAGTCCAGCCTGTCATTCCCGATGCGCCCATCCAGGGACACATCATAATGGAAATGAGACGGTTCCGAATTGTTTGAACGCACCCTGGCATTGAAGTCGAATCCATTGTACATCCGCTTGGAAAAGGTATCCTTGGTCATCAATCCATAGTATCCCACCCTGAATGATGCGATGGTCTTTTCCCAGTTGTAACGACCCTCGAAACCGGCGGTCGTGAGAGCATCGTAGCCTTTGTAAGTATCCAATGCGGCATCATACCTGAAATGGTCTTCCTCAAAGGTAGGGGCGAAGGTCTTGTATTTCCCGAAATAGGACTTGTGCGTCGCATACACGCTCAACTGGAACGGTCCCCTCTGCTCCGGGCTGAAAACGAATTCCAGCTGCGGATGCAAGGAATATCCCGCCCCGGTCTTGAGGTATATGCTCCGGCCCCTGTAGGCGTCCTTGTCCGGCCTCATGTTCAGCTGGTAAGGCTTGAACTTGTATGCTCCCTGATAAGGCTTCTCGAACACAGTGTAGTCGAAGTCCATGTCGAAACGAAGGAGCGAATCAGGCACGTTCATCTTCTGGACCGGCTTGAGCACGTCGGAAGGATCTCCCTGGTAGGTGTTGGTCACCTCCACGGTAGGGTTGATGTTCTGTGCCAGCGATGCGGTGCAGACAAGCAATGCGGCAACCGCTATATGTATCTTTCTCATATCCTTTACTGCTACATCAAGTTTGTAAGTTTCGCAAGTCTCATCCTGACGTTGTCAAGGATGTCGTCAGCAGTTCCCTCGGCAGGAGAATAGCCGTTCAGGATGCTCTCGAAGGTGGCCTTGGCCTGCTTGTAGTTCTCCTGTTCGGCATAAGAGTCGCCGAGGGTTATGAAAGCCTTCGCAAGCCAGTAGTCCTGGCCTCCGGCCTTCTCGGAGAAAGCGAATACCTTCTTTTCGACGGCGCCGTATTCACCCTTGTCGTATGCGTCCTGGATGATCATGTAAGTAGCTTCTGCACCCTCCGGAGTCGATGGATAAGCACTGAGTCCTCCGAATAACGCGAAGGCTTCGTCACGATCGTTCATCGAAAGGTAGGACTTGGCCTTGACATAATCGGCTTCCCTCTTCTCGGCAGCGGTGCACCCTGCATCCGAGGTAGCCTTGTCGGCGTTAGAGATCGCAGCCGGGAAATCCCCGTCCTTGTAGGCGGCACGCATCATGCCGAGCCTTGCTGCGTGCCTTCCGGAATCCGAACTGGCTACATCGCCGAGGTCGGAATAACCGTTGAACGCGTCCTTGTAGCGCTCCATTCCGTAGGAAAGGTCGGAATAGTTGAGCAGAGCCGTTTCCACGAAGGAACCACCTTCGGCGATGGCCTTGCGGTACCATTCGCAAGCCTGCTCCCTGTTTCCCAGGTTGCGGTTGCATTCCGCGATATAGAAGGCAGCCTTGGCCGAACTTCTGCCCTCAGGATATCTCTGGAGGTAGTTCTGGAGGGAAGGAAGGGCCTTGCTCCAGTTCTCGGACAGGTAAAGCTGCTCGGCAGCATTGAAGTACATCTGTTCCTTCTCGCTGTCGGTCTTGCCCTTGATGGCTCCTACCTTGTCGGCATAGTCGAAATACTCATCCATGCGTCCCTCTGACTGGTAGATGGATTCGATGGCCGAGAGGGCGTCCCGGGCATATTCGGTGCCGGGCATCTCGGAAATCACCTGCTTGTAATACCCCAGGGCCTTTTGGGATTCCGAGTTGTTGCGCGCGATCATGCCCAGCTCGATCAGGGACCGCGCAGCTATGGACTTGTCATCCGTGTTGGAACGGAGCTTGAGGAAGGTGCTCTGCGCAGAAGCGTCATCTCTGGCGGAAACATAGGCCCTTCCGAGCTCGTACATTGTTTCGGAATAATAAGCGGCCGACGGATCGGCGTCCAGTACGTTGGAGAGCATGTCTATCTTCTTCTCCTTCCTGCCCTGGAGGCCGTAGGCAATCCCCGCCTTGTAGAACGGATACAGGTTGTCCGAATATTCGAACCTCCTGATCGCCTTCTCATATTTGCTGACAGCCTCGGTGTAATCTTTCCTGATGAAGTCACAGTCGGCCAGCCTGGAGGCAGCATCCTCGCCTTCGAGAGGGTTGCGCTCCTGCAGGTACTCCTCGAACCACTTCGCAGCAGAATCGTAATCTCCCTGGCGGAAATAGCTGTAAGCCAGATTGTAAGGTATCAGCCTGCCCTCTTTCTTACCCTCGAGGGCGGAATTGTTGTAGAGGTCCGTGAAAGTCTCCACCGCATCCTCGAAGCGATCGCTGCGGTAATAGGACTCTCCAAGCCAGTACTTGGCCAGCTGGTTGAAAGTCTCCCTCTTGTCCGAATAATAGGCAGCGGCCTTGAGGAGCGGGATGGCATCCTTGTAGGAGCCGTTACGGATCAGCTGGTTGGCACGCAGGTAGTTGGCCCTCATATAGTTGGACTTCTGGTTCTGGTCCAGCATGTCGATATTCGAATAAGCTTCCACCGCTCCCGCGTAGTCGTGGTTGTAAAGGGAGGCTAGGGCGATGTAGCTATAGATCATATCCCCCTTCTTATTGTCCGGATACTTCTTAAGGTAGTCCTCGAAGACGGAAGGATTGTGGTTCAGGTCGAAGGAAAGCTTCGCGTAGTTGAAATGGGCATCCTCCCTGATATCCGGATTGAACGGCTGGACGGAGGCATCCTTGAAAGCGTCCAGGGCGGCCACCTTGTTGCCCGTCTGGACCAGGCTGTAGCCCATCTGGTAGTTCGCGATCTGGCCGATGGAATCGTTCCTCTCCGTCATCTTGGAGAAATTATCTATAGCTCCCTTGTAGTCTTCCACGGAATAAAGGACCGTGCCGGAATAGAAATAATCGTCGCGGTCCATGTCTTCTGTCTTCTTCTGGATCTTGTCATAATACTCCTTTGCCTTCTCGTTGTCGCCCAGGGCGAGGTAGGACTCAGAAATGATCCTGGCGAGATGAGGCTTGCGCTCCTCAGGGACGCTGGAATATATCTTCGTGCCGTTCTTCACAACATAGTTGTAATCCTTGAGCATGAAGCGGCACTCCATCCCGTAATAGTTCGAAATTTCCGTGAAACGCGGATCCTTGCCCGCCCTTTCGAACCAGTCCAGAGCTTCGCGGAAATTCTTCTGGGTGTAGTTCACATAGCCCAGGGAATATCTGGAAGGAGCGGTATAGTCAGAATACGGCAGCTGCTCCGACACCAGGAAGAAGTCCTTGGCATCTTCCAGCCAGCCTTCCTCGAATAGGGAATATGCCCTCTTGAATGAATATTCAGCCAGCTGGTTGCCGTGGAGACTCTTGTCAGGGATCTTGGCGAACTCATTCGCCGCCATGCGGTATTCCTCCTTGTCGAAGTAGTTCAAGGCACTGTAGAAATGGATCTGCGGGACCAGCTTCGAATATGGATATTCAGTCACATAGTCGCTCGCCAGCTTCTCGCAGCCTCTCTCCAGCAGCCTGAGTGAGCAGAGGGTCTCATAGCCCTTGGCCATCACGTCCCCTGTAGAAGCGGAGATTTCGCTGAAGATGCTCTCGGCTCGCTCGAAGATGCCCTTCTCATAGAGCTCGACTGCGCGGAGATAACCTTCCGGAACCTGGTTCTGGGCGAAAACACCGGTCGCCGGGCAAAGGAACAAGGCGGCTGATACCACCGCGATGAGTTTGCTTTTCATATGTATTACGAAGTTTTTGTTATCTGTTTACATAATCTACAAATTTACTTAAATATACCCGAAAATTAAAGTATATTTGCGTAATTATGGAAGATAAAGAGCAAATGGCATCAAAAAGCGAGCCGCTGGTTTCCTTCAGGGACGCCGACATCCTGAACGGCGAGAACGTGGTCATCTACGGCCTTGACATGGAAGTGTTTCCGGGGGATTTCGTCTACATCGTAGGCAAGGTCGGAACCGGAAAGACATCCATCATCAGGACGATCATCGCCGAGAATCCGCTCGAAAAAGGCTTCGGCGAAGTGTGCGGTCACAAACTCAATGGCCTGAAGGACAAGGAGATTCCTTATCTCAGACGTAAGATCGGGGTCGTTTTCCAGGATTTCCAGCTCCTGACTGACAGAACCGTGGAGCAAAACCTTGAATTCGTGCTCAAGGCCACTCGCTGGAAGGACAAGGACGCTATCGACAAACGCATCCGTGAAGTCCTCCACGATGTCGGCATGGAGAACAAGGCTCACAAGATGCCGCACCAGCTTTCGGGTGGAGAGCAGCAGCGCATCGCCATCGCCCGCTCCCTACTGAACCGCCCGAAGCTCATCATCGCCGACGAGCCTACCGGCAACCTGGACAACGAGACGGCAGATGGAATCCTGAAGTTGCTCACCGGCATCAACAAGGAAGACGGGACGGCGATCATAATGGTCACCCACAACAGGAACATTTTCGAGAAATATCACGGCAGGGTCTTCGTCTGCAAGGACGAGAGCTGCGAAGAGAATGTCAACGACGAGGTCATCGACCTGGCCCTTACCATTTAGCTTCCGATGCTCAGGAAAGACAGATATTCAAGGATCCTGTCCTGGTTCGAGGCCAACCAGCCGATGCCGGAGACAGAATTGCATTTCGACTCGGCATTCCACCTGCTTATAGCCGTAATACTGAGCGCGCAATGCACCGACAGGCGCGTGAACATGGTAGTACCTCCGCTTTTCGAGAGGTTCATGGAGCCTGCAGACCTGGCTTCTGCTTCGTTCGAAGAGGTATTTCCGTACATCAAGAGCGTCTCCTACCCGAATTCCAAGGCTGCCCATCTGATAGCCATGGCCAGGAAACTGGTGGATGATTTCGGAGGCGAGGTCCCGTCTGACATAGACCAGCTGATGAGCCTCCCGGGGGTCGGACGCAAGACAGCGAACGTGATTGCCTCGATCGTTTATGACAAACCCGTCATCGCGGTCGACACTCACGTGTTCAGGGTTTCGCACCGCCTCGGATTGTCTGACGGCAAGACGGTAGATGCCGTGGAGAAGGACCTGGAGTCACATATTTCGGAGTCTCTGAGGCCGAAGGCGCATCACTGGCTGATCCTGCACGGGCGCTACATCTGCACTGCAAGGAACCCGAAGTGTGCCTCCTGCGAACTCAGTTCATGGTGTCGGGAATATGAGCGCAACAACCGAAAGATTTAGTATCTTTGCCGACCGTAGAAGAATCAATGTTATTTTATAAGATATGAAAAGAATAGTTCTCATCCGCCACGGCGAGAGCCAGTGGAACAAGGAAAACAGGTTCACAGGATGGACCAACGTCGATCTCAGCGAAAAAGGTGTGCAGGAAGCTTTCGATGCCGGGAAGGCACTCAAGGAAGCCGGCTTCACGTTCGAAGTAGCCTATACTTCTTACCTCAAGAGGGCTATCAAGACCCTGAACAACGTCCTCGATTCGATGGATCTCGACTGGATCCCTGTCAAGAAGACCTGGAGGCTCAACGAGAAGCACTATGGAATGCTCCAGGGACTCAACAAGGCCGAAACCGCCCAGAAGTACGGTGACGAGCAGGTCAAGATCTGGCGCCGCAGCTTTGACGTCGCTCCGGGGAACCTTCCTGAGGACGATCCTAACAGCGCTACCAAGGATCCTCGCTACGCCCTTGTCCCTGACCAGTATGTACCTCGTACCGAGGCCCTCAAGCAGTGCATCGAGCGCGTCATGCCTTACTGGGAGTGCGAGATATTCCCTGCCCTCAAGGACCATGACAACATCGTGGTCGTAGCCCATGGAAACAGCCTCCGTGGTGTCGTCAAGCACCTCAAGGGCATTTCCGATTCCGATATCATCAGCCTGAACATCCCTACGGCCACTCCGTACGTGTTCGAATTCGACGACGATCTCAACCTGGTCAACGACTACTATCTCGCTGACCCTGAAGAGCTCAAGCGCAAGCAGGAAGCTGTAGCCAACCAGGGAAAGGCTAAATAAGCAGGAAGATGCCGAAGATTTCCGCACGCGGGACAGTCATCCCCGCTTCGCCAATCAGGAAGCTGACCCCATTCGCCGACGCCGCCAAGGCGCGCGGCATGAAGGTCTATCATTTGAATATCGGGCAGCCTGACCTTCCGACGCCTCGTAAGGCGCTGGATGCTCTCAAGGCCATAGACCGCACCACCCTCGAATACAGTCCGAGCCAAGGTATCAAGTCGCTCAGGGAGAAACTCAGTTCCTATTACGGCAAGTTCGGGATCGATGCCAAGCCGGACGATATCATCGTCACGGCAGGCGGTTCTGAAGCCTTGCTGCTGACTTTCATGGCCTGCCTGAATCCGGGCGACGAAATCATCATGACAGAGCCTGGATATGCCAACTACCTGTCCTTCGCCGTAACGGCCGGAGTGACTGTCAAGACAGTTACCTCGAGGATTGAAAATGGCTTTGCACTGCCTTCAGTCGAGGATTTCGAGGCGGCTATCACTGACAAGACAAAGGCCATCCTGATTTGCAATCCAAACAATCCTACCGGATACCTTTACTCTTCCGAAGAGCTCTTCAGACTCAGGGACATCGTGAAACAGCACGATCTTTTCCTGTTCTCCGATGAGGTTTACAGGGAATTCCGCTACACGGACGCTCCTTACCTCTCAGCTCTCAACCTGGAAGGGATCGAGGACAACGTGATCGTCATCGATTCCGTGTCTAAGAGGTATTCCGAGTGTGGAATCCGCATCGGAATGATAGTCAGCCACAACAAGGAGGTCATGGGAGCGATCCTGAAATTCTGCCAGGCCAGGCTCAGTCCTCCTCTGCTGGGACAGATCGTTGCGGAGGCTTCAATCGAAGGTACGGAAGAGTATTCCAAGGAATGCTTCGACGAATATCTCGGTCGCAGGAACTTCTTCATCGAAGGCCTGAACAAGATTCCAGGAGTATATTCTCCGATGCCGAATGGAGCTTTCTACACTATCGCTTCCCTTCCGGTCGAAGATGCCGAGGATTTCTGCAAATGGTGCCTTACTGATTTCTGCTATCACGATGATGAATCCGGATGCACCGGAGAAACAGTGATGATGGCTCCAGCCCAAGGGTTCTACAGCACGCCCGGACTTGGGAAGAACCAGGTCAGAATGGCTTACGTATTGGAAATCAATAGCTTGAAACGAGCTCTCATGGTGCTTGAGAAAGCCCTTGAGGCCTATGGTTCAAGAGGCTGAAGATAGTTTCGGCATCATACGAGTACTGTAGAGGGTGGCCCTGGGGTCATCCTCTTTCTTTTTCCGTCACCCTGGAGCAGGCGGTCAGCGGTCGGCGGCATAGTGCCACCGGAAGGCGTGCCCACCCTCGGGCACGTCAGAGGGAGGGGCCCGGCGGATACAAGCCGTAGCGCAGCGATGGCACGGGAGACGTCGGGAGGGATGGAGCGAGAGAAGCGAGCGGAACCTTCAGGAGGCACTATGACGCCGACTCCGACATCATCCACCAGAAGAAAGAACCTAACGAGTCTCGGCCAATACCCAATAAACA
>Ga0208297_1000667_pt1 | contig 56289 bp, 31 predicted proteins | sample LMS_cellobiose_e_FD_187367 | JGI IMG/M metagenome (GOLD analysis project Ga0208297, IMG submission 187367) | Rumen-fistulated moose microbial communities from Alaska, USA - LMS_cellobiose_enrichment (SPAdes) (version 2) | ecosystem: Host-associated > Mammals > Digestive system > Stomach > Rumen... | reverse complement strand
CACCTCTTCCCATTCCGAACAGAGAAGTTAAGCCCGACCGCGCCGATGGTACTGCCTTAAATGGTGGAAGAGTAGGTCGTTGCCTCATCCTCTAGCGGCTCGCAGATCTCTGCGGGCCGCTTTTTTTTTGCCTAGCTTAAAGTAAATCCACAGGCGTCACCATCCCTTGTAACAGGCCATCAAAACGGCCGTTGTCCGTAATAAAAAGCACATCTAAACGGACTCTTCTTTTTTTGGAACGCTGGAACATCTCACTTACATCCTCCACCGTTGCGTTGGAATTGATAAAACCATAGTGGGCATTCGGCTCATCCATGATATTGGTGATATTCGCTATGTCCTTGAAAGTCAGTTGTTCACTAAAATTAATGGTGCTGTTTTCTGCTACCAGTCGCATGATATTTTTGGTGCTGAATACCCCAACAATCCTATGTTTTTCCACAATGGGAATGTAGGAATAGTCGTTGCGTTGCATGATTTTCACAGCGGAAAGCACTGAGTCAGCTGGTGATGGAGCGAAAATTTCTCCGGCTCGAACCGCAAGTCGCATCAAGGTCAATGGGTTTATGGCATAGTAGATTTTGTTAACTTGCCGCACAGCCTGGTCGGTGACGATAATCATGTCGTTGTCCGCTTTGGACCAATCGTAGTGGGATAGCAGGTTGCGCAGCATACGGCAGAATGCCAAATTGCTGCGAATGCCTTTGTACTGCGGCATTTGCTCCAAATCTTTCATATCCGCGACTTTGAGATTGTTGAGTACCCATTCTTCTGTCTCACGATATCTTTCCAAAAATTGACCAGCTTTGTTTTCCATATTGCAGCAGATTTTTTTTATGATGCTTGATGCCTTGTTTGCTTTGCAAAAATACTAAAAATACTCTTCTCATCTATAGTCCAACTCCCCTTTGGACGAAGTCCACTCTCCTCGAATGCAGTATAACTCCCCACGAATGCGCAGCATGAGATTCCCCTTACAGCCTCCACGTCTTAACGCCTTAACGAATCTTCACCTCGTCAATCATTATCCATGTTTTTTCTCCTGACGCTGCATGCCAATTAGGTAGTTGTTCCACCGGTTCGGCTTCAATGCGGATGTATTTGAAATTTTTGTTTGGAATCTTATGACGTAAGATGTAAACTTTTGGCTTGCTGTTTTCTTCCAGCATTGGATTAATAGGTAGCGAAACTTCCTCAGGTTGACTGTACTTTTTGCCATTGGTGGAGTAGGAAACCAACACTCGCTGCGGCAGGAACACCCACTGCGATGGATGGTGGGCGAAACTGAGCGTGACTGTCAGCGAGTCTTCTTGGTTTTTATCAAACTTTGATTGTAATAGCTTGTATTGTAATAGCATTGGCAAACCAAAATAGCCAACCCATCCTTCATGAAAATTGGCGGGGTTGCCGATTTGTCCATCAGTGAGAATGCCTATATCATTGTTATAGGGAGATGTTGGATTATTTATTGCACTTGATAAAAGAATAAATCTTTTTCCTCGAACAGATGTTATACTACCATCAAATGATTCACAATAGCCATTACACAATTTCTCATTATTAAATTTTTTTTCAGAAGGTATTTGATCTCCTATTTGCAATTGTAACTCGAATTTAATGTTTTTAGCCTTCAATAAATCTTTGTCTGATATATCAGGCCCGCAAGTGGCTGTTCCCAAACCAGCTTGCGCATAATCTATGTTAAAAGTATAATACTTTGCCCGTTCTAACTCGTTAGTATGTTTTGAATGTTCAATATTCTTATCATCGTATGGATAAATGCTGAATTGACAGGTTTGATTTTCTAAATTTGCGGAGAGCATTCTTTGGTGTTCTTTGTTGAACAGAGATATGTAGCGTGTTTGCATACGGTTTCCTGCCGTCTGGGGACGTACATAATGGTAGAACAAATCATCCGTTGGGGCTTCGTAATGACCTACAAAGCCACACGATTGGCGGTCTTTGTACGTTTCCTGCGCAAAACCTACCCACTCTGTGGTGACCAATTCGTCCGACACCTTCATCTGTATCCCTGTTTTCGGAAGCGAAGAAACCCAAGAAGCAGGATCAATATGGTAGAAAATGAATATGTCCCCCGAAAGTTTGATACGATAATTTGTCAAAATCGAAAAAACATGTTCATCATTTTCATTCGTAGCCGATTGCGAAACCGTAATAAGCAAGTCTTCTCTATTTGATTTTCTTAGATAATCCTTAATTCTAAAATCTGAAACACGATACTTGAGATTATCTAACCCAATTCTGCGCCAAAGCAACTCTCCATGACCATCCACGTGGTCGTTGTCCGTGGGTGGCCGCCAGAAATTGAGTTGCGGACCGTCCACCACGACGGGCTTGCCGTCTTTCTTGATGCTGGTGATGAGTCCGGTTTTGGAGTCAAACAGTATCTCCATCTTGCCCACATTGACGTTGAGCATAGTGCCTTCCCAACGGTAGGTTACGCTGTCAGTGACGAGGCCGAGATTGGCTCTTTGAGGTTTTTGTTTCGGCACGGGCAACTTGAACTGTTCGTAGGCAACGATGCTGCTAAAAGAAGAATCTAATTGCCATTGTTGGAGGTTCTCCCGTTTGGTATATAACATAAAATCCAGCATCACATCTTGTCCGGGTGAAACAGTGTCCAAATCCTGTATTATTTTTATAAATTCTTGTGGAGCAGTAAAATAACATGTGTCGTGTGGGGCGAGAGTTATAGGAGGAATTAGTTTTAGATGACCACGGAGGGGTCTGGCAAGAAATTTATCAGGATGTACGGGCCATTCATGTGCAATGTCTGGACGTAACCAACATGCCAGCGTATATTCGTTCAAGTTGTTGAAATCGAAGCGGTTGATGATGCGGAATTGCAATGAGTCTGGGTCAACCATCTCGATTTTGATGGGCTGATAGACCTTCCGCACTTCGGCCAATTGCGGGTGTGGTTTGCGGTCGGGGTCCACCAGGCCGTTGATGCAAAAGTTGCCATCAGAGGGCATGTTCTCCCCGAAATCGCCACCGTAAGCGTAAAATTCCCTGCCCTGCGCATCCTTCGTCAGCAGACCCTGATCGACCCAGTCCCAGATGCAACCACCTTGCAGTTGCGGATACTTGTAGATGGTGTCCCAGTAGTTCTGGAGGCCGCCGCAGCTGTTGCCCATTGCGTGTGCGTACTCACACATAATGTAGGGCCGTTTCTGCTGTTTTTGTGCGTATTTAGAGAGGTAATCCACAGAAGGATACATGATGGCCACGATGTCGGTGTTGCGGTCGTAGAGGGCGCGCTCGTACTGCACAGGGCGGGTGCTGTCCTTGGCTTTCAGCCAGTCGTAGGCGGCCTCGTAGCAGATGCCGTTGCCCGACTCGTTGCCCAACGACCAAACGATGATGCATGGATGGTTCTTGTCACGCTCGTACATATTGCGGACGCGCGCCACCGTAGCTTCCTTGAAATCAGTGCGTTTCGCCAACGACTTCTCGCCGTAGCCCTGCGCGTGCGATTCCGCATTGGCCTCGTCGATGACATACAAGCCGTACATATCACACAAGTTGTAAAATTCTGGTGAGTTGGGATAGTGGCTGGTGCGTACGGTATTGATATTGTTGGCTTTCATCAGGAGGATGTCCTGCCTCATGAGCTCTTCGGAAACCACGTGGCCTGTCCGTGGGTCGTGTTCGTGGCGGTTCACCCCGCGGACGGTCACCGGCACGCCGTTCACCTTCAAAAGCCCGTCCTCTATGCGGATATTGCGGAAACCGATGGGGATGGTTATTAAATCATATATGTAAAACGTGGGCTGTTCATGATGTTCTGTGAAATATATCCACAGATTATAAAGATAAGGTTTTTCAGCGTTCCATGACTGAATATCAGGTATTATGGCGTGAAAATGCAATCGTTGTTTACCCGTGTCGCTTCGATTGATGGTTTTCGACAACTTAACCAATGTTTTATTTTGAAAACGCTCATCATCTATTCGTAATTGCAATTCCCAATTTGTATTTTGCTTTTCCAGATTCTCTACCGTCACCTCCACATCCAAAACCCCGTTTTTGTATGTGGAATCCAAATCCGCTATCACCTTGTAATCCAAAATGTGCGTTTTGGGTTGGGCGTAGAGGGTGATGTTGCGCTCGATGCCGCTTAGCCGCCAGAAATCCTGGCACTCGAAGTAGGAACCGTCGCTCCATTTAAAAACCTGCAAGGTAATCAGGTTGCGCTCCCCGAACTTCACAAAGCGGGTGATGTCGAACTCGGAGTTGGTCTTGGCATCCTCGCTGTAGCCCACAAACTCGCCGTTCACCCAGAGGTAGAAACAGGATTTTGCGCCCCCGATGTTGAGAAAAATCTGTAAATCTTCAAATACTTTGTCGATTTCCACCCATTTGCGGTAGCTGCCAACAGCGTTTCCTTTCACAGGCACTTTCGGTAACTGGCTGTTGTCGAAATCGTTGGTGGTGTTCACATATACGGGCACGCCGTAGCCGTTCAATTCCCAGTTGCCCGGCACTGGTATGGAGTCCCAGCCGCTGTCGTCGTAGTCGGTGCGGAAAAAGTCGGTCGGACGTTCGTCTGCGTTGGGCACATAGTGGAATTTCCATTGACCGTCCAATGTAGAGACGTGATGCATTGCGTCTCTACAGTTTTGTGGGATATTCGCCCTCGGGTAGAGTTTGTTGACCTCAAACACAGCGGGGTCTTGCCACTCGGTGAAGGTCTGCGCGGAGAGGCCGAGAGCAGTACATAATATAATAAGACATAGGAGGTTCTTTTTCATAAACTAAAAATTACACATTTACACATTATCTGAAAAGTCATCACTGGTTATATTATTTGAGAGACGGATTAGTCGTATAAGTACTCGGCCAACAAAAAAAGCAATGATAGCACCTATTACTATTGAGACCCATTCCATCGGTATGAGTACCTGTTTTATTCTTTCGTCATAAAAATCCTTTACAGGCATTACTTTCCAAATCTTTTCTATGGTTTTTTTCTCATACTTGCCAGTGGACATATCAAGCATAAATTCTTCTCTTGTCCATCCTTCGGGTTCTTTGTAATACTCTCTCCAACCATATATCATATTATCCTCCATATATAGTTTTTCCATGCCTTCTACAACAACGGTTTTTTGTCCATCGACTATATCCCCTACCTGACAATTTAAGTCCCCTATCTGACCACCTTTATCTGAATAATGGCAAAACAGAGAATATCTGTTTTTTAGCGGAGCCTCCTCCCCCAATGGATCTACACCGACAATCCATGAGAATACGGCATTTACAATAAAAGATCCAACGACAAAGATTAAAAACACACTCGCTCCTGAAGCTATCACTGACGCATAGTGAATCCACTTGTCTTCTTTGTTTTTTATGGAGGAAAATAATTTTGTCAAAACAAATAGGAGTGCAATTATTGCACCGATTCCAACAAGTAGTATGACAAATCCTAAAGAGAACATGGTGACAAAAAAACGCGAATTTTAATAATTATTTTTCCTTTTTGATGAAAGTAAAGGTCTTCACCTCTTCATTTTGACGAAGGACCAAAATGTATTTTCCGGCAGCTAAATTTCTATTGTTTAGATAAATAATATTGTTTTCCAAAATTCCTTCCATCATTAGCTGACCATTGAGATTGAAGATTTCGTATTCCACACCCGAAAGAGTTTGAGGACAATGAATGTACAATTGGTCCGTGGCGGGATTGGGGTAGATGTGAATATTGTCCGCTTGCCAGTGAGAATTCCGTGAGGCATTCTGATTATCGAATGTGCCGAATCTGCTCAGATATGGCAGGAGATATTCGCGTAGATCCAGTCGCATCAACTTGGCTGGTGAGTTAATATTGAAACCCATGACGGAAGCTGCAAAGTGCTCGTTGGTGATATAGTAATCCAATCCGTTTTGCGTGGCGATGGCTTCTACCTGAGCCCTTGTCGAATAATCAAAATCTATGCGTCGTTTATTGCCTGAAAAAAAATTGTCTTCCTGAAAATCATATAGTAAGAAAATGAAAGGGTGTAGGGCTGTCAACAGATTCTCACGGTCATAATCATAGCCACAAAGAACAGCCAGTTGGTATTCTGGCAGAAAACAGGCCCCGGTAATCAATCCATTGACATTGTATGTGTAGCCATGGCGTGCAATATGTTGGCCAGGTGTTTTGGGCAGATTGTAAATGGTAGTTTGTGTAGAGACCCACTGCTTGGTGAAGAGATAGATGCTGTCGCGACCGACAATGAATGCCTCGCAATCGAAGTCGGTGTTTTGTGGCTGCGGGGAGAAGTCGGTCTGGTCTTCGTAGGAAAAAGCGATGGTATCCATTTCAAATGTATGGTTCAGCATAGATTCCATGCTTATTCTCAGAATGTGAAGGTCGCGTCGGCTTCCGCTGTTATTGCCTATATCGCCGAAGTACAGATAGAGACTGTCTTGTGAGATTTCCTCTGTATCATAGTTGTTTAAACCATTGATACACAGTGTTTCCAAAATCGCCGCATTGGTGCTGTCGATGCGGTAAAGACAGTTGTCATTATGGTCGTTGTAAGTCCAATAGCCATTGTTCCAGGAGAACAGGGAAGAAGAGCCTTCTGTCTGTGTATTCAACGTGCCTATCACATTGGTATCGATGGTGGTGGTCTCATACACACAACTGCCGTCGTTGAGGGTGGCACTTGAGTCATAGTTGGTGGCTAACGGGTCGGTGCAACCGCAAATTTGTGCCATACAAAGCTGTGCCATCATCAACCATAGACCTGAAAAAAACAGTCTGATTTTCATGACATTCATATTACAAATGCAAAGATAACAAAAAACGGAATAACAAACATTTTTTTCAAATTTTAGACCATCTCATGTGATGAAATACTCACCACCCAGAAATCATGCTTCCCTCGAACGAAGTGAGATTCCCCTTGAGGCTGCAGCCCGAAACTCCCCTCGAGCACGAAGTGCGAAACTCTCCCTAAAAATAATTAGCACATCGGCACATTGTCTCATTAGCACATTTTTCGTATTTTTGCACTTCCAAAAATAAATGATAATGGATACCTATTTCAACACAGAAGAAAGACCCGTTAATGTTACGGATTTTGAGTTGGCGGAAGCCAATCAGCGTTTTATGGTGAGAGTATATGGTTGGATGTGCTTTGCACTGGCAGTCACGGGCTTCATGTCCTTGTTTGTCGTGCATTTCGAACCATTGATGAACTTTTTCTTCATGCATACGGGCGTTTTTATCTTCCTCCTGGTAGCTGAAATTCTTTTGGTGGTAATGTTGTCCGCCAGGGTTCAAAAGATGTCGCTATTCGCCTGTACACTGATCTTTATGGTATATTCCATTCTGAACGGCATTACGCTGGCCCCGCTTTTTATGGTCTATACCGCCAGTTCTATCGCCTCTACTTTCTTTATCGTATCTGGAACTTTCGCGGCCATGTCACTGTTTGGCTATTTCACCAAGCAGGATTTGACGAAATGGGGCAATATCTTGATTATGGCTTTGGTAGGACTGATAATCGCCACATTGGTCAATCTCTTCCTTCACAGTACAATGGTTTATTGGATTACTACTTATGTCGGTGTGTTCATTTTTATCGGACTGATAGCGTACGATACGCAAAAACTGAAAGAAATGAGTGCCCTCGTGGTAGAGGAAACGGAGGAAACTCGAAAAATGACCATTATGGGAGCCCTTTCGTTGTACCTCGACTTTATCAATCTTTTTATCTATTTATTGCGAATTTTTGGGAAGAAAAATTAATCTATCAGCAAAAATTTATTATAGATATTACCTTAAAATACTGATACATTGATGTTTGTAATAAGATAAAAAAATAAAAAAAATAGTTACAGACAAAGAAAAAAATCGTATTTTTGCAATCTCAAAATGCCCAATGGTGTAATTGGCAACACTACAGATTCTGGTCCTGTCATTGGAGGTTCGAGTCCTCCTTGGGCAACAAAAACTTTCCCCCCATGTTAGTCATTGGCATTGCCGGTGGGTCCGGTTCCGGAAAAACTTCAGTAGTTAAAAAGATTATCAAGTCTCTTCCCAAGGAGAGAGTTGCTGTTTTGTCGCAGGATTCTTACTATAAGGATCAGGGCGACATATCGCAGGAGGCTCGCGAGAAAATCAATTTCGATCACCCTTCGGCGATAGAATGGCCTTTGATGATTCAGCAGATTGAGGAGCTGAAAGCGGGTAAGACCGTGCAAATGCCCACCTATTCGTATGTCACCTGCCGTCGTGGCGCTGAAACCATCCCTGTCAAGCCGGCAGAGGTGTTGCTTGTGGAGGGTATTCTGATATTTACCAATGAGGTTTTATGCGATACATTAGACCTGAAAGTGTTTGTGGACACTGAATCTGACGAACGTCTGATACGTATTATCCAGCGAGACGTCAACGAGCGTGGCCGTGGCCTGGACAAGTCCATCCGCCATTATCGCACCTACGTGAAGCCTATGCATGAGTCCTTTATCGAGCCCACCAAAAAGTTAGCGGATATCATCATCCCCGTTGGCGGCAATAACGACAAGGGCATCGACATACTCACCTCCAAAATCAAGCAGACGCTGAAGATACACTAATAAAAAAAGACGCTCGAAAGCGTCTTTTTTTATTCCTCTATAGTGTCGAAGACATGTCCTTTTAGTAACCCTGCATAAGCGACGCAGTCGCGCAGTGTGGGGGTAGCAGGTGCGGCTGTGAAAAGTGTCCCGGATATGACTCCACATAAGCGACGTAGTCGCGCAGTGGGGTGCGTAGGCTGTGCTAAAATCTTCCGCCGGCACCACCGCCACCGAAGCCTCCGCCTCCGCCGAAGCCTCCAAAACCTCCGCCAAAACTGCCACCTCCGAAACCTCCTCCAAAGCCGCTGCTGCCACTATAGCCACTTCCTCCGCGATTACCGCTGCTTAAGATAGAACCCCAGAAGATGGCGTTTAGCAGGTCCTCATCGTTGCCGCTGCCGTCTCCAGAACCTTTGCCGCCTTTGCGGTTGTGGGAAGAGCGAGAGGCCGATACCATCAGAACGATAATCATGATAAAAAGAAAGAGGACGAAGCCGACAAGAAATGCCCCGTCTTCCCCGCTATTATCATCGCGGGCTACACTGATTTCACCAGCCACAGCGGGCAGGATGACATCCAAACCGTTGACCAAGGCTTGATAGTAGTTTCCCTGCTTCAGCTCGGGAATGAACTGCTGCTCAATAATGCGTTTGCAGGCGGCATCGGGCAGCACTCCTTCCAAATCATAGCCGGTGGCGATGTAGATGTCGCCATCGCCACCCCTGGCACTGGAAGGCTTGATGAGTATAACCACCCCATTGTCGTAATTTTTGTCCTTAACTCCCCACTTGTCGCCGATTTCGTAAGCGAATTCGGCAGCATCATAGTCACCCAAGTCGTTGACAATGACCACACAAATAACATTTGAGGTGCTGTCGTTGAATGCTACCAGCCTGTTTTCCAGCTCGTTTACCTGTTCGGTGGTCAGCACGCCAGCGTAGTCGTTGACTAAGCGCGGCGGATCAGGCTGCGGCGGAATCTGTGCCCACAAAAATGTGACACAGCAGAGAGTCAGTAGGAATAGAACGATTCTTTTCATTAATTAAAATTGAATTCTACATCAGGAGCCTCATCAGCACCTTCTTTAGCTTTGAAATAACCTTTCTTGTCGAAATTGAACATGCCGGCGAAAATGTTGTTCGGGAAGCGACGGATGGTAGTGTTGTACTGCTGCACCACTTCGTTGAATTTCTTGCGCTCTACGGCAATGCGGTTTTCTGTGCCTTCCAACTGTGCCTGCAATTCCAGGAAGTTCTGGTTGGCTTTCAGTTCAGGATAGCGTTCCACCACAACCATCAAACGGCTGAGGGCTGAGCTCAACTGGTCTTGTACCTGCTGGAAAGCGGCGATATTTTCTTCGGTCAGTTTGGAAGGATCCACCTGTACGGAAGTGGCTTTGGAACGGGCTTCAATCACACCTTCCAGGGTGCCTTTCTCGTACTCGGCAGCACCTTGAACGGTCTTCACCAAGTTGGGAATGAGGTCGGCACGACGCTGATACGCATTTTCCACCTGTGCCCAGGCTTGTTGCGTCTCTTCGTCCAATTTGACCATGTTGTTGTAAATTCTTACACCCCAAAGAATTACTACGGCAATAATGCCGACAATGATTAAGATTTTTGTTAGTTTTGACATTTTGTATAGGTTTTAATTGGTTAAAAATGAATCGAATAATTTGAGTGTTCAATCAGAATTTTAATACCGATGCCAATGAGAATCAAGCCGCCTAATATTTCAGCGTAGGTGGGTCTAATACGTTGGGACAGGAATTTGCCCATGTAGAAACCGCCTACCGAGAACAGGAAGGAACCGAAGCCGATAATCAGCACGGCTATCCAGATTCTTACATCTAACATGGAAAAACTGAAGCCGACCGCCAAAGCATCGATGCTGGTGGCAATGGAGAGTACCAACAATGTGGTAGGTTTCATAATATTGATGCCTTTGCCTCCCTTTTCAGGACGAAGGGCTTCAAACATCATTTTTAATCCGATTATCAACAGGATGCCAAAGGCAATCCAATGGGCGAAACGCTCGATGTAGCTTACGACAGCTTGACCGCCGAAATAGCCAATCAAGGGCATAAAGCCTTGAAACAAACCGAAAAAGGAGCCGATAATCAAAGCGTGTCTCAGCCGGAGTTCTTTTTGCAGTCCACCTGCGGAAAAACTGACTGCGAAGCAGTCCATGGCCAAGGCAATTGAGAGGAAGATTAATTCTAAAATACTCATATCTATATAGTTCTAATTTTTCATAAGTTGTACGGTACAAAAACGGTAATAATTGCCTTTTTGTTGCATCAGTTCATCATGAGTGCCCTGCTCGCTAATGTGACCGTCTTTCACAAAGAGAATTTGGTCGGCATTGCGTATTGTTGACAAGCGGTGGGCGATGATAACGGCGGTGCGGTCTTTCAGCAAACCTTGAATCGCCTGCTGGAACAGGTATTCCGATTCGGTGTCGAGGGCGGAAGTGGCCTCGTCGAGGATGAGGATTTGCGGGTTGCTCAGTAAGGCACGGGCGATGCTGATACGCTGGCGCTGTCCTCCGGAAAGTCGCATGCCACGGTCGCCCAAAATAGTGTCGTAGCCGTTCTCCAGCTCCATGATAAAGTCGTGTGCCTGGGCGATTTTGGCGGCTTCTATTACTTCCTCCTTGCTCTTGTTGTCCATGCCGAAAGTGATGTTGTTGAAAACGGTGTCGTTAAACAACATCACATCCTGGTTTACAATGCCGAAAATACCTCGTAAATCACTGATTTTATATCTTTTGATATTGATACCATCCAGCTTGATTTCTCCTGCTGATACATCATAGAAACGTGGCAGCAGGTCAACTAAGGTGGATTTTCCCGCACCGGAAGCCCCTACCAAAGCGATGGTTTTTCCTTTCTCCAAGCAGAAATTCACATCATTGAGCACATCATATTGACCATTGATTTGATGATCATTATAAGAGAATCCAACATGCTGGTATTCGATTCTTTCTTTGAATTCTTTCAGTTGTACGGGTTCTTTGTCTTCTACTATAATTTCTTCACCATCAATAATTTCATATATTCTTTCTGCGGAAGCCATGCCTTTCTGAATGGTATATACTGAAGTCACCAAGGCTTTGGCGGGAGGAATGATACGTGCGAACACCAAAATATACATTACAAAGAGTCCGCCACTGAACATGCTTTCCGGGGCAAAAATTCCGCCTAAAAAGAGTATCATCATCAGGGCTGCCACACTGAGAAATTCAATGAGTGGTGAGCCTAACTCGTTGATTCTGTACATTTTCTTATTCAGCTGATAAAACTCATGGTTTTCATCTTTGAATTTTTCCGACATGAAATCAATGGCGTTGTAGGCTTTGATGATTCTCAAGCCGCTGATAGTCTCCTCAAAAATGGAGCTTAAATGGCCCAACAATTGTTGTGCCTTGACCGATTTTTGCTTGATTCTCTTGCCGATAACGGCAATCACATAGCCAGCGATGGGCAATACAACCAAAGCAATCAGGGTGAGCTTGGCGCTAATGCTGAAAAGGGCGAAGAGAAACACCACAATCAGAAACGGGTCGCGGCAGATGGATTGCAAGGTGCTGATGACGGACCATTCCACTTCCTGCACATCGGCACCCATACGGTTGAGAATGTCGCCTTTGCGTTGCTTTGAGTAGAACGAAAGCGGCAGAATGAGCAGCTGGTGATAGATTTCACTGCGAATCTGTTTAAGGATGCCGCAACGGATGTCCGCCAAGAAATACATGCCCATATAGCGGCATAAGTTCGACAGGAAGGACAGCACCACCATCGTGCCGGCAATATAGACCAATGCGGCCACGGGACCATGGGCGGCAATGATGAGGCTCATGTAATAGTAGAAGGTATTGATGATGAAATCCGCCGACAATTCGAAGGCGGGTTTGACGGTGACCGCTTCCGTCTGACCAAACAGAACCGAGAGGAAAGGCACCACCATAGAGAGGGAGAAAATGGAGAAAATGGAGTATAAAAAGTTGAAAATCAGAATGAAAACTATATCTAGCTTGTAAGGGAACACATGCCGGAAAAGTCTGAAAAACAGTTTCATTCTTTTTTTGTTTTAACATGCAAAATTACGCAAAATTCTTGAGATATGTATAAACCTTCAAATTTCTTGTATCAACTGTAGAATTTGACGAGCGGTGTTTTTTCATAGACATGAATTTCCTATGGAGATTATGCAAAATACATGGCACAAGCTTCGTTGGAACCTCGTCAGAGATTCCTTATCTGTAGATAAAATGATGTCGCATTATTCCAAAGAATCGCATTAGCGATTCCATATCTGTAGCCAGATGATGTCGCATATTTTCCAAAGAACCTCGTCAGAGGTTCCATATCTGTATTCCACAGGTAATATGATTTGTTTTGTTAAAACCTTCCGCACGTTTAATGTATTATTGTTAAAATATTATAATCAAATTTCTAATTTATTGATTTTCAACGTTGAAAAATTATCGAAAAGCTATTGAAAAGCATTGTTTTCCATATTATCTTTGCATCGTATTTATGGGTACGACAGAAAATTGATAAGAAAAAGAACGACTTGTCATACTGGAACTGAAAAATACAAATCGGAATATAGAAAATTGAAAGAAAGGAGTAAAGCTATGGAAAATACAGAAGAGCAGAATCCCATTGCAGAAGCCAAAAGGTATGTGGCTAATGCGGCAGAAATAATCGTCAAATCAAAATATGATCCCGAAACCAAGTTGTATAGGGACAAAAAGTATGTCCGTATAGCGGGTGATACTCTATGGAAAGGTTGTCTGATAGCTTTAGACGCTTTACTGCATGTGCGCCAAGGCAAAGGCCGCCCGTCGGTAGAAAAATACAAGAAGGCAGCGGCACAACGCGACCACAAGCTTTTGTCATACATAGTGGCTGGTTACGAAACCATGCACCTTGTAATGGGCTATGATGGCAACAAGGAGAAAAAAGTCTCTGATGCTGGTTTTGAGAGAGCAAATGCCATTATCGACCGCTGTGCAATATTGATGCCAGGAACAGAAATGGCATCAGCAATGCCTGCCGGGACATGCTGATGTGTTGCACTATTTTTAGTGCATATTGTGCAAGTTCAACTCCCTTCAAGCAGTTTTGATATGAAAAATTATGCTGTGATATTGATTTTGCTGTGTTGTTGTGGCTTGGCGCAGGCACAGCGAGATAGTTGTTCCTTGCTGCTCTCCTTTTATAATGTGGAAAATCTGTATGACCCTGAGAACGATTCTCTTTTTCGGGACGATGATTTCACGCCGGAGGGTTCGTATCATTGGACGTATGGCAAATATGCGAAAAAGGTGAACAATATTGCCAAAGTGCTAATAGCCATGGGTGAGGGGGAGCCTCCCGATATAGCGGCTATGGCGGAGGTGGAGAACGACCGTGTGTTTCAGCGTTTCTGCTACCATTCTCCTTTGCGAAAATTCAACTACAGCTATGTGCATTTCGACTCGCCCTATTTGCGTGGGGTGGAAACGGGTCTGCTGTACCGTAAAGATCGTTTGCAAATTATTCATAAAGAGGCGATTGCTGTAGTGTTCCCTTTTGAGCCGGCCACCAAAAACAGAGATATTTTGTATGTGGTGGCAAAAACGTTGCAGAGCGATAGTCTGCATCTTTTCGTCAATCACTGGACCTCCCGCTACGGCGGCTACGGGGCTACGGTGCCCAAGCGGAATTATTATGCCCAAGTACTGCGTCATCGTGTGGATTCTTTGCTATCGCTGAATTCAGCTACAAAAATCATCATTATGGGCGATTTCAACGATTATCCCACCGATGAAAGTGTAAGCAAAACTTTGGGAGCTTGCGACAAGGACAACACAGATACAGCATCATTATATAATTTGATGTATAGATTCTTGAAAATGAACAATATAGGAACGCATAAACACGAGGATTTCTGGGGTTGCCTCGACCAGATTATCGTTTCTCCCGCTTTATTGGACAGCACATCAGCAGGTATGCACATAGTCAATAATGAAGCGCATATTTTCAAAGAGGATTTTATGGTGGTACCTGATGAAAAGTATGGTGGCTACAAGGTTTTCCGCACCTTCCTCGGGCCTCGCTATATTGGCGGTTATGGCGACCATCTGCCAGTGTTTATCAAGTTGAAAGTTGAAAACTGAAAGTTGTTAATGTGCTAATTATCAATGTGCTAATGTGCCAATGTTAAAAACTGAAAACTATCAACTATTAACTATTAATTATTAATTGTTAATTACTGACTCCTCCGTCTCTTCATTTCCTCCTCAAACAACATCTCTCTCAATTCGGCCAGCTGTGGTGTGGTGAGGTTGGAGAATGAAAAATCAGTTGTGGCAAAGTCGGGTAGGGGTTGTGGGGTCAGCAATGGCCAGTTGTCGCGCAAGGACTGCTCATCGGTATATTGTCTGTGTTGCTGCTTATCGGTGAGATTTTTGCTTGAGAGATTATCATTTTTTTTCAAACATGATTGTTCCGTCTTCAAGAATTGCAACACCCGCAGGCCGTCGGCTTTTTCGTGAAAAGCGTGTCTGAAATGGACCAAGTCCTTGACGTTTTTGCGCAAGGGTCCCCACAAGTCATCCGTCTTGAATTGCTCTTTCAAGAATTCAATAAAAGGTGTGGTCAGGTCTTTCGTATAGAGCTTGTCGATGAGGTCGTAAGTCTTTTTTACTTCATCAAAAATACTATAATGGTAGATGGGATAGCTTTCCCACAGGCCTTCGCTGCCCTTGATCATGGCGGGACCGGTGCCGAAAAACACACGGTCGGAAAAACGGGCAGCGGGATAGACCAGCTCGTCGTTCCAGTTGCTGATAGGAGCCATTTTCCGCAGTTTTTGCAACAGATAGAAATCCTCACCGCTTTTCATGGGGGTAATGCCGTTGATTTTCTGCAATGCTATGATTTTTGCCGCGATGGCAGAACCGATAGCGGTAAAATTATAGGGACAGCCAATGCGGTAGAGGTTCAAAAGGCAGTTACGCATATAAATTTCGTAGCGCAAAATGGCTCTGTTAGCCGTGTCGTCATCTGTCAATGGGTGGTAGTAAGGCACGGAAACCACCTGTTGCTGCGGGTGGACAGCAAAATTCCGTGCTATCGAGTCAAGATACTGTTCTCCAAAAACGGTATCGGCATCCATGCTGACCATAACATCTTCCGGCTCGGCTATATTCATGATGTGGTCGAACAGTGTTTTGCGGGCCCAGCCCACCCCGAAATTTTTGTCGTCCCAGCCCTTGCAAGGCGAGCTTTTGTCAATGATATGCAAAGGAAAAGCGAAATGCCTTCTTCTAAGCTTGAACAATAGCTGGCGGTTGTTGTCGCAAATCGATTTTTTGTCATCCTGCTCCCACCATGAATCAGGCTGGTTCACACAGACATAAACTGAAAAGGGTACCGTAGGCTGCTGCCTCTCAAGGGCTTGCAGTGTTTTGGGCAGGTAGTCCAGTTCGTTCAGGGCAGGTATGGCGACAAAAAGGTGCACGGTTAGTCTTTCAAAGGGTTAGGTCTAAAGGGTTCTTTCTGCAGCGTGATATCGGGGTCTTTGTCGATTTCCATCTCTTCGAAGAGGAAAGCTTTGGGCAGAATAAAGCTGCACGGAGCACCAAAAAGCTGGAAGTCGTATGCCGGATAGAAACGGCTATACCTGTTGTTTATTAGGGTGTTATACACTTGTTGTTCGGAAGAAACCAACACAATGTGCTTGAAACTTTTAAGCCTGGGTGCGGGCATTTTCACCATGCGCACCAGCTCTTCCTCTCCCGTCTTGACCTTGATACGGTAGCAATACAGCGGATGTATGTAGCCGTTGGAAGTTATGTACTTGTCCATGCCAGAAGAATATTGCAAATCATCACCAATGATTTTGGTAATAATGTAGCAGTAGTCGTAATCTTCCGCTTTGGCCATGCTTATCAGTTTCTTTTTCAGTTGTTTATAAGATGATTTTGTTTTGCTTTTCAATTGGACTACACCCGGTGCAAGACAAGTGCTAAGTTTATAGCGGTTCAGGGCTAAACGGCGGTGACCATTGCTGTAAGGGGCATTTTCGGCAGGTTGACGGTCGCTGAGCATTTGCAGGAGCACACCATCTTCAATAAGCAATTGCTGGTCTTCGGCGACAACTCCCTCGGCATCATGCTGATAGCTACCGATAAGGGGAATGCCATTGTATTGCAACAATGTGTTACGGCTTTCTACAGTCAGGTCTCGTGAAATCACCTTTTTGTTCATCAGTGCGGCGGTAGGATTGTCTTTGGGAGCATAATCGCCATAATACTGAGCCACGTCTGTTGAGGAGAAAATGGGTTTGCGGGATGCTATCAATCCATCAGCATTCTGGAAGAAACTTTGCTCAAAGAGCACGGCAGCGGCCTCATCAGTGAAAATCACAGGGCCATCGTAACTTTCTGTGATGACGGGAGCCTTGCGCAGTGCCTCCAGACGGTCGGCAAAAGCTTTGATTTGCGCTTTCAGCTCTTCCATATCAGGAAGCTGTGTAAAGTCTTTTCCATAAAGATTGCAGGCATCGGCCAGGGGTTCGCCATCGAGGGCTTGCGCTTCCGCATAAATATTGAGACAAACAAGCTTGAATGGCTGTTTATACTTCAGCCCTTCGCTATCCATGTAATAGGCATCCGCGTTATAAGCGTAGAAATTAACTCCCGAATTGATGAAATCAGGATATTGTTCGAAGAGTACTGACAATTCTGACAGCATGTTTTCCACATTCATTTTATCAATGGGGGTATGCGGCAGTTCTTCCAGGTAGTTTTTGCTGACCACCCCGCTTCTGTCTTTCATATCCAGCTGTCGCTGTGGAAGATTCTGCTGCTGTATGGCGGCCTTCTTGGCTTCCAGTCTCTCGGCATTGGTTTTGTAGGTCAAGTCGGTGGCAAGCCAAAGGTTCTGCCGGATATTGTTATAGTCGTTGTCAATAGCCATTTGGCCCCTTGCACTTTGGTTCCTCTTCATCAGATCATTGAGGTCGAAATAGTGCTGGTTGTTGAGTTTGTCATTGCCCACCAATACGGTCACCTCTTTGTCGCGGTAAGGTTTTTGGAAGGTGCTGACGATACCGCCCAAGCTGGCTTCAACAGCAGTGAGTTGGGCGTCAGAAACCAGGTAGCTGATGAAATAAGGGGATTGCAGCCCGTCAATATGCAGGGCGGCCATATTCTGCTCCAACTCGTCCTCCATGGCTTCAAAACATACTGATTCAAAGTCATTGTTGCCATTGTATTGGCCTTTGTTTTTATGTAAAATAGGCGGGCGTTGCTGACTTTTGCTTTTTTTCTGGGTTTCTATCTGTTTGACAAAAAGGGCGGGGGAGCAGCAGGCAACGGGCACATAGCCGGACTCGGCGCCGCAGCTGCCGGCGAAATTGCCGTGTTCACTGCCGGCGGCTTCTATTTTGGAGAAGATAGACAGAGGGGTACCTACTAAGTCCACGCCACGAACCAATTCATCGGGGCGACCGTCAACATAGATTCTGTAAACCTCGATGGGGGTTACATTGAAGGCATTGGGCATATAGCGACCAGTGGTGGTGAATCCCCCTTGTACACGGTCGAACAGGTAGCCGTATGCTTTGCCCTGGGCTTTGGCTTCGGCTATCAACATATTGCGCAGTTGCTCGTCTGTATAGGGATGGGATGTCTCCACAATCAGGTTGGATTGGCGCGATACCGGCTGGTAGCCCGCTTGGGCACGGGCGTGACCATTGGAAAGCGGAAAGCTGTCGATGGGAGTGCGCGTCATGAGAAAGTTCTTCAAAATGCCGTTTTTTACCACTTCTACACGATAGCCGAGGAAGCCTTCGTCATCATATTGGTAATTGCCGTTAAGAGCTACACCTTTGTAGTATTTCAGCATGGGGTCGAAAAATACAGAGAGGTCTTTGCACAAAACTTGCTCGTTCAGCATTTTTTTGAAAGTCTGCCCGTCAGTACTCTGTTTGAGACGCTGGCCCTCTACCCGATGTCCGAAGATTTCATGGAAGAAAACCCCAGCGGCTTCTTTCGATAGTAAGGCTGGTCCTGTATAAGCCTCTGCTACAGGTGCTTTCACGATGCGACTGATCTTGTCATTGAGGGTCTGTGCGTCAGTAAGCATCTCGTTTTGTCCTGGCAATTCGTCGGGAGTGTGAGCAAAATAGGAATGATAAAGAGGCAGATACATGCCGTCATCAGCTTGGCCATCCACATTGATGTACAGATGGCAACTGGTGTAATTCTGCACAATATAGGTACCTTCGCTGTTGACAAAGTATTTTCTGTTGACACTATAGTTGATGGTGGCGGTTCCTGTTTGTGCGTCTGGGTTATGACTAAAAACGGAAGATAAGGCTTTGAGCCTGTTGATCCATTCATTTTCAATAAACAGGTTGTCTGTGAGGGCAGGCTCATAATAGGTCTCGCGGGCAGCATTGGAATAGTCGGGAGCATGGTCGTCGGCATCGGCCTTGACGGCTACATTGGCCTTGACTTTCTCGTAACGCTGCTTGGCTTCACGGTACGCCTTGTCAGTTTCTCGCCATATTAGTTGCGCAATGGCTTTGGGTTCATCAGTAAGTGGAAGATATACGGAAGAATAACCGGATCCCATGTCAGAATAGTCGTCTCTCAATTCATGAAAATTATCCAAATCGTGACTGCCGACCCTTACTTGCACAGTCAGGATACGTTGTGTCGGATTACTGTTCTGCAGCAAGCTGCCCATGGATGTCTTCACCACATGGGAGGTCTGCTCATCCACACGATAACTCAGCAAATATACACCCGACTGGTCTTGGTCGAGCTGGCTGATATTTTTCCGCATTTCCTGTTGCAGAATTTGCAACAAGGCGTCGTTTTGCTGGGCGAAAGCGGACGAGAAAATAGTCCCAACCAGCAGCAAAACAACAAACAATAATTTTCGGTATATGTTCATAAATTCCCCAATTTTTGCAGAGACGTGGCGTGCCGCATCTCTACGGTGATAATGGTTATCGTTAAAATGTTATGTTCATAATGTTCCTGTTTTACGTATAGAAGCGGCATGTCGCGTCTATACGGTGACAATGGTTATTTTTATAACGACTTTCCAATGTGATTTATTTTATCAAAAATCCTCAACGCATTCTCTGTGGTGGCCTCCATGACAATTTCTATACTTTCGCCGGTCACTTCCGCCACCTTCTGGGCGATAATGGGAATGTAGCTGCTCTCGTTAGTCTTGCCACGGTAGGGAACTGGGGCCAGATAAGGTGCGTCGGTCTCTAACACAATATTTTTCAGTCCTACTTCTTTGACGATTTCCTGCAGCTTGTTGTTCTTGAAGGTCACCACTCCGCCCACTCCCAAGGCGAAACCGAAACGGATGCCCCATTGGGCTTCCTGGATGCCTCCCGAGAAACAGTGCAACACACCTTTTAATCCGCTGTGGTCATATTTTTTTAGCACAGGAATGGCTTCCTCGTAAGCATTGCGAATGTGCAGCGACAGCGGCATTTTTCGCTCTTTAGCCCAGCCTAATTGTATGTCGAAAACATCAATCTGCTCTTTCTCGAATTCCCTGCTGAAATAGAAATCCAGTCCTATTTCGCCGATGCCGATTACACGTGGGTCATCCAGATAGCCTGCAATGATCTCCAGCTCCGCCTGATAATTGGCGTTGGTGTCCTCTGGATGCAGGCCAATCAGCGGATAGATATGGCCTTTGTAACGGTCTGCGGAGGCCAGCAATTCAGGAATTCCTGCGGCATTTACGCCAGGCAGGATAATAGGGTCAACCTGGGCATCAATGGCCCGCTGCACTACCTGGTCGAGGGTGTCAGGATAGTATTCTTTGATTAAATGAGCATGGGTGTCAATAAAAGTTTTCATCAGATGGAGTATTCGTGCCAGTTTTTGTTGTCAAAATATACCAATTGGTCGATGCCAAAGCTTTTCAGTTTTGCCACGGCTTCGTTGTAATACAGGTCAAGTTCTTCGGACTTGTGGGCGTCGCTGCTAATGACGAAAGGCAGGTGCATTTTCCGTGCCTGTGCCAAGATGTAATCCGAAGGATAGAAGCTGTCGCAGCGTTTTTTATACAGTCCTCGGGTGTTGATTTCCAGGATGACATCGTGTTTCCGCACCAAATCCAGGGCATGGTCCACCAGTGCGATGTACCAGGGTTCCTGTTCGGTGAAAAAGCGGTGCTGGTTGTGCATCTTGATTTTGTCGATATGGGCAATGATGTCAATACGTTCCGATTCCAACATTTCGAAAGTCTGCTCCCAAAAACGGGTGACGGCTTTTTCCACCTGATGGTCGAATAATTGATCCAAACCGTCGTCGTAAATCTCGCGTTTGGAGCCGTCGATAAACCAAAGCCGGTTGTCGTTGACAGGTCGTACCAGGTGCACGCCGCCGATGAGGTAGTCCATGTTATAGTCGTTGCGGTAATGGTCGAATGGCTGGGTCATGCCAGGAATAAAGTCGCACTCCAAAGCCGCAAATAATTGTGTATTAGAGTTTTCCTGATGCGAATGAATCTCTTTCACATATTCGGGAATTCTGGCTTCGTCGATGGCGAAGTCGTTCTCGCCGGGTACTGGCGCATGGGAGGAGAAGCCCAAATGGTCCAGTCCTATCTCGTTGGCGCGCTTCACGATAAGCTCCATCGGCTCCTTGCCGTCACAATAAGTACAATGAGTGTGGTAGTTGCATTTCATCTTCGTAAAATTTTGGCAAAGGTAGTGAAAATATTGCAGAAAAATGTTGGCGGAATTTTTTTGTGCCCTAAAAATAACAATGTCAACAATTTATTCGTATTTTTGTCGTTTATTATATATTTTGGAATAAAATTATTTTTGCATGAATTTTTCACATTGTAAAATATTGTTGTTCTTTGTCTTAGCGTTGGTTTTAGGTGCTTGTAACCCGTGCGTGAAATCCAACAAAGTGGAACAAAGAATCATTTTTCCTTCCTATTCCGCACAATATGACGCGGCAGCACAGAACTTGACTGCTACTGTCACTTTCCAGACCGATAACGAATCTGGTAATTATATCAAGTTGTCGAGCGACAGCTATGTGTATTGCGACCAGGAAAAAATGGAGCAGAAAACGGACAAAGAGCGGCCATGTTATTATCATGCGGAGAGAAAAGCCGCCTCGTGCCCGGATGCTATCCATTTCAATTACAATAATGATGAGGGTATGATTTTTAATAATAAGCTGATAATTAAAACTATACAGATTTCTGATATCAGCTTGGATAAAAATCAGGATAATTCGATAAAATACAAAGGTCTTCCCATCGATGAAGATGAGACTTTGAACCTGGTCCTGGAAAAAGATGGCCATCAGTTTGAGCTTTCTCCTGATGTTTCAGAAAACAACTTGTTAATCATCAGTGCAAGCATGTTGCATGAACTGAAGCCTGGCGATTATGAGGGACATCTGCAACGCACCTCTTATTCTACATCCGTCAAGGCGATGGATCGGGGAGGAAATGCTGTAACGACATATTGCTCAGAGAAATATAAAATTACTATTCAATAAAAACTATTATCATGTTAAGAACACACACTTGTGGTGAGCTGAACGCTACAAATATCAACCAGACCGTGACTTTGTGCGGCTGGATTCAGAAAGTCCGTAAACTGGGCGGAATGATTTTTATCGATTTGCGCGACCGCTATGGCATCACGCAGTTGGCTTTTAATAACGAAACAAATGCAGCCCTGTGCCAGCAGGTGGAGAAATTCGGTCGCGAGTGGGTAATCCGCGTAACAGGTACTGTGGCGGAACGCTACAGCAAAAACAAAAATATCCCTACGGGCGACATCGAAATCATCGCCTCTGAAGTAGAGGTGCTGAATGAGTCCATGACTCCGCCTTTCACCATCGAGGATGAGTCTGATGGCGGCGACGAGCTGCGTATGAAATACCGTTACCTCGACCTGCGACGTAATCCGGTGAAAAACAATATTCTTTTCCGTCATAAATTGGCTATTGAAATCCGCAACTACATGAACAATATCGGTTTTGTGGAGATCGAGACGCCTTTCATGATTAAATCGACTCCTGAAGGAGCCCGCGACTTCGTGGTGCCTTCTCGTATGAACCCCGGCGAATTTTACGCCTTGCCACAGTCGCCGCAGACTTTCAAGCAGCTGCTGATGGTATCAGGTTTCGACCGCTATTTCCAGATTGTACGTTGCTTCCGCGATGAGGACCTGCGTGCCGACCGCCAGCCTGAGTTTACCCAGGTTGACTGCGAGATGTCGTTCGTGGAGCAAGAGGATATCCTCAATACTTTTGAAGGTCTGATTAAACATATCTTCAAGAAAATCAAGAATATAGATATTGATCCTATTGAAAGAATGACTTGGGCTGATGCCATGAAATATTATGGTTCAGACAAGCCGGATGCTCGTTTCGACATGCGTTTTGTGGAGCTGAATGATGTGACTCAGCATAAGGAATTCAAGATTTTTAACGAGGCTGAATTGGTAGTAGGTATTGTGGCTAAAGGCTGTGCTAACTACACTCGCAAGCAGCTGGATGGCTTGGTGGATTTCGTCCGTCGTCCGCAAGTGGGTGCCGGTGGTTTGGTGTATGTGCTTTGCAACCAGGATGGCACTTTCAAATCTTCAGTGGATAAGTTCTATGACCAGAACGACCTGAAGGCCATTGCAGCCAAGTGTAACGCCGAGGCTGGTGACTTGATTCTGATTATGTCGGGTCCTCGCATGAAGACTCAGAAACAGCTGTGTGAGCTGCGCCTGGAAATGGGTACCCGTTTGGGCTTGCGCAAGGCTGGTGAATATAAGCTGCTGTGGGTTGTTGACTTCCCCTTGCTGGAGTGGGATGAGGAAACCCAGCGTTTCTATGCTATGCATCACCCGTTCACCGCTCCCAAACCGGAGCATGAGGCTATTCTCGAAAGCGACCCAGGTGCCGTCAATGCCAATGCCTACGACTTGGTCATCAATGGTACCGAAGTGGGTGGTGGCTCTATCAGAATCCACGACCGCCAGTTGCAGAACCGCATGTTCAAGGTGTTAGGTTTCACCGACGAAGAGGCACAGAAACAGTTTGGCTTCCTGATGAATGCCTTCCAATACGGAGCACCCCCACACGGAGGTCTGGCTTTCGGCTTCGACAGAATGTGTTCGGTGCTGTCCGACTGCGATTCCATCCGCGACTTCATCGCATTCCCGAAGAACAATTCGGGTCGCGATATGATGATTGACGCTCCGTCAACCATCTCCGATGCACAGCTGCAGGAATTATGTATCAGTGTAAATACAAAACAAGAGTAAAATATGTCACAAGAAAACAAAGAGAATTTCAATTCTTTCAGTTTGGTGCAATTCGTCTGGAAATGGCGTAAGACGATAATCCTTGTGTGTCTGGTCACCGCAGTGTTGTCGTTGATAGTGTCATTTTTGATCAAGCCCAAGTTCAAATCCACAGCCATTGTCTATGCACCGCGAACCAATTCTGTGGCGAAAATCTTGCTGAACGAGGAAAACTACAATGAGCGTTTGGACATGAAGGCCTACGCCGAAGCAGAGGGTACCGAACAGATGATGCAGATCCTCAACTCTCGTGAAATCAAGGATATCCTGATTCAGAAGTTTGACTTGTATGCGCATTATGGCATTGGAGAGAAAGAAGCTCATCGTCAAACCAAGATATACAAATATCTGAAAAACGATATTGATATCAAGAGAACCCAGTATGGGGCTATCTCGGTGACGGTGACGAACAGGGATCCGCAGTTAGCCGCAGATATGGCCAATGAGATTATCGCCCAATTGGATACGGTAAAAAACAAGATTGAACAGGAAAGGACAAGAGCAGCATACGAATTGTTACAAAGACAGTTGGAAGTGGTGGATGCCGAAGTTCAACGGATTGATGATTCCATCAAAATTGTCATGGAAAATGGCGTTTTCGATTTCCAAACCCAGTCGGAAAGGGTAATGCAGCAGTATGCCATTGCGGTGTCCCAAGGAAATTCGGCTGGCATGAAGCGCTTGGAGGCTGAGATGGAAAAATTATCTACCTGGGGTCCGCGTTCGCTCACTTTGTATGAGGAACAGGCTTTTTTCAGAGAATACCAGGCGTTATGTCGCTCTAAAATGATGAGTGCCATTGCTGATTTAAGCACCGATGTGCCCGTAAAATTTGTGCTTGAAAATGCTATCCCCGCTGATAAAAAGGCTTACCCCAAGAAATCATTGATTGTGATTTTCTCCACTTTGGCAAGCTTTATTCTTTCAATCTTTGTGCTGCTGACCATCGAAAGAATTGAGCCGTCAAAAAAAGAAGAATAAATTCCCCTTCTATTAGAAGGGGTGGCCGAAGGCCGGGGTAGTGATGCAAATATAGTACAACTATAGAGAATTGTGTTTCATGAAGCCAGAACTTCGCAATAAACTGATTCTATGGGCCTGTGTCGGGATTTATCTCCTGGTCAACCTGTATTGTGTCTGGAAGAAGGAGTTTTTCTTCATTCCGGTGATTGCATTGGTTGTCGGTGTTCTGTATCTCTTGGTTTATCGTGTAAATTGGCTGATGTATGTCATGGCTTTCGTCACCCCTTTGTCTGTGGTGATGAACAACGAGAAATTCCAATTGGGCATTTCCTTGCCCTCGGAATTTATCATGATAGCGCTCACCTTGTTGTTTTTTTGTCGGCTTTTATATGATCTGAAATGGGACAAGCGTTGGGCATTGCATCCCATCTCAATTGCGGTGTATGCCTATCTGATATGGATGCTCATGACTTGTGTCACCAGTGAGCGACCTGTGGTGTCATTCAAATTCTTGGCATCCAAAATTTGGTTTATCACTTCCTGCTATTTTATGGTTATTCAATTGATAAAGAATGACTTGAAAAATGCTGTCAAGTTCTTTGACTGCTACACGGTCGGCTTCGTCATAGTAGTGATTTATACTACCATTCACCATGCCATTATGGGCTTCACGGAACATAGCGGGCATTGGGTGATGAGGCCATTCTATAATGACCACACGGCGTACGGGGCTGTTTTAGCATTCTTTATTCCTATTGTGGCAGGGCTTTTCTTTCAAACCGAACAGAAGGGGAAGAAATGGTTTTATCTGCTGTGCGGGCTTATCCTATTGACAGGTTTGTACTTGTCGTATTGCCGTGCCGCTTGGCTGAGCGTCATTGCCATTATGGGTGTATGGATAGTGATGAAACTGAAAATCAAGTTTTCTTGGCTGGTAATGACTGTTGCTGTTTTGGGTGTGCTTTTCTATTTTTATTCTGATGATATTTTATACAGAATGGGAAGAAACAGCCAGGACACATCAGGGGATTTGGTGGAGCATATCCAGTCCATGTCCAATATCAGCACCGACGCTTCCAATGTGGAGCGTTTGAATCGCTGGACTGCCGCTATGGGGATGATCAAGGAACGCCCGGTGTTGGGCTGGGGTCCTGGGACCTATCAGTTTGAGTATGCGCCATTCCAAAAATCTGAATATCAGACTATTATATCTACCGATTTTGGTGATGGCGGCAATGCCCACAGCGAGTATCTTGGCCCTTGTGCCGAAACGGGTATTGTGGGTTTGTTGACTGTTTTAGCCTTGTTAGTGACCAGCCTTTATTCGGGCATTCGTGCTTATAACCGTGCTAACGATAGCCTCAGTCGCACCCTGGCACTATGCATGGTCTTGGCTTTGGTGGGCTATTTTGTCCACGGTTTCTTGAATAACTTCTTGGACACCGACAAACTATCCCTGCCCTTCTGGGCTGCCTTTGCGGTGATAACGGTGATCAGTGTGGAGCGAAAATAGTCTTTATTGGTGCAGATTGGTGGAATATTTCTGTTTGTTGAAGCAGTCAAAAAATTCGAATAGTTCGTAAAAAAACTCATAGCTATTTATGTTTCAATATTTTTGTATATCTTTGCAGACAAAAATGGATGTAGCAAATTTTTTAGACCATGGATACAGAAATGATTAAGACTATTCAAGAATATTTTAAAACTCAGCCTGTACTGAAAGCTTGGCTGTTTGGTTCGTATGCTCGCGGAGAGGAAACTCCGGAAAGCGATGTGGACATATTGGTGGTATATGATGACAGCAAGCCTGTTGGATTGATGAAAATTGCCAATATATATGTAAATTTGAAGAAGCTTCTTAATCGAGAGGTAGATCTTGTTGAAGAAGGTACCCTTTTGCCGTTTGCGGTTGAAAGTGCAAATCGTGATAAAAAACTGATTTATGAGAGAGCAAGTTAGGGATAAAGAACGACTTTGTCACATCAAGGATGCTATTGACAGAATACAAAGCAGAATTCCAACATTAAGTTTAGAGAATTTGCTTCAGGATGTTTTAGTTTATTATGGTGTGGTAAAGAATATTGAGATCATTGGGGAAGCTGTATATAAACTCTCAAAGGAATTCAAAGAAACTCATTCAATGACTCCATGGGAAGATGTTGAAGGAATGCGTCATGTGTTAGTACACGACTATTACAATATACAGCCAGAGCGTGTGCTTCATGTAATACAAAATGACCTTCCCTCCCTCAAAGTCCAAATAGAGCAATACCTCTCCGAAATGGGGTAACAAAAATAATTCATCAAGTATTTACCAAACCCCAACCCTTATCGAAACACAAAACTGATATTATAACATATTGACATAAAAGCGTTTTCGCTTTTCTTAGTATCGTTGAAATCTCGACAATTTTCACACTATCACTCAAGAAAGCAAAGGCGGAACTGCACCCCAAAAGTTGGACAAAAAACCAAAGGGGTGCAGTTCAAAGGCCGCAATATGGGGTGGAGGACAGGCTTACATGCTTGCCGCGGTGCGCTATAGTCCGGCATTGATGCAAGGAACTTCCTTACCGCGGAATTGACACACCAGAATAGATGAAAAAAAAATAACTGTGATTGCTTATATTGAACTCACGTTAATTATGTGGATACTATGGTGAATGTGGCAGGATGCGACAGTATCGTCACACTGCATCTTACGGTTCATCCTTCTGCTTCTTCAGAGTTTTTTGTGTCCAGCCCCGATTCCTGCTACATTTGGAATGGAGAAACCTATTGCACTTCTGGAGACTACACACAGACTCTTCAGACTATTCACGGCTGCGACAGCGTTGTGACTTTGCATTTGACCATAGAGACGGGTATCAATGACCACAAAATGAATGCCAACATGAATATTTATCCAAATCCCACCTCCGACGTTATCAATGTGCAATTAACAATGAATAATGAACAATCTGATCATGTTGAAATTCAGGTGTTTGATGTGTTCGGGAAATTATTGGACATTGTTAATGTCGGCAATTCGGATGCGATGAATCGAGTCCCTACAGGCCATTCGATGGATTCGTATAGTGTAACAAACGTACACGGTTTGTCCGCACAAACCACACAAATTGATTTGTCCCGTTATGCTAATGGTGTCTATTTCATCAAAGTCGTATCCGAAGGCAATGTGTTAGCAGTAAAGAAGGTGGTAAAAAATTGATAATTGCACAATAAATGATAATAAATTGTTTGTAGAGACGCGGTGCATCACGTCTCTACAAACGTGAAATCTACAAATCATTTATCACCACGGCGGCGGCGTGGCAGCCGAAAATGGCGGGCATGTAGGATACAGTGCCGACAGTTGATAGCTTGTTGATGTCGGGGTTGGCATCAATCATGATGGCTTCCTCAATGACGGGCTCGGGCGAGAAAACAGCCTTGAATCCCGTGGTGATGCCCATGCGGTGCAAGCGTTTGCGGATGGCATGCGCTAATTTGCACTGGTGCGTTTTTTTGATGTCGGTAACTTTGACCAGTTCTGGATTAATCTTGCCTCCGGCACCCATCACCGATACCAGCCTCAGTTGTCGCTGCAAGGCAAAATAAATGAGATATACCTTGGGCGACAGGGAGTCGATGGCATCCACTACATAATCAAACTTGGCGCTGTCCAACAGTTCGGGAGTGCGTTCATCTCGGATAAATTCATGTACAGGATGCAAAATAATGTCCGGATTGATGTCTTTCATTCGTTGGCAAATGACCTCCACTTTGGGTTTGCCGAGGGTGGAGCGTAAAGCTGGAAGCTGGCGGTTGAGGTTGGTCAGTTCCACCGTGTCGGCATCAACCAGGGTCATTTCGCCAATCCCGGCACGGCATAGTTGCTCGGCGGCGTATGCGCCTACTCCACCCAAGCCTACCACTAAGACATGGGCTTTTTGCAGCCTTTCAATTTTTTCTTTGCCATAAAGCAATTCTGTCCTGCTGAGCCAGTTTGTGTCCATATTCTTCAATATATGTTGAATGATTTGGAATAAGTTTGTGTCTCTGTCGTAAAAAAACTATAGCTTGATTTCCTTTCTTTTCGACTTCTACCTTCCACCTGTTAAACTATAGCTTGATTTCCCTACGTAGCCGGGCCACGGGCAGTCCTAACTGCTCACGGTATTTGGCTACCGTGCGGCGGGCAATGTCATAGCCTTTTTCTTTCAAGATGGCGCATAATTGCTCATCGGGCAGGGGGTTGCTCTTGTCTTCTTGTGCAATTACTTCAGACAGAATCTTTTTGATGGCTTTGGAGGAGACTTCCTCATCGCCGACGGCTTCAGAGAAAAGGTTCTTGATCAGCATGATGCCGAAGGGAGTTTGCACGTATTTGCTACTGGTGACCCGTGAGACCGTGGAAATGTCCAAGTTTACTTTTTCTGCTATATCCTTCAGCACCATAGGTTTGAGATCCATTTCATTGCCGGAAAGAAAATACGCTTTCTGCATGTCCATGATGGCGTACATGGTGTTGTACAAAATCATCTCGCGCAGCGAAAGCAAATTGATAAAATTGTTCGCATTATCGAGGTTGTCCTTGAGGAATTTTTCTGCATCAGCACGGAGCTTGTCGTTTTTCTCCTGACTCAGAAAACGATACTCTTTGGTGAAATCCTTGTTGATTTTCACCATGGGCACGTAGTTGTTGTTAAGCGACAATTCCAACTGTCCATCTCGGTTGCTGATGATAAAATCTGGTACAATGAAGGAAGTGGTGCTCTCTATCAGCGAGTCGTTGGAGGCAGGGTGGGGGTCCAATTTCCGTATTTCTGCCAAGGCCTCTTTCAAGGAACTTTCGTCAATATCAAGTTGACGGATGATTTTATCGTAATGCTTGTTGGTAAAAGCCTCAAAATAGTCACGGATAATATGGTGGGCATTCTCCACGGTTTCGCTGTCATCTTTGTGGTTCAGCTGTATCAGCAGGCATTCCTGCAGGTTGCGGGCGCCAATGCCGTAGGGCTCCAGCTCCTGAATAAATTCCACGATGATGTGCTCCAGTTCATCAGGAGTAATGGTGATATTGTAATTGAACAACAGCTCGTTGGACATGGCCAGATTGTCACGCTGGAGGTAGCCGTTATCATCTAAGTTGCCGATGATATACTCGCATATTTCATATTCCCGCTCGCTCATGTTCATTTCTCCTAATTGGCGGAGCAATTGTTCTTGCATGGAGTGGTCGAAGGCGATAATCCTTTCTCGGTTTTCATCGTCGGCAGAGTGGTTGTTGGCATACAGGCGGTAATCAGGAATGTCATTCTCATCTTTTTCTTCATCAGAGAAGAAATCACTGTCGAAAGGGTCCTCATCGTGATTGCGGTCCAATTCGCGGGCAATGTCGTCTTGTTGTTCCTCTTCCTTATCGTTGGCGGCATGGTTGTAGCCGTCTTCCTCGTAGTCGTCATGGTCAATTTCCAGTGCGGGGTTGTCATCCACGGCTTTCCGTATTTCTTCTTCCAGCCCCATATTCGACAGCTCAATCATTTTCATCAGCTGCACGGTCTGTTGCGAGGCAATCTGTTTCTGCGCGAGTTGCTGCTCTTGTCCTAAGTTATGCTTTGACATATCAGTAATTTTGATTTGCAAAGATAGTGTTTTTTGTTCAAATCTATAGATTGATGTTGAAATCCATTCACACCGCTTCTCATTTCCAACCCGAACTGTTCTGTTGATGGCAGCAAAACAGGAGGCGTAAAACAGGGCGAAATCAAAATGTAGGGGGGCAAAATGATGTCGGGTCGTTGCATATGAAATATTGTAGAGACGTTGCGCGCAACGTCTCTGTGGAAAATAAAAAAATATTTATTATATAAAAAATATTTGTATATTTGCGATTAAAAAAATCTATAGCATTATGTCTGACGAGAAATTTATGAACAAATATAGCATATCATCAGCCCGTGCCCAATGGCATGAATACAATGGCGGTAATTATTTTGTAACCATTTGCACAAAAAACAGGTTTTACTATTTCGGGGAAATTGTCAATAATGGTTGCAGAGATGGTTTGCACAATTTCTTGGAACCAACCATGAATTTGACACCAATTGGTGAATTTGCAGATAAGCAATTCCGAAACGTCACAAAACATTATCCATATGCAGAAATTCCATTATGGGTGGTGATGCCAAATCATATTCATGCTATTGTGGTGATACGAGGGAATGAAAATGATTTTGATTGTCGTAGGGCTGTTGCACGTCGAAATCGTAGAGACGTTGCGCGCAATGGCTCTGCAAACGACCCAACCAAATATGCTTTTTGAAGTAAAAAAATTTGCCCCAACGATAATGCCTATTGCGTTTTTTTCCGTACCTTTGCAACTTCATTTTTTAAAAATAATAACATGGAATCCCAAATCTTTACCCCCTGTCAGATTGGTCCTATGACCTTGAGAAACAGATCAATACGTTCGGCCGCTTTTGAAAATATGTGCCATGGCAACAAACCTACCCAGGAGTTGTTCGACTACCATACTGCTGTTGCCAAAGGTGGTATCGGTATGACCACAATCGCATACGCGGCAGTTAATCGCAGTGGTGTTTCTTTCGATGGCCAGCTGTACATGCGGGAAGAGATTGTGCCGGATTTGAAAAAACTGACCGATGCCATTCATGCTGAAGGAGCCAAGGCTTCCATTCAGATTGGTCACTGCGGCAATATGACACATTTTTACACCTGCAAATGTATGCCCGTGGGCGCTTCCACAGGTTTCAATTTATATTCTCCGACCTTTGTCCGTAAACTGAAAGAGCAGGAAATTTATGACTTGGTGAAAGATTTCGGCAAAGCTGTGAACTTGGCTCGTGAGGCGGGCTTCGACTGTGTTGAGGTGCACGCTGGTCACGGTTATCTCATCAGCCAGTTCCTGTCACCCTATACCAACCACCGCCGCGACAAATTCGGTGGCTCCCTCGAAAACCGTATGCGTTTCATGCAGCTGGTGATGAAAGAGGTGATGAAGGAAGCCAAAGACGATATGGCTGTGGTGGTGAAAGTGAATATGTACGACGGCTTCAAGTCGGGTATGCAGGAAGAGGAATGCATAAAGGTGGTGCAGGAATTGGAGCGTCTGGGCGTTCACGCATTGGTGCTGACTGCCGGCTTCGTGAGTAAGGCTCCCATGGTGGTGATGGCTGGTGCCATGCCGCTGAAAACCATGGCCTACTATATGAATCCATGGCGTTTCTGGTGGCTGAAATTGGGTCTTAAGTTTGTGGGCCGACTGATGGTTCCGACCGTTCCTTATAAGGATTTGTATTTCTTGGAAAGAGCCAAGAGATTCAGACAAGCGGTGAAAATGCCTTTGATTTATGTGGGTGGTGTTTGCTCCAAAGAGAATATGGATGAAGTTCTGAATGAAGGTTTTGTGGCTTTCCAGATGGCTCGTACCTTGGTTAATGACACTGATTTTATGAATAAAATCAAAGAGGGAACCATCACGAAAAGCGAGTGCAAGCATTCCAACTATTGCATTGGCCGTATGTACACCTTGGAGATGAAATGCCACCACTGTGTGGAGAACCTGCCCTGCAAACTGCAGAAGGAAATCGACGAGCTGGAAGCGGCTAATAACAAGTAGATAAATATTTGATAGTATAATAGGAAAAATCCATCTCTTCTCTTTTTAAAAAATAAAAAAAAGAGAAGAGATTTTTTTTTAATTTTTGCTTTGGTAAAGGATTTTACTATAAAAATATTATATTTAAAAATATTTGTATATTTGTGTTCTAAATTAAAAGTATTATAAAAAATAGTAACTTGCTGAAAATCATTTGATTATGAAAAAATACATACATTTTTTCATTCTGTTTTTTTGTTTTAATTTATTATTAAACGCACAGAATGTAAAATTAGAGTTGACACTGACAACGGAAAGCGAAGGTGTTTGTACCGAAGTTTTTGAAGTATTACTTCATGTGGAAAATTTTTCTGATGTTATTGCAGAAAATGTTGAATGCAGACTTAAGTTACCCCCATACATCACTTTCGTTAATCCAGGTGATACGGTAATTAGAATATCGTCGGTTTATGATAATGATTGGGAAGAATATTATATACCATTGAGAAATACTGGCAGTTTTACATCTTCCTCTAATATTCTTATTTTAGGACAGATAACCAGTTGTGATCAAGTTGACGAGGAGTATGAGTATGGACAATGGGATTGGACTGGTAATCCAATCAATCGTTTGGGAGCGTTTGTGAAGGTGCCTGTTGGCCATGTTATGTCTTTACGTGATATGCATATAACCAATGCCAGAGTTTGTAAGGGAGATACGGCTATTTTGGAGGCTTCTGCAGACATTGACTATCCGCAGAGATTCGTGTGGTATTCCCAGGATTTACAATCTATCATGAGCACGGAACAAATTTATTCTGGCTCGTCAAAGTGCATAATTCCGAATTGTAAAGAAAATACAACCTATTATGTAGCGGTATCGAATGATGACATCTGTCCCATTGTACTCCCGTATGCCTATAAGGATGTTTTTCTAAATACATCGACTAACCAAAGGACAACGGTTGTTCAGCATGATGATAATATAAGTTTCTATGATGAAGGGGGCCAAAATGCGAATTACACCCCTGGCAATGGAACGTGGGTTCATACTTTTAAGACAGAAGAGACATCTATGTATGTGTCATTTGATATGTTAGATCTTGGAGTGGGAGATGTATTGAATATTTACGGAAGTTCTTCTCCATCGCCGTCGACGTTGTTATATTCATATACCTACGGTTCTACTCCGGAATCTTTCAGATGGGATAATCAAGTACTGGCTTTTGAGTTTGTTCAACAGGGTGGTATAGGAGCTGGTTGGAAGGTAACAATTAAAGCTAAAGAGGAAAGTAAAATTGTTTCTACAATACTGCTTAATGCAGAAAATGATAGGGGAGAGTTTTTTGTTAGTTTTGTGGATAGTGTTCTTTTTTATGATGAAGGAGGAGAAGGTGGTTTGTATCACCCATGTGACAATAGCTACACTTTTACCGCTATGCTTGGGCATGTTTTGGCCGAGTTCAAAGGGAAAGCCATTCAAATAAATCCAGGAGATTCTTTGTTTGTATATGATGGGGATAACATTTATGATTCGCAAATTTTAAGAGTATTTACCCGAAGGGTGGAAGTAGATGTAACTGATACTATATGGTTCAAATCCAGTGGACAAAGTTTGACATTTCGTTTAAAAGCTGTAGGAAGTCAAGGGGGCTGGAGAGCACGAATTACCATGGTAGACATGGAGGCCAGTTTTGGCAAGGCCACGGCAACTATCAAATCTCCCGGTGGCATGTCATCATTGATTAATACCACAGATGCGGAAACTTGTTTCCGGTCAGAAGGTACGATGAAAGCCTCTTCAATGGTTGCTGTGCCTCAGTATTATACTTGGTATTCTCCTGACCTGCAAAGGGTGCTTAAAAAAGATACCATTTATAATCAAGGAGATGAGTCTGCTTATTCTACAAGGGTTCTGTCGAATGAAACGTATTATGTTCAGGTGATGAACGATACGATATGCCCTATTGAAATTCCTTATCATTATTCAACAGTATTGTTTAACCCCAATATCCCGAATAATGTAACTCCAGTACATGAGTATGATTATATCTCTTTTTATGATGAAGGTGGTTTGAGTGAACATTATTCTTCCAGGGAAGGAATGGCGAAACAAATATTTACAACCGACACGGGTAATTTGTCTGTTACATTCAACAAATACTTTTATATCTGCTCAAATGATACACTTTATATTTATGATGGAACATCTTTAAATGAGGAGAGTTTGTTGCAAAAACTTACAGGGTATATAGATTTGGAAGAAACTCCACAAACCTATCAATCGCGGTCAGGAAGTTTGACATTTGTTTTTGCCCAGCATAATTGTTCTGCTACAGGATGGAATGCGGTGATCAAGAGAATTCGAAATAACCGTACGGTTACACTTGACGCATTGAGTAACGGTGAGGTCACGACATTGGAACCGACAGAGATGATAGATTTTTATGATGCAGGGGGGGTAAATGGAAATTACTCGGGAAGAGGGGATTTGATACATACTTTTTCCACTAATTCCGGTTTTATCAAGGCTGATTTTAGTAACTCTCTCATTAATTTGAACTATAACGATATATTATATATCTATGATGGAGATGATGTGAATGCCCGTGTTTTGGGAACCTATAGGGGAAGCTCAAATACTCATCCTGTTATTACATCTACGGGTCCAAGCATGACATTCCGTTTGGTCTCAAACAGTGATTATGGATATAGTAGTGGCTGGCATGCCGAAATTTCTGTTCGGGTGGAAGGAGCCTTGGCATCAGTGAATACCAAGCTCAAAGTTCCAACAGATGATTATGCAAACGTGACGACAACTGGGGCAGAGGCTTGTTTCGGAGAAGATGTATCATTGGTAACCCGTTCAGGAATCGATAGAACTCAATATCTAACTTGGTATTCTCCGACATTGAATAAAATTTTATTAAGGGACACCTTGCATTATGCAGGCGATGAGTCATCACTGCCAGTAACTGTCACAAATGATGAAAACTATTATGTGAGTGTAACCGCTGCGGCAGAGGGAGAGTGTCCTATCGAGGTGCCTTATACTGTTTCTATTGTATGTTTGGATGCTTTTGCCAATGGTGGGACAACACTTGTGACAGATAGGGATTATATTAGGTTTTATGACGAAGGAGGACCGGATGCGTATATATATTCATGGAGTAGTCCCGTATATGTTCATACCTTTACAGCGGATACGGGAAATGTGGAAGTGACCTTCTTTGATTACATGAGTTTATATGAAAGTGGTTCATCAATAGATTCTTTATCCATTTATGATGGAGCAGAGGTAAATGATCAAAATTTATTGGCTATATATCATGGGTTAAATATTTATTTTGATATACCTCAAAAATACAGATCTACCCGAGGTAGTTTGACTTTCAGATTTGCGAGAAGAGGCGGGTGTTGTGTTTCTGGTTGGGAAGCGTTGGTAACCAAGGTCAATGATTATGTGGAAAAAACAATTTTGTTGGATGAAGCTCATAATGGGGGTGTTTCATACGTTGGACCTGCCGATGAGATTAATTTCTACGATGCAGGTGGTGAAGAGTATGAATATTATATAGGAAACAATTGCTCTTATACTTTTACAGCAATCCAAGGAAATATTCGTGCTGAGTTTTCCGATTATGGTGTAAGATTAGCATGGGGAGATACATTATTCGTGTATAATGGTTCTGACATCACTCCGGAAAATTTAATGTGTCAATGGACCGGTGATAATTATAGTTTTCATCCTACTCTAGTATCAACAGGAAGCAGTATGACTTTTTATTTGAAGAGTTATGGAAGTGGATCTCTTGGTTGGAAAGCTAAAATAAAAACGGATGTTACAAATGCTTTACTTCCAGTGTCGGTTCAAATGAGAGTACCGGTTTCTTCTCCTCAAAATATTACAACCACCAATGATGAAGTATGTTACGGTAAAGAAGCGATGTTGACAGCTCAATCTGATATTCCAGGTCGCCAGTATTTTACTTGGTTTGGCCCTGACCATGATTTTTTGTTCAGGGATACAGTAGAGCAGGGTGGTATTAGCCATTTGACCGTGAGTATTAATAATAATGCCACTTACTATGCCTCAGTGTCAACTGATGGGGAATGTGCGGTGGCTATACCACAATACACCATTGTATTATTGGATGAGGGAAGTAATAACCAAACCACCTATATTTCGGATGTGAACAATGCCTATTTCTATGATGGAGGGGGGGATGCTGCTTCCTATCCAGGTAGAGAAGGTGTTTTACGGCATACATTCACAGCGGAGTCAGGACAGGTATATGCTCTGTTTTATGGGGAACGAACAATATATGCCCCAGATACTTTATATATATATGATGGTTTAAATGAAGATGAACAACACCTGATATCTGCTATAAATGGGACAACCGCATGGGGGCAAATTGCAAACGCTACTTCCTTAATCCAATCTACTACTGGTAGTCTTACTTTTGTGTTTGTCCAACACAATAATGATTGGGGAAATTTAGGATGGAGTGCACTGATTACCAATAAACCAACGAAATATAATACAGTATTATTAGATAATGTTAATCATGGTAAGATAACCCCAGTAGGACCAACTGATATTATTCAATTTTGTGATGATGGTGGTGATGACGGTACGTACAGCCCATATAGTAGAAATGCTCAGTATATTCATACATTTAAAGCTGTACAAGGTGTTATTCAAGCAAAAATGTGTCTCTCTACAGAAGATGGCCCCCAATATATGAGTATAAGTGAGAGTGATACCTTGTTTGTATATGATGGTGATACCCCAAATGATTCATGTATAGCCAAGTTTAGTGGATATAGCATTCTGGGACCTACATTGAGATCTACAGGGCCAAGTATGACTTTTTACCTAAAAAGCAATGATGGTTATTCGGAAGGTTGGCACGCAGAAATCACGGCGAGTCCTCAAACCGTTTTGGCGGAAGCCAAAGTAATCATCAAAGATCCTATAGACCAAAGAAGTCATATAATTACTTCAGATATAGAAAATTGCTATGGAGCATACGATACTATAAAAGCAATTTCTGATATTGATGCTCCTCAGTATTTCAAATGGTACAACGGACAACAAAATTTGTTGTCAAGAGAAACCATTCAGACCGCAGGAGAAGAAACCAAACTTCCAGTGCAAATTTTTTCCAATGAAACTTACTATGTATCGGTGGCTTCAGGGGGTGAATGTCATGTGGCTATTCCTGATTACAATATTATGTTATTGAATGATAGCATAAATAATGGAACAACTATCCTAGGTGGTGAAGATTATATTCTCTTCTATGACGACGGAGGAGAAAATGGCAGTTACTCAAGCCGTCAGGGTGATTTGATTCATAGTTTTAAGGCTGATGGCTCAGATATATATGTTACGATTAGCAACAATTTTCAGTTCGATAGTAATGACACCTTGTATATTTATAATGGTTTGGAAGTAAATGAGCAGAAGAGATTGAATTTCTTGACTGGCCAAAGAAATATTTCAACATTTTTGGTTATTCACCCGACAGAAAATGGAGTTACATTCCGGTTTGCGCAACATGGCGGTCGTCAAATAGGTTGGAAAATAAGAATAACTACAATTCCTCTTAGGGAAAGTTCTGTATGGATGGATCATGAAAATCATGAAGGTACAACCTTTGTTGGACCTGTTGATGTGGTGCATTTTTATGATGATGGGGGACCGAATCATCAGTATAATACTACAAGACATGAATATTATCATACTTTTACTGCTGTACAAGGAAATATTCATGTTGATTTGGAGGGTTATGTGGCTTTTCATGCAGAAGGTGATACTGTATTCTTTCATGATGGAGCGGACATTAGTGAACCTGTAATAGGTTTTTGGGCAACAGGGAATAATAACACTTCGCACATTGAATCTTCCAACCGGAGTTTAACAGTTAGATTCAAGAAAGAAGGAGAATGGCATAGCAGTGGTTGGGCTGCTGAAATTACTGCCCATCCAGACAATCTATTGTATCCTATAAACATAAATCTTAAGAAACCTTTGGATCCTAATAGAATAACTACAATTGATGGTGAGGATTGTTATGGTGAGGATGTTACGTTGAAAGCATATACTGATTTGCCAGATTACCCGCAGACATTCTTCTGGTACGATTCGGATTTGAATCCAATAGGCACATCTGTTGTATATGCAGAAGGAGAACAAGCAGAACAAATGGTGGATGATGTTATTGAAACACAATCTTATTATGTGACAGTGAGCAATGGTACAGAGTGTCCCGTAATAGTTCCAACAAATGGCACAACCTCTGAAAGAACTGTTTTGTTAGATGCTATTAATGATGGTAAGGTAACATATATATATCCATTGGAAACAATAAATTTTTATGATGAAGGAGGAGGAACAAACGGCTTTAGTTCAAGTCACCATTACACTCATACCTTTACCACAAAGCAAGGTCATGTACAGGTGTATTTTAAAGAATGTGTAAGTGTATGTAGCGGTGGTGACACCTTATTTGCGTTTGATGGAGATAATATAGATGCACCGATTCTTGGAATATGGACAAATTATAATGATTGTAATTATCGTACTATCACCTCTTCCGATAGTAGCATAACCTTTTATATACGTGGAAATTGCTGTTGTCCATCTGGTTGGTGGGCACAAGTTACAGCTGTTGATCCTGAATATTCTATGGCCAAGGTTAATGCTAAAGTGAAGATGGGTGTACCAGATTCTATCACAACTCATGATGTGACGGTATGTTATGGTGATGAGGTACAATTGGAGGCATTCTCCTCTATTAGTGCTACACAAACTTTTGTTTGGTACGATTCGGACCTAACCACCGTGCTTGCTACACAACCAGTTGACAATATTGAAGAAGGTAGTCATATAACGGTAACCCCAACTGTTGGTTCAAAATATTATGTGACCGTAACCAATGATGAAAACTGTCCGATATTGGATAGTGGTGGTCCTATGGATACCTCTAATGTGGTCAGAATAAATGTCAATTTCTATGAACCTGTAATAGAGACGGATATTCAGGCTGATAATGTGGAAGCCTGCTACAATGAAACTGTTACTTTGAGAGCTGAAGCCGATAATGGTGAAGTAAGACATTTTTCTTGGTATGATGAAAATTATAATTTGTTGAAAGACACAGTGGGTGATTTTGCCACTTTAGATATTGTAGCCACAACCAATACAATATATTATATTAATGGTGCTGATCCAAGTGAATGTTCTATTTTGCCTCCTAATTTTGGTGAAATGCAATCGGGGACCACTCCCGTTTCTGTTCAAGTCAGCATAAAGGCGCCAGCGGATCCTAGTGTTATTACCACAAATGGCCCGATTGAGGTATGCTTTGGTACCGAAAGCACATTAACAGCATCTTCTACTCTCAACACACAACAGCATTTTGTTTGGTTGAAGCCAGACAGAATGACAATTATTGATGAAGAGGATGTTGATGTTAACGGTACTAGCAGTGAGACTTTTCATATTACTGAGACAGGACCATACTATGTCGCTGTGTTTGAAAATGGTGGTTGTCCATTAGAGGAAATTGTAAACCATAATCCTGTAAGCTTGGACAAATTAGCGGCTATAGATGTCACTTTCGCTGAACCGAGTTTCTCACAGAATGTTACTACAGCTGATGTCGAGGGCTGCAACGGATATGTTGTTTCTTTAGTGGCTTCTAATGGAGGAGAAACTTCCCATTTTGCCTGGTATGACGAAAACCTCAATTTCTTAAAAGACACCATTGGTGAATTCGGTACTTTGGATGTGACAGTAACAGGCGATGCCACCTATTATGTGAATGCCAGTGCCGCTGACGAGTGTCCTGTGTTGCCACCACATTATGGGGAGTCTTCATTGTTGCTAAACAGCCAAACAAATGGAGGAATTACACAAATCAGCACAGGTAATGCTATAAGGTTTTACGACGATGGCGGAATAGAAGAAAATTACTTGGATGGAGATTATGATGATGAATGGGAATATACTTTCATGGCACCACCTGAAAAAAGGGTAAGAATTGTCTTTAATTCTTTTTATACGGAAGATTGTTGTGATTATATAGAATTGCATGACGGACCTTCTACGGAATATTCAAACATAGTTACTCTTAGAGGAGAATTGACGGGTGAAAACATATATACCTCCACAAATGAAAGCCTTACTATTTTATGGCATCGCGATGGAAGTGTAAATTTTGATGGATGGGATGCTTTGGTAGGAGTACCAGATGTGAACGATGAGATGCATGTGCCTGAACTAGACCTTGTTGCAGCTCATGTTACCCTCAAGACTCCTCTCGCTTCCAGCGAAATCACTACAACCGATGGTTCAGCATGTCGTGGAGGCGAAGTCGTTCTGACCGCATCCGCTAATATAGCATTTCCTCAGACACATACTTGGTATGATGAGGATTTGAATGAGTTGAACACCTTCACAGTAAGTGAGACCGATGGACACAGTTCATATACCGTTGATGCTGTGACTAGTACCACAAACTATTTTGTAAGCGTGGGCAATGCTTCAGAATGTCCAGTTTCTTTCCTCCATCAAAGTGAAGTGATATTGAATGCAAGCACAAACAATCAGACAACAACAGTGTCCAATTCAAGTTATGTGAGATTTTATGATGCTGGAGGATCAGCACAAGGGTATCAAGCGCAAGGTAATGGATCCTATCAACATACCTTTACCGCTAAATCCGGAAATGAATTATATATCGTCTTTAGTGACTTCGTTAACCAATGTGGAAGCACATTAAAAATATATGACGGAACTGTAGCGGATGATAATCATCTGTTGGCCACTTTTGGTGATACAGACTACAGTTTCAATTCACCAGAGGTTTATCATTCCAATTCGGGTAGCATTACTGTGGTGCAGAATTTCTTATATGGCTGTTGTTGCGCATCTGGATGGAATGCTGCCGTATATACACATGCGCCAAATTCGACTGTTGTCTCTTTGAATTCCATAAATAATGGAAGAACCACCGCGGTAGGCAGTAATGATATTGTTTCGTTCTATGATGGAGGAGGAAGTTCTAACGGATTTTACATCGATGGAGGAACTCAATATACTCACACCTTTACTGCAGAACAAGGTAAAATACAGGTTGCTTTCAGCGAATATTTATATTTAGAATCAGCAGTATTATCAATTTATGAGGGTACTACTGTGGATGAATCCAATCTTATTGAACAATACACTGGAAATCAAAACTTTAACAACAAGAAAATAATAACATCCAGTGGTTCAAGCCTAACGTTCAAACTATCGTCAGACAATTACACATGTTGTCCCAGTGGCTGGCGTGCTGAAATGACCGCAGTGCCAGAACTTGCCGTGGCTACTGCCTCAATTAAAGCTCCACTTGATCCTGGCGAAATCACCACAACCGATGGTTCAGCATGTCGTGGCGGCGAAGCCGTTCTTACCGCATCCGCCAATATAGCATTCCCGCAAACTCATACTTGGTACGACGAGGATTTGAATGAGTTGAACACCTTCACAATAAGTGAGACCGATGGACATAGTTCATATACCGTTGATCCTGTGACTAGTACCGCAGATTATTTTGTAAGCGTAAGCAACGCTTCAGAATGTCCAGTTTCTTTCCTCCATAGAAGTGAAGTGATATTGAATGCAAGCACAAACAATCAGACAACAACAGTGTCCAATTCAAGTTATGTGAGATTTTATGATGCTGGAGGATCAGCACAAGGGTATCAAGCACAAGATAATGGATCCTATCAACATATCTTTACCGCTGAATCTGGAAATGAACTTTATATCATCTTTAGTGACTTTGTTAGACAATGTGGAAGCACATTAAAAATATATGACGGAACAGTAGCTGATGAAAATCATCTGTTGGCCACTTATAACAACACCTATCAAAGTTTCAGTACACCAGAGATTTATCATTCCAATTCAGGCAGCATTACTGTGGTGCAGGATTTCTTATATGATTGTTGCTGCGCGGACGGATGGAACGCTGCTATATCTACATATGTGCCAAATGTAATTTCCCTGAATTCTTCAAATAATGGAGAAACCACCGTGGTTGGCATTAATGATATCATTCCGTTCTATGATGGAGGTGGAAGTTCTGGTGGATTTAATATCAATGAAGGAACTCAATATACTCATACCTTCACTGCAGAACAAGGTAAAATACAGGTTACTTTCAGCGAATATTTATATTTAGAATCAGCAGTATTATCAATTTATGAGGGTACTACTGTGGATGAATCCAATCTTATTGAACAATACACTGGAAATCAAAACTTTAACAACAAGAAAATAATAACATCCAGTGGTTCAAGCCTAACGTTCAAACTATCGTCAGACAATTATATATGTTGTCCCAAAGGCTGGCGTGCGGAAGTGGTTGCAATTCCCAATCTTGCTATGGCTACTGCCTCTATTAAGTTTGTGGAACCTTCCAATATTGTTACAACTAATGCCGAGGTATGTTATGGAGATAGTGCCACGTTGACGGCTTCTGCTGAATTGTCATATCCGCAATACTATACTTGGTTTTCTCCCGACGGATTTACATTATGGAAAGACACGGTATCTTCTGATGGTGATGTAAGCAAATTAAAGATTCTACCTGTAACAACAGAAACATACTATGTGACTGTTTCTTGTGACACCAATTGCCCATATATAGAATCCATTCATAACAACGACACTGTGGTTTTAATAGGTGTGAATGGGGAAACCGCTGATAAGCGTTTTGTTCTTCAAGCTAATGACAGTTTGCTGTTTTATGATGCTGGAGGTCCTGAAGAAGATATGGATTGTTCAAACTTTAACAACAGTTGTTGGTATCAAAGTCTCTATGTAACAGCCCCTGAAGGATCCCACATCAGGGTGCATCTGAACAGTTTTGACAGGGGCCCATCTTGGCCATATATGTATATATACAGTTATGATATTAATGGAAATCAAGTACAAGTTGCATATATCCAACAAAATGTTAGTGACAAGGATTATGTAATTGAAAGCGATCGTGTTCGTTTGTCTTTCTCTAACAATTGCTATAATGGAAGTTTTCCTGGTTGGGATGGATACATTTACGCTATTACTCCAGAAGACACAAATATGCTTTCTAAGTCTAAAGTGACTGTAAAAACTCCAATTGTTGATAATCTCAATGCGGAAGGAGCTGAAATATGTTATGGCAGTGAGGCAACCCTAACTGCAAGGTCTACGATGGATGTACCACAATATTTTACATGGTACGATCAGGATCATAGTACCATTCTTAAGAAAGATACAATTAATAATGGAGAAGAAGCATCCAGTATAACAGTTTTGCCTATTGATAACCATCCATATTATGTGGCAGTAACCAATAGTCAGAACTGCCCGATAGTAGAGACAATTCATAATCACTATCGTGAAATTTTCATGGATGGGACGCAAACAGAATGCAGATTGTCTGCACAGGACATCATAGGTTTTTATGATGGCGGTGGACCAAATGGTAATTATAATCAGAATAATGGAAGTTCTATATATTGTGACTTTTGGGCTCCAGAAGATTATAGGATTCGACTTCATCTGGACAATGTGCAATTAGATGAAAATCAGTTTGCATACTTGGAATTCAAAATATATAGCGATCAAATGAATGAAAATGGGGAACTTATAAGTCATTATTTTTATGTTTATGGAACACAAACAGATATTGATACTATATTTAACAGTAATCATATTCGTGTAGAATTTAGAAATGAGACAAATCAAACCTATCCGGGCTGGGATGGCTACATATATGCTATCAAGCCTCATGACGAAAATGAACATGTTAGTGTGCCCATTTCTTTTAAGAATCCTATTGTTTCACAAACAGTAAATGTTGAAGATGTGGAAGCTTGTTATGGAGAGACGGTAACTTTAACTGCAACCAATGGGACAGGAAATTCTCGATATATATGGTATGATGAGAACTATAATCTTGTCAAAGATATGATAGGAGAGGTCGGCACGATGGATGTGAATGTTATTTCCGAGGCCACATACTATGTTAATGCGAGCGATGTTGATGAATGTCCAGTTTTTCCACCGCATTATGGAGAGTTGAGTACCATTTTGCCATCTGCAACCATTACACTTAAAAACGCCCATACTGCCACAGATGTTACAACGATAAACGAATATGCATGTTCTGGAGATGATGTGATACTGAAAGCATATTCTAATTCACCAGATTATCCTCAATATTATTTATGGTATGATAGAAACTTAAATCCAGTGGGTCAAGATACAATTTTCTCATCAATGGATACAGCGACGTATATTGCCGAGAACTTGACAATGAGTGATACTAACTATTATGTAACAATGGGAAATAACACGGGATGCCCTGTTTATGCGACAAGAACTTCTACTGTATTATTGAATGCGGCAAGTAATAATGACACAACAATTGTTAGAAATACGGATATTATTTATTTTTACGGTAATATTGATGAAGGGGGAACATGGTGGACAAGTCCAGGTGTTTTGACCCATACTTTTACTGCAGAGACGGGTAATGTTTATATGACATTCAGAGGGTATATTGGACTTTGTGATGGTATTATTTTTAAAGTATATGATGGGACCACTGTTGATGAAGAACATTTGTTATTTCAAAATTTAGGATATGGTCATTATATATTGAGCGATGAAACATATCATTCTTCTCAAGGTAGTTTAACAGTTGTGCTAGTTTCCAATAGATATTGTAATAATAGTGGATGGGAGGCGGTTGTGAGAACTATGCCAACTAATAACATTTCTGAAATCAAACTGGATGCTACACACGATGGGGGAAGTACTTTTGTTTCCCCAACCGAAATAATTGTTTTCTCCGATGAAGGTGGACAAAATGGTTATTTTACATCTCATAGTTATATACATACATTTACAGCGGAACAAGGATGTATTAAAGCCAATTTTGAAGATAATGTTACACATCTATGTGATAATGATACTTTATATGTGTATGATGGAGAAGATGAAACAGATACTTTGTTATATTACTGTAGTGGAATTAATAATTATGTTCCTACTTTTGTTTCTTCGGGTTCGAGCCTTACATTTAAGTTAAAAGGGAGCAATTGTTGTTGTGAAAATGGATGGAAAGGACAAATTACCACTGTATCCCAGCCTGCTATGGCTAAGGCTTCCATTACCGTCAACCCATCTTACCAATTTGTGACCTATGATACCACAGAAGTCAACGAAAATCGCTATACCACCATTGATGGCAGGTACAGGGATATTGACGTGTCAAGTCCGGGAGATTTTGAAATAGATTCTATATATCATACCGCTTTGGGTTGCGATAGTACTTATACATTGTATCTGACGGTAATACAGCCCCCGGTTCAGGATATCATTATCGCCTCCCATAGCAACAGTTGGACTTATGACGGCTGGTATCACAGAGAAGAAGTTTATACCGTGGTTTATGGTCTGGACACGCTGACAGCAGACGCTGGCAGTGACGGAAAAGTATTCACCTTGCAGGGTACTGGAGACGTGCTGACCATCATTCCCGACGCAACTGCTGAGGTGATATACTATACTCCAACTCCTGTGCCCAACAGTTTCTCCTATACCTTGGACAACGAAGCCAATTATCCTTCTTTGACCACCGACACCGGTACTTTGGAGATTACTCCTATTGCTACTTCCATCACCATCACGGCTAATAGTGCTGCCAAATTCTATGATGGTATACCATTAACTAATGATGGATTCAGCTATACGCCTGATGACATTTTGGTTGAGGGAGACACTTTGGTGGCAGAAATTGTGGGTAGTATTACCGAAATTGGTGATTCTCTGAACAGGGTTGTTAGTTTCCATGTGTTCCGCAACGAGAACTTCAACCGCAGAGGCATCGCTAGCTATACGCTGGATGTAACCAACTGTTACACCTTCAACACACCGGAAAGCGGTACGTTGTCTGTTGTTGACTCCATCAAGTTGAACGTGGTTACTAACGGTAAGGTTTGTCCAGGTGAGAATGACGGTACTGCCGACATTACTGTGACAGGTGGTAAAGAGAAAACACCTGATCGTTATACCTACGATGTTATTGGTGAAAATACTGCATATACTGTTAATGGACACTCTGATGGCGAAATTAACCTCGATTTACTGTCTGCTGATAACTATACAGTGACTATAACTGATGCTTTAGGTCTTACTGCTACCGCAACCTTCACCATTGTTGAGCGTCCAGTAATTACCCCAACCACTACATTTGATTGTCCGGACGACATTGATACGCTCATTAAATACAGTGGTTGTAACCTTACTATTGTTGACATAGGCACACCGAACTTTGTGGCTCCCACTGGTATGGATATGGCTGATGTGACCATCTACAACAACGCACCTGCCGACAATGTTTATGAGGTAGGTGAGACCATTGTGAAATGGGTTGCCAAGGGTATGTGTGGTGATAGCGTGACCTGCGACCAGATCATCAAGGTCGGCTTCATGGATTGTCCCAATGCCGTTGACTACGAAAACAACAGCTATCCTTCCGTCCGTATAGGAAGTGGATGCAAGTGCTGGACTACTGAGAACTTGGTGTCTACCAAGTACAGCGATGGCCGTGACATCGACGAGGTGATGGACTACTACTCCTACGAATATCCTGATTTGGCAACGAATGTCAGCATCTTTGGTCATCTGTACAGTTGGTACTCCGCAGCAGACACTGCAAGATACGGCTCCGTTGACTCTGTAGAGAGAGCATATCAATTAGGCAACCACATCCAAGGTATCTGCCCTGAGGGCTGGTATTTGCCTTCGGATGAAGAATATGAAGAATTGAATATCTATTCCACCTCAGACCTGAGATCTACACAATACTGGATTACCGTGGGTGGTACTGTCAACACCAACGCCACAGGTTTCAACTCTCTGCCTGGAGGTATGTACAACTGCTCGACTGGCCGATTTGAATCCATGATGGGAAATGCTTATTACTGGTCTTGTCATCCTGTATATGACCTCGCAACCGGTGCCATGATAGACTATATCTGCGAAAAGATTGTCACCAATAACAACTCACGCTGCAATGGCTACAGCATCAGATGTATCTGGGGAGAATGATAGAAATACGTTTGTGCGAAAATAATAGAGAAATAATGAAAAAAGTCATTTCAAATATTGTGAAAGTTATCATAGACAAGCATCTGCTGATTTTATTCTTCAGCTTGTCTTTTTTGACCTGCAAGTTGGGAATGGCTCAGTGTATTGATTTTGGAAATTTATATGCATCCTATACCCAATGTTATACGGGTACTCATACCAATCCTTGTCTAAATCCATGTTCTCCTATACCGTCACGACACGAATTGATTACAACACCTTTTATGGAATATCAGACCAATAATAATGTAATGATAGACCAAGGATATGTAAAATTAGGAAATGAAAGTCCGGGAAGTGAAGCGGAAGGTATTAGATATACTTTTATTGTTGATCCTTCGTGTGAGTTTTTGAAAGTTGATTTTGTGGCGATTCTTCAAGATCATGGTCATGCCAGGTCAGATCAGGCCTATTTTAAGATACGAATATTAGATTCATTAATGAAAGAAGTTTATGTTGATGACAAAAAGGATGAATGTCTAGATTTTCAATTGTATCCATCTAGAAATTATGATTACATTACAATGTATCAAGTACCTGAAATTTCTGATGATTCAAAGTATACGGTAAGCCAAATATTATTTAATCTCCATGAACAGCAAAACCAACGAATTACCGTAGAATTTTCCACAAGCGATTGCAATTTGAATGAGCACTTTGGATACGCATACTTTAAGGCAGAATGTATTAATGTGGATTTTAATGTAACTCAAACATCATTCGGGTGGCATGTGGAAGCACCAGATGGTTACCTTGGATATTTATGGGATAATGGAGCAACAACACCTGCAACGACCTTTCCTATTACCGATTCAGTATTTTGTTGTACTATTAATCCCGAACAACCATGCCTTGTAAGAATTTGCAAAAATCGAAATAACGAAATAATAGACGATGGAGACGAACTTTGTGATGACCCCGTTCACGTGAATTATACTATCAAAGTATGTGAAGATTCTTCGTTTTATTGGTATCTTTTGGATACTACAGTCATAGTAAACAAGGTTTCAACAATGATATTTGAGAAGATGAATGGATCTTGTCTTGATACGGTTTTTCATTTACGATTGGAGCCGTATCTAAGATATTATAATATTTATGATGTGCAGGTTTGTTTAGGGGATAGTGGATTTCATGAAATGGGTTTTGATATTGATTCTCTATATTTGAATATGCCTCCAGATACATTACCTGGTCATTCACAGGTGATGGACTGTGATAGTAATACAGTACTTTACTTAACTGTTATTCCACCTTTAAATCCAGGACATATTGAATGTAATGATACAATTATATGTGAAAGAGTTTCTCAAAGATATAAGGTTGTTGATCCGCCAGATAGCACCAACACACATGTGAACTATCATTGGATTCGACCACCGAAAGTGACAGGATCGGAGTATGGACGAACAGTTTCACTTACAATAGATACAGGAGCTATAAATCCGGTAGTAATTCAAGTGGCAAGAACAACAGTTTGTGATACAGATACGCTTTCTATCACTATATACCATAATCCACCATATAGAGAAGATTATTATGATACCATAAAAGTTGGTCATGAATATAATGGCTATGGTTTTCATATACCACCTTCATATTCGGTAGGTACAGTTCCGTATAGTCATAGTTACACATCAATTCATGGTTGTGACAGCTCTTTTCATTTACACTTGACAAGATATAAACCCTTAACGGTTAATATACGTCCTATTCCATTTGAAATTTGCGAAGGAGACTCCGCCGTTTTATATGCGACAGGTGAATTTTCCGATTTGGAAAGTGTGGCCTGTCCCCCAAGGCCGGTAAACATCGGAGATTTCCTATGTACTGATGAAACCACTTGCAGTCCAGGGGAACTTGGCGATAGGACGCCTGTAGCAGTTGTCTTTTATGTGAATTATTCTGGCTGGCATGGAAGTGCAGTAAGCTTATATGCCCCAAGTGATGAAATGTGGGGAAGGGATGGTATTGGTTTGTCTCAAGATATAGACTCATTAAGAAATTATAATGTATCACAACCTTTCAAAGCAATACAGGATGTGGACGGAAGTCGCAATACATATTGGATTAGGTCTTCAGGTAATGCAATAGAATACCCTGCAGCTTATGTTTTAAGTGCGCAGGCTGGGTGGTATTTTCCTGCATTGGGACAATTGTGCCAGTTGCTTCATAATTCATATATCGTGAATCAATCTCTCCTGCAAGTTGGTGGGGATTTGCTGGGAAGTGGACAGTATTGGTCGTCAACAGAGGGTCCGATAGATACTTTTGAAGCAAAATCGAGAGCATGGTATATGGATAAAGATACAGGAACTTTAAACATAGATACAAAGGAGAAATATAAAAAAATAAGAAGTATTAGAGACTTTTAATTTTTAGGGAAAAGATTTTAATGGAGAAAAGAATATGAAAAATATGCGCACATATAAGTTTTTTAAGCAAATATTGATAATGATATTTGTGGGATTTTATTGTGTGCAAGTCTCTGCTCAAGCACCCATGTATCATGTTGGAGATTTGTATGAGGATGCAGATGGTACAAAAGGTGTAATTTTTTATCTTAAACCAGAGGGAGGTGGATGGATAGTGGCTTTAACCGATAATAGTTCGGGGTCTAAAAAGTGGGGAAATTATACAGGCATTTTAACCCCAATAACTGATTACCAATTTGGTACACAAAGTGATGGGTATTCAAATACCGCCACATTAAGGTCTGTATTCCCATCAGGAGGATATGCTGCAAACGTTGTGGACTTTGACAATGGGTGGTATTTGCCTTCAGAAGAACAATTATCTATTTTATTTGCCTCATTATCAGAAATATATGATAAGTTTACGCAATATGCACAATATGGGGGAACGCCTCCAAGCCATACCTATTGGAGCAGTACACCATATAGCAGCAATGAAGCGTGGGCAATGAATTTTCAAACAGGAGTGAGAAGTAGATATAATAAAGACACTAATTTGCCTATCAGAGCAATCCGGGATTTTCCATGTGAATATCCTATTTTAGTAGATTCAACCCTCAGTTTTCAATGGAATACAGGTGACACGACATGGAATATAGAGGTTCTTCCAGAAGTCACAACCTCTTATTATGTGGTGGCAACCAATATGGAAGGAGATAAAGATACCGCCTATTATACGCTTCCTGTACATCCTGTATACTCAGCTGAAGAAGACACGGCAACATGTGATAGTTATGTATGGCATTACCATACCTATACTGAATCGGGTGATTATGTGTATCATGGGCATACCCATGATTATGGATGTGATTCTATCATTTATCTGCATTTGATAATCAATAAAAGTGATACGACAGATATAAACGTAGACACCTGTAACAGTTATCAGTGGAATGGAGTGGTTTATATAGTTCTGGTGTATGAGCAGAATTTTCAAACAGTGCATGGTTGTGACTCCACAGTTTATCTGCATTTGGATATTCGTCCCAATTATTTTGAAAATATTGCGATTAATATTTGTACAGGTCAGTTGCCATATACATGGCGGGATACTGTTTTTCTTGAAGGTACAGAATCGCAAATAGATACATTTTTTAAGCATTCAGTTTATGGTTGTGATTCTGTTGTTGTGCTGCAACTGCACGTATTTCCAGAAACTGTAACCTATGATACGGTTAAAATATGTGGCTCCTATACCATACAAGATACCACGTTGTATGATTCTGGTGAATATGAATTTCATTATGAAATACCAGGTGCGGAATGTGATTCTGTGGTTAACCTTACGCTAACAATTTATTCTGAACAAGAGGTTACGATATTAGATACAGCATGTGATGTTTATTATTGGAAAGGAACCACATACACGGAAACAGGTGAATATGTTTATACAGAGACCAACCAAAGCGGCTGTGATTCCATTCTCCATTTGAAATTGTATATGAAACATAGTGTTGTTGAGAATTTCACAGGGGAGGTTTGTAAAGGCGATGATTATATCGATATGGAAAATGGTTTTGTGGTAACTCATACCGATACCATGCAAATAGGTTGTAATGATATCGAGTTTTATTGTGGACAGTCTGCCTCTGGCTGTGACAGCATACGTGTTTTACACCTTACAGTTTATGGAAAAAATGTGTCTATTCAGTCAATACGAGATACAATCTGTATAGATGAGACAGACAGTGTGACCTTAGAGGTTATAGGTGATAATTACGGTTATGTAGTGCCCACATCATGTTCCGAACCGATTGTAGCTATTGGGGATATATTATGTACGAATGGTAATATTGTGAAACCATCAGCTTTTGATTCAAATGTTGACACGGCAAAAGGAATAGTATTTTTTGTGGATGCAACGGAAATACATGGCTGGGCTGTTGCATTAAATGAGGAATCAACAAATAAAAAATGGTCAAATGGTAACGGGAATATCAATTGTTCTTGTGGTAATATTCCTTGTAATAGTGAAAGATGTGCACTAAAAGACACCTGTGGTTTCCGTAATACAAGAACGATGTTGGATTCAGCCGCCATGATTAACGGTTTAAGTTTTCCAGTTTTAGAAAATATTGATACCAACGAAGGTTGGTATTTGCCTGCTGCAGGACAATTGCGGGAACTGATAGCTAATGTTAACATAGTAAATAATACGATAGACTTTATTGCTAATTTGCCAAACTTTATTAATAATAATTATACGAAAATAAACATAAACACAAATAATAGATACTGGTCATCTACTGAATCTAACATTTCCAAAACATATTATGTTTCCTCTGTTGGAGAAGTCAAAGCCAATACTAAAACACAAGCCAATGCTAAATCTAGAGCTGTCTGTTCGTTCTAAACGAATAAAATAATGAAAATTAAACTGAAATATAACATACTGAAAACAATGATTATTTGGGCATTTACTTGTCTGAATGGTTATATTTTCGCACAAAATTTTAAGGTAGGGGACCTTTATACGACAAATGAGTGCGAACAGGGTATTGTATTTCATGTTTTTCCTGATGGTAGTGGAGCGTTAATAGTGGCACTTAACGATTTGGATGGTACATATCAGTGGGGTGTATCCTCGAATATTATGGCGGAGTGGATGAATGTAGATGATGCTATCATGATGGATATGAATGGTTATGAAAATACCAGAATAATCCGAAATAATAGTAATGCAAATTCGGCTGCTAACAATTTGAATTTTGAAAATGGCTGGTATTTGCCCACTATTGATGAATTGTCGAAATTATATGGATCCTTATGTACTATTGATGAATTGTTTGCTGTTTATGGAGGATCTACATTGTCAGAAGAACAATCCTATTGGAGTAGTACTCAACAGCAAGCTAATAGAGCATGGACAGTAGGTAAAAATGGTAAAGTTGAATATAAGAGCAAGGTATCAGGGCTTGCAGTTCGCCCCATCAAGAGAGTTCAATGTATGCAGGAAGGTTATGACACGGCTTTTGTGTATAAATGGAAAATAAAAGGATCGGAACAGGAGATAGACTCCGGAAGAGTCATCAATGTCTTGCCGCGTGTCACTACGGATTATATTGTTACAGTTGAGAACAGACGTAAATGTGTGGAAGAGGATACAATCACTATTTTTGTGGAAGGTGTACCAATTGTTGAAACGGCATCAGTATGTTACAGTCCGTACATTTGGCATAATCACGAATATGCCTCTTCTGGAATATATACATCTACCAGAGAGTCGGCCAATTGTGCCCAAGTTAAAGATACTCTATATCTGACAATAAATCCATCGTATATTATCGAGGTCGCCGATACCGTATGTTCCAATGAATTACCATATTCATGGCGGGGCCGTGAGTTGATAGAAGCAGGTACATTTTATGACAGTTTAACGACTTTACAGGGATGTGACAGTGTATATAAACTTGTTTTGTCAATAAGTTCAGATTATTTGTTGATTTCCAATGAAACTGTATGTGAAGATGCTGTTCCATACTTGTGGCGAGGCCGTGAACTAACCACTACAGGTACGTACTATGACACTCTGACTACGGCTCATGGCTGTGATAGTTTGGTAGCTATATCTCTAACTGTTGCATCTTTGCCAGTGGTGAATATACAAACAAGTTCCGATACGATATGTGTTGGCGATAGTGTGGTTCTGAATACTGTTGTGGCTAATGCTGCCAGTTTGTTGGCAGAACCAGTGGTGCCAACTATCGCCATTGGTGATATCTTGTGCACCGATGGCAGTATCGTGAAACCCAACACATGGCCAATGGCAGGGAAAGAAGCTATGGGTATAGTGTTTTATGTTGACCAAAGTGGTGAGCACGGCTGGGCTATGCATCTACAGGAATCTGATTCACTGTGGTGGATAACTCGACATATTCCCGAGTTATCCATGTTGACTGCCTATCCAAGTGGAAATGTGGCAATCATTGATATGGATGGGTATGGAAATACACAAGCTATTCGCGCAATTGGTTCTGCAAGCGATTTGCCTGCAGCATACGCAGTGGATTTTGGTAACGGATGGTATTTGCCAGCTTTAGGTCAGTTGAATCTCATGTTTTCTGAGGCATTGTTGTTGAATAACTCTCTGCAAGCTGTTAATGGTACTTTATTCATGAGTAATTTACCAAAAAAATACTGGTCTTCCACAATAAGAGGAGTAGACATTAGAGCTGATATATGGGTGTTATGGGAAACAGGCATAATGTTTTCATTAATGGGGGATGCGGCAGGGGGGTTGCAGGTCAGAGCCGTGAGGAATTTTTAAAGAGCAGTTTTGAAGTTAAGATCATAGGATGAAGAGGATATTGAACATATTACTACTGATGCTAACGATAGGTTGTTGCTTGGGGCAAACTTATCGGGTTGGCGATATATATACAGCTCCTGATGGAAGCAAGGGGGTTGTTTATTATCTCCATCCTGATGGTAGCGGAGGTTGGGTAGTGGCATTGCAAGATGCCTCTTCAGGATGTGGATGGGGTAATCCTGCGGATATTTCAGGTTTGGACAATGAGAGTTTATTCAATCTTGAAGTGTTGTTAGGAGATACTTCTGGATATACTAATACCCAAATCATTCGTGCAACAGGTACAGCAAGTGATGTTCCTGCAGCATACGCAGTGGATTTTGATAATGGGTGGTATTTGCCATCTCCAGCCCAACTTCGTATGTTGTTTAGTCAGCAACCTTTTATTGCGACGAGCTTGCTGAATGCCGGAGGTAGCAATATGTCTCAATCTTTATACTGGTGTAGTGCTGAAGCTGATGAGAATAATGCATGGGCAATCCAATTTGGCGTGAACATGGGTGCGAATCCTGTTGCTAGAAATAAAAATAGCAATTATCATGTCCGTGCAGTTCGAAGTTTTACTAATGAGTTATCGTATGAATGGAATACAGGAAGTGAACGACAGTATATACAAGTATCACCTAATACTACTACAGAATACACGGTAACCGTCACTACTCCTAATGGATGTACTGGCACTGCTGCATATACGCTTGTTGTCCTACCGAAAGATACTACCAATTTGAACGCTGCCATTTGTTTGGGAGAAGCGTTTCATGAATATGGTTTTGATACTATTCCAGCTACTGCGGGTACACACATCCTTTCAAAGACTATTCCCACTCAACGATATGGTTGTGATAGTACTGTTATTGTTCGTTTACAGGTTAACCCGACTTATAATGTCATAGACACCAAAACTATTTGTGCCAGTGAATTGCCATACACATGGAACGAGGTGGAGTTCACAGAAGCTGGCACACAGACTGCAATACTACATACTATAAATGAGTGCGATTCTGTGGTAACCATGACTTTGACAGTAAATCAGCCCGTGACAGGGGTTGATGAGCAAATAGCTTGTGACAGTTTGACTTGGAAAGATGGAATAACGTATTATAATAGCACGAATACTCCTACTTATACAATTGCGGGAGGTGCTGTTAATGGTTGTGATTCCATTGTGAATTTGCACTTGACCATTGGCCATAGCAACACTGGCGACACCACCGCCTTCGCTTGCGATGAGTTCATCTGGTACGGTGAGACCTACACTGAGACTCCTGCCATTGCTCCGACGCACACCTTCACTAACGCTTCTGGCTGCGACAGTGTGGTGACCTTGCATCTGACCATAGGCCATAGCAACATTGGCGACACCACCGCCTTCGCTTGCGATGAGTTCATCTGGTATGGAGAGACCTATACTGAGACACCTGCCATTGCTCCGACGCACACTTTCACTAACGCTTCTGGCTGCGACAGTGTGGTGACCTTGCATCTGACCATAGGCCATAGCAACATTGGCGACACCACCGCCTTCGCTTGCGATGAGTTCACCTGGTACGGTGAGACCTATACTGAGACACCTACCGTAGAGCCAACTCACACCTTCACTAACGCTTCTGGCTGCGACAGTGTGGTGACCTTGCATCTGACCATAGGTCAAAGCAATACTGGTGACACCACAGCCTTCGCTTGTGATGAGTTCACCTGGTACGGTGAGACCTATACTGAGACACCTACCGTAGAGCCAACTCACACCTTCACTAACGCTTCTGGCTGCGACAGTGTGGTGACCTTGCATC
>Ga0208297_1000665_pt1 | contig 56485 bp, 43 predicted proteins | sample LMS_cellobiose_e_FD_187367 | JGI IMG/M metagenome (GOLD analysis project Ga0208297, IMG submission 187367) | Rumen-fistulated moose microbial communities from Alaska, USA - LMS_cellobiose_enrichment (SPAdes) (version 2) | ecosystem: Host-associated > Mammals > Digestive system > Stomach > Rumen... | reverse complement strand
AACCTAATAGGGGTTTGAAACCTATTCAACACCTGCGGAACGCGGGGAAGAGCCTGTTGACTTGCTTTCAGTAGAAAGGGGAATGAAACAGGAAGCCACTGAGTCTTTAGCTCAGTGGTAGTTCACAAAAAATATAAGGTTGGATAAGCGTGACAAGAAAAAATCTATTGCTCATTCCTATCTTTTTTACCCTTTTGGTTACAAGCGTACTATTTTTCTATGTTGTTTATGCCATAAACACGGGTACGTACCTTAACAGGGAGCCTGTTGAGAGATACTATTTTGAGTATGATATCAAAGTTACAGGACTTTCTGGAAAGGAAGTGGGTGGAACGACTGTGATAATGGTTCCTATCCCTGCATCTAAGGAAGGCAAATTTTTTACTCCCTTTACGCAGAAACCTGATTTTATCCAGAGGTTTCTACTTAAAATCATGCACAAACCTGAACAAGATCGTATAGGTCCTTATTTTGAAAATATAAGTGAAACACTTGATAATAAAGAAATAATGGGGAACTGGGTAACTTTCATTGCAGAAACCGACAAAGGTCACATGCTTGGATTCAGAACCAACGAGACAAGGCTCGAGGATATCTCGTATGGTGGTTGTTTTGTTGCAGATTACTTTGATATTTTTGATCCTATAAACAATGGAAGTCCAATGTTGTTTCCTGTTGAAAATATGTCTGATGTTTATTCTACCCCTTATGGAGACTACACTAAGTATGCCTCAAATCCGAAATATAATACTTATATCTACTTAAGCGATAATCTAAAAGGAGGAGAAAATGTGTCTTTCTTTGTCTATTTGACTGCAAATAATGATCCATATGAATGGCCTGAAAAATACAGAGGTAGGTATAATAATCTGCTATTGGCGAAGGTTAATGACACAGGCTATGTAAAAGTCAGGACTATTATGGGACAGGAAATACCATGGGGAAATGACAGTCTTGAAGTAATGAGTACTCAGTATTTTTCAGATTTTTATGCTGATGAAACATCTGACAATGTAAATGTAACTCCCAGCTACACAGTAGTTGCATGAAGTCCTTAATTACGGGCATGTTTCTGTCATTCATTACAAACGGAAAAACGGCAGTGTTTGATTCCATAAAAAATTTATTGAAAAAAGAATAAATTAGCTGATAAATAGAACGAACAGATTCAGCTTTTCCTTTGCTTCTTGTAATTCCTTTTTTCTTTTTAGATCTTCCTACAATTATACAGTTTAATAATAGATATATTTATAATTGTTAACAGCGTTAACATTGTAAAATGTCACTTTTTATCGAGGGGACAGCGTTCCCCCTGGGCATATTAAACACGAATGGTTGGGGCGTACCGTTCGCTGAAGCAGATAACGCTATCAAAAGCCTCAAAACATCCGTTGTCCGGATCTGTTCTCGCGTCGATCCTCACGTTTGTGACATCATGGGCGACCCTAAATCCGAAATTGGTCACGCTGTCGATGCTGGTCGAGATGGTGACAACGTATCCTGCAAGGCTGAGATCACTGACTCGATAGCAGTTCAGAAAATCGAGGATGGAACCTGGAAACCTTTCTGGAGTATTTTTGCCGGCATACAGGAAATAGACTCCGGAGGGTGGGCACACGGTATAACCATCGAATCAATCACAATCGTAAATAATCCTGCCTGGGAAGGCGCAAAATGGAGTGTCGTTTCAGCGTCTGCTGACGGCAAAAAGAAAGTTCACATCACCTCTCCTTTCAAAATCGCAGCATCAGGAGATGAAACCATACCAGACGAAACAATTGAGGATCTGAAAAAACAGATCGCGGAAAAAGACAAGCTCATTGAAGAGCTCAAGCCGAAGGCTGAGAGCGTTCCTGCGCTTGAAACACAGGTTGCGGAACTGACTGCAAGTAACCAAAAAATTACCAAAGAACTTGCAGACAAAACAAAGCTTGCAGCCTCACTTGAACTTGAGAAGGCGGAGTCCATACCCATGAAAGAACTGGATGAAAGAATTGCAGCTGCCATAGCGGACCACGACAAGGAAGTTGAAGCAAGGAATAATCTTGCTGCAGCTCGTGCCAGATTCGTAGCTGCCAGAAAAGCACATCTTGGAATTGATACGAAACCGGATGAATTCACAACCCTATCTGCAGCAGACTTTGAAAAGCTCGCTGCTGATCATGAGAATAAAGTGAGCGCATCTGGGAGTGACCCAATCCAGTATAATGTGAGTGGGAGCGGTGGAAACAAGAGTCCAATCTTTGACCCGTTCTCAAAATCGTTCTCACAGGGGGCCTGAGCAGATGGCAGTACAACCAGGATTTAGGCCTGTAGACAACATGACCAGACAGGGTCCAGGCATTGATGTTGAATATTTCCAGATAGGGCCTAATGCAACAGCCTCTAAGTGTTTACCTGGTATCCGTGTAATGATAGATACGACTGACAACTATGTCAAAGAGTTCACAGGCACGGGAAACGCGATAGGATATCTATCGTATGAAGCTTCCCCTGACAAGCCAAAAACCATTGACACTGCTTTTGCGGTTGGCGACTGGGCAGCTGTTGAAATGGGTGCAGGTAAGAGAATAAGAGGCCGACTTGCATCAGGTCAAAATGTAACAAAAGGACAGCCTCTGAAGGAAGTTGCTGACGGCTTCTTGAGTGCTGGAACTCCTGGTACTGATGATATCGTAGCTGATGCGGATCAGTCAGTAGACGCTTCAAGCGCAGCAGCTGCAATCTGGGTACTTACGAGGAAGTGAAATCATGACAGGTGGAAACGCACTTCTCACACATCTCAAGGATCTGTTTGATCCGACTATTATTTCGGTACTGACTGCTCAGTCGGTCGGTAGACAGCTCATGCCAATCAATCCAGAACTCTCAGGTCAGGGGCTCGGTGTCCTCACCGTCGAAACGCTGCGTTATGTAGCTCGTAGCGGCGCAATCACAAACTACGACATCCAGAAAGACATCGAGGACACTATTGACATCGAGAGTCTTCAGGTTCGCGTCCCTGTCCAGCAAGACATGGTGCGTATCAAGTACCGTGATTGGCTGGCATATCAGAAGAAGAAAATCCCGATTGAGGCAGACATCAGTACCGATATGACTGCAAAAATCGCAAGGGAGCAGGACAAAATCATTGCTGATGGTTGGAAACCGCAGGGTACAAATTACCTAATCAAAGGGATGTACCAGGTGGCTGGAAACTCTGTTATCGGGGAAGATTCTGGAAGTTATGGAAACGTTAAATCTGCAGTCGTCGCTGCAATTTCAAAACTCAAGCTGAGTGGCGTCTATTCCCGTGGATACAACCTTTCCCTTGCTCCTTTCAACTATGCTGAGCTCATGGACTCCGAGAATGACACAGGAAAAGAAGAAACCGCTGCAATCCTGAAAATCCTTAACGCCGCAGCACCAAACGGATCACAGCCAGGACAGATCTATGAAGTCCCTGATCTCGCAGCCGGAACCGCAATGGTAAGCCCCATAGCTTCTCAGGAGAACCTCAGATTCTTCGACATCATTGAACTTCAGGTCCCGGAAAATGATCTCTGGTATGATGGCGGCAGACCGAAGGGCGACATCATGATGGAGCAGGTCGGTGCTCTGGTTCCACGGTTCAAACACCTTGATCCGGACACGTTGACCGACCCATGTGTCTGTAAGATTACCAGCCTTGGAACAAGCTAAACGGTGAGCTGAATGGTCCTGTGTTCCGTCTCTGAAGTTCGTGCTGAAGTCAATCCCAGGTCAGTTACAGACGAGGGTATTGCTGAACTCATAATAAGGACCTCAAGAGCTGTAGCTACGCAGACTGGAGGAAATGTAGATGACAGCGACAACGATCTCCTTAATCTGGCCTGCATTCATCTCTCAGCAGCTGCCGTCCTTCGTAAGATGAGGATTAACGGAGAACTTCCTGCCAGAGTCAAAATAGGAAATAGTGAGCAACAGAACACTATCGACCAGGACATCCAGGACCATGAAAATGAAGCCGCGAAGTACATGAAAAAGTACAGGTACGCAGGCAAACTCCGCATACCTTACGGACGAGTTGGGATCAGGACTGTGAACCACGAGGACTGAACATGATCGGATCTCTAATGCTTGGAATGATTCACACCTGCAACATCCTGAGCAGTACCCAGGACCAGAAACTTTCCTTTGAGTCCGGATCCTCAGCTTTTCTGGAAGAAGATCTTCTGATAGGGGTAGCCTCTGGAGCAAAGGGGACCATCAAGGAAATAGTTCTTGAGTCAGGGTCCTGGACCGCTGGAGATGCAGCTGGTTATCTGATCCTCTCGAATGTTTCCGGAACTTTCCAGGAAGGCGAAACAATTCATGATGAACACGAGGGGACCTCACTTGCCTCCGGACCGGCAGAACCTGTAACAAATGGAGTGGGGACTCCCCAACTCACTACAACCTCCAACCCTAGCTCATGCAGGTTCTCACAGGCTTCCAGGTCCGGAGGCATTCAGTCTCTTGAAAGTGGGGATTACATCGTTTCTGAGCCTCTTCTATTTCTCCCTCCTGAAACCGTGATCCAAGAAGGAGATATTGTCACAAGCAATGTCCATGGGTATGAAGGCCCTTACAAGGTACTGCATGTCGAAGTCCTGTACGAGCTTTTCATGAACGCAAGCGGCGAGTACGAGATAGATCATCTCGAGGTTGAACTGAAAGCTGTGAAAAAACGCGGCTGATCTTGGGGGCAAAAATGGTAGAATGTGGTACAGTGACCCATGAGCAGTGTGAGAAGTACAGAGAAAAGCTTAGGGGCGAGGTACAAGGTTGCATATTTCAGGAAAGGGAAGACAGGAAAGAAGACCAGGATAGACTTGAAAAAGGAATGGAGAGGCTTGAGAACAGAATGGAACGGATGAATTCAAAACTTTCAGCTGTTGTTCTCGAGCTTTTAGTAGGGCTGATTCTTGGAGTCATTGCTTTCCTTCTAGGGAGGACTTGATGGCTGAAATGTTCCGGGTCAAGGTAAAGGGCATCAAGGATTTACAAGCGAAGTTTCGGCAAATCGATGCAGAAATGCAGGCCGTACTCCCTCAGGCCACCTCAGCTGGAGCAGCAGTCGTTGTCAGGGAAGCTAAGATCAATGTAGGCAAGGGTCACCCAGATTTTCCTGAAGTAATCACAGGTGCTACGAGGCGTAACATCAGAGAAGTCAGAAAAGAAAACTCTCCTGACAGATGTGTTTCTCAGGTGGGTGGTACTCTGAGTCATATGATGAGGCTCGAAAAGGGTTTCATGGGTACAGATAGACTTGGCCGTAGATTCCACCAGCAGCCAAGACCCTTCCTTAGACCTACCCTTGACGAGAATGAAGAGGAGATCCAGAAAGCCTTCGAAGAGAGCATCAAGCGAGTCCTGAGGAAACGCAAATGACGATCATAGATGAAGCGATCCGGACCATTCTGACAAGCAATACAGCTGTCAAGAGTTTTGTAGGCACTCGGATCCACCCTTTCAAGCTCCCTCTTGGATGCACTCTTCCTGCCTTGTCAATTCACAAACCCTCGAATCCTTACCGCCAGATTTCAGGATCCCCAAGATTTCAGATTTCCTGCTGGGCAGAAGATTACCTGCAGGTTCAGCAACTCTCTCAGGTCGTTGAGGCTGCCCTTGAAGGATTCTCCGGGATTGTTTCAGGCATTGAAATTATCCGAATTATCCCTATCGAAGCTCCGGACCAGTATGAGGACCTGCCCGGAGTGTATCATATTCCGTATGATTTCAAAGTAATATTCAGGAAGTGAAAAACAAATGGTCAACTACCAGACAACTGTTCAGAAGCCGAATACGATCCGTTTCGGGTCTGCAAAGATCGAGGTAGGTGAGGATGTAGACAACCTCACAAACATCGGAGTTGCAACCGGCATAGAATTCACAGAAGAATTTGAGGCTGCAGTATTCAAGCCGAGTAACGCTCCAGAGATTCAGGGGCCTGTGATAAACCACACCGCGACTGTGAAGGTTGAGATGTGGGAAGTGGATCTTGAGAACCTTGCCCTTATCAGAGGTGGAATGGATCTTGTAGATACTGTGGCTGGAGATGCCGTCTCAGTTGAAAATGAAGCCCACACTCTAACAGGAACCGGACTTGTCAGGCTGAACCACAAAATGGGTGACGGCTCAGAAGTTGAGTCTATCGTTGTCACGGATGCTTCTGGGAATGCAGCTGTCCGGAATACAGATTACGTAGTCGCCGTGGATGCATCCGGGTTTACCTGTATCGGCAGGGTAGCAGCTTCTACAGTGATTACATCCGGAGAAGGTATTCTCGTTGACTATTCTTACACACCAAATGCTTCAGTGAAACTCTCAAGCGGTGGTCTCAACACCATTAACCCGCGTGTGGTCCGGCTGACGAATACCAACGCAGCCGGGAAGGAGTTCAGGATCACTGTCTATGCAGCAAAGAACCAGGGAGGTCTGGAGCTATCTCTGCCTGACGATGACGGAGACGAACCAATGAAACCGCCAATCGAACTCAGAGGTATTATCGATCCAACCAGGACTGCTGGCGATCAGTTGTTCGAGATCTACGATGAACAGGGGGTCTAATCCTGACTGACCTCCTTGACCATTTTGAAATTCTCGAACCCCCGAAAAGGACAGCTGACCTGAGAGGTGAGCAGGTTGATCTTTCCTTTATTCCGGCAAGGACAACCCTCAAATTCATTGATTTCTCGAAAAAATATGATGTGAAGAAGCTGGAGAACGTCACTGAGGAAAATCTTGACATGTCAGTCCTTGAGGACATGCTTGAAATCGTAGCTATGATTTGCCAACACTCAAATAAAAAAATCACAAAGGATTGGCTTCTTGACAATATCCCGGCTAACAAACTGTTAGGTTTTGTCAAGTTCGTTTTCTCCGGAATGACTCAGCTGAAAGATGAGGGAGAAGCTGGAGGCGAAGACGGAAAAAACTCACCATCTGGGACATAATCTCCCAACTCGGAGAGATGTATGCCTGGGCGACAAAGGACTACCTGCTTGATGAAATGACCCTTGACCAGATCATAATGTATTATCGGAAAGGATGGGAAGCTCGAAAGTTGTCAGCTCAGGTATTCTGGGGAGTCCTCGGAGAAATCATGCAGGGCAAAGATCCTGCTGAAGCCGTGAAATCCAGTGGTGTTTCAGGACTGGAGAAATTCAAAGAGGCACATCCAGAAGGCCAAAGCGAGAACGGAGCTTGGAAAGTTTCTAGGTAATCAAAAACTGTTCCGACTAAAACACGGTCAAAAAACGAGTAACTTTATAATAAAACGGTGGAAAAATGAGTGCTGGTGAACTGGTTGTTTCCATTATCGGAGATATGAAAGAACTGTCCCGTGTCTTCTCTCAAGTTCAGACTGAAGTTGGGAAAGTGGGAAAACAGTTCGAGACGATGGGGAAATCACTCAGTTCAGCCGGAACCAGTATGGCAGCCGGGATAACTGCTCCGATCCTTGCTATTGCCGGTACTGGTGCTCTTCTGGTTAATTGGGCTAACGATGTTGGAAAATCTCAGGGACAGGTAAAGGCTTCCCTCGGCCTTACAGCAGAAGAAGCAAACAAGCTTACAGACGCAGCAATGAACGTCTGGAAAAACGGCTTCGGAGACTCAATAGACGCGGTTAATCAGGTTATTGTTTCAGTCCGGCAAAACATGGGTGACCTCGCCGGTCAAGAACTTGAATCAGTCGCTTCTGGAGCAATCACAATATCTGAACTTTTCGGGGATGATGTCAACGAAGTAACAGCAGCTGCAGGCGTCCTAATGCGGAACTTCGGGATAGATGGACAGCACGCCCTGGACATCATCACAACAGGCTATCAGCAAGGCGGGGATTTTTCAAAAGAACTCCTGGATACCCTCCGGGAATATGCTCCGCAGTTTCAGGCCATGGGTGTTTCTGCAGACGAGTTTCTAGCTATTCTGATTTCGGGTGCAGAGGCGGGAGCCTGGAACCTTGATAAAGTAGCTGACGCAGTCAAAGAGTTCAATATTCGTGCCCAGGACGGTTCAGATCTTACAATAAGCGGGTTCGCAGCTATCGGTTTAAGCGCGGACGAGATGTCCCAGAAAATAGCAGCCGGTGGGGACTCTGCAAAAGAGGCTTTTATTGCTACTGTTGCCGGACTTATGGCTATCGAGGACCCTGTAAAACGTAATATAGCCGGGGTTGCCCTGTTCGGAACTCAATGGGAGGACGTAAAAGCTCAGGTAATTGATGCCACAGCCTCCGGGATACAAAACGTCCAGGACGTTGCAGGCGCGACGGATAAGGCTGCTAAAGACGTTGCCGATTCGAATCCAATGCTCGCGCTTACGGAAGCCGCACGGGATCTTCAGGCCGACCTGCTTCCAATTATACAAGGGCAGATAATTCCACTTATCACCCAGGATCTGCTTCCGATCCTGACAGGAACACTGATTCCTTTCATCGAGAATGTCGCACTCCCGGCTATATCTGCATTTGTAGAAGGATTTGCAGCGCTGCCTGAACCAGTCCAATTGGGAGCAATTGCGTTTACAGCATTCATTACCGCACTCGGTCCGATCCTCATGCTTGTGGGCGCGGTAGTATCCTCAATCGGAACTCTCGCTACTGCCGTGGGAACTGGCGGAGTGCTGGCCACAGCTTTTGCCTCTGCCAAACTCGCTATTACTGGATTCCTGACAACTCTCTCAGGCTTGGCTCTCCCTATTGCAGCTATCATTGCTGTGGTTGCTGCTCTTGCGCTTGCCTGGAAAAACAATTGGGGAGATATTCAGGGCAAAGCAAAAGCTGTATGGGACTGGCTACAGTCCGAAATGAATAAGCTTGTAAACAGGCTTGAATACTATTATCACGCCCTTGTTATGGCGATTAGTGCAGCCGACCTTGAGGATAAATGGGATCGCATTAAAAACCGGCTCGAATACTACTATCATGCTCTTGTGATGGGTGCGAGTGGTCTGTACAACGACCTGAAAAAGTATTGGGATGAACTGTCTACCGCACTCGAACCCGCAAAGGAAAGTCTCAGTTCAGCATGGGACAGTATAAAAACGATCTGGGAAACGTTCAAAACCTCGTTCCTTGACAGCATGAGTACCCTGTATGAGAACGTGAAGAAAGCTCTCGAACCCCTATGGGACACCCTTGATGAACTGTGGCAGCAACTCAAAGAAGACGTAATTCCTGTCGTCCTTGACTTCCTTGGCTCTTTTAGCGGCTCGGCCATGGACGACGCACAGGGCGATATCGATTCACTCACGGGTATCATTAATTTCCTTAGCGAGAAACTCAGTGAGTTCCTCGATTGGGTAGCACGTCACCCCGAAATCACCGAATTTGTTGCCACAGTTGCGGCTATGGCTGTAGCTATACCGGTTGCTCTCGGTCTTTTAGCTGCCGGTATTGTCCTGTTTGTCGCAAAAGTCGTAAGCCTGTTTATTGAGCTTGTCAAAGCCGCATATGACCTGTATACTGATTGGAAGGCTCATTTTGAAAATTTGAAGACTACAGTAACCCAAGCTATTGATTATATCATTGCAAAGGTTCGGGGTTGGTATACTGAAAACGTAAACAAATTCAACCTGATTAAATCTGCCGCGTTGGATTTACTGAATAACTGGCGTACGCATTGGGACAATATCAAGACCACTCTAACGCAGGCCGTTTCTGATATCGTCACAAGATTACAGGGCTGGTATAATGACACCCAGGCCAGATTTACCCAAGTAAAAACAGCCGCTCTAGCCCTTCTCATTGACTGGCGTACTCACTGGGAGAATTTCAAATCAACATTAACACAAGCAGCAGCTTATATCATGACCAAACTGCAGGGCTGGTACACTGATACTCAAAATAAATTCAATCTGGTCAAAGCAGCTGCCCTTGATATTCTCAATAACTGGCGTACACACTGGGAGAATTTCAAGACCGCTCTCAATCTAGCTGTAGCTAACATTATTGCCAAGTTGCAGTCCTGGTACACGGACGTACAGAACAGGTTTAATCAGGTCAAGGCGGCGGCTCTTGCTTTTTATAACAACTGGAAAGCAAGGTGGGATTCGATATGGAAGACCCTCAGCGATGCTAAGGACTACATTATCAATACCGCTCAGATGCTTTACAACGATCTGCTAAACCGGTATAACCGGATTAAAGCGGAGCTTTCTAACCTGCTTACTGAATGGAAGGCAAGATGGAACGAAATATATACGTCCGTAAAAACGAAGGCTACCGAGATCGTTAATGAGGTTTACGGGATTGTAACCAAACTTAAAAACAAGGCAACCGAGTTTTATAACGCAGGAAAGAACCTTGTCCAGAACTTGATAGACGGGATCAACGACAAAATTTCTTCTCTCAGGAAAAAAATAGACGAACTAACCTCAATGATAGCCGACTATTTGCCTATGAATAGTCCGTCATTGAAAGGTGCTCTTTCAAAACTCCCAAAATGGGATGACGTTGTTTCAAGTCCAGTCGCTAAATCGCTTTCTTCTACAGTTTCAGCAGCTAAAAGCGCAGGGTCCTCCATAGTAAGCTCTATCGCGAGCGGAATATCCTCAGCTGCAAAAACTGCATACAACGCTGCCTCTTCTGCCCTTAAAAAAGTCAAGAGCCTGCTCCCTCACTCTCCTGCGGAAGAGGGACCTTTCTCAGAAATCCCTAACTGGGACTCTATTTTCGTTGACCCCATGAAGGAATCAATCGCAAGGACAGCCGAGCTTGCAAAACCTCTCAGTCAGGCTCTTAGTAGTGTTCGTTCTCCTATCGATTCCCTTTCTGGTGGACTCGGTCAGGTTGCAGCTGTCACAAACAACAGCTTTGCAGGAGACACGATCACAATCGGACCGAACACGCTGGCAAACAGTGTAGATGTCAGGATGCTGATTGAAGAACTGAACAAATACACGGCAAACAAGAGAAGGGCAAGGGGGCTGTACTCATGAGTGAATTAAGTGATTATCTGATCCCGGTTACCTTTGCTGGTCTACCGGTCTCAGCCTGGCAGGATTCTGAAATTAACTACACGATCACGGCAAAGGAAGTACAGCTGTACTCCGGTGATATTCACGCTTCCCTCAGCTCGAAAAAACGGTCTTTCCCTCGGAGTTTTGACTGCTACACAGAGGACTATTCGGAAATTGAAAATCTCGTTGACCAGATAGGAAATTTCGATATTCTTGTTATTAACGGTGAGAGCTTCACGGACTGTTACATTTCGGGATTCGGCAGCATCAAAGAAGTTGTCAGGGGTTCCGGAAAATTCGTTTACAATATAAAATTTTCACAGGCTGATCAACATTGAGTGGACAAGGTACAGGCGTGGTCCCTGCAATTGCAATTGACATAATTTCCAGGGACAGGGAAGGAAATGTGACAGAACATATCAGGATTCATCCTAATGGACGTGAGGAAGTGATAAAACGGCGACAATAACGGCAGATGGTCTTGAAGCAATGGCAAGAATGTTGAACGGTGTTTCTGCCCCTGATCCATTTATTTATATTGCTACTGGGACAGGAGCAACGGCAGAGAGCACATCAGATACAGCTCTCGAAAATGAAAACGCTCAGTATGGGGCACAGAGAGTACAGGCAAATTGTAGTTTCACAAGTCCTGGGACTTCCGTCTGGTCTTATCTTTTCGCGTTTACCGGCTCGGTAATCATCAGAGAACTTGGAATATTAAATGCTGCCTCTGGAGGAACTCTGCTTCTCAGGCATGTTTTGAGCGAAAATAAACCGTACTCAGATGGCGAGTCAGTGGAAATTGCGATAACAAACACTATGATGAGAAATTCATGAGGTAGAAAAATGGCACTTAACAAAACAGCAACACAGATTTTAAGCGGTGCAACTGTAGCAGCAAACAGTTCCAGCTCTGCCAGCACGGGAGTTGACCTTTCCCAGGCTGTGGATTTTGGTATTGGTTATCAGATGACATTCCACGCATCGGCGACAAAAGGAGCCAGGGTTGAGCTGTTCGCGGATCCAGAAGGAGCTTCTGTCTCTTTCACTGTGGGTACTTATGCAGATCCGTGTGACAGCGGTGATGTAGATGTAGATGCTGGACACCAGGTCCAGGGATTCGTTCAGATGCAGCGGGCAGCTAAATTTGTCAAGGCGAAGGTAAGAAACCTGGATACAGGCCAGAGCATTACCGGAGCAAGCCTGTGGGCTATTGTGCAGACTCCGTAAGGTGAGACTGTGCAGCGTTACCTCGCCTGGAAGTATAAAAAGGAGCTTCTGATCTCGAACCCTTCAGCTACCGAAGGTCTTCAGGTTTTTTTCACCCTGCCGTACTATCCTGGCATGAGGTATGATTTTAGGGACATCAGGTTTACAACAGTTAGCGGAACTGCTATTCCGTACTTCATAGAGAGCGTAATTAATTTTACTTCTGCTTTTGTGTGGCTGAAACTACCGGCTAACACAGATTTAATCTTATTATATTATGGAAACGGAAGCGTAACTTCTGCAAGTGATGCATCAACTGTATTCGAATTGTGGGATGATTTCTTAGGGACATCCATAAACACTTCTGTCTGGAACGTTGGAGGCAGTGGAGGATCAGTATCCGGCTCAATCCTGACTTTACAGCACTCATCTTTGAGCGGATACATCGAGAGTAAAACTCTGTATGTTCCCAATTCTCTGGTTGAAATGCGGATAGCACATCAGTCAGGACAAAGAGGACCGTTTGGATTCCGGAGCACGAGCACACAAAAAGCAGCTGCCTGGCAGGGTGCAGCTGGTAGCCTCCTGACAGACCACAGGTTTGCACACAATGGTTCGTCAGGGGATTGGGACAACGATGGCGTAAACCGGTCTGGATCGGTTTACAACATATACGGAGTCGCACATGTAGCTGCAGGCCCCCGATACTATGTTAATTACTCGTACAGGGGAGAGATTACGACCACAGTACCGGGTGCTGTAAACCTCCCTGTTCAGATTTATTCTTATTATGGAGAAGGATATATCAAAGTAGATTGGGTTCGTGTTCGGAAATATTCAGCCTCGATGCCCGCAATCAGTGTAGGTAGAAAACATATCAATCAACCGAAAACTTTCACGTTGCCTGAACCTATAACTGCATCAACTGCAGTTGAGATGGTACCAGAAGTTTCCCTAAAAGGATTCGTCAATGCTTCGACACAGGTATCAATGGTTCCTGTTGCCATGTTCAGGCAACCACTATTCTATCAGCCTGCAGTCACGGGCCCTTACCAGCAGTGGAAGTTCAGGGGAGATGTCCGGATCGAAACTCTGGACAGACCTGTCCAGATCAGCATACCGTTGTCCCCGGGGATGGCTGTAGATGGTAGGGACCTGAGATTCTCTGACACTCGAGGAAACATTCTAAGATACAACCTCGAGTCTGCAGAAAACAGCATGTTTTCCTTTTGGGTTGATGTTCCGGAAGATGCAACAAAAATCCATTACTATTATGGCAACGGAGTAGCTGTATCTGAAAGTGACGACAGCATAACAGGCGAGCCCTCTCTACTCACTGAATATTACCTCCCTGAGATTCCAGGCCCTTATCAAAAGTGGAAATTCTTGGGAGATATTGAAATTACTGACATCCCTGCAGGGGAAACTGTCCAGAGGGTGAACATCGACCTTCTTCCAGGAATGAACTTGGACGGGAGAGACCTGCGTTTCTCAAGCACTGAAGGACAGGAAATCCCGTATAGAATAGAGTCCCTGGAGAGCGGGGTTTTCACCTGTCTCGTTGAGTGGCCTGCAGGGACTTCAAAAATACATTTCCATTATGGTAACGGAACGGCTGTTTCAGAGAGTGACGGCAGTATAACTCTGGATCCTATTGTTACCACGATGTCTATGCCGTCCTCGATTGCATATCCTCGCTGGAAATACCGGGGGGATATCCGGATAAGTGCAGTTCCTGCTGTGGATACTCAGATCCTTGTAGATATTCCCAGGCTTCCCGGGATGACTCTGGATGGCAGGGATCTGAGGTTCTCTGACAATGCAGGAACTGCAGTCAAGTACTTCCTGGAGTCCTCGGATTCAGACTCGTTTTCCGTATGGATCAGGTGGCCGGCAGGATCCTCAAAGATTCACTTCTACTACGGTAACGGTGCAGCAGTTTCTGAAAGTTCTGCAGCAGATGTTTTCAATTTCTGGGAAGATTTCGACAGCCTGGACCCCGGTGTCTGGACTACATTGGCAGGCTCTCCTGTGATATCTGATTCAAAATTGTACCTCAGCAGCACAACTGTCAACTCCCTGCTCAGATCGGTTTCAATGTTTGGGACAGGGACGTTGCTGGAAATGAGGATGTATCACGCTCAGAACAACCAGATGATATGCGGGTACTGGTCCTCGGCAAATCAGAGGGCCTGCTGGCTGGGTGCAAGTGGCACGTCTAATTATGATTATATGCACACCCACAATGGCAGCACGTCGACCTCTGTAAACGATAACGTATACCGTTACGGGACAACGTTCTACAAGTACGGAGTTGCATATAATTCAGGTAGCGTTGTATTCTACGTGGATGACGCGCTGAGGGGCACGATCACAACCAACGTACCATCTGGGGACCTGCCTATAAGTCTATATAGCGAGGTCAATGCCGGAGAGCTGGTCATTGATTGGATCCGGGTCAGACAGCAGACAGATGCTGTGGCTGCTGTGGAGAAACATTATCCTCAGAGTGTTTCAGGTTTCCAGATTGAAGAGGTGCAACCAATCACGGCTTTTGTTTCCAGGCATCACCCGAGGTGGCAGGTTCCGCTCAAAATAGATACACCTGTTGCAACTGCTGTCCTTGAACGGCACTACCCCAGGTGGCAAACTGCGATTCGGTACTATGACTATATTGCTCCACAGGCATACGTTTTCATGCAGCCTGACGTGGTAAAATGGAAGGAACGCAAGGAGCTTAGAGATTACTCTGTAGGAGCCATTGAGGTTTCGAAATCCATCAATGATACTTACCTGCAGTTGTCTACTGAGTTTGTGGACCTTGTCGTACCTCCGGAGGACTCGACGATCAAACACGTTGCCAATGATTCGCAAGGCAACCCTCACCTTCTCTTCAATGGAAAAGTTGTTGCAAACAGCTCTGTAATGAGATACAATGGAAATTCGGTATCCATGCAGGCAGCTGACCTTTCAAGAAACCTTGTGGTCCAGAAGGTCCCTTGGAACTATCAGGTGGTGGATGGCGAGACTGCCTCATGGCCTTCCTGGATCCAGACTTTGCTGGCGCCAGAAGAAACTGGTGTATATGCGAAAACTTTGACAGACACTCATAAAGAGCCTAAACAGTTTGTTTTCAACCCGAAGACAACCCGGCTGGAAGCAATCAAGGAAATAGCTGGCTATGTTGGCTGCATGATCCATATAAAGCTCATTACCCGGGAGATTTCCGGGCTTACAGTTACCAGGCCAGAGTTCTACCTCGTGCAACCTGAGAACATAGACCTGAGCGCAAACGGGTTTGATCTTCCCGCTCCCATCACCCTGATTTATCCTGATCCCTCTCTTGTAGATGAACCAAAGATAGTTTCGGAACCTGAAGAAAAGTACAACAAAGTGACGGTTCACGGGATCCTGAGCGAGACCGGGGAAACTGTTGTTGCCTCTGCTTTTTCTGCGGCTGTCTACTCAGGTGAACAGAAGGCAAGAGAGTACATGATAGAGGACAATTCAATTTCTGAGAAGGGTAGCACAGCCGAAAGAGAGGCAGTCAAGTGGTTGTTGTATTTCCTGACACCCCGGGCAAAGGTGTCTATGCAGTTCGTTGACCGGTTCGACCTGGAACTATATCAGAGGATCCGGTTTGGCTCTGGATTCTCCAGGGGTCTACAAGCTCTTACAAGCTCCGTTCAGGTCCCCGTGGTCTATGCCTGTGACCCCAGGGATGCAGCGAACAGTACACACTCAGTTGATGTCTCAAGAGTTCCGCGTCCATCATGGTTAAGGATTTCAGAAATGAAATATCACAGTGAACACGCTCTTGAAACGGTTGATGTTACTGCAATTACAGATTTCATCTATTCCTCGGTTGATCCGGTTGTCCCTGATCCTTACTCCCAGTACCTCAGTCCCGGGTACATGAAACCAATCATCGATGACCTGGTCCAGACTACACAGACGATAGTGGACGATACCATCGAAAAGCAGTTGACTCCCCAGAGCGGTACTGTCCTGTCAGTGAACGAAGAAACGAAAACGGCAGTCGTGCAATTGGCGGACGGAAAAATTGTGACGGTGTCACTGGCATGACCACTGTATATGTTTCGAGCCTGGGAACGGACGAATATACTGTTGACGGGATAGACGATAATGCCCAGATCAACCAGGCTCTTGAATATGCACGTCTTAATGCTTCTGACGAAGAGCCTATCACTGTCTACCTCAGAGGTCCTTTCACCTATCAGCTCTCATCCTGGCTTCTTATCGGGGACAATACTATCCTGACTGGAGACTTTACGGCGATTCTCAGGCTCAAGGATAATGCGAGCTGGGCGAACATCTATACTGAAGCAGATCCTGGCACTGAGCCTTTTATCAAGCAGGCTGTAAGTCCTATCCGGAACGTGGAGGTACACGGCTTTGAGATTGACGGAAACGATGTCAATCAGAGCGGGTATGTTGGCGGGAAGATGAATTACATTGTAATGTTTTTCACTTACGGAACTAACATCTCCATGCACGATATGTACATCCATGACTGCCTTTCGGATGGCATGAGAATGGATCGAGGAAACAACCTTTATTTTTACAATAATGTTGTCAAGCGGATGGGACACGACGGGAGTTACTTTATCAGGTCACAAAATTTCCTGGTATTCGGGAACAATACCGAGATAAGAAGAAACTCTGCACACCGGGTATGGAATACCGGACATGGAATGATTTTCAACAACTACATGAAGCCTTATGCACTTACTTCGATTTCCGGAAATCCCGGGATCCAGATAGAACATTCAGATGTCGCTTATGACATGTCAGGGGTAGAGGTTTTTGATAATGAGATCGAAGACCCTTGGGGAGAAGGCTTCTGGATAATTGAGTACGGCACAGGTTATCAGCAGAGCGATAAGGGGCTCTATATCCATGACAATATTATCAGGAGAGCTGGACGGATTACCACAATTAACTATAACGCAGGAATCGCCATAGGTGGCTGGAACGGTACAAGGATAGAGAAAAACATCATTGAAGACTGTTATAACTGCGGGATTCTTGTCAACACGTCTCCTGTTTCCGGGACTTCCAAACTTTACCTTATCAACAATACAATATCAGGAACTGTAGAAACTCTTAACTCCACTAAGCAAGCCTGGACTGGTTGGGGGATAGTCAATACTGATCCCACTAACACAAAACTCTACATTGCCAACAATACTGTTTCTGACAACGAGAACGGGAACTACTACGACGAGCTGACAATGATCCCGTCAACGTTTGTCAGCATGTACGTCCCGGAACCTACCTTTACCGCTCAGGACACACAGCTCGGAGTCCAGCCTGGAGATTGGGGAATAGTCCTGCCTGCTGACAGTGGGAAGTATAAGTACATTTTTTACCCGGTCAAACTCCCTCGAGTAGGAGCGAAGGCTTTGATTTACCCTGCTCATAGCAGGCAGTATTACCTGCTGAGGCTGGCAGAAGGAGCGAAGCCTGGTGAGCGGATCATTTCAGTGCATGACAAAAAAGGGAATTATTGGGGGATATCCGCGCAGTGATTACAACCTTAGTTCTTTTTTCTTTTCTTCTGAAATCGCTATGAGCTTCATCTGAAACTCCGGATCTTCCATTGCATACCTGAGCGTCTGAATAAGATCATTCTTTTGTTCCTGGACTTCCTGGAAAGCATCGTTGCTCAGAACTAAAGAGCACTGAGAACAGAACCTGTCTTCCGGTTTGAGGACGTTGTTACATCGAGGACATTTCTTTAGAACGATCTGCCTGCGGTCATCTGTTTTGAGTCCATAATGCTCGAATATCCTCATATTCATATCGTCATCTGCGAAGTTCCCGTATGTCGAAAACATCTGTTTTGAGTCCTTCGTCCAGCCTGCTCTGTAATTGATATCCTGCTCTCTGAGCCCGTCAAGGATCCAGCACGTGACAGCATAGTGTCTGAGAGTGTGAGGGTGAACATGTTTTGATTTATCTAACTTTTTCTCGACCTGTTTAAACACATAGCATGCCCCTTCATAACTCAGAGCTTCATACTGCAGAGTACCAGTGTTTGGTTGTCTGATCCTTCGTAACGTAGTCCACAACGGTGCGTTAGGATCATTTCTGAGTGGATGTATAGCGAGCCATTGCTGTAGGTATCCTGCACTCCATGTCAAAGGTACTCCTTTCGCTGGCGTGGTCTTATTAGCTCCGGTCTTTGATAAATACAAAACTACTCCATGTGGGGTTTCAGTAACGGAATTAGTACAGCAGGCCAATAAAGCTCCTATCCTGATACCTCCATCGGCACACACAGCAATTATGGCCTTGTCGCGAGGATGTGGTGCTGCTTCTAAAAACTCTGTAAATTCTTCTCGCGTTGGTAGATCTTGAGGTTGTACAGGGGTAGGGGCATGTACCATCTTAACTTCGTTGAGTACCCAGGAAGGTACACCGTCCCCATATTTCCACTTCATAAAACTGCGAATCGATTTCTTACACTGGTTTATGGTGCCGGTTTTATAACCCATTTCGGTTTCTAAAAATTCAAGGAGCCTGTCATAATCAAAGAGATCAATTTCATAGAGAGGTTTGATGATGCCGATTTTTAAAATATGCTCACAAGTCCTTTTTAGCGTGTTTATGTGCGTAATTTGTGTGCTAATCTTCATGTTTTTCCTGCGAAGTGAAAAATAGAACTCTTGTATTGCTTTTTTGTCCTCTGCAGAAATTGTCTCCGAATCAACCACCAGTTTGATAGCGGCTTTCAGCTTTTTTTCAAAATTAGAGGGATCTTCAACTCGCGCCATAGAAGACAGAAATGTTTGAAGGTATATGAAGTAGACGCATATAATCTGAATGGGAATATGCAGCCAGGGCTGGAACTGAAACCGCTTATTTTTTCGGAAACGATGAATCAAAACTTAAGGAGTACGCCTGGTTTCTAGAAAACTCCGGGTTTGAAACCCATCCAGTGGGCTTGAAAAAGCCAAATCCTTGGGGGCTTTATGACATCTATGGGAATGTAGGGGAATGGGTGCAGGACGAGTATCACATCAGCTATAAAGGCGCCCCTGCAGACGGAAAGGCCTGGGAAAATCCTTTCCCGAGCATATCCATACCAGTACGAGTAAGAAGAGGCGGAGGCTGGAACGGAAACGCAGGAAGCTGCCGGTCGGCTGAAAGGCTTTTTGCGGCTCAGGATAAAAGGCTAAACAGTCTTGGGTTCAGGGCGGTCTGGGAAATCTGAACCGCAAGCCTTTTCAAAAAAGGCTTGAGCGCAAACTTTTTAGAAAAAAGTTTGATCAAAAACCTTTTGAAAAAAGGTTTTATCGAAAACGGCATGATGGCGTGGTCAAGCGGCGCAACGGTTGGTGATAAACCGGCGCAACGGTTTCGGCGCATAGTTTCGGGACAGCGGTTGTGCTGCACCTTGACCCCTGTCTGTTTTTCTTTGCAGGTGCAGGCAGGGGCTAAGATATTTCAGGTGCTTATGACGATTTAGGAGGCGACTAACTTCCGTGCCTGTTTGGTAGAGACACTACACTATTATTACTAACTAATATTTAACAATTTTGTTAGTTTTTTTGTTACTTAATATTACATAATTTAGATGTTATCTTACATAATCTAGAAAGTAATCATTAAAGAGTTTCATATAAAATCTGGGCTGTACTCTTAAGTACATCCTGTAAAATTAAGCTCATTAATGGAGTGTCGAGGACAACTAGTAGAAAAGTTATAAAAGAGAAGTGCTGAGGTAAGGTCTGACTCATTCTAATGAAACAGGGTATAGCGACCCAGATATTAACAGAAAACTGGCAAATATGCATAAAGCAGGGTTGATTTTAATTTCGTAAGGCGGGAAAATCGCAGAATCAAGTAAACTTCGGCATCAAATCTTTTTTCTTCTTCCATCGGTTATTCTTTTCATTCCTTTTTTAAAAGCACAATACTTCAGGTATTTAGAGAAGTTTTTATGGACATGATCCGGCATTTTTCTGAATAGTTCTTCTGATACTCTTTCCCATTCTTTTGCTCTCTCAAAACTTTTCATGGCAAGAGCTTCAGCCGATTCTGGGTTTGTCAGATGGGTTGACTTTGCCCCGGCTGCATTAACTACATCAATAATTGCTTGCGGATTATCTATCAACGGGCAGGGTCTTAATGGATTTTTCGAAAAGGGCTGGGCATTTCTAAAAGTCGTGAAGAATTTGGACCTGAGAGCTTCAACAAGCGGCACTTCATATATGTTTGAATCGGAATAGTGGCAAAACGCACAGGGTTCAATGTCGCCCTTAGCGTTGATATGGGTAAAACCAACACCTGCACCAATGCACCCGAAAGACAGATGTCCATTGTTCCAGAAATCTATGACCACATAATCGTGTTTTATAGAGTAATCCCTGATTCTTTCATATACGTATGCTCTTTGCTAGGCAGTACATACTAAAGAAGTATCCGCACCGCTTCCTACCGGCATAAACTGGAATAACCAGCCGAACCAGGCACCTTTTTGGCGCATGAAATCAAGAAACTCATCGCTGGCTATGGTCTTATAGTTCTTTGAATGGTAGCATGATGAAAAGGCAAATGCAATGCCTCTGGACTTTAAGATGTCCATAGCCCTGATCGCTTTATCGTAAGTGCCCGTCCCTCTTCTGAAATCGGTTTCTTCTTTTGTCCCTTCAATGCTTATAAAAACATTCAGATTACCCAGTTTAGCCATTTCATCTGCAAATTCTTCATCGATCAAAGTGGCATTTGTAAATGCCCCGAATGTCATTTTGTTATGTTTCTTGCATAGTTTCAGAATGTCATCTTTCCGGAGTAAAGGTTCGCCGCCGGACATCAGACAATCCATAATTCCCAGTTCTTCAGCCTGATTTAATATATCATCAAGCTTTTCATACGAAATATTGTGACCACTCTCATAATCCTGAGACCAGCATCCTTTACACTTCAAATTACAGTTACTGGTCGGATCTACCAGAAGAGCCCTTGGAATGGAACATTTATTTTTAAATCCCCTGTACTGCTCTTTCAAAGTAATGAAGTTGCCCATTGTTAAACGAGTTGACATTCCTTTAGCAAAAAAGAATTGCTTAGTCCTGTAGATGAAAGCCTTATGATGCGGAAAAGGAGGGATCTCTTCTTTTTTTCCATTGATCATCAAATATTTCACTTGCAAAACCTCAGACCTTATTTTTCAGTTCCTGATACTATCTGGGGATTTATTCAATCAAACTCTGAATTTGATGTCAAAAATTATCTCATTCCCAGGACAACTGTAATTATATGTGAAAATTATTCTTTCATTACACTTACATTTTTCTTTTCGTATTTATCTGAAGGTGGGACAGTTACAGGATTGAGTATTCCCAGATTTCCGTTAATTGATTATTTGTGATACTGACCTGTCCTCTGCCATTTCTTAAGATATTTTGTATTTCTTAAGATATTTTGTAAGTTTTGTGCTTGATCATCTGGTATCTTCGTTTATTATCTTTACTCAGCCCTGATTTTTCGGAATGCTTTCTTTTAATGAATGATCTTAGATTCTTTTGTGTTCATATATTCTGAATTTAAAATTAATGATTAAATATTGAATTCGTGACTTGCAAATTAATGTTTTTAAGTGAATATAAGGGGAAGGGGATAGTGAAAATTAACAGAAAATTATTTTCTATTGGTTTAGCTTCAACAACCTTATTTTTTGTGTTTTCTATTTTAATTTCATCTATAGCATTAGGTGCTCAGGAGATCAGGCTCTCAGAGGATACTGGAGAGATCGGAGGACCTTCTATTTATGGTGATAAAGTGGTGTGGACATATTGGGGTGAAATTCATCTTTATGACTTACAAACCGGAAATGATACCATTATTACTATTCCTGAATATTATCATGCATCAAATCCTGTCATTTATGATAATAAAATTGTATTGTATCAATCTAATTATAATGATGTTGAACATAGCAGCAAACTTTGCGTGCACGATATACTAACTTCTACAAGTTCACTAATTACAGAGAATGTATCTTACGCCAGACCTGACATCTATGGTGATATAATTGTATGGGAAGAAACGGGTCATATTTATATGTACAATATTTCTACTCAGATTCAAACTCAGATTCCCACAAGCGGATTTGCATACAGTCCTGCCATTTATGATAACAAAATAGTGTGGGCAGGTTCTGGGAACGGAACTATTATAGATAAAAATAAAAATTTAATCGGTGAATCAAACATTTACATGTATGATCTCTCCACATCCAGAGAAACTCGGATTACAACCAGCGGACTTGCATCAAATCCAGCTATTTATGGCGACAGGATAGTGTGGCTGGATCAGCGCAATTTAGACATCCTTACTGGTGGAAGAGGTGATATCTACATGTACGATCTTTCCACTCAGAAGGAAAGCCGAATTTCATACAGTGAACAGTCTTCTCCATCACTGGCTATCTATGGTGATAGGATAGTATGGCAAGATGGTCGTAATTTAAAAGAAGATATCTATATGTACAATCTCTCAACTCAGAAAGAGACCCGAATTACCACCAGTGGAAGTGCAATGGGACCTGATATCTACGGAGACAGGATAGTGTATTCGGATAATCGTCAAAGATTGCCACCTGGGGATGGTTATTTTTGTGATGTCTATATGTATGATCTCACTGCTAAACCCATAGAACCACAAGCCGGGTTTACATCCAATGTGACTTCTGGAACAGCACCCCTTACAGTGTTATTTACTGATTCCAGTACTGGTGGAGTACCAACTTCCTGGCTATGGGATTTTGGAGACGGTATTTACTCAAAACATGCCATGAATGCAACCCATACGTTTACAAGCCCAGGGGTGTATAACGTTACTTTAACAGTTGCAAATGAAGCAGGCAATAGTACGATAACAAAACCCAATTATATTATTGTAACTTCCCCAGAAACACTAGTTGCAGACTTCTCTGCTAGTGTAAATTTCGGACCTGCACCCTTAGATGTGGAATTCTATGATGTCGGTACTCGTGGAGTACCAACTTACTGGTATTGGGATTTTGGAGACGGTGCTTACTCGGAACGTGCCATGAATACAACCCATACATTTACAAATCCAGGATTGTATGATATTACTTTAACAGTTACAAATGAAGCAGGCAATAGTACGGTAACAAAAAGGGGTTATATTAATGTAACTTCCCCAATTAATGTAACTTCCCCACAAAAACCAGTTGCAGACTTTTTTGCTGATGTAATCTCTGGAGCAGCACCTCTTACAGTGTTATTCACTGATACCAGCACTGGTGGAGTACCAACTTACTGGTATTGGGATTTTGGAGACGGTACCAATTCAAAACGCGCCACGAATGCAACACACACGTTTACGAATCCAGGATTGTATGATATTACTTTAACAGTTGCAAATGAAGCAGGCAGTAGTACGATAACAAAAAAAGTTTACATTAAAGTAATTTCTCCAAAAATACCAGTTGCATACTTCTCTGCTAATGTAACTTCTGGAACAGCACCTTTTACGGTGTTATTCGCTGCTGCAAGTAAAGACGAAGCACCTGTTTCTTGGTACTGGGATTTTGGCGATGGTACCAGTTCAAAACATGCCATAAATGCGACCCACACGTTTACAAAACCAGGAAATTATACAGTCAGTCTGACTGTAGAAAATGCAGCGGGGAACAGTACAGCGACAAAAACAGGTTACATAGCTGTTGCTGATCCAAACAGTCCGGTTGCAGACTTCAACAGTAAGATTACATAAGGTTAAATTCCGAACAGTACAGTTTTATGATAATTCCCGGAAAGCAACCTGTATAGAATATATCCCTGCTAGCCGTCAAGGTTTCTGCAGTTATTCATCCAGATTAGGGAAGCACCATCGGAAAAAGTGTTGCTGCTTGAGCACGCTGGTTCCACATCAGTCCCTTGATTATGTGCACAACCAGTAATCGACATGGTGCTCGCAGTATCTGATTCTGCCGATGAGCCATCCTATATCCGCCGCTGGAAGAGAAAGGATTTATGCTGAGTATTCGCTAACCGAAGTGGTTTGAGCATCGCATGTTGAAAACACCCAAATTTGAAGGTAATCTCCATGTCTTTTCAGTAGGATGCGAAGAAATCGACCGAATTATTGCGTTCCGGAACTGGCTATGATCTCATGAAGAAGACCATCGATTATATGAAGATACCAAGCGTAAATTGGCTGCTCACACATGGAAACATGTTCAAATTACGCTGATGCAAAATCAGAGGTAATAAGGGAAATTTTCGATCGTGCACAGTCTATCATCAATGATAACCTGCCGTAATGATTATAAAATTTAAAACAATTGTTTCGGAAACCCTTACTGATTACTGTATAGCTTCCTTAGATCTGACCACACTTTTGCTTATTGGTCTTGCTATACGTATCAGCAGTTTTATCAGTCCATTGAAACTGATCACACTAAATGTGTGTACCAGTAAGTGTGCCAGTTTTAAGTTTGAGTGGTTGAGTTTTAAATACCACACTGCCAAACTGAATGATTAATATCTGTACTCCAAGCGTTACTATGATGCGTTACTATGATTATACACATCAATCTATTGTTATGATCTTGAAAAGTATGTACAGGTGATTATTGATGCGACATTTAAATCCAGCCTCTCAAAGACCAAGTTTATGATTTAAACTACTTATCTAAAACAAATAATCAAATATAATGAAATTAATATTAATTTTTATTATTTTAAACATAGATAGATATTATTTACTTAGCTTTGGGGATTGGGGAAAATAAATGAAAAGTAAGCTTTTTACTATCTCGTTAGCGTTTGCTTTTTTGATTCTGCTCACAACAATCGCATCAGCCGGACAGGAAATTCGAATTACACCAGATGGAGAGAGGGGTCTTAACCCTGCTATCCATGACAACAAAATTATATGGCTGGATGATCTCTTCAATGGGAGTCTCCACGTGCTGGATTTGTCTACAGGCAAAGAGATACAGATCACTGAAGATCCGTGGTATTCATATCTTGCAATATATAATGATAAAATAATCTGGATTTCTGGAGAGAAAAATATCTTCTTATATAATATATCTACAGACAATAAAACTCTACTTCCAATTTCCAATCTAGAAAACCAAGAGCTAAAGGACTCTTTGAATATATATGGTGACAATATCGTATGGAGAAGTCGGAGTGGTGGATATCAGGATCTCTACATGTATGATCTCTCGACTTATAATAAAACTCGAATAACTGCTAATCAATTAACCAAAAACCCTGCTATCTATGGTGACAAAATAGTATGGCAGGACGAGCCTAGCCTTCCTAGCTTTGGCTTTGAAAGTTCATACCATGGCATCCACATGTATAATCTATCTACTTCCAACGAGACTCGGATTACAACCGATAGATCAGCATCAAATCCTAAAATCTACGATGATAGGATTGTATACATGGGAAATAACAATATCTACTTGTATAATATCTCAACTTCTGTAGAGACTCAGCTCACCTTCAATGGATCACGAAAGGATAGGCTTGCTATTTACGGCGACAAGATAGTTTGGCAGGATGACCGTAACGGGAACTGGGATATATACATGTACAACCTCTCTGAACAAGAAGAAACTCAAATTACCAATGATGAATCGGATCAAATCAACCCTGCTATTTATGGTGATAGAATAGTGTGGGAAGATTATCGAAATGATAAAGAAAACAAGTATTATTGCAGTATATACATGTACGATTTTTCAGCTAGACCTACAATGCCCTTTGCTTCTTTTTCTACCAATATAACATCTAAATCCGGGAACGTGCCGTTAACTGCATTATTTACTTATAATAGCACGGGAGGAACTCCCACATCCTGGTACTGGGATTTTGGAGATGGTATAAGCTCAAAACATGCTCAAACAGCCACACACACATTTACAAAACCTGGGACATATGATGTTAGCCTTACAATAACAAACTCGGCAGGTAGTAGTACGCTGAAGAGATCAAATTATATTATTGTCACTCCTCCACAAGCCCCTGTCGCAGATTTCTTTTCTCCAGAAGTATATCATGCTAACACTTATGGAGGGTCAGTTCCCACAAAAACCGTATCATTTGTCGACAATAGCACAGGTTCCCCTACTTCCTGGCTCTGGGACTTTGGGGACGGTAATACTTCAACAGAGCAAAATCCAACTCATGTGTATGATTTAGGAGGAGGATATACCGTTAATCTAACTGTTAAGAATGCTGTGGGCAGTAATACAACAAGTAAGTATGGATATGTACTTGTTGGGTTGGGTGATGGATCTGTTGCTCCAGCATTTTTTTCCTCAAATGCAACATCCGGAAATGCACCGTTTACAGTAACGTTCCATGGAGGAAATGGATATGCAAATAATTGGGATTTTGGAGACGGTTCTCAACTAGGTGTAGGTGAGAACCAAACAGTAGAGCATACATACCTTGAGCCTGGACAGTATACCGTGAGCTTAGATGAGTACAATGTCGGTGGCAGAGCTGCAATAACAAAATATCATTATATTACTGTAACCGGACTTACTAGACCATTTGCTTCCTTTACTTCAGAAAAGGTGTCTGTTCCAGAGTCATTGACAATATCATTCAGGGACACAAGTATTGGAAAGCCTACATCATGGTGTTGGGATTTTGGAGATGGAGCTTCTTCAACTGAACAGAATCCAACTCACACATATTCTGCAGCAGGAAACTATACGGTTTTCCTTACAGCAAGTAATGAGAACAGTACTAATTCAACGTTTAGAGTAATCGATGTATTCAAAACTACGGGACCATTTGCATATGTTATCAGTGGCAACAATATCTCTGTAATTGATACAGCAACAGACAAAGTGGTAGACACAATGGAGATAGAAAGTGGTTTGGGGGTTGCAGTCAGCCCGGATGGAACAAAGGTATACGTGACAAACAATCGCGATAACACTGTTTCCGTAATTGATACAAGTATTAGCAAGGTTATAGCCACCATTAATGGATTAAGTTCACCTTATGCAATTGCGTTTACTCCTGATGGGAAAAAGATATATATTACGAATAACGACGGCGCTGTCTTTAGAAATGGCACTGTCTCTGTTATTGACACAGGCACTAATACTGTTATGGATACAATTAAGGTAGGCAGCGTCCCTCATAGAGTTGCAGTCACACCTGATGGATCAAAGGTATATGTGGCTAATTATTACAATATTTCTGTAATTGATGCAACAACAAATAAGGTTACATCTACTATCAATGTAGGACTGTATCCTGATGGAATTGCATTTAGTCCTGATGGAAAAAAAGTATATGTGACTAGTGGTGGCAGCGACAACGTCTCTATAATCGATACAAAAACAAATAATGTTATAGCTACGGTACCTGTAGGAGATGATCCTGTTGGAGTTGCGATCACTCCAGATGGAACAAAGTTATATGTGACGAATTATGAGGGAAACACCATATCTGTAATTAATACAACAACAAATACCGTAACAGCCACGGTACCAGGGGATGGTCCTTATGGAGTTTCAATCACCCCAGATGGGAAAAAAGTGTATGTCACAAACCTGGGTAGCGATCTCTCCGGCGAAACTGTTTCTGTAATTGACACAGCAACAAATGCTGTTACAGCTACAGTTAAAATAGGAAGCTATCCTAGAGAAATTGCAATTGCCTCAAATTGGAAAAATGCACTATCTGCCTCATAAAGCTGAAGTTCTAACTTAACCAGTTACAATTCTTCTCTTTTAGAAATGAAAAAGTTAAGTTGTGAAGATTGAAAATTTACATGTTTCCATATAATAGAAGCAAAGAACAGTAGGTTTTAGATGAAAAAATTGAATCTAGTGCGAGGGGTGGGATTCGAACCCACGAAATCCTTCGATACCAGATCTTAAGTCTGGCGCCTTTGACCTGGCTGGGCAACCCTCGCGCTTTGAGAAAAAAGCAGGGGTTTTAACCGCAAAAATTCGTTATGCGGACATGCTCTAAATAAAGTTAAATTATTTAAAGTTTATTCTTTAACCCATGGAAATTACATTTCTTGGCACTGGAGTTGCGATCCCTCAAAGGAATCGGGTACAGTCAGGAGTGCTTTTGAGGCTTGAGGAAAAGCCGCTGCTGATCGATTGCGGAAGCGGCGTATTGAGCAGGTTCCCTGAGGCTGGGGTTTCCCATACCGAGGTAGATACGATATTGCTTTCGCACCTTCATCTTGACCACGTGGCTGACCTGCATCCTCTTATCAAAGCAAACTGGCTCCGCGGAAATACCAGTATGAAGGTTTACGGACCTGAAGGAACTGAAGAATGGTTTTTGAAAGTGCTTGACGCTTATGAGTATCTTCAGGAAGAAGTAGATGTGGATGTTATCGAGCTCTTCCCGGGAGAAGCGTTCACTCCTGATGGTTTCGACTGTGAGATCAGCTGCACGGCAGCCTCGCACAGCGTTCCTACTCTGGCTTACCGCGTGACAGGAGAGGATGGAGAATTTGTCTATTCCGGAGACACCGAGCCCTCAAGGGAGATAATAGAGTTCTCAGCCGATGCCGATCTTCTGATCCACGAATGCTCGTTTCCCCAGGGCATGAAAGTCACAAACCACACCACTCCTAGCACACTTGCTGACCTTCTGGAAGAATCCGATGTAGAAATCGGAACAATTTGCCTCACACATTTCTACCCCGACATGCAGGGGCATGAGAAGGAAACTATAAACCGCCTGAAAGGGTACTTTGAAGGAGATGTGATTCTTGCTGAAGACCTCATGAAACTTGAATTATAATGCACAAGCCAGTCCGCATCCTTCAGGTAGTGAAGCCTTATCGTTAAATAGCAGAAAAGCAGAATTATTTTCATACAGGATAAGCCTCAGACCTACCTTCTGTATGCGTTTAATCCATGTATTTAATCTGTACTTAATCTGGATATGTTTATCTGTGTACCTTAACTTGCATACATTTATCATTTCTGAAATACAGTGCCTGTAACTACTATCTTGAAAAATTCAGAAAATACAAACTCTATACCTTTATCACTGGTGATTAACATGGCAAGAATACTCTCAGAAACAGACATCGGTATTCTGAAAACCGTTGCCCCGGAATGTGAGGGGTATCTCTGTTCGGGCTCGGGAATGGCTTATCGTTCCATACTCCCTCCCCTGGCAAATCACTATGCGAAAGATGCCCAGGACTTCCTGAGGAGAATAAAGCTACTATCCAGATATGACCTGGAATACCTTGTCAGGCTCATTCTATCAGGAGAAGAAAGCCTTGGCTGTGTTCCATTCGAATATATCGAGCTTTTCATCCAGAATGTCTCTGAAAGGCTGGGTGAGGAAATAGCGGAAAAAGTCAGAAGCGCTTACAATACTTCGGAATGTCCTGATTAAATAGTTAAAGGATAATTTAAAAATTAAAAAAAAATAGTAAAGAAATGATTAAAGAACGATAAAAAAACAGTAAAGGGAAAGATAAAGCAGTAAAAGAAACAGCAAAGAAAAGATTAAAGAGCGATAAAAAAAGCAGTAAAGGGAAAGATAAAGAGGAGAGTCCATACACGATTTTGTACGCAGATTTTGAATCCATGTAAACCTGTTCATGTCCTCCCATATTTATCTTCTAGCCTTTTCACGTCCTCCCATATTTATCTTCTAGCCTTTCAATGTCGTCCTCACCAAGGTAGTCTCCACGTGAGACCTCAATGAAAATAAGGTTTTGACCACCGATGTTTGTAACTCGATGAATCTCATTCGCCGGAATATCGACCGAATCTCCGGGAAGGACCCTTACTCTACTCTCGTTCTTAGTCACAAGCCCCTCTCCGCTGACTATGTACCAGTGCTCGTTCCTATGGGCATGACGCTGGAGTGAAATTTCACCCTGAGGAAGAACAGTAAGGCTTTTGACTTTATATCCGGGCTTTTCCATGAGCACCTCATAAAAGCCCCAGGGTCTCTTCTCTTCACGTTTGCGCTTCTCCAGGATGGTTTCATATACTTTTATGTAACCATCCACCATCCTGTCAACAGAAAAGTGCTTTTCCACATGTTCCCTGCAGGCTTTGCGGGATATTGAATCAAGATTTTGCACAGCCTCTGCAGCTTCGTCAATGCTGTTGACCAGAAAACCGGTTTCTCCATTTCGGATGAGCTCAGGCATTGAGCCCCTGTTCATTGCAATCACCGGCGTCCCGCTTGCCATAGCCTCAACAACGCCAATCCCGAAAGCTTCATCATAATTTATCATGTGCAGCAAAGCATATGCATTCGACAGGAGTTCCTTTTTATATTCAGGGTCAACGTGCCCTTCAAAAATGATCTGTTCATTATCTATATAGGGCTTAACCTCTTTCTCAAAATAAGCCTGATCAGCAATGAAACCGGCTATTTTTAGTTTTCTACCGGTCTTTTTTGCAACTTCTATTGCTTCCCTTACGCCCTTGTCTCTATGCAGGCGTGATAAAAAGAGAAGATAATCCTGCGGTTTTTCGTTGAAATGGAAGCTCTCTATATCGATCCCATGCCGAACCGTTGCTATATAGTCCAGATCACGACACCTGTAGGCATCACTTATTGACACATAGAAAGTACTGTTATTGTACTTTTTATAGACAGGCAGAATTTTCCGTGAAGAAATGCCGTGGATGGTTGTTACAACAGGTGTATCAACAAGTGCACTGTAGGTCAAAGGAAGATAATCAAAATGGTTGTGTATTATATCGAATTCTTTTGCTCTTTCGAAAACTTCTGATATGTGCAGGCATTCATACACTTTCACAAGCATATCCTTATCTTCTTCATAGGGTCTCGGAGCTACAGCATGAAGTTTCGCTTTGGTGTGAGAATCTGCTGTTGCAAATAATGTAACATCAATTCCCCGTTTTACCAGGCCTTCGGTTAATAAAGATACTATAGACTCCCAGGGGCCATACTTTTTTGGTGGCGTGCTCCAGGCAATCGGAGATAACATCGCAATTCTTATACTAATACCCCCAAATTCACTCACATCCCAGACTTAATTTTTATCTTTTGAATTTCAACTTTTGATTTTTATTTACCTTTTTAGTCTTCAACTTTATTTTAATTTCAAGTATCCTCTTTTCGGATCGGTAGAGACCTCTACATCCTCTTCAAACCACCTGCAATACTCGTCAGGACACTGTTTCTCAGGACACTGATGTATATATCTCAGGACATCGTTGATATTTGCAGTAGCCAGGGATACGGATGTATCCGCACTTCCGTAATAAATGCGGAGTTCATCATTTACAAGAACCCATCCACAGGGAAAAACAACGTCGTTGACATCCCCGCTGCGTTCATACATTTCACGCGGCCCGAAAATCCAGCCTTCTGACCTGTGGAGCACTTTTCTGGGATCTTCAAGATCAAGAAGAGCTAGCCCAAGCCTGTAACTTGCTTTAGCCGTTGTCTGGCGTACTCCATGATACATAATTAGCCATCCATCAGGTGTACGTAGTGGCTGCGGGGATAATCCTATCTTATTGGCGTCCCACCATCCGCCTTCTCGAGCATATAGAAGAACTTCGTGTTCTCCCCAGTACTTCATATCTGGAGAAAAGGATATCCAGATATTTGCCTTTGCACCGCTTATTAAAGATACGGGCCTGTGCAGCATTGCCCATTTGCCATTAAATCTTACAGGGAAAAGAGCAGCATCTTTATTTTCGGGCGGTAGGGTAGCTCCTACCCGGTCAAAATTATGGAAATCTTTGGTAAATGCAAGAGCTGTTAATGGACCGGAATCAGAAAAAGCCGTATATGCCACAGCCCATTTTCCCATCTCGTCTATATAAGTTATACGCGGATCTTCAATGCCGTATATTTCTTCAGGATAGTTTACAGGGTCCGGAGAAAAAGTTGGCTCTGTGTCAATTTCCCAGCCATCAATCCCGTTCTCACTTCTTGCGATTGTAAAGTGAGAAAATCCCCTGTGGTCCTCAACACGCACCAGTAACAGGGTTATTCCATCAACTATCGCAGCCGCAGGGTTGAATACCGAGTGCGCCCTGTAAGGCCAATCATCAACAGTCAATATAGGATTCTTGCTACATCTTACAAATAGCTCCCCATGGTCTTTCCAGATCATATTCCTTCTCACTCCGCCTGATTTGCTGACAAAAGGCTCTTTCTTTTCTCCAGAGCCCCATCATCCAATTCGCCACTTGTTCTGGATTGCAATAATGTTGTACTGAAAGCTTTCTTCATGTGTTTGTTTAAAGAAGTTAAAGCCATAAGGAAGCAAATTACGGATTCTGCGCCCTGGTTACAGTTCATACCATCGCGGTTGAGCCCATCACAGACTGCGCCTGTGGAATAATCATACATGACAGCTTGCAAACGATTTCTTCCGAGGAAATATTCAAAAGAGTATTTTGCAAGCTCAAGATATTTCCTATCACGCACAATTTCATAAGCCGAAATATAAGCCTGAGTTAGATAACCTGCTTCGATGGGCTGCTGGTCAAATATCGGTTTTTCCCCGTTATAGGAGTACCAGCCATCGTTTCCAACCATATCAAAGAAATCGCCTTTCCACTGGATCTCAGTAAGAAAGTCCAGAGTAGCGAGCCCAACCTTCCTGTATGTCCTGTCTTTTGTGTAATTATAAGCCAGTAAAAGGGCTTCACTTAATTTTGCATTGCTATAAGTTACTATAGGTTCAAACCAGTTCCAATCTTCTTTATTGTTAGCCTCGTACAACTCGACGAGAGAATCAGCGTGGTTTATAAAAACGGATTCAAAGGCATCTTTACTTACAAGGGAGTCAATGGGCTTCACGGCATCCCTGCGCGAATTAAATACCGGTTCGAATTCATCGGCATCCACGCCTGTTCTGAGCATTTCATATAAACCGCATATGGTATACGCTTTTGCTCTGGGATAGTTAAGTTTCTCCATCTCAGGCATAGCCCTGCTTATAAGGGTATGGGCAAGGGTGCGCATATTTCTCGAGAGGTAAGGGCAGCTTACCACATGCCCAAGCCCGTAAATGGCACGTCCGAGAGTATCTTCGCTGCCCTTTTCATCCAGAAATTCTCTTTTATAACTCATGAAATTATGGAAATGGCCTGTATCTGTTTGGGCATGTTCAAGGAAGCTCATGTATGTGGTAATCAACTTCCATAGTTCCTCGGCTTTCTTTTGATTGTCTATCAATTGTGTCAGTGCAACAAGAGCCCGACCTACGTCATCAGTACTGTACCCGTGATGGCGAGCCGGTACACCAAGATTGGAATGCTGTATAATGCCCACGTCATCGGTTAACAGCTTAAGGTAATCAAGTTTTACTTCAGGCAACTCGTTTGGAAGGAAATTGAATCTGTTTGAGGTGCTGGAATAGGCACTGTAGCTCTTTAAGGCTTTGGTGAAAACTGTATTATATTGCTTACCTACGTTTTTCCATGTCATTTTTCTGCCAAAATCATATGCTTTTTTGCGCATACTATCACACTCTTCTGGGCTTTCTATTAAGTGCAAAAGAGAATCTCTAAAGCCATTCGTATCCCCGAAATCAACAAGCAAACCTCGATTATCGGAAAGCATTTCCTGGGCATACCAGTAAGGAGTGGAAATGATTGCTTTTCCCATGCCAATTGCATAGGTCAGAGCTCCGCTTACTATTTGTTCTCTGGAAAGGTAAGGAGATACGTAAATATCACTGGCAAGGATATAATTACAGAGTTCTTCTTTTTCGACAAATTTGTCATGGAACACTACATTCTTCTCAAGCCCGAGTTCTGAGACCTTGTTCTTGAGATATTGCCTGTATGCCTCTCCAAAATTCTTTTTAATTATCGGATGCGTGGCACCCAGTATTAGGTAAACAAGGTCAGGATACTGGCTTACGACTTCGGGAAGAGCGTCAAGCATACTCTCGATGCCTTTATTCTGGCTTAGCAGGCCGAAAGTAAGGACAAGCGGAGCTCCTTTCAGGTTCAACATTTTCTTATATTTATCGCAGTTGTTGAACGGATAGTCAGGCACTCCATGGAAGATCAATTCGATCTTGTCAGCAGGAGCCTTGTAAATGTCTCTTAACATATCGACTGCAGTCTGGCTCATCACAATTAGTTTTTCGGAATACCTTATGAGCTTTTCAGTGGACACACGATACTCAGGTTCAGGTTCCCGAATTACAGTGTGCATCGTGCTTATTACAGGTTTGTTGATTCCTGAAAGTAGAGCAAAAATGTAGTCTCCTGCGCTTCCCCAGAAAAGCCCGAATTCATGCTGAAGACATACAATATCAACATCGGACTGATTTATGTAATCTGCAGCCCGGTAATAATCATCGATTCTGTCCCTCTGGATTTGAAAAACGACTTCTTCAGGATAATTGTAGGTTTCAGAGGGATCGTTCAAAGCGATTACCTCACAATGAACATTATTGTACCCCGCGGATACTGAATTTAAAAGATCGGCTGTAAATGTGGCAATCCCACATTCTTTTGGAACATAGGTTCCTATAAATAACACTTTCAGTTGCTTATTCAATTAATACCCCCAAAATCAAAGTAACTAAAACTAATTTAAAACTAATTAATTCTGCATTTTATTTCCAGTGTATATTTCCTGCATATTTCCACAATTACATACTATTATTCCCCATAATACTATATTAGTGGTATTAGTGAAATACTTATAAAATAATATATTGATAAATTTTATCAGGGCTTTGAATTAAAGCTATATATTACCCAAAAAAGCGGGTATTGTGGAAAGTATATAGCTAAAAATTTGTAAAATATGGTTTACTGGTCAGCTCCTGCTGATCCCTGACAATCAGCTGATTACCAAATAGCTATAAGTTTATGTTACCCACCCAATCATTCACTTTGTTAAGCTTCAACAAAGTGTGTAATAAAATACTAATTAGATCTAATAGTTGTATTCAATGCTATTTAATATTATTTATAAATATATTTGTGTGAGTTATCAGGAAAAACTAAGAAAAAAATTAAAGAAAATTAGTGCCAAAAGCTATTGTAGGGTTTTTCAATCGTTGCCAGGCTGTTTCCGAATCATGCACCAGCATCAACCTTTAATTGTACCCTTTATTTATCCAGATCGGGATATGTTTTGCTATTAATAGTAAAATATAAATCAAAAGCTATGGTACAGACTCAATTTTCAATAAGGAGAATTAAGATTCTTAGGCTGTAAGCTCTAATAGCTGAGTTGCTAAGACCTTCCAGTCACCTAACCTGTGTGCATAACAAGCTCAAAAATGTTTTTGCAATAAAAACGTTTTTTTGTAATAAATACTTAATTCACTCATAAAAATATACTAAGAAGATTAAAATGCTTTTTAAATCTCCAGAATTATAAGATTTATAAGATATACTTCAGTGTAGCCTTAATATAAGGAACAAAGAGTACAAATAGCCCGAAAAACAATTTGTGGATAGGGTAAGTGTTTGAAAGCCGTAAATAACTTATTCTGGCAGATAGAAGGGATTCTACGATTGATACTATGGGGATTGTTATTCTTTGTTATATATATCGGCCGTATTATTGCAAAAGTTCTTGATTTTTACGCCTTTCCTGAGATTATGGACTGCTTATGGCAAATTGTCAAGTTTAATACCCGGAACCTAACAGCAATAGAGGAGCAGGAAGCTCGAAGCATATTTGGAAACAAAATCGATTACCGGAGGGTGTGTATTGACGAAGCTTCATTTATTGCGTGGGCGATAGCGAAGTTAAAAAGACGTTCGGGTATGGGAGTTTCAACCTTCCACACAATAAACTTCTCCAGAAAGCTTTATACTTCTCCAGGCAACGCAGATATGAAATGGCTTATACATGAATTAACCCATGTCGCACAGATGGAACATACAGGTTCGCAATACCTTGTTGAAGCATTTCTTGCTCAGATAGGCGAGGGATACACGTACAGACTTGGTGCAAAAAAACATTTCCGTGAGTATAACCGTGAGCAGCAAGCCAGTATTGTTGCAGACTATTACATTGCACGCTTTTCAGGCAGATCAACTGCAGCATACGATCCATATATCGCAGAATTGAGAGCTGGAGAATTATAAGCTATAGAGGGATGCCAATTCTTGAAGAAAACCCCTCTCCTGAAGAAAAGACCTCACAGCTCTTAAAGAAAAGCAATTATTGCATTAATTTTACTAATCGAATTCTCTCAAACTAATACGTAATTATATATGCAATCGTCAACGAGGATAGTTTAAACAAAATAAAAGATTAATTATTATCAAGTCTTAATTTTATACTAATTACTAGAATATACGAATTACGCAATATCAAATATCATTCTCAACACTCGGCATTTTCCAGAATTAAAACTGAAAAAAATGTCGAGTAAATTGTATGACTATACCCGGATAAATTCAGGTTAGATTCGGGTTAAAATAAATCTGGGCTATATTCGGGTTTGAACCACACTCGGGTTAAATTTGAATACTTTGATGAACCTGATAACGTTTGCATGGAGTAATTGGGATAACTCGAGGTAGGCAGAGGGGACTTTTGTCTACTTATCTTTACTTTATAGTACGCTTTCGTACTGTCCTGAGTTGATACCTGAGCTCAAGAATAAACGTTTACACTTAGGAGGTGTATTTTGGAAGAGAATTCGGGGATATTAGATAGGGGGGAAAGTACAGATAGCCCAGCAAAAGATCAATCGCCTAAACCAGTTACACGGCGGAATTCCTGGCTACATGTTTTAACATCTGCAACAGTTATCTACATTCTCTTACTGGTGGCGTTGTTGCTGACAGGCAACCCCAACCTGTTCCCTAGCCTGGTGATGGTCGGCAGCTTTACAGTCCCGGTTGCCTATGTCGCATTTTTATACGAACGCAGGCAATTTAGCAGCCTTAAGATGCCGACCGTCTCCCTGGCTTTCCTGTATGGTGGGCTGGTGGCTATTATCGCTACTTCTTTTTTAGGCCCATTATTTATTATCCGGTATAATCCTGGAGAGACTCTGGCAGTAGGGCTTGTTGAGGAATTTGCTAAAATCCTGGGGGTAGTGATGATTGCACGCTACAGGCGACATGACCAGGAAATGGATGGGCTGATCCTGGGCGCGGCAGTAGGGATGGGGTTTGCAGCCCTTGAAAGTACAGGTTATGCTTTTACGAGCTACCTGATGAGTTCGGGGAGCATTTCGGCAACAGTGGAAGTGACTTTATTCCGTGGTCTGCTTTCCCCACTGGGACACGGGACATGGACAGCAATTTTAGCCAGTGTGCTCTTTCGTGAGAGCAAAGACTGTTGCTTCCAGGTTAACCTGCATGTGATTGGCGCGTACCTGTTTGTCTCCGTTCTGCACGCTATGTGGAATGGTTTGTCCCTAATTCTCACTCCAGTTATTGGTCTTGAGCTAGGTGCGATCGCCACCTGGGTTTTGGTAGGCTTTATTGGATTGTATGTGCTAGGGGCGCGCTGGCGAGAAGCAGTCAGGTCACAAATACCTGCTTTACCAACAGAAACCGAGGCCAGATAAGTTTAAAAGAGGGAATCTAATTCCCCGGACAGATCTTGTTTAGCAAGTGTTATTTTACTGGTCCGTGCAGAAACGATGGCAGGTAATGAGACATTAGAGAAAAATGCTTGAAAAATAAAGTACAAAAATAGGAGAAGATTTTCTACATTAGGATAGAAAAAAGTTTATTTAGATAATGTATAGCCCGGCACGGATTCGAACCGAGGTTGCAGGATCCAGAGTCCCGCATGATTGACCACTACACTACCGGGCTTCGATGATTTTTCGCTGTGGGGCGCATTTCTTTTGCCCTCAAGCGTATCTTCTAAAGGAAGATTTCGTATATATATCTTTCGGCTGAAGGAGCTAAACTTTTAAATTTAATAATAAGAGGAGAATCTCTTCTTACAGGTTTTCTTCGGGCTGATTTAGAACCGCAGTCCACCACCAGCGAGCCATATCCATAAGATCTTTTGAAAATTGACCTGAGAGCCTGTACTCCTTATTCTTTATAGAGATAAGCCCGGCTCCAAGCAGTTTATTGCGCATCGCATAAAATGAGGCACGCCCTATCTGGAGTTCTTCCAGAAGGAGCTTCCATTCGTCAGTCCGGACGGCTTTTCCTGCAGCCTGACGTTCTTCAATTATTGTTAGAAACTTTTGACCTCTAATAGCCGTAGCATCCTCTTGAAAAATACGCCGCATAAGGGTATAATAAGGGTCCCTTGAATTACTTATGCGGGTATTGGCATCCGATCTTACCACAATAGTCGTTGCTGTTCTGGGTGCGTTTTTAACTATTGACATTGTCCATCAAGCAATTGGGGGTAAAATAGTAAACTTCTCATGCCGTAGATTCGGCTGGCGTCTTGGTTGAGGTTACAATCTTCATGAGCAGATCTATATACTCCTCTCTCAGAAGGTAAACCATTGGGGTTTTATAGGATTCTTTATGCGCCCTTAGAATTCCAAGTTTCGAATGGATATACCCTACCATGGATGCGACCGTATTCCTTGTTACATTATACTTGCTCGTAAGCATTTCATGCAGCTCGTCAATAGTCGCTTTTTTTACCTTGATGAAGATGCACAGGATTGCCCTTCGATATCCATTGGTATCAACTTCAAGAAATTTCTCTAACCTGGATTTAATTTTAGCTCGGATGGATACCATTGATTGCCACCTCTACTGATGTAGTAAACTATGTAAGTTATAGCTCTATATATAGATTTGTAAATTTATTCGTCCTGATGGAGATGGATATAAAAAATTGATATCCAATGAACAATTTTACTTTACTTAAAATCCAGTTTTTGTATACCTATATATTCTTTCTCTAATATATCGTTTTTTATGTGTCTTCTGCATAGGATTTAATCCCAAATCTTTTCAAGAGCTATTCATTATTAAGTACCACACTTTTATATTTTTGTTTTTAACTTTATTTATTAATATATCAACAAAGGAGAAACTTCTAATTTCCGGAAAGGAAATTTAAAAACTTGTGTAATATATTTATCTAAACACGCTATTATTTTCTTATGAAAATAGATTAAGTTTGCGTTTAACCTAAAACTGTCCGTTTTTTTACTTATTATAATGTAAAAACCACATACTCACTGATTTTCTGGGATTTAAACTCAAGCATCCTTAAAGCTAGGAGCTTTCTATAAAAAGGGGATTAGTATTAATAGATTTATAACCTTTATAAAGAAAGAGAGTAAAAATAAGAAAAAAGCCTGAAAACTGATAGCTTCAACCCTCTTAATCTCATCCAGGAGCGCATAAAATGGAGTACAGCTATGACCTTAAAGGAAATTATCTATACATTGGAGAAAACCGAGTACCTGCTTACAGCCTGGAAGAAAATGAGATCGGTAATTGCACCAGTTGCGATTCCATACTTATGAGCCTCAGCTACCACGCAGCAGGTGAAAAAACCGTAATTGTAACAAAATGCACTTCGTGCGGGACTTTTTATGCAAATGTCTATGATTCCGCATGGAACTGGATAGATGAGGTTCAGGTATCCCTGCTTCCAATCCCTATTCCTATAAGTAACCAGATCGTTGACGACTGGGAAGGGCTTGAGGCAATTCCTATGAAAAAGCTTGAAGCCGTCTTTTCCAGAGGAGAAATCGAAGCCCTTTTTGCCAGGGCAAAGGAAGAAACTCCTATCCGTCAATACCTGTACAGGGCCCGCAAAAAGTATAAACTCTTCGAAGAAATCTTTGATGTTAAACTTGCATTATAATTTAGTTACAACTTTTTCCACACTCTAAAATTTTTACAATCCTTAGGTATTTAAATTTAAGATTTATTTTTATGTGATATTATAATATTACATACGAGTAAAATATTATTCTGTAACATAAATAATATCTATTTAATAAATTTAAAATAATTATAATTGAATTATTAATAATTATTAATAATTCAAGTTTTATTAAACAAAATTTATTTAAAAAATATACTAATTATTTTACATATACTTATTATTTTACAGAATTAATAACGTATAACATATAATGTGTTGATATGAATATAAATTGTCTAGTAATATGAATTAACCTTTTTGTGAATTGACCTTTCAGCTTTTAACTCCTCACCAGATTAAATTTCTTAAGCTTCAGAGCTATGTGTTTATGGTGGTTTTAAAGTTAGTTTGTCTATACTATTCAGACTAAAAAATATTATATAAATATATTAGCATAAAATCCAGAGTTAAATAATTTTTCAGTTTTATTATATATAATTTAGGTTAATATAACTGAAATATTCAAGAAAAAAGTAGAGAAAATAGAAGAGAAAGAGAAAAAATGGATCTTTCTCTGATCAAATTTTGATGAAAATGTTTTTTCTAGCAAGCTGTTGTCTATTAGATTCACTATTTTAAAAAAATCTACTCAAAACTTTGATTCGAGTGAACAAAACCCCTGAGTTGTAATAATTAATATTATATTCTATAACCTTAATGCATATTAAAGATAACTTATCCTTTTACTTTTTTTGATCTTCTTTTTAAACCTTCTTTTTTCATTTATCAAAATCAATTCACAACTAAAAAGCGCATTAAGCACTATTATTCCTATATAATATGTGTATCAATCATATGATATCTGCAAAATGATATTTAGACCCAATTTTGTGAAGTCGTTTATTCCATAAACTATAGGAATTTACACATTTCTGCCGATAACTGTAAGCCTTAATGCAAAAAGAAATAAAAGAAAAGTAACCGATAAAGTAAGCATAACTATTCATATATACTTTAAGAATAGATTTAATTGTTTATTTCTGATGCATGGATCTAGTAATTTATATATATGATCTAGTATGTATATTAATTTTAAGATTTTTCTAATTTCCTTATTATTTGTCTAAATTTTGCCTATGTGTTTTTATCAAACTTTGATCCACGTAGTCTATACGATTCACTTGAAAAAGTGTATTATAAATATAGGCATATTTTAACAGACTGTATTGAAAAATAAGATAAATCTATAAAAAATCTAATTATTAATTTTACAAATTTGAACTAAATCATCTTATCAGTATATAATTCGATCCAGAAACATAAAAATAATGTATCATACAAAATATGCAGTAGTTTCATTGCAAATTAAAAAGACAGTATGCGTGATAATAAGATATAATAATTAGATAATATACAATAAAATAGAAATTTATAAAAGTAGAACTTCTAAGAATTACATTTAAAGAACATATTGGAATATCATATACTAAAATATATCTTATATTGAATGTGTTTTTGTGACAATTTAATACATACATTAATAGCAATAAAATATATGTATTTTATAACATATGTTATAAAATACATATTAAGAGTTACAAGTTTAAATGTTTAGAAATTTAACAAACAGATAGTTAATTAATTACATTAAATTATATGCATATGGTTGATGGTTAAATAAATTATTCTCATGAACTTGTATCGTGATATATATCTCATGATATATTATTTCTATAACAACTATTTTTATAGCTGTTTAAAAGAATAATTGTGTAGTAATTTTCAATATATCAAATAAAAGTATGTATTAAATAATATATCTTACTTATTAAGACATTGTAACTGTAATACATTAGTTATTGATTTTTTAATTAGTCATTTTAAGATATATTTAATCAATTAGATATTTGTAGAGTAAAAATGTAGCATTAATTGAAACCTCATATAATTATAGTTATAGTTGGAGTATAAATATCAGTGTATATTTATAAAATATTCTTTCTGCTGTGTTGTTTAGACTCTCTGGAACGAAAATTCCTTAAAACGAATACTAGATTTAAAAAGTGATAACTTGTTATTTTTTCACGTACCTTTCTAAATAGAGCCGCGTTGTATGAAAACAAAAAATAAATTATATATTAATTAAGTAAAAGTGAATCCTCGTTTAATTGAAATAATGTAAATATTAATTGGAATAAAAACTAAATAATGAAGTTTAAAAGTAAAATTTAAAAGTAAAGATTAAAAGTAAAGTTTAAAAGTAGAGATTATTAACAGTTGCTAAGGTACAGAAGCAAAAAACTAAAGTAGTTTATCAGACGCATATACAGTATACCATTATTTTTAAGATAAAAAATACTAACCATACAATTCAGATTAGTGTTTTATTAATTGTGGGATAGTCTCTGTTTTAAAATTCAAGAAGGGCTCCATATGCTTGAGAAAATCGATCTTTCAAAGGCAATAACAAATGCTGAGTACAAAAAAAGCGAAAAATTACTTAAACCCAAGCTCGGAGAACTGCAGCGGAAAGCCTGGGACTTAAAAATACCTGTCATCCTCATTTTCGAGGGCTGGCATATATCCGGGATGGGAGAGGACATCAACCGATTTATTCTCTCGCTGGATCCCAGAGGATATAATTTCCATACCATGACCAGACCCTGTTACGAAGAGCTGCTCAAACCCTTCATTGTACGCTTCTGGTCCAGGATTCCTGCAAAAGGAAAAATTGCAATTTTTGATAGGAGCTGGTACAGCAGGGCACTGATAGAGTGCCTGGGAGAAGAAAAGCCAGAAGACGAACTTGGGAGATACCTGGAAAAAATAAATTATTTCGAGCGGCAGCTTGCAGATGACGGGTATCTTATCATAAAATTTTTCCTTCATATAAGTGAAAAAGAACATAAAGAACGTTTTAGAGGGCTCAAAAAAGCTGGTATCCCGCTTTTATTTGAGGAATACGGAAAGGAATTGATAAAGGATCTTTACTTTGTAGGCAATTATAATAAATATCTTCCATTTGTTGAGAAGCTGCTGGAAAAGACCGATATGCCTTACGCTCCCTGGACAGTCGTGGAAGCTAATGACAGAAACTTTGCAACTCTTAAAATCATGATGACGGTTATTCATGAAATGGAAGCCTCGATTGAACAGGTAACCCGAACTCCAGGCGAAAAAACCCTTAAATACCTGGATCTGGAGACCGGCGGAGTCTCTCAGCTCAACAATTCCATCCTTGAAACAATTGACCTTTCCAAAAAAATGGATACTGACGAGTATAAGGAATTAAAAAAGTACTACCAGCAAAAGCTTGGAGCTCTACAGTACGAACTTTTCAGGAAAATGCGGCCCATGGTTATTGTCTTTGAAGGCTGGGATGCCGCAGGCAAAGGAGGGGACATCTACCGCCTTGTAGAGAACCTTAATCCTAGGCTTTACAGGGTAGTCCCTGTGGGCTCGCCCAATGACATAGAAAAAGCCTATCACTATCTCTGGCGTTTTTGTGAAGCAGTTCCTAAAGCCGGACACATTACGATTTTCGATCGGAGCTGGTACGGACGCGTCCTGGTAGAAAGAGTCGAAGGTTTCTGCAGCGAGGAAGAATGGAAGAGGGCTTACAGAGAGATTAACGAATTTGAGGAAATCCTGACACAGGCTGGAACGATTGTGATCAAATTCTGGCTTCACATCGACAAGGAAACCCAGCTTGAACGTTTCAACAGACGGCAGGTTGACCCGGAAAAAAAATGGAAAATCACAGCCGAAGACTGGCGAAACCGGGGCAGGTGGGAGGATTATAGAATCGCAGCCGACGAGATGCTCCAGAAAACAAGCACAACAAACGCCCCGTGGATTGTTGTAGAATCAAACGATAAACGGTATTCAAGAATCAAAGTCCTGAAAACCGTTGCTGAGGTTCTTGAAGAAGAGCTGAAAAAATGAACCGGGTTCTAACGGGTTCTTAAAGTTTACTTTGACCCTTCAGTGCCGGGAAAGAAATCCGATGGAGTCCTGAGCTTTTTTGAATCTTCCAGACGCTTCTCAGAATTCCTTTTTAAGTTTTTCTTCTCCAGCCTGCGCTGCTCAAGAACAGGACCAATACCTTTTTTCAGATCTTTTTCGTCAAAAGGCTTCGTGATATATCCGGATCCCGTATTCCAGATTCTTTCGAGAACCTTACGATCGGAACAGGCAGTAAGGTAAACGACCGGAATGCCAGAGCGGTTTGTTATTTCCTTTGAGGCTTGTATGCCGTCCATATCACCTTTTAACATGATATCCATAAGCACAAGGTCAGGTTTGGTGCTTTCAGCTTTACTAATGGCTTCCTCTCCTGAAGAAACCACACCCGTAACCGTATATCCCAGATTCTTCAGCATTGCCTTTATTCCCATTGCAACGATGTGTTCGTCCTCAACAACCAGAATTTTTCCTTCTACCATTACTCTTACACCTTATCTCAACTCCAGAGAGCCGGGTTCAATCAGGTTTCCTGTCCACCTCAAGCTTAAACCGAGTTTACTGCTAATTCTTCTCTATTCCTTTAAAGGATTTGTATATAAATTAAGGTATATAACCCACGCTACCAGGCAAATACATCATGAGGGGAAGTTTATGCTGTCCCTGTCCCTGACAAAAGTGAAAGGATTTATCCAGGGCTAAAGGATATTTTGATTCATTTAAAAATTTTAACCACACTGTCGGGAAAAGTCTAATTTAATAAAAAGTTCAAACACCTTAATATGGACAGGTTAAAATCAAAGGGTTATATATGATCCCCATTTTTTGGGGGTTTTATAAGATTCAAAAAAATAAAAACATACCTTTCTACCATTCTGTATCATTCTTTCATTGTTAACGAACCTATACAACTTCATCTAACCTCATTAATTGGATATTGTTTTTTGACAGCCTGATAACCTCGTTTTTAAACAATTTAGAAAACTGGCCGTGAACAATGTAAAAATAAATTATTATATAATTTTCTTTAATAATATCCTGGTTCGTCTGTCCACCAATCTTCTTTATTAAAGTTCAATCTTTTTCCTGTCTCTTTCCTATTTAATTGATGAATTTCTACAGTATACTTCTGAAAACCCCAGTCTAACGGATTTTCATATGGAAAACTAGGTTGGGGAAAATCTTCAGTCTCAAGGTCATCAAGGATAGTCTTCAAGCTGGAACTATTAGGGAATAGTTTTCCAATTATTTCGAGTGAAATGTTTCTTCCCTTAGATGTGCATTTAATTTGATATGTATCTTTTTTATACGAAAAATTATCTGTATCAGGATAAACCTTTACATTTTCATTCAGCTTTACCGTTAGTAGTTCCACTTCCGATAATGATTCAACTCCTCTATTACAGATTAGGTCGGAATCATTATATTTGCTAAAGAAAGGTTCTTCCTCTTGACTTTCAAAATTACTATGATAATAGCTATGTTTTTCTATGTTTTCGTAAACGGATGCTTCCAATAAGGTAACTAAATTTTTAGTTGAATTACTCCCAAGCAGATTATTCCAGTACTCAGTCTTTAAACTTAATATATATTCAAATAAACGACGCTTTGGCCAGTAAAATCCTTCAAAATAAGCATATAATCGACAGAAAATCATCTCGATCTCATTTGCATTTCTTTCAAAAACGAAGTTATATAGAAGATTAGTCCATTCTCTAATCTGAGACAGATCTATTCCCTTTTTATTTTTCTCTGAAATGAGTGCTTCATTAATACTTAGTATATTTTTATTTCCAAATCTATCTCTATCTAGGTTACCGTTTGCTTTTTTATACACTCCGCTAATCATATCCAAGAATATTTCCGTATCTTTATTGCTAATGTTTTTCCCAAGTTTTTGAAATAATGAATAAAGCGTTTTCTGGTTGATTGCAAATGGATCAGATTTTATATCAAATCCGAGGCTATCTAACTCTTTATCAATTAAATACAGATAATCGCTAAGAGATTTTATGCGCAGATCTTCACTATATAAAAGAGTAGGCTTTTCTTTGTAGATATCGTGATGAGAAAAAGTTGCCCAATAATGTTGAGCAATTGTTCGCAGTTGGATTTCGCCTTTTAGCTCAGAGTTACGTAAAGTTCCAGCTTTAGCTGTAAATACTAAATGTATTCCACGATATCCATTATCCGATTCTTCTATCCATCTCTTTTCCATATCTTCAAAAATTTCAATCTCTGTTGACTGGCGAAGTATTTTATAAACACTCTCTAAACTCGATAGATTACGGCAAATTACACGAATTCCAAGTATGTCTTTCATCTCAATTGTAAAGTTTTCTAAATTAATATGATCTTTACTTAAAATTTTTCTACGTATACTCTCTGCGCCTTTTATTCTGAAAGTTGGTCTTTCAATTATGGGCTTCTCAGTTCCCCCATTAATGAGTTTAAGTTCAACTAAGACTATTTTTAATAATTTATATAAGTCCGCCTCACATTCCCTTAATTTACACTCAATTATATTTTCTTCATCTTCTTTCAAATATACACGCTCGTTATTGATGTATAAATTTAGTTAAATGTTTAACATTTAAATGTTTTTTCATTAGATTCTGTAAGGCTATCGGTTGGTGCAGCAAAATCAAAAAATCATGATCTCTCACTTGAAATGGAACAGCATTGATATTGTTTACGCTCAATGGATATCTTATTAACTCTAGAGTAATTATTATCAACCGAAGACTTGATAGAATCTTTTAGTTTTTTATGAAGCAAAGAATAAAAGTTTATATGGAAGATAAATATTTTTGTTAGTAAACATGGTATTCGAGTTTGTAACCCTTCTTGGTTTTGTATCACTCGCTGGTATATGTATACAACTTGGTGATTATCTTGACAAAAACCCTAATATCATAAATGAAATTCTAACAACAATTCTTAATAAAGGTAAAACATGTAACATAAGGGCTTCTTGTCAAATATTTATTAAATCATTCGATTTAATATATATAAACAATTTCAAACATCCACTTATCTCATACTTCCTTTGGATTTTTATTTTCATACTTTTGGGTTTCGTTTTTTATTTTGCAATATGTATGCGTTTAACGGGGGCGTCAATTGGAACAGCGTATACTCTATGGGCAAGTTTATTATTTTGTAGTGCAATGTTTATTTTTTTAATATTTCCCATAATGGATTTTCAAGTAAGTATGTGTGGATACAATTACTTATTTGATGAACTGAAGCTTATTATCAAGAAAGAGAAAAAATTATCTGACGTTGCATACGGTGAAAACAAAGTCCGCCAAGTTCCTATTCTCAATTCTTCTTATAATCTACTACTTTTAATCAAGAATGCAAGAAATATAATAAAAAATACTTCGTTAGAAGACTATCCCGGCAGGAGCTCTTTACTAAAAGGACTATTTATGAGTATATGTATTTCAGCAAGTGCAGGCATACTTATGATGGCAATGGGCCTGTTTGTCAGATTAGCTCCTACAAAATACATTTTAGCTGGTAGTAGTTTCACTGATATGGGATTATTTCATATGGAGTTCTTAAAATTCTTCAGTATAATGATTTTATTGTCTTTTTTTGTGTCCATAATCTTTTTTATTCCTTCACTGTACACGTATATTTTTTTGTATTTGATGGAAAAACATAGATTATCTTCTAGAGTTTCCCCTATTACTGTAATGTTAAGTTCAATTGTTGCAATTTTAATCTTTTCTATGTTTAAACCAGACCTAATAATCCCTTTTATAACAAATCGCCAAAAATTTACTTATGAGTTTCTTTTGCTTCTCCTTTTAAATGTGATTACAGGTTCTTTTAGTATAATAGAAACTCGCTATATGTTAAGCAAAGCTGTATCTGCTTCTTCAGCAAAACTGATGATCTTATATTTGGGTCTAGATTTTTTAGCATCTAGCCTTATATATTTTGCAATTCCAACCTTAACTGGAGATTTAAGGCTTTTTTTAGATGCAATGTTTTTTAAAGGAAAAATGGCATGGGTTGGAATATTTTATTGGTCGAATTTGTTTACCTCTTTATTTTTGTATATTTATATAATAAGTTTCATTATATTGACTCTGTTGTATAAATTTAGTAATGTCAAACACATTGCAGAAAGGCCCAGCTACTCATTGGGATGGATCACAGCAGTTTTATTTGTAATTATTTACCCTCTTTATATATGGTCGAAAATTATGATTTCTCATATAGTACCCATTATGACTTTGATATTACTGTTTTTCTTGATAATTAAGGTCATCAAGAAAGCAAGTACTGAATAATTACCTATGCCAACGGCTGATTAGACGTTACGGACTTTGTGGATCTTCAAATCCATTTAGATAGTATTTTCGCTAATCTTACAAAAATACACATTTTATACTCCTCTTAATACAGAAAACTAATATCCTTTTTTCTCCACTCAAAATATTCAGCTGATTCAAACTCCTATTCTCGTTTCTCATCTCATACGGAAAAAAACTATAGAACAAGATCTGAAAAGAAGATTATAAGAGAAATTGTAAAAAGGCACAGAAATAACAGATTAAGTTTCCGCACCTCTAAAGAAAAAAGTAGACTTGGCGGCGAAGAATTTCAGGATTTCTTAAAAAGCCCGCAGGAATAAGTATTCTATCGAATTTTTTTCTCTAGGTTATTCTATATTTACTTCTGCTTAGATTGTTCCGGGCTTTCTGTTTGCTGGTTTATTCCGGCTTTTCTCTTTCCTTCCTGTACCTGTGCAGGGCTACTTCGATGCTGCTGTGCAGGTCTTTCTCGTCAAAGGGTTTTATGATATAACCGAAAGGTTCGGTTCTCTTTGCCCGTTCAAGAATGTTATTATCGGAATAAGCTGTCAGGTAGACAACCGGGACATCAAACCTTTCACGGATTTCCTTTGCAGCTTCCACGCCGTCCATATCGCCTTTTAACATGATATCCATAAGCACGACATCAGGAAAAGTACTCTCTGCTTTGCTTATGGCATCCTCTCCGGACGAGGCTACCCCTGTAACCGTATATCCCAGGCTCTTTAACATTCTTTTTATTCCCATTGCGACGATATGCTCGTCCTCAACAACCAGAATTCTACCTTCTGCCATTTTTCTTCCTTCCGCCATTTTCACACCTTATTTCAGGCTTTCATCTCCTGAAAAAACTAATCCTGAACCCTGTTCCATTGCTTCTGTCAAGCTCGATTTCCCCATCAATCTGATCCACAAGAGTTGTTACCAGTTGAAGTCCCAGGGAAGTAGTGTCCCTAAAGTCAAGTTCCTCAGGAAAGCCCCTGCCATTATCTCTTACTATAAGAGTTAACCTGTCTTCTTTGCTCCCTTTCACACCTTTAAGATTATTAATCTCGTTATTCAGGCGACTGGATTCTCTATCTCCTGAGTTCCCAGGGTCTTCTTCCTGCCAGGAAAGACATTCTTCTTTACTTTTGCGTAGCTCAATATAAATCTCTCCTTCTTTTTCCCCAGCAAAAGCATGTTTGAGGGAGTTTGAGACCAGCTCATTGACAATTATCCCGAGAGGAACCGCCGTATCCATGCCCAGAAAAATCTTTTCAATATCCAGTTTCAAGCTTACTTTCTCGCTGTCAAGAGAATAGGACTGGAAAAGATAATCCACAAGGTTCTTAATATAATCTGCAAAGTCTACGCTTACCATATCTTCGGACTGGTAAAGTTTTTCGTGAACAAGCGCCATCGACTTGACCCTGTGCTGGCTGTCTCTGAAAGCTTCAATTACATTTTTATCCGTAAAGTTTCCGGATTCAAGGTACAGGAGCGTTGAGATAACCTGTAAATTATTCTTGATGCGGTGATGGATTTCTTTTTTACGGATCTCCTCCATCTGGAGAAGGGCATCCTCGGCTTTCTTATGCTCGGTTATATCAAGGATAATACCCTGAAGATGGATTTTTCCGTCCTCGCTGCGCTGGACAAACGTTCTTTCGTCAACCCAGCGGACTTCACCTGATTTTGTGAGAACCCGGTATTCCGAGGTGTAGTCCTTACAGCCGGTCTCAACACGCATTTTAACCTCGGCACCTATTTTCTCAATATCCTCAGGATGCACAATATCACCATAACGAAGCCTTTTCGAGGTGAAGTCCTCCACGTCATAACCCAGCCTGATAATGTTTTCCGAGACGAATTCCGCAGGCCACATGGGTTCATACTTCCGCAGAAACACAATTACAGGACTTGTATTTATTACTTTTTCCATTTCTTCCTTAAGCTGGTTAGAACGTTCAAGTTCTTTTGCATAATCCAGAAGGGCTTTTTCCGCCTCTATACGCTGGGTAGTAGCCAGATCAAGAGCCTGACGCGTCTTTTCGATTCCATCCGTAAGTAGCTTGAAATCGCCCTGCCCGTTTATACGGATTTGCCGCTTAAAATCATTCTGCTGAAAGGCAGTAAAGACTGCATTTGAGTCGTCAATTATCCGGTTCAAGGTTTCGGAGAATTTATCAAGTGTGTTTCCGAGTTCCCTGAACTCTCCCTGTACATCGGCGTTTACCCTCTCTTTTAACTCTCCTCTTGCGAGCGCATTGGTCACCCGTATAGTCTCCCTGACAGGAACAATTACAGCCTTAAGGATCTCGTTAAGGCCTATAGGGATTTCCCTGAAATCAATTTCCACATCTGTATCCGCCCTGACATCAAGCCTTCCCTTAACGGCATCCTGGGCAATACTCTTGAAATCCTGAACGATTTTATCTATCGGCCTTGTGATGGAGAGGGCTATCATATACGCAAGGCATGCCATAAACAAGATAGAGATTGCAGAAATGACAAGTAGCCTGTTCCGAAGATCAACAACGCCTGCAAGCATTTCCTCTTTTGGAATTACAAGCACGAAGGCGAGATTCCCGGTTTTCACAGGTTCATAAAACATTACAACATTTTTACCTGTGGTAGGATCTCTGATCTCGATATATCCCCCTGTTCCGTTTTTTATTTCACCTGCGGTTCTGTCTATTTCTTCCGAATTAAAATCGTAGAGATTCTTTTTCCCAATCCAATCTTTGCGTACAGGATGAGAGAGCAAAACGCCGGTATTACTTACCATGAAGGCATATCCCGTGTCAAAAGCTCGTACCTCGCTCACTTCCTCGTCTACATATTCCAGAGGCACATCTACTCCCCCTATCCCGATAAATTTCCCTTCCCTGAATATCGGGGAAACATGACTTACCATGAATATCCCTTCATAAAAGTACGGCTCGGTCAGGACATCTTCTTCTCTTGCTTTGGGCAGCTGGTAATAATCATCCCGGTTATAATACAGCAGGGGCTCAACCGTAACATTTCCCTTTATCCTGTTACAATAGGGGACGAATCTGCCTGTTGCGTCGTGTCCCTGGGTATTGACGTACTCCTCGTCCCTGCCGTCAAAGGCGTTCGGCTCATATCCCACATAAACCCCTATGAGATTCGGGTTTTTTTCAAGAATATTTTTAAGAACACTCACTACCTCAGTCCTGTTGGAAGCCTCATAATTTTCCATTGTAAGGGCAAGCGTCTTTGCAACTGCACTATTAGCTTTCATATCGGCATCAAACTGGTTTGCATAATTGCTTGCCATTTCGATTGATTTCTGGTAAGCCAGCTTTTCTTCCTGGGAAGTGACCGTACTGATAATTACAGCTGTAGAGACCGCAAGTACAAGAAAAACCCCGACAACGATATAAATAACCAGCTTTGATTTCAGGGGGAAATTTTTAGATCTCATAATATAAACTCCAGCCAGTTATAAAGGAGAAAGGGGAGACTAATTCCTGCTCTGACTGTGCAGACCAGGCGGTTTTTAGATTTCGATCACTTCTCGGGACAGCTCTTTATAATGCATGAAAAGTTCTCTGCCCCATTTAAGGGCGCTGGCATCGAAGCTCATTACCTTCCTGTGGTCATATTTCCCCTGCCTGTCAAAAAGGCAGAGATACATAAACTTTTCAGTGACAGCAATCGTCGGAAGCTGGAGACTCTCCTCGCAGACCCTAAACACTGTGTTTTCGGAGTTGAGCAGGATTTCGAGTTCGTCCATGCAATCGTTTTTGAGTCTTTCGAATACGGGTTTAGTGAGCACGACTTCCATTTCAGCCCCGCTTTTTGCAAGCCTGGAATAAAGCGAAGGATAAAGAGGGTGGTAGTAAGAGATCGAGCTCATGATGCATTTGGATTTTATGAGATTCTCGGTAAACTCCCTTGGAAGGTCGAACAGATGGTTCAGGTCGGGTTCGATTACCATGCATTCCCCCAGTTCTCCAAGCCGCATAAACTGTTCATGGGGTATGACGCTGGTATCCCGGCTTGCCCAGTACTCCTTGTTCTCCTCGATGACCTCAAGTGTGTTCAGGAGAGGAAGCATATTTCCCACGACAAGTTTCCCGATCTCCGAGAGTGTATAAATGTCCTCTTTCTGGAAGATCAGGCCCTGCTTTTTAAGAATTTTAATCTGAGGCATCATCGCCTTTGATGTCACATTGAGAGAAGTTTTTATTTGCTCAATGTCCCTTGGTCCTTCCATAAGCAGGAGGAGGAGATTTTTCCTTTTTTCAGAAAGCCAGATTGTATCGCATAAAGATGAACTCATTGCTATTCCATATTTATTGGAAGCACTTTTATTAAAAGATTATGTTAGATAAGAAAATATATTTAGAAAAAGCTTGAGATTCTATTTTTGAAAATAGTTCATCGTCTTATTAATCCTATTGAAAATTTTAGCCGCATTAAAAAATCTCTTTACTTTAGAACCTGCATATAGCTCTCTCTTTTGCCTGAAACTTTTGCATGAACCACGTGGATCGGGCTATATATTATCAAAACTATAAATAAGTCACTTACCAGCAACAAAACAAACCCAGCATAAAACAGATCTAACATAAGAAGATTGCCTGAAAAAATGACGAACATCTCATAGAAGGCAAACAAAGCTTAAAAATGGCACTAAAAACGACTAAAAAATGGTAAAAGAACTAAGCTGGTCACTAAAAACGGGTTAAATCGGCAATAAAAACGGGTTAAAACGGCAATAAAAACGGATTAAATCGGCAATAAAAACGGGTTAATGTGACCACTAAAAACGGGTTAAAAATGGCAATAAGAAAGTGAAAAATGAAATAAAAAACGAAAAAATGGCGCACCAAAAACGAGATAAAAAGTAAAACTTTAGAAACACTAGAAAACTACTGCATCAAAAAGTTGCAGATTACTCAGAGATTTATGTTGCTGTATACTGGAACATAGCTTTGACTGAAGGATCTCTGAGAAAAAAACTAAAGAAGAAAGTTTCAGGCTTGATAAGCGGAAATTTTCTCTACTCCGAACCCCTGTAAATGCATAAAAACGTACCTGAAAGCTGTGGCACGTGGGAATGTCATAGTTTTCGGGTACCTCCAAAACCGGACACATTTTTAAGAAACAAAAAGATATTTTCGGTCTTCAGTGCTTTTTTTCTTCTTTTTCTCTTTCCTCCTCTTTCCTTTTTACTCTTTTTCCTTCCCTCCTTCTTTTTGCCCTGTATCTTTATTCTCTTTTTCTTTCCTCTTTTTTCTGCCTTCTCCCCTATATTTTTCTCCTTTTCTGGTTCGTTCTGTATTGTCAGCTTATTTTCACAGGTTTTTCAGGTAGATCTGGCAACCTATGTATTGTTTGGATTTCAGGTCTTGTAAATTTTTAAGCTATTGAAAAATCTAATGTTACAGGTATTATCAGAGGTCAGTTCCATGACCAGGGGTTGTTGAAGAAACTTCATAGATTGGGCTAAATATATTTAATTCATATAACACACTGTCAGGAAAATACTGAATCCTCAGTATGTACTGAAAGCAAGCAGGTTTTCACAGGAAGTAAACTCAACCTGCGAGCGATTTGAGATTCAAAAACGATTAGAGATTGGGACTCATCAAAAAAGAAATGAAAAAACGTGTTCAGTTTTGAAGTCTTTCAACAAACCCCACCAATAAGAAACCCCCCAATCAAAAGACCCCAATTTAAAACTGCTAAATAAACAGCAGTTCCCAGGCAGGGTTATTGTCTCTGGCATGACCCTGCACTGGTATTTTACATTAATGTTTTTTAATTTTTTTATCTTAACCACTTTCTACGCCGATTTTACGTCGCCGGTTTAATACAAACAATTTAATATAAAATTAGTAACTTATTTTAGAATATATTTGTAAAAATATTTACTTCTTATGAATAAAAGAAAACATGAGATTCAGGGTGCAATAAATTGTATCTCCTGTAACCACATGTTTCTAAATTCCTTTCTGTATCAGGTAAATGCTTTATACCGTGGACTCACCCTGAAGGGACGTATCTATCTCTAAATCTGTCTGGTTTTCATTCTGAGAATAGAACCATAGAGGTAGATAGAGGGTAAGCACGACAAAACCCACGATTGTGGAAGCCCAGCCTACCTCAAGGCTGTTCAGGTATACTATTCCAATGAGACATAGAGGCAGGTTAAACAGCCCAAAGAAAAGGGCTACGTATCGCCAGCCTCCAGGGGCTTTGAATGGCCTTTCGAGTTTCGCGAATCTAGGGTCAATTTTTGCCTTTACATAAGCAAGCAGGCTAATTCCATTTGCGCAGACATAACCTATGGCTGACGCTGCAAGTATTGCAGCAGGGGTTCCCAGGAAGATAAAACCTATATTCAGGAGGGCAATGACAATCATCGCATTAACCGGAGTCCCGTGAATGTTCATTTTTCCAAAGAAGCTTGGCAGATTTCCTTCTTCAGCCATAGAATACATAGCCCTTGAAGCTCCGAGAAAAGCTGTCTGGATAATGAGAATCATTGCCGCAATTAGCATAAGGATTGTCAGAGCCCCACCTATGGGACCCAGGGTAATCTGAGCTAAAGGCAGCATGGGAGAGAACGGTTCGGCAAGGACCCCTTCAACTCCCAGGGTTCCAGTACAGGCCGCCTGAACCAGGATAAAGGTCACAAGGCAGATCGAGCCGCAAATAAAGAGGGCTTTTGGAACATCCGACTTAGGCTGCTTATATTCAGGCCCGTAAATTGCTGCGGTTTCCCACGCGCAGGCACTCCACTGTGCCATTGCCATAAGTCCTAGCAGGATCAGGATATGCTGCACATCCCAGCTCCAGTCTGTGGGAAGCCAGGCGCCGGTAATGTTGCCGATCTCAAAGTGCCCGGTTACGAAGGGAGCTAGGGAAATAACAATCAGAGGGGCAAGAGAAAGCACGGCAAGAATATACCCGAGAGTTGCTCCGCCCGAGAGTCCTCGATAATTGACTAGAATAAGAAGTACGAATACGACTGCACCGGATATAAGATACATAGCCAGGTCAGGTACACCTGCAAATGCAGGAATAAGACCTTTTAGATAACTCCCAATCAGGATCGAAAAGATCGCAAGCACAGGGTTCCAGGCAAACCAGTAGCTCCAGGCGCTGAAGCCTCCAAGCAGTTTGCTTCGGTCATACTTGTTGTTTGCGTTCCGGCTCGTAAAAACACTCTGAGCGTATCCAGGAAGCCCGGATGCTTTCGGGAACATTGTGGCAAGCTCTCCGTAGGCAAAGTTCTGCATAAAACCTTGAAAGACCGATAGTGCCCATATAATGATCGCAAAAGCCCACACATAGTTTGCGAAATAACCTATGGACGGAAGAATCAGCACAGGAACCCCCAGGGCAATTGCAAGACCCTGTTTCCAGTCAATTGTTCGCTGAAGCCCTCCGGTTTCACTGTTTTCGTCACTCATTTTTAAGCACACTCCTATAATTATTTTTTAACAACTATTGACGATTCGTACAGCTCTTGTAGCACAAATCGATCCATAAAAGACTGCAAAAGGAAAAAGCGGGTATTCTGATGGAATTCGATCCTTTCTCAGGAATATTACGAGGAAATATTACCAGAAAACATGCTTGAGTATAATATTTCTCAGAAAAAACCTGAGAAATACTTACAGGAGATTTATACCCACTTTTCCATGTCCTTGCAGCTATTTCGGAGTTTTTGACTCAGGCTATCTGTTTTCTAAAGATGTTGCAGGAATTTATCTTTATATCGAGCAGCTTTTCGATATTCATTTTTGCAGCAATGCCTTTTGCAGCCCCAGGGACTGAGGTGATTACACCTATATCGAGTTCTTCACGCAGCTCGCGCATGACATGCTCGTCTACGAGATCCATGACATCGACCCCGAGCTTCTTTGCCACGTACTCTTTTGCCTCGCCTATGCGCATGTTCTTTGAGAACTGCATCCTTGCAACAAGGTCGCCTGCAGCTCTCATTCCTGTCATACCAGAAGCCATTATGTGGGAGATCGGCATACCCAGAGGGTCGCCGACCCCGATCTATATGCCATCGACGCCTGCAATTTCGACCATTGCCTTGCTTGCCCTCGTAACTGCATCAATCGGAGGAGTTTCAAGCATGGGGATTCCGCCGACTCCCATACCCATATCAACGTGACAGGGCAGGGTGGAAACCTTAACTGCTTCTTTTATGAAAGTAACTGCCCGTGCGAGGTTCCAGGCTGAGGTTTTGCTGGTATTTGTATTTACCAC